>Ga0308414_1001916_pt1 | contig 13520 bp, 7 predicted proteins | sample HotsprSampleOS50_FD_205667 | JGI IMG/M metagenome (GOLD analysis project Ga0308414, IMG submission 205667) | Hot spring phototrophic mat microbial communities from Octopus Spring, Yellowstone National Park, Wyoming, United States - 20090730_OS50 ... | reverse complement strand
ATACCACAGGTATCCAAGATAGTTGATGTAAATTCTTTCGTTCATATCGGAGATGGAACTACAATTCACGAATTTGCAACTATTCATAAAGCATCAAAAGATGGAGGCATTACCTCAATCGGTAAAAATGTTCTTATTATGGCTTATGCTCACATAGCACACGATGTCTATATTGGAGATAATTGTATTATCGTTAACGCTGTACAGATTGGAGGGCATGTCCATATTGATGATTGGGCAATTATTGGGGGTTCAACTCCTATTCATCAATTTTGTAAAGTCGGTAAACACGCAATGGTGGGAGCTGGTTTCAAAGTTGTAAAAGATGTGCCTCCTTTTGTTCTTGCAGGTGAAGAACCAATGCGATATAGTGGTCTGAATTCTGTGGGATTGAGAAGAAGAGGTTTTACATCCGAGCAGTTGGATAATCTAAAAAAAGTCTATAAGATCATTTATGATTCAGGTTTGAACGTATCGCAAGCTAAAGAAAAAATCAAAGAAGAATTTCCCAATGATGAACTTGTAAAGGAAGTTTTAGATTTTATAGAAAATTCCAATCGCGGAATCATTCCGAGGTAAATAAAACAATGGTTGAAATCCATCCGACAGCTTTAGTGAGCAAAAATGCCAAATTAGGTGAGAATGTTTCTGTAGGAGCTTATTCAATTATTCACGATGATGTTGTAATAGGTAATGATACTTCAATCGGTTGTAACTCTGTTATTTATAACGGAGCCAGAATTGGTAATAATGTAAAAATTCTTAACTCTGCTTCTGTTTCTCATATTCCACAGGATAAAAAATTTAATAAAGAACCATCTCTACTCATCATTGGAGATAATTCTATAATTTGTGATTTTACAACACTTCACAGAGGAACAGAGGCTACAGGTAAAACTCAAATAGGAAAAGATGTTATAATTTCTCAGTATAGTCATGTGGCTCATGATTGCGTTATTGCTGATTCAGTATTCATAGGTAATATGGTACAAATTGGTGGTCATGTAGAAATTGATACTTTTTCAATAATAGAGAACTTCACACAAATCCATCAATTCTGTAAAGTTGGTAAATTTGTTACCCTTCAAATGTCATTCAAAATTACGATGGATATCCCTCCTTTTGTAATTGTTGGCGGCAAACCTTTGAGATTTTCAGGGTTAAACTCAAAGCTCTTTGAAAAATATAATTTCTCTCAAAATAAAATTGATTCAATAAACCGTATTTATGCAATTCTTTATTATTCAGGCTTAAATTTTAGCCACGCTAAAGAAAAACTTAAAAGCACAATGGCAGATGATGAAACAGCTATGGAAGTTTTGGAATTTCTTAATAAAAGTACTCGGGGAATAATTGGTAAATGAAGTGGTATTTTGTTGATACAGGATTGAATGATGGTAATTTTAATATGCAATATGATATCGAGCTCACAAAAAAAATTAGTTCATCTGAGTGTATTCTGAGGTTATATCAATGGAATCCGTATTGCATTTCACTTGGAGCAAATCAGAACTTTTCTGAAATTAATATAATTAAAGCAAAAAACGATAATATTGATGTGGTTAAAAGACCAACCGGAGGTCGTGCAATCCTGCATTCCGAAGAGTTGACATATTCAATTGTATTTCCTTTATCTTTGAATTATTCTGTAAGAGATATTTATAACCAAATTAATCTTGCTTTGAAAAAAGGACTGGAAATTTTTAATCCGGAATTAAAAAAAATCGAGCTTGAAAATAACCAGATAGATTTCAGAAATTTTTATAAAAAAGATATTAGCTCAATTTGCTTTGCGGTTTCTGCAAGATATGAAATAAACTATCTCAGGAAGAAACTTGTTGGCAGCGCTCAGCGTAAAATTGGTAATTTAGTTCTGCAGCATGGTTCAATTTTATACGGAACATATCATCAAAAACTTGTGAATTATCTGAATATCGAACAATCAAGTTTAGAAAAAATTTCAAATGAATTGAATAATATTACAATAGATTTAAAGACTATTTTGGGCAAAGAAATTAATATTTCTGATTTATCAGAATCTATTAAAAAAGGATTTGAGAAACATTTCCAAATATCGTTTCAATCATTAAGCAAATGAAAATAAACAAAATAATTTTCCTATCTATTTTCTTTTTCGGATTGTCTTTTGCACAAATAGAATCTAAGCTTTTCCTTGAAAGAGCATTCATAACTGATATTAAACAGGATGACAATCATTTATTCATTTCAACTTACGGACAGGGAATTTATCAGTATTCTTTAGAAGAAGGAATTTGGAAAAACTTTTCTACTAAAACCGGCGTGTTTGACACCGATTTATTTCATTGTGTTGCCTCATCAAAAGATTTTATCTGGGGTGGTTCTAACGAAGGACTTTATACTTACAACAAAAAAACAAAAAACTGGTCAATAAAAAAATTTTCAGAGGGCGGTGAATTCGGAAATTGGATAAGGGCTTTGCATTATGATAAAAAACGAAACCTTTTGTGGATTGGCAGATTTAGGAACATTACACTTTATGATGTAAAAGAAAATTCATACAAAGAATTTAATCGTGTAATAGATAATAACGATAAAACTAACAATATAAATTGTATTTCTGCTGATGGCGATAGTGTTCTTTGGTTCGGAGCAGAGTTTGGCTTACATAAATTAGTTCTCGATTCCAAAAAACAATTTAATAACTGGACTTACCTCAACAACAAAGGCAGAGCATTTCTTGGCGAAGGTGAAATGGTTTCGGTTTCTGATATCCTTCCACTTAAAAATTCTGTGTGGTTTGCTACAGAAGAATTTATAACTAAAGAAAATCCAAAGTATAATGTAGGTGGAATTTTTATAAACGACAGACGATTTCTCTGGGAAAAAATCAGTAAAGATGACGGTTTGCCTGCAAATGGAATTTATACTTTAGCTCGAATTGGAAACTATATTATCGCTGGCATTTACGAATTCAATCCGGCAAAGAAAGCAGAGTTTGGTAAAGGACTTGCACTTATAAATATCACTTCAAAGAAAGTTTTACAAGTTGATCTTAATCAGTTTGAAATTAAAAGTTCTGAAATCCGCACAATTCATTTTGATAAGAATTTTCTCTGGCTTGGCACTGGTTCGGGATTGGTTAGAATCAAAGTATCAAACGCATTGGCTAAATGGGGAGTTAGATAATTCCATTCCTTTGGAATTTTTTATTTTGATTGGTTGGAGTAATTGTGATAATTCGTGTTATCTGTGGTTAGATTCAATTGACCTCTCTTTTCCAATTACTAATGGTTGAATAATTTCACTCCTTCGGAGTTTATGATTCTATTTATGATTCTTTCATCTACAATAATTTCATTCCTTCGGAATTTAATTTTCTTTTTGGGGCAGGAATATTTTTATATCGCACGATAGATATTTGTGATAATTCGTGTAATTAGTGGCGGATATGATTAACCACAGAATTACGCAGAGAAAAAATTAAAAAAGCCCCTCTGATTTTGAGGGGCTTTTTATTAACGCTGCTTATATTTTTAATTAGTCTTAAAGCACTATTTGATTAGCACCATCTTCTTTGTTTGTTTGAATGTCTTTTGACCATCATTGGAAACAGCATTTATGGTGTAGAGATAAATTCCTGATGCTGCTCCTTTAATATCATTAATACTCAATGAGATTTCATGCTCACCGGCTCTGTAATTTCCATTAACAAGTTCTTTTACCATTTCACCAGAAATGTTATAAACTGTAAGTTTTACATTACTATCAAATGGTAAAGTAAATTTAATCTTCGTTGAAGGATTGAATGGATTAGGATAATTCTGTGAAAGTGAGTAGCTCTCAACTATAGAGCTTAAATCTACTTCTATTTCTCTTGTATAGAGATATTGACCATTATAATCAACTTGTTTTAATCTATATGAAACTTTTCCATTCAAGCCATTAGCTTTGGGATTATCTGTGAAAGAATATCTCGAAATTTCTGTTGTAGTCCCTTTACCATCAACAAATCCTATCTTCTTCCATTCGGACCCCGACTTTCTTTCAACTTCAAATCCTTTATTGTTTGTTTCAGAAGCTGTTTCCCAGTTAAGGACAACTTTATTTCCTTTAAGTTCGGAAGTGAATGATATAAGTTCAACTGGAATTACAGCACCAAGAGCAGCTCTTGTTTTCAATAAAACATCGAATGTAAACTTAGTATTATGCATTCCATAGCTGCCATCATTCTTAATCATTTGATAGTTGAAATATGCTTTTTTAATTGTCAGGTCATTCAAACTACCAATTTGCTGCCAAGATATTGAATCTAAACCTGTTGGAGGCAATAAAATTTTAATTGCCTGAAGTAGTCCACTTAATTCGTTAGGAATGCTTTCAACTGTTCCGTCACCGTCATAATCCATCAAAGCTATAAAGGAATTCCAGCTTGTGATGTTTCCGTGGCAAGGTGTGCAGGAAGTTGTATGATAGTAACCAGTATTAGCATTATAAAGTTTGAATGAGTGTCCGCCAACCATATCTCTATTTACATTGCCTGTATCAACAGTTGCAACGGCGTGACAAGTAACGCAAGCATCTGCTAATGCAAATCTATGTCCACCACTTATATACGGGGTCTGAAATTGTGCAGCATTTTGTCCTAAGAAAACATCTGTTTGAACTGAGTAGTGTGGACCCCAAGTAGAAGCACTAACAGTCGTTTGAGTATATGTAACGTTATCTCTTCTGCCTTTATGACAATCCATACAAATAGCACCTTTACCTCCTAAACCAGCATGACTATATGCATTAGCGAGAGTATCGGAACCTGCTGGAGTGCTTCTTAGAGAAGCCGGATTATTATTTCCGTGTGGATCGTGGCAAGTTGCGCAGCCAATACCAACGTGGTTTGCAGAAGTCCAACCTGTTGTGTTTGGGGTTAATCCTTTGGTAAAGTTAATATAACCCTGACCATCGTGGCATCTTATACAATTTTGAAGACTATTATTTTGTGAAGCCGATCCTTGTGCAAATGAATTCGACCATAGAGCTTGATCGTGTAAGGAATTTTCCCATTGAGTATATTTGTTGTATCTCCAGGGATCATCATGGCATTGAGCACAATTGCCAGAGGTTTCAATTAAATTCTTAGCTTTTAAAGCAGAGCCGGGCATTGTTCCCGGATGTGAGCCGCCGGCACCGTGACAACTTTCGCAACCAATAGTTGCAAATTTAACTAAACCGGGTTTAGTGGTTTTTATTGAGTCCCATTTACTGACGTGAGGAGGTCCATACCAAACCCAACCTAATGAAACAGCTACATCGTCAAATCCATTATTGTTAGCTGCGTTGTTGAAATCATAACCAGTAGTATGGCATTTAAAGCAAGGGGTGCCATAAACAGAAGGACCTGTGGTTATTCTCGTCTTGAACATATTGGCATGACCGGTATTTTTCCATCTGTCATAGATATTTGTAAACCAAGTATGAGAGCTATGGCAACTTAAACAGCTGGGGAATTGACCAGTAACTCCATCAAATGTTCCAAGGCCCATATAGTTAGAAGAATAAATTGTCAATGTAGTATCGTGACTGCCTGATGAAGTTACAATATTCAGGCCAACTACATATTGACCATTGATGTCGGGCTTTAACATTGTCCAGAATGTTTGTCCCGGCACAGCTTGTAAAGTAGCAGTTGAACCAGTTGGTTTTGATTGGAGAGTAAATGTTGCAGAAGTTATTGGAGCAGTGCTACCAATATTTCGGGCGGAAAGATAAACAAACGTTTCTTTAGCGACTACATTCAATCCGTTCGAAACAGAATTTGTTACTCCTGTCAGCCCTAAATTTGCGAGTCTTTTGGGAGAATTGGTTCGGTAACAATTTTACCCCGAACTTGTGCCCAACTGACACTTGTGATTAAAAGAACCAAAATAAAAGGAAGTATAAATTTTCTCATAAGAACCCCTTATAATTATTTAACAAGATTTCTTTTCAAATTTGATTCCAGATAATATTTTCTGTCGGGCAATCAAAACTTGAAATTTTGATTGAATTCTTACTAATATTTTTTCTCTTTCCCAAAATTGAAAATGCAAAGAAATATTTTTTCAACAGTAAGACTTGATTTATTTGCTAATTGGGAATAGTTATTTCTGAAAAGTTAATTGACGACGAGCAAAAATTTAAATGAAAAATTCCTTCAAAAAATAATAGAATAAAATGCTAAACAATAAAATCAATAAAGTAGATTTATTTACATCATCATAAAATGATAACTTAAGAAAAAAGCAGTGCTGTCCAAAATAAACTTAAACCTTCTCAATAAACTCTGATTTTAGTTCAAAATAAAAGATAATAAATTCGATTTTACTTCGTTCCCTGATAAAAATATATTACTCTCTTATTATTAACAGGTTTTAATTAAATGTGGCTAAAGCCCATAATATCCTTGTCTTTATAATAAGGGGCTGTCTCAAAAGTTAAAAAATGTCAGTCTGAAATATTATCAAATATATTATCAAAAAGAACGCACACAAGTAATATATAGAATGAAATAACATTCAATTGATAATTATTGTCAATGAAGAAATATTTTCTTAACTTTTAATCAAAAATTAAGGGATTGTCTTACAATGAAGCTATTTATACTCATAGTATTTCTATCATTAAATAATCTCTATAGTCAAGATGGAAGTCTTGATTACTCGTTTGGTTCAAGCGGAAGAGTAATTATTGATTTTGGTTTAACGAACGACTATGGTTATGATTTAGCAATTCAAAGTGATGGAAAGATTATAGTTGTTGGTAAAACTTACCAAGGAACAAATTATGATATTGCTATTGCATGATATAATACAAATGGTACATTGGATAATACTTTTGTTTATGGTGGTCTTATTGTAAAAGATCTTCAAAATTATGATGATATTGGACAAGCTGTAATTTTACAACCCGATGGAAAAATTTTAATTGCTGGAACTACATTTAATGGAAGTTTTATTCGAGACTTTTGTTTATTGAGATACAATTCTAATGGTACCCCTGATAATTCATTTGGAGTAAATGGTGTTGTAATTGCAGATATAGGAAATATTTTTGAATATGCAACATCAATAGATCTTCAAACCGATGGAAAAATAATCGTTGGTGGCTATTCTGCAAATAATCTCAACAATACAGATTTTGCTATTGTAAGATTTAACTCTAATGGCTCAATTGATAATAGCTTTGGAAATAATGGAATTATAAAAACAGCTATTGGTTCAGGGAATGATGATTTATATTCCATAAAAATTCAGAGTGATGGAAAAATTTTAGCTGCTGGCATTGCTAATAACGGAACATTTGATTTTTGTTTATTACGCTATAATACTGATGGTTCGTTAGATAATACTTTCGGAACTAATGGAATTGTACTAACAGATTTTAATAACAGATACGATAGAGCCACATCTATTCAAATTCAACCTGACGGGAAAATCTTAGTTGGCGGAATTGCAGAAATAACAAATAATAATATGGACTTTGCCTGCGTGAGATATAATACCAATGGAACATTAGACAACACTTTTAGTTCAGGTGGTAAAGTAACAAAAAATATTATGACAGTAAATGATTATTGTTATAAGCTTGTTTTACAAAACGATGGAAAAATAATTTTATCTGGATATTCTGATAACGCCTATGCATTATTCAGAATAAACGCAGATGGTTCTACAGATTATTCTTTTGGCGGCGGTAGTGGAATGGTTTATACTCCTTTTTCTGCAACTTACACTGAACCGAATTCTTGTCAAATTCAAAGTGATGGTAAAATTGTTGTTGCTGGTGCTGGTTATACAGGATATTTTCCTCCTTACACGTGGAATTTTACACTAGTTCGATATGAAAATGCAACTCCACTTCCAGTAGAATTAAAAGAATTAAATGGATTCGTTAAGAATGGAAATGTCGTACTCAATTGGCAAACCGCAACAGAAGTAAACAATTATGGATTTGAAATAGAACGAAAAGTAAAAAAAGCTTCCAGCTTTTTATCCAGCTGGGAAAAGATTGGATTTACAAAAGGAAATGGTAACTCAAACTCACCAAAAGATTATTCATTCACAGATGAAAATCCACCAAGTGGAAAATTAAAATACAGATTGAAGCAAATAGATACAAATGGAAATTTCAGTTACTCGCAGGAAATAGAAATTGAAATAGGAGTTCCGAAAGAATTCAGGTTATATCAGAATTATCCTAATTCATTTAATCCCACTACTACAATAGAATTTACTTTACCAGCCAAATCAAATGTTGTATTGAAAATATATGATATCATTGGTCAGGAAGTTCTAAAGGTAATGGATAAGGAAATTGAAGCGGGATATCATAAACTTAATCTTGATATGTCAAGATTCAGTAACGGTGTTTATACGTATCGAATAGATGTAAATGGATTTGATGGAAATAATCACACAGCAGTAAAGAAGATGATACTGAACAAATAATACTTATTTCAAAATCTTCTTCAAAAAGGATTAAATGTGAAAAACAAATTACTATTTTGAACTATAATTTTTCAATAAAACTTCTGAATTTGTAATCACTGTTTTGTGCTTCTTTTAATAGCCGATTAATTATCAGATTTGCAAATCTGACTTTTTTCTTTAACTGAGATTTAATGTTGCTTTTATTTTCAGCATTGAAATCATTATAAATCCATAAAAGCATTAGATTTTTAATCAGAAATTCAAAACGCTCTTTATTAAAATATTCTGTCTCTTCAAACTTGTGATAATGAATAAAATCTTTTATTGTTTCTTTTTCAAAGATTTGGGAGGTTTTATTTATCAAATTATCATCAATTAGTTTTTTTGATTTTGATCTCTTCCTTTGAACCAAGAATTTTGAATAAAACTCTTCAATATCTTTAATATGATCTTTAATTGTTAAAAGGTCAGAGTACAATGTTAATTGATCACCATATTTATAATATCCGAAAAGCTCATATAAAGGTTTCCATAGTAGGTATTCTTCAAAAATTTCTGTGACTTTTTTGTTCTCTTCTCCGAAAAGATTAATCAAGTCGTTTATGAACAAATAACTTCGATAAATATTCAGATTATTTTCAGGTGTTAATTGAGAGAGAATATATTCATTCCCTTTTTTAGAAATATTCTTTTCTAATTCGAAAATTTCATCGTAGAATAAATCAAGTTTTTTAGCAAACCCTGAAATTTTATTTTCTATATATTCTTTATCAATCTGGTTTTTATCTTTTACCAACTCATTTATAAATCGGGTAAGAAGAAAATTCTTTGAAAAATCCTTCTCGTTTTCAAAATACTTATTCATTTCTTCCGAGATAAACCATTGCAAAATCGAGCAGTGAATTGATTCAAGCTCAATTTCTTTTATTAAACCATCAATTGATTTAGTTGATTTGCCTTGCAAATGTTTATAAGCACGATTATATCTACCATCAGTATCATAAACTTCCTTAAATTCCAGAAATACTTTTCTCTCATAGCCGGTAAGTTGGAAGTAAATTCCAAAAATCCAGGCGTCACTTCCTTTTATGATAAATTCATCACTATGCACAAATTCTTTTGCGATGTAAAAATAATTTTCTTGATTTTTTAATTCTAAAGCTTGAGCAACTCTGATATTAATAACTTTACCGTCTTGTGTAACTTTATTGCAGGAAAAGTCTATTCTACCAATAGCAGGGGAGTAAGAATTATTATAAAGTATTAAAGCTTTTTCATCTTTATAATTATTTGAATAAACAAAAACATTTTCATTTATATGACTTCTTGAGTCAATAAAATCATAGAGGTAAAAATTGTTTACCTGACTGAATAAATATCTCTTTTTCAGCAAAGGGAAAATTTCTTTTTTATGCTGCCAGATTAAATGTTCATCAGGAAATTCATTGTAATAAGCTCTTTTATATTCCATTCCATACTTTTCTGAAAAGCCCTCAATTTGACCGTGAGCGAACATTGGAAGTCCAGGCATTGTAACCATTACCGTAGCAATGCCAAAATATTTTCTGCCTTTACCAAATTGATTTACAGCAGTTTCTTCATCAGGATTGCTCATAAAATTTACATATCGTTTTAGAATTTCCGGATCGTAGAGCAATGTATTTTTAATTAGTTCTTTGTATTTCTCATTTTCCTCTTTCATAAACATATGCATAAATGCAGAATTATAAACTCTATGCATACCAAGACTTCTGACAAAATAACTTTCCATTAGCCAGAAAGCTTCAGCAAGTAATAATGTGTCTGGCATTTCTTTATTTATTCTATCAACAACTTCTCTCCAAAATTCTTCTGGCATAAGTTCGTCGAACTGAGAACGAGTCATTCCATATTCAGCACGGGATGGAATTGCTCCGCCAGTACCAGGTATCGGAAACCATAATCGTTGATAATGTTTTTTAGTGAGTGTCATCGCAGCATCGAATCTGATTATTGGTGTCTTCTTCGCAACGTGCATAATGGTTTGAATCAAAGACTCTCTAACTTCTGCTGACATCAAATTTAATTGTGCAGTATCATTCCACGGCATATTTGTACCATCATTTCCGTGATAAATATATCTTCTTTCTCCTGTAATTCTGTCAATTCTTTCAAACACTACAGCTGCATCAGAGCGACTGTAATACTGGTCTTCTATTCTAATTTCAATTCTGGGATCTTCAGATAAGTTCGGTCCGGTAAATCTATAAACAGGAAATGGTGGTGTAGAGGTTTGAATATAATAATTTGGCTTTTCAATTATCCATTTTGAAAAAATTCCTGTATGATTTGGAACCATATCAGACGAGAGTCTTATCCCACGAAGTGAACATCTGTATTTCAAATTTAGAAAAGCATTCTCACCGCCTAATTCATTTGCAATTACATAATCATACAAAGAATAAGCTGATGGTGCAGCATCAGGATTTCCAGTCATTTGCTTAATCTTCTGAGAAGCAGAGCTGCGCTCCCAGACACCAATTAACCATAATGCATTAAAATTCCAATTTGCTAACTGATCTAATTCTTCATCAGGGATTTGGTCTAATCTTTTGATTTCTCTTTTATATTTTTTAGATAATTGATCTAACCAGACAAAAGTATTTTTCGCAATCATTACAACATTAGGCATCCAATCAACATCGGGAGTAAAATTTGGAATTTCTAATTGATAATATTCATACTCTTCTGGTGATAGAATTTTTCCTTGTTCAATTTTGTTTTTTATTTCTTTCAAGTATGTAAAATCAGAATCATATTTTGGAACAGGCGGAGTAGGTTTTTCGAATGGAGCATGTTTTGTAAAAAGTTTTGAATCCTCATAAATCAAATCTTTACCACTTAAAATCTTAGTTAAATATTCCTCTCCTAAAAAAATCTTCCAGTTTTCTTTTACAAACTCAAGTTGTAAATCAATGTTATAAGGATTGACAATCAATGGTTTTCTTAAAAAAGCAATAAGACTAATATTTTCACTGCCAATTTTTACATCCTGTTCAAAGAACTCTTCTGTTTTCTCAATAATTTTTTTGTATGATGTTTCCTGTGATAAAATTTCGTCTGTGTATAATTCTTTTAGTTGGTGAGTTGCTGGATTTATGTTTTCAAGATTTAATAAAATTAACTCTTCAAGGATTATTTCTCTGTTTAGTTTATTATCTGTTTTAGAATTAAGATATTCTTGAGGTGTTTGTAAATTTTGAAAAACGGATAATGGCGGGAATTCTTCGACAAATTTTAATAGTGTTCTTTCGAGTTCATCTTCAGAGAGATTATCTTTTAAGAATGATAAAGTTTTCTGAAATACTCCCGGATTTTTTTCGTCTTCATATTTACGAATTATCAGATGAAAAATTTCATGCAATAAGCCGAGTGCATTTATTTGACCTGCAGTAACTAATTCTGAGACTTTTCCTTCTTCCATTCTTACTTTATTTATTTTATCGGCAAGAACTCTTGCAGTTTTGAAATCAGCAACAATTAAATCTCCTTGAAGTGAAAAGAGATTTTTCTCTAATTGATATTTCTCTCTTGAGTGTTTTGTAACGTGGAAGTAGTAAATCATCATAATATTCTGATAAGATGTTTTTTTATTAGCGAATATAACAAAATACAAAGTATGTATATTGAATAAAATTTAATTTCAATCACCGAGAAGAAATCTGAGGACACAAATTCCATAGATATGCATTGATAAAATTCTTTGGGAACAAGTCTAATCAATAGAATTAGTGGTTAATTATAAATTATGAATGTTGATTTTTTGTACTAATAAAAAATCTGCGATAATCAGTCTAATCTGCGTCATCAGTGTGCAATTGCATTTTTCTTGTTCGTAAATATTTTTTCCAGATTATTTTTTTCCACTCAATCTTTATGATAAGCAATACTGGAACCAACCCATGTTTTGTTCTTGTTAAAATCAACGCCCATCATTTTACCTTTACTTGTTCGTATTAAGTTTAGGACAAGTTCAGGTTTTGAAGCATTCTCTTCCCATAAATACATCATTCTAATCTCTACTTTCGAATAATCATCCGGTGTTTCAATTACAGGTGCATATTCTACTTTTTGTTGAAGGATATAATTATCACGGTCAACAATTGAATCAAGTTTTTCTTTTGAAACATCAACATCAACTCCTAATCCAGCGAACGAAAAAAGTGGTTTAAGAACGAACTGCGATAAATCATCAGGATAATTATTAAGTTGATTAAGGAAATAACATTCAGGTACATATTTGCCTTTTAGTTGGGGGAGAGTGAATTTACTGATCCTGAAGAACCAATTAGGATGACCGACCCAGTGAACATTAACATCATCAAGTAAACTATAATCTGATTTAATTTCTTTTCTGATTAGTTCATCGAATATAACACGATTGTAAATTCTTTTGATAGGTATTTCTTTTGAATCAGACTTGTAGAAAAGATTCTTCCCTCGTTTAATCACATCAGTAATACATACTGATTTGATTCCTATAAGTTCTTCCATCGCTGCAAAGTCAATTCTTGTTTTTTGAAACTCTGGTTGAATTTCTAAAAGTATTACGTTTTCAGGGCTATCATTACCAATTATGATTTGTCTTAATTTTTCAACGTAAGATGAATAGTTATAGTTATTGAAGTAAGCAGTAAAACCATCAGGAATATGAAAATATTTTCTTATGGCTTTATCAAGATAAATTTGATAACCATACAGGGTTGGAAAGCCTTGCAGCTCAATAAGTTTAGGAATGAATTGATTTTCATCTTTAGTTATTGCAAAGTCTAATGAGAGAAAGATAGGGTGTTTTGTATCATTTGGTACAATTAAATTTTTTGGAATTGCATTCACAGAATTTTTTAGAAAATTTTCATCACATAATTGATTGGTAATATCATCGCAAGCAGATAAGAGCTCTTTTTTGAAATCATCTGGAAGGAACATAGGCGTCTCGCATACTCTAAAATCAGCAGGAAATTTCAATACTGAGTTTAAGTGATTGAGAAATTCCTGATAAGTTTTTTCATTAAATTCAGAATTAAATTTATCACG
>Ga0308414_1001915_pt1:7500-13520 | contig 13520 bp, 9 predicted proteins | sample HotsprSampleOS50_FD_205667 | JGI IMG/M metagenome (GOLD analysis project Ga0308414, IMG submission 205667) | Hot spring phototrophic mat microbial communities from Octopus Spring, Yellowstone National Park, Wyoming, United States - 20090730_OS50 ... | reverse complement strand
GGCCATCGCCCGCCGCCTGCCACCGCCGTCACCCCACGCGCCGGACGTGGCGCTGACGCCACCCACCTGGCACCCCGGCGTGCTGGTGGAGGAGCGGGAGGGGTTGGAGCAGGTGTACGTCAACTTGGTGCTGCCCGGCCTGCCCGCCGGTCACGCCGAGGGGCTGACGCTGGCGGTGCTGCACCAGTTGCTGGGCGCCGGCAACGCCTCGCGCCTGTTTCGGGAGCTGCGCGATCGTCGCGGGCTGGTGTACGAGGTGGAGAGCGCCCTGGACGCCACCAGCCTGGCTGGGGTGCTGGAGGTGGTGTTCTCGGCGCCGCTGCGCCAGGTGGCGGCCGCCTGGGGAGCGGTGCTCAAGGTGCTGGAGGAGGTGGGGCGCGGGCGTATCAGCGACCGGGAGGTGGCCCTGGCCAAGGAGTCCATCGCCTCGGGCATCGTGCTGGGCACCGAGGGGCCGGATGCCTTGATGGAGGCCCACGCCTCGGAGATGCTGGCGCGGGGCCGGCGCTTCGATGCGGCGCAGCTGGCGCGGGAACTGGAGGCCGTCACCCCCGAGCGGGTGCGCGAGCTGGCCCGCCGCTTGGTGCGGCTGGAGGCGCTGGCCGGGGCGGTGTGCGGGCCTCAGCGGGGGCTGGTGCTGCCGGCGGGGGTGGCGCGGAGGGTGGCATGAGTTCTGGCCCCCAGGTGCTGGTGCAGGTGCTGCCCCACGGCGAGGGGCTACCGCTGCCCCACTACGCCAGCGCCGGGGCGGCGGGGGCGGATGTGGTGGCGGCGGCCGACGTGGAAGTGGCGCCCGGAGCGCGCGCAGCGGTGCCCACCGGCCTGGCGGTGGCGGTCCCACCCGGGTGGGAGCTGCAGGTGCGACCGCGTTCGGGGCTGGCCCTGGCGCACGGGGTGACGCTGGCCAACGCGCCGGGCACCATCGACAGCGACTACCGCGGCGAGCTGATGGTGCTCCTCGCCAATTTGGGCGACGAGCCCTTCACCGTGCGGCGCGGGGATCGCATCGCCCAGGTGGTGCTGGCCCCGGTGGCGCGGGCCGAGTTTGTCCTGGCCGTTGAGCTGCCGCCCAGTGAGCGGGGCAGCGGGGGCTTCGGCTCCACGGGGAGGTAGGGTGCGCCTGGTGGTGCTCGCCTCCGGCTCGTCGGGCAACGCGCTGGTGGTGGAGGCGGGCGGCAGGGCGATTCTCATCGATTGCGGCGTCTCCTGCCGGCAGATCGAAAAGCGCATGCACGCCGCCGGGGTGGACCCCGGGCGGTTGGACGCCGTGCTCCTCACCCACGAGCACACCGACCATATCCAAGGCCTGGAGGTATTCTTGCGGCGCCACGCGGTGCCACTGGCCGCCACCGCTGGCACCGCGGCGGCATGCAACGGGTTGTTCACGCCGGCGCTGGTGCTTCAGTCGGGGCGGGAAGTGGGGTTGGGGTGCCTGAAGGTGCTGCCCTTTGCCGTCTCCCACGACGCCCGGGAGCCGGTGGGGTTCGTGGTGGAGCACGGCGGACGTCGGGTGGGTTTGCTCACCGATAGCGGCGTCGCCACGGCGTTGGCGGTGGAGCGGCTGGAGCGCTGCGACGCGCTGCTGCTGGAGGCCAACCACGACCCCGACATGCTGCGGTTGGGACCTTACCCCTGGGCGCTCAAGCAGCGCATCGCTTCCCGCACCGGCCACCTGTCCAACGAGCAGGCGCAGGCGCTGCTGGATCGGCTCACCCACCCGCGGTTGCAGGTGGTGGTGGGAATGCACCTGTCGCGCCAGAACAACTCACCCGAACTGGTGCGGCGGGAGTTGAGCCGGCCGCTGACCGGCAGTACTGTGCGCCTGGCCGTGGCGGGCCAGGACGAACCACTGAGCGTGGAGCTGGTGTAGGGGCCAGCGACGCCAGGGCGAACCAAACCGTCGCGGGGCAGGATTCCGGATCGCACGCCGTCGCGCCTTTGTCCATGGCTGGGGCGGTGACCGTAGCCGGGGATCGTGACCGGTGACCGAGACCGTGTCCGCGACGGGGGACCGTGACCGAGGCTGATTCCCCCACCAGGCGGGCCTGCCCGTGGACCGCGGGGGCTGGAAAGCCCCGCAGGGTGGGTGGGGGCTGCCCGGTCGATGGGGCTCCAGGGGCGGGCCTGCGGGCCCGCGCTCCCAGGGGCCGTGACCACCACCGGGAACCGTGTGGCTGACCGCGCCGGGGGAGGCGATACGCTAGACTCTCGCTGCACGGGAGGCGCCCATGGGGCAGGTGGAGGTCAGGGTCAAGCTCAAAGAGGACGTGCTGGATCCGCAAGGGGAGGCGATTCGGCGCGTGCTGGCCGGGCTGGGGTACGGTGAGATCACCCGCGTGCGGGTCGGCAAGCTGCTCCTGCTGGAGGTGGACGGGTCGGAGTCGCCGGCCGTGCGAGCCCGCGTGGAGCAGGCGGCGCGGGAGGTGCTGTCCAACCCGGTGATTGAGGACTTCGAGGTGCGCCTGCCATGACAGCGGGTGTGCGCCGGGGCGAGGGTGAGCCGACGATGCCGGTGCGCCCGGCGGGCGGGCGGCGAGTGGCGGTGGTGGTGTTTCCCGGTTCCAACTGCGACCGGGACGCCATGGCGGCGGTACAGCGCGCTGGCGGCGAGGCGGTGCCAGTGTGGCACCAGAGCGAGGATCTGGCCGGCTGCGGCGCGGCGATATTGCCGGGCGGCTTCTCCTACGGCGATTACCTGCGTGCCGGCGCCATGGCGGCCCACTCGCCGGTGATGCGGGCGGTGCGCCGGCTGGCCGTGGAGGGAGGGGCGATCCTAGGCATTTGCAACGGCTTCCAGATGCTGCTGGAGGTCGGTCTGCTGCCCGGCGCGATGCTGCCCAACCGCAGTCTGCGCTTCATCTGCCGGGAGGTGTACGTGCGCGTAGAGCGCAACGACGGACTGCTGCTGCGGCACCTGGCGCGGGGCCAGGTGTTACGCCTGCCCATCGCCCACAAGGAGGGGAACTGGTACGCTCCGGCCGAGGTGGTGCAACGGGTGGAGAGGGAGGGAGGGGTGGCGTTCCGGTACTGCTCCCCGGCCGGCCAGGTGGGTCCTGAGGCCAACCCCAACGGTGCGCTGGCCAACGTTGCCGGCCTGGTGAACCGCGAGGGCAATGTGCTGGGTCTGATGCCCCACCCGGAGCGGCGCGTCCACACCCTTCTCGGCGGCGAGGACGGTTTGCCGCTGATTCGCGCCTTGGTGGAGGTGGCATGATCACCTGGGATGCCCCGGCGACGGCAGAGATCGCCCGGGAGCACGGCCTGACCCTCGAGGAGTGGGAGCGCATCCTGGAGGTGCTGGGCCGCACTCCCAACGTCACGGAAGTGGGAATCTTCGCGGCGCTGTGGTCGGAGCACTGCTCCTATAAGTCCTCCAAGCTCCACCTACGCCGCTTCCCCACCCGGGGCCCGCGGGTCGTCCAGGGCCCCGGAGAGAACGCCGGTATTGTCTCGTTGGGCGACGGCTGGGTGGCGGTATTCAAGATGGAGTCCCACAACCACCCCTCCTTTATCGAGCCGTACCAGGGCGCGGCCACCGGCGTGGGGGGTATCTTGCGCGACGTCTTCACGATGGGCGCACGCCCGATCATGTCGTTAGATTCACTGCGTTTCGGCGAGCTGGATGCGCCTCGCATGCGACATCTGGTGGACGGTGTGGTGCGCGGCATCGGCGACTACGGCAACTGCGTCGGCGTGCCTACGGTGGGCGGCGAGGTGGATTTTCACCCGGCCTACAACGGCAATATTCTAGTTAACGCCATGTGCGTGGGCGTGGCACGGCAAGAAAAGATCTTCTACGGCCGCGCCTCGGGGCCCGGGAATCGGGTGATCTACTTGGGTTCCAAGACCGGGCGGGACGGCATTCACGGCGCCACCATGGCCTCCGATGTGTTCGACGAGGGAGCCACGGCGCGGCGGCCGACCGTGCAGGTGGGCGATCCGTTCACCGAGAAACTGCTCATCGAGTGCTGCCTGGAGCTCATGGACGCCGGCTTGGTGGTGGGGATCCAGGACATGGGCGCCGCCGGGCTTTCGTCGTCGGCCTTTGAAATGGCGGCCCGCGCCGGCTGCGGGTTGGAGCTGGATTTGTCGCGGGTGCCGGTGCGCGCGGAGGGGATGACCCCCTACGAGCTGATGCTGTCGGAGTCGCAGGAACGCATGCTGATGGTGGTGGAGCCTCGCCAGGTGCCCAAGGTACTGGCGGTGTGCGCGCGCTGGGGTTTGGACGGCGTGGAGATTGGCCGGGTGATCCGCGACGGCGAGGTGCGCGCCACGTTTAGGGGGCGGCCGGCCTTTCGGCTCCCGGTCAAAGCCCTGGTGGACGATGCCCCGGTGTACGACCGGCCGTGGGTGCCGCCGGCGCCGGCGCCGCCGGTGACGCTGCCTCACCTGGTGGGGCGGGATTGGAGCGCCGACCTGCGGCGGCTACTGTCGCGGCCGCAGATGGGGTGTGCGCGTTTCATCTGGGAGCAGTACGACCAGTCGGTGGGCGCCGCCACGGTGGCCGGGCCGGGGAGCGATGCGGCGCTGGTGCTGGTCCCCGGCACCCGCATCGGCGTGGCTGCCACCACTGACTGCAACGCCCTGGCGTGCTGGCTGGACCCCCGCCGGGGGGCCGCCCAGGCGGTGGCCGAGGCGGTGCGTAACCTGGCTTGTGTGGGTGCAGAGCCCATCGGCCTCACCGACTGCCTCAACTTCGGCTCGCCCGAGAACCCCCAGGTGATGGGCCAGCTGGTGGCGGCCATCGACGGCATGGCCGCCGCGTGCCGCGCCTTCGACGTGCCGGTGGTGTCGGGCAACGTGTCCCTGTACAACGAGACCTCCGGGCAGGCGATTCTGCCCACGCCGACGGTGGGCATGGTGGGCCTGGTGCCCGAGGTGCGCCACGCGCCGCGGGCACGCTTCGCCGACGCGGACGTTTTGTTCCTGCTGGGACCGCTGGAGGGCGAGCTGGGGGCGTCCCGCTATCTGCAACTGGTGCTGGACATGCAGGTGGGTCCCGTGCCCGACGTCGACTACGCTGCCGAGCGCGCCGCCGCCAGCGTGGTGCGCCACCTGGTGCGGCTGGGGCTGGTGGCGGCGCGGGATATCTCCGACGGCGGGCTGGCGGTGGCAGCGGCGGAGATGACGGCCGGCGGGGTCGGGGCGGTGCTGGAGTTTCCGGCCGGGGCGTCGGAGGCGCGGGTGCTGTTCGGAGAGTGGGGGCCGCGCTACCTGTTGGCTGTCCCGCCGGCCTGGGAGGAGGCTGTGGTGCGCGCCGCGGAGGGGCTTCAGCTCACCCGTTTGGGGGTGGCAGTGGGCGAGCGTCTCCTTATCCGCCGCGCCGGCGAGACGCTCATCGACGAGTCGGTGAGTGAGATCGCCGCCCTGCGGGAGGTGGGATTGGGATGGCTGGCGTGAGCCTTCATCCGGTGGAGGGGTGGGAGGGCAGCGATCGCTTCCACGAGGAGTGCGGGGTGTGCGCCGTGCTGGGCCACGCCGACGCCGCCAACCTCGTCTACCTGGGGCTGTACGCGCTGCAGCACCGCGGCCAAGAGTCGGCCGGGATCGCCGCCTGGGACGGCCGGCAGCTGACCCACTTCAAGGCGATGGGGTACGTTGCCGATATCTTCGACCGCAGCCGCCTGGTGGCCTTGCCAGGGAGTGCGGCGGTGGGCCATGTGCGGTACTCCACCGCCGGCTCGTCGTCGTTGATCAACGCCCAGCCGGTGGTCGCCAAAACCCATCGCGGGCAACTGGCTCTGGCGCACAACGGAAATCTGGTCAATGCGTTGCGGTTGCGACGGGAGCTCGAGCAGGAGGGCGCGATCTTCCAGTCCACTTCTGATTCCGAGGTGTTCCTGCACCTGCTCGCCCGGTCCCGCGCTCGCACCCTCGAAGAGGCGCTGCTGGAGACCTTCGACGCGGCGGTGGGAGCCTACGCCGTGGCGGTGCTGTGCGACGGGCGGTTGTTCGCGGCGCGTGACCCGTTGGGGTTCCGCCCGCTGGTGTTGGGTCGGTTGGAGGAAGCGTGGGTGGTG
>Ga0308414_1001915_pt1:0-2500 | contig 13520 bp, 9 predicted proteins | sample HotsprSampleOS50_FD_205667 | JGI IMG/M metagenome (GOLD analysis project Ga0308414, IMG submission 205667) | Hot spring phototrophic mat microbial communities from Octopus Spring, Yellowstone National Park, Wyoming, United States - 20090730_OS50 ... | reverse complement strand
AATGACACCGTAACTTCGGGAGAAGGTGTGCCTCTCGCCGTGTAGATCTTCGCGGTCGAAGCGGTGGGAGGTCGCAGTGAAAAGGCCCAGGCGACTGTTTACTAAAAACACAGGACTCTGCAAACGTCAGAAGCGGACGTATAGGGTCTGAAGCCTGCCCGGTGCCGGAAGGTTAAGGGGAGGGGTTAGCCGCAAGGCGACGCTCTGAACTGAAGCCCCGGTAAACGGCGGCCGTAACTATAACGGTCCTAAGGTTAACACATCGCTAGCCTTAGTAAAACTGAACCATATGCGGGAAACTCCTCGACAGCCACACGGTACTCGTCGCGCCGCGGGCGCGGCAGTAAGAATCCGTTGGACATGGGGACAATCCGCAGGGAAGGCCTCGAGAAATGATGCGAGGAACCCTCAGAGACTTGATGTTCGGGGTTGGCCATGGACCTTGAACCCCAGTGGATAGTCGGCTTTGTCGACGGGGAAGGTTGCTTCCACGTCGCCATCAACCGGCATGCAGAGATGAAGCTGGGATTTCAGGTCGTGCCAGAGTTCACGGTTGTGCGGCATGAGCGTGACGCGCAGGTGTTGTACGCGCTCAAGGCGTACTTCGGCTGTGGCGTGGTTCGTCGCAACCACGGCAGTCGGATGGCGTGGCGAGTTCGTGGTCTAGCACACCTGGCGGAGCGTGTGATTCCGTTCTTCGAGAAGCACCACTTGAAAACCAGAAAGCAGGTCGACTTCTTGAAGTTTCGTCGCGTTGTGCTGCTCATGCAACGCGGCGAGCACCTCACAGCCGAAGGGCTGGAGGAGATTCAAGGGATCTGCGCAGCGATGAACCGTGGCCAATCAAGGTAAAGTCCGGCTCTTTCGGAAACGGAAGAGGTGAACCGAGCGAAATTCCTTGTCGGGTAAGTTCCGACCTGCACGAAAGGCGAAACGATCTGGGCGCTGTCTCCACGGGGGGCTCAGCGAATCTGAAGTACCGGTGAAGATGCCGGTTACCCGCACCTAGACGGAAAGACCCTGTGCACCTTTACTACAACTTGCCACTGAATCTCGGCGTTGTATGTGCAGGATAGGTGGGAGGCTGTGAAGCCGGGGCGTCAGCTTCGGTGGAGCCGTCGGTGAGATACCACCCTTATAACTTCGAGGTTCTAACCCAGGGCCGTGAATCCGGCCCGGGGACACTGGCTGGTGGGTAGTTTGACTGGGGCGGTCGCCTCACAAAGTGTAACTGAGGCGCCCAAAGGTTCCCTCAGGCTGATTGGAAACCAGCCGTAGAGCGCAAAGGCACAAGGGAGCTTGACTGCGAGACCTACAAGTCGAGCAGGGACGAAAGTCGGGCTTAGTGATCCGGTGGTCCCGTGTGGAAGGGCCATCGCTCAACGGATAAAAGGTACGCCGGGGATAACAGGCTGATCCTGCCCAAGAGTTCACATCGACGGCGGGGTTTGGCACCTCGATGTCGGCTCATCGCATCCTGGGGCTGAAGCAGGTCCCAAGGGTTCGGCTGTTCGCCGATTAAAGCGGTACGTGAGCTGGGTTTAGAACGTCGCGAGACAGTTCGGTCCCTATCTGGTGCGGGCGGAGGATACTTGCGGAGAGTCGTCCTTAGTACGAGAGGACCAGGACGAACGGACCTCCAGTGTACCAGTTGTCGCGCCAGCGGCAGCGCTGGGTAGCTGTGTCCGGATGCGATAACCGCTGAATGCATCTAAGCGGGAAGCCAACTCCTAGATAAGGTATCCCGGGCCGTAAGGTCCCTGAAGGCCTCTGGTAGATGACCAGTTTGATAGGCGGGAGGTGTACGCGCTGCAAGGCGCTCAGCTGACCCGTACTAATCGGCCGTGCGGCTTGACCACACACTCCTTCCCGAAAAGCTTGTTGTCGGCGTGCAAACCCAATTGAGTTGTGGAAACTTTTTTAGAAGTTTTTCCGGTGGCCATACCGAGGGGGATACACCCGTTCCCATTCCGAACACGGAAGTTAAGCCCCTCAGGGCCGATGGTACTGCACTGGCGACGGTGTGGGAGAGTAGGTCGCTGCCGGGAAGTATGAAGGGCCTGCAGGACACTGCAGGCCTTTCGTTTTTCTGCGTGCTGGGAGTCTGTGCGAGCTCGCGACGCGGTGGTCTCAGAAGCGGCGCCCCGAGGAACGGGGGGTGGCGCGGCCCTTCAGGAGGGCGGTGGCGTCGGCCGGCGTCAAAGGCGGGTGAAAGTAGACGCCCTGGGCGAAGTCGCACTCCAGTTCCCGCAGCAGCTCGAGCTGCGAGCGGGTCTCCACGCCTTCGGCGACGACGCGTTTGTTCAGGGTTTGCGCCAGCCGGATGATGGCCCGGACGATCTCCAGGTCGCCGCCGTCGTGGGTCATGCGGCCAACAAAGGAGCGATCGATTTTCAGGGTGTCGGCTTCAATGCGCTGGAGGTAGGCGAGAGACGAGTAACCGGTGCCGAAGTCGTCGATGCTCAGGGAAATCCGTAGGGCGCGCAGCTGCTGGAGCAGG
>Ga0308414_1001912_pt1 | contig 13541 bp, 9 predicted proteins | sample HotsprSampleOS50_FD_205667 | JGI IMG/M metagenome (GOLD analysis project Ga0308414, IMG submission 205667) | Hot spring phototrophic mat microbial communities from Octopus Spring, Yellowstone National Park, Wyoming, United States - 20090730_OS50 ... | reverse complement strand
GGACCGTGCAAGTGGTTGACGATCCGCAGCGGCGGTTTCAAATCCAGCCACTGGTAGCAGCATTTCGGGCAAGGGGCGTGCCGCCTGAAAGGGCGTTCACCTTCTCCCTGGTCAGTGTGCACGTGGATCCCTTTCGTGCAGAGGAAGAGTTATCACTACTCGATGATCTCCTCCGCGCCGTCCGCAATGATGGACGCGGCGAAGATGATGTGATCCTTGTCGGGAATCTTGCTAGAGACTATCGGGTGATTACGGCTGCACTCAACACGCCCGACGGGACATGTGCCATCATGGGTCTGCCTACGAACGTCCTGGGGACGGAATCTTCACAGAACATTGTGTTTGATGGTCGCGCCACCATAGAATACACGGGGCGACGCGGGGTGATCGACCTATTGCGGGAGTACCAGCTCACAGCCGCGCAGGCCCAACAGGTGGCCGATCATCTCCCCGTGTGGGCCGAATTCAGTGTTTGCGAAGGCGGTGGAACGTAACGGGTGTTTCTCCCGAGGATTCGATGCGGATGACATCTCGCTTTGACGATGCTCTTCAATTTGCCGTGGCCTTGCATCGCGAACAGCGACGCAAGGTGAACGATGCCCCGTACATCGGCCATCTTTTGCGGGTATGTGGGATCGTCCTGGAATACGGCGGAACGGAAGACGAGGCGATCGCCGCCTTGCTGCACGATGCCCTCGAGGACCAGAATCGCCCGGGATTGGCGGAAGAGATCCTCGACCGTTTCGGTCCGAATGTGTTATCGATCGTTCGAGCCTGCAGCGATACGGAGGTCGAGCCAAAGCCTCCCTGGCGAGAACGCAAAGAGGGCTTTTTGGAGCGTCTTCGCATGGCCAATGCCGCAGTTCGGCTGGTTCAAACTGCCGATAAACTGGATAATGTCACCATGCTGCTGGGGCAGTATCGCGTTTTTGGACCGGAGATCTGGAAGAAATTCAACGGCGGTCGGGAAGGCACGCTCTGGTACTATCGCAGCGTGGTGGAGATCCTCCTTCGGGCCAGCGAGAACCCGCTGATTCTCGAACTTGCAAAACGGGTTGAGGAACTGGAAGGCCTCGCCTGATCAGACGGCATCTGCCTGGGCGTGCGCCCCAGAATCTTTCAGACCTGACAAGCGGGTTTCTCCAGCAATCGGAGGGGCATGCTTGTCATGCCCGCTTGGAGGGGCACGTTTATCGTGCCCGTTGCAGCGCGATGGGCTTTCAAACGATATTCTGCGGACGCGACAAGCGCGTCCCTCCGAAAGGCGGACCCTCGGAGGGGCACGCTTGTCGTGCCCGCGGAAGCGGGATGGATGATCAAACGTAACGTCGCGGACGCGACAAGTGCGTCCCTCCGCTGCGGAAAAGATCAAAAAGAAAACGAGGCCGTAAGGGCAACTTACGACCTCGTCACGTGCTTTGTTGCTTTTTCAATTAGCGGCTGAAGCGCCGCTTGGGGAAACACGTCAGAACCAGCCGACGGCTGCCAAACTGTAACGGACGGCTAACCCGGCCACCACGACGCTCACCATGCTCATCAACTTGATGAGAATGTTGAGGCTGGGACCGCTGGTGTCCTTGAAGGGATCACCCACAGTGTCGCCCACCACAGCAGCCTTGTGGGCATCAGTACCTTTGCCACCATAGGCACCGCGTTCGATGTGTTTCTTGGCATTATCCCAGGCACCACCTGCATTGGCCATGAACACGGCGATGCAGAACCCGGCGGCAAGGGCGCCCATCAAAAGCCCCATCACACCGGTCACACCCAGGACCAAGGCGACGGCCACTGGCGTGAGCAACCCCAGCAGTGACGGCAGGATCATCTCCTTTTGAGCAGCCTGGGTGCTGATGCGGACAGGCGTGGCATAGTCCGGCTTCTCGGTCCCTTCCATGATGCCTGGCTTTTCGCGGAATTGCCGACGCACCTCTTCCACCATCCGGTAGGCCGCCCGACCAACCGCCTTCATCGTCAGCGACGAGAAGAGGAAGGGCAACATGGCGCCAATCAGCACACCCACCAAGACCTTGGGATTCATAAGGTGGGCTTCATAGTAGTTGGCGAAGTCCGGCATCGTTGCCCGATCAACTCGAATCAGCGGGGCCTTGGTCTTGGCAAACTGGAGGCGGTCACGCTTTATTCCTTTGACTTCATCCTGGAACTTTTCGATCATTCCCTCCGGGACTTTTTGCGGACCTTTGCTAGCATCAATCTTGCTCCAGTCTTCCGCGACAGCAGGATCTGTCACGTCATTACCGAAGGCAAGGTAGCCGTAAATGACGGGCTTCCCGGCACGATCTTTTTCCGGGGTTACCTCGGCAATAAATTTCTCACTCAGTTTGTACAGACCCGGTTCCGCCTGGGAAAGGGCCGAATGTGCCCAGCGGTCGAAGCCGACGCGGACTTCTTCCACATAAGCAGCCAGGAGCGCCAACGCCGTGAGGGCCGCCGAACCAATCGCGAAGCCCTTGCCCGTGGCCGCCGTGGTGTTCCCAAGGCTGTCCAGGGCGTCCGTCCGCTGACGAACTTGCGGCTCCAGATGCGACATCTCGGCGTTTCCACCGGCGTTATCCGCGATCGGGCCATAAGCGTCCGTGGCCAGAGTGATACCCAGGGTGCTCAGCATCCCCACCGCAGCAATACCGACACCATACAAGCCCATCGCAAACCAGCTCAAATCAGCAAAATGGAACTGGGCGGCAAAGCCGAACGCCAGAATCGTGGCCACTGCCACCACAATGACCGGGAACCACGTGCTCTTCATCCCTTCGGCAAAACCGCCGATGATCACCGTAGCCGGTCCTGTCTGGGCCTGACTGGCGATAAACTTCGTCGGTTGATACTCGTCACTGGTAGAATACTCGGTCCATTTACCGATGAGCCATCCAGCCACCAGGCCGACGATCACGCTGATGGAGACTGTCCAGAAGTCCGGCATCAACAGGTACGTGAACACGAAGGTGGCAACAGCAATCAAGCCAGTGGAGAGATTAATGCCACGCGCGAGAGCCTTGAGCAACGTCTTCTGTGTGGCGTCTTCTTCCGAACGAACGGCATAAATCCCGATCACGGAGAGTGCAATGCCAACACCGGCCAACACAATCGGCAGGAACAAGGCGGCAAGCTGGTAATTGAGCTTGGCCGTCTCAAAGGCGATGCTGCCCGCCTGAATCTGTTCCAGGACCTTTGCCGGCAGCAATTCGCCCGTGGCAAATGCCGCCACACCGAGGGCCGCCGTGGCCAGGATCGAACCGCAATAGGATTCGTACAGGTCGGCACCCATACCGGCCACGTCGCCAACGTTGTCACCCACATTATCGGCAATCACGGCGGGGTTGCGGGGATCGTCCTCGGGAATACCTTTTTCCACCTTACCCACCAGGTCAGCACCGACGTCGGCGGCCTTCGTGAAGATACCCCCACCGACACGGGCAAAGAGCGCCTGGCTGCTGGCCCCCATCCCGAAGCACAACATTGTGACGGTGATCTGCTCCAGCGTCATGTGATAACCAAGCATGCTGATCAGCCAGTAAAGGATGGCAAACCACAGGCAGATGTCGAGCAGGCCTAAGCCGACCACCGTGAGGCCCATCACGGCACCACTGCGGAAGGCCACGCGGAGGCCATCGTTCAAGGATTTCCGGCATCCCTGTGCGGTGCGGCTGCTAGCCAGCGTGGCCGTCTTCATTCCCAACCAACCGGCAAGGCCGGAAAAGAAACCACCCGTCAAGAACGCAAACGGCACCCAGCGGCTTTGGGCATGCAAACCAAAGGCCGCAACCGCCAGAAGGATCACGATCACCACAAAGAACCCAGCCACCACCGTGTACTGCTGCTTGAGGTACGCATTCGCACCCTCGCGGACGTAGCCGGCGATCTCCTCCATACGCTCGTTACCTTTCTCGGAACTGAGCATTTCGTTGAAAAACCGCCAGGCAAAATACAAGCCGCAAATCGCGCCTGCCAAACCAATCAGCCAGAAAATGAACACGGCAATTTGGGCACTCATCGACGCCCCGGCTGAAGCTGCACTCGCTGTCTCCTCTGCAAACGCCAGAGGGGAAGATAACGCGGTCGTCGCAAGAACTCCCCCCCAAGCCAGCCATCGTCGGGCTGTGTTCCATCGACTCCTCAACGGCTCATTCATAGCTAACCTCACTTGTTCCAATCCACAAACTGTGTTCCACCAATCCTCGACCAAATCCGTCTTTCAACCACTCACACAAATGGCGCTGATCGCCAACGCGCCAACTGATTTCTATGGAGACGCCACACACAACTCTGTCATACGTGGACCGTCATCTGGTCGTTCGAGCCAAACCGTAGAATCACCGCTTGATACGACGACTCATTTCTGCCCCATCACATGGAAACGGTTCCCAAGACGGCCCATTTCACGGGGACAGATGCCAGAGATGCCGAAGGCCGAGGCCGGAAACTTTCCCTTTTGTCGAGTTCCCCCGCATCTCGCAGCTTCGGATGAAGTGCGGGACTGATTCGGACCACTCGGCTGCCGCAGTCTGGACGACCAGACGTAAAAAAAGCAGTCTATCGAATCTAGGGGGTTCATGTCAACAATAGCATTTAATTGAGCATGAGGTCCTTATCTCGCCACGCGGACAAAAGAGGTCTCCCCCCAATCCTGGGAACCTGCGCCGATGGCCCCGAGAACCATCCTTCCCTAAAAAGATGCACTTGCCCGCGTTTTCTACAGATTTTAGGGGGGATCGTACCCGCCAGGATGCCACGGATGGCAGCGGAGAATCCTCGCCACGCCTTTCAAACTGCCGATCAAGACCCCATATTTCCGCACGGCCTGGATGAAGTATTGCGAACAGCTCGGTTCAAAACGACAGCACCTCCCCAATAGGGGGCTGATCGTCCACCGGTAAATGACAACGAGGAGGATCAGGACCGAACCAACCGCAAAGTCGATCAGTGCAAATCCCCGAAAAATCAGGCTTCCAAGCCAGCGAAACCAACCGATACCGGATCTCGGGGATTCCGAAACCCCTTGTTGCCCTATCTCGTTCACCCCCTGATTTCCCCCCACATTGTCGTACATAATTGCATGCCCATGAGGGGAATCCTGATCCCGAGACGCCTCCCCCTTTTGCCGCGCGATGGCGTCCCCCGAAGGGCCTTCCGAACGCGCTACGTCGGACAAAACTGGTGGTTTCTGGCCCTCTTTTTGCCCAGCAGAATGCTCCAAACGTCGCTTCAATTGTCGGCCCAGGCGGGGAAAACCCTGAAATAACACATGGAAATCGGGTTGAACCCCACGCTTGGGGATAACAACATAATCAATTCCGTGTGGAATACGCCTCTTGTTTTGCCGGAAGACCTCACGTATCAGTCGTTTCCACCGATTTCTGAAGACCGTTTTTCCCAATTTGCGGGGGGCCACTATGGCCAATCGAGGGATATTTAGGCCATTTTCACAGCCGTAAATGATGATGCAATCGTCGGCCACCGAGCATCGCCGCGCGAAGACGCGGTCGATCTCTTTCTTGCTGCGGATCCGGTACTCACGTCCGAACGAGTGATCAGCCATCACCGGCCGTGCCTCTCAAAGGTTTTGCGCCTCCGGGTATTGGAGGGACCTGCTTGTCAGGTCCGATGCGCCACGTTGGATCATCCGTCCTGATACGGCGGACGCGACAAGCGCGTCCCTCCGAGCGGGCACGACAAGCGCGCCCCTCCAACTCGATCTCGCCTTACCTAAAAATCTGATGTACTCGCTCTCACTCGCAAATCCATAAAACCTTTTCAAAGGTTCAAGGACTCGTCAGCGCCAGCGGAGATCAGCACGGACGTCGTAGGGATACTCGCGGGCCAGTTGTTCAGCCGTTTGTTTCAAATTGTCGGAAATCCGCGGGGGAGGCACGATCTGGACCTCTGCGTAAAGATCGCCGGGGGTTCCCCGTTGGGGAGTCACCCCATATCCGGGAACGCGAAGTTTGCGACCGCTCGGCGTTCCAGGGGGGATCTTCAGGGCAATTCGGCCTTTCGGGGTAGGGATTTCGACCTTGGTGCCAAGAATAGCCTCGGGGATAGTCACCGGGACCTTGACGTGCAGATCATTCCCTTTTCGTTCGAAACATGGATGGGGGGCAACATGAACGGTGAGATAGAGATCGCCTGGCTCTGTCCCTCCGGGACCCGGTGCTCCCTGCCCTTTGAGACGGATCTTCTTCCCGTCCTCGATGCCAGCGGGGATTTTCACTGCGAGGGTCTCAGGGCCGATGCCGGGACGGTTCACCGTCAGGCTGACTTCACCCCCTTCGACGGCCATATGAAAGGGGATCGTCACTTCACTGTGGATGTCCTCGCCGCGGTAGGTTGCTCGACCTGTTCCCGGCCGTGTCCTTCCTGCGGCCCGCTGGAATTGTGCGAAAAGATCTTCAAACCCCCCGCCGGTCCGACCACCGGGAAAGTCGTCCCGATAGCGCTCCTTAAAGAACTTGCCCAGGTCGATATCATCGAACACAAAAGAAAACCCACCTGGACCAGTTTGATAGAATCCTCCGTGTCCTGGCCCGGCCTTGCCTGCGCCGCTTCCCGCATACTGGAACGATGCCCCATAACGATCGTACATTTCGCGTTTCTGGGGATCACTGAGGACTTCGAACGCCTCCTGGACTTCCTGAAACTTTTCCTTGGCGCTTTTGTCGTCGGGGTTTAAGTCGGGATGGTATTTCCGCGCCAGCTGACGGTAGGCCTTTTCGATCTCCGCCTTACTGGCGTTCCTCGGAACTCCCAGAATCTTGTAATAATCACGTGCCATAAGTGTCTTGCTCGATATGCCTTGTTCAGGGAACGGGTCGTCTCCGGCACCACTGCCAAGCGTTCGCTATGAAGAAGCTCTTTCTTCAGGATACCGCTTAATGCCCTGGCAAGCTATCGTAACCAACCGTGTCCTTTGACGAACGCCATCACAGGAAGATTTGACCATCGGATAGCACGAATATGGCAGCCGCAGTCCAAGGACCGTTGCAATTTTGACAGACTTGCTCCCCTGATTACGTGACTACGCGAACGTTGGCGACCACTAATGCAAAATCCATGCCGTCGCTAAGGTTTCAGGTCGCTCGCAAACCTGCGGGGTCGCTGGGTCTCGTTTGTCGGGAATCGTCCAGCGGATCCAACAAAGCGCTTCGGAGGGGCACGTTTATTGTGCTCGGCAAATTGGAATGGATTGTCCAACATTGCGTGACGGACCCGACAAGCAGGTCCCTCCACTTGCGCGTCGCTTCAGCTACGCACCTGACACACAGCTATGGGGCCGCCACGTTTTGACCATCCTGAATTGCCGAGAGATAAATCAACGTATCCCGATCAATGGTCTGGCTGATGGGGCGACAGGATCCGTCGGCCAGGGCAAATTGAACGACCCCCGGATGGCGGGAGGAGAACTGCCACCAACCCCAGCGGGTGTTGTTATCTGCCGAGCGCTCCAGTCCCCAAGCGCTCGCCATCACGCCGCATCCGAACCAGCTATAAGCGCGCCCCGGCGTTTGCGTTCCCCCCATAGCCTCACCAAAGAGAAGGGTATTGCTGGTCCCGTCGCTGATCGTGGAAAAGGATTCCTGAGAGCGATTCCAGAAAACCCCGTGATACGCGTCGCTACTAGGAATACCTGCAACCCCCATGTAACCGCCCGAACCGAGGTAATTGGTTCGCCCTAGTTCATCCCCACGCTGATCGTCAAAACTGGCCGCCACCAGCGTCACATAGGGCGAGACATAATGAAAATGGAGGAGCACGATCGGGCGTTCGATTCTGCGTGCAAAATCGGAGGGACACAAGAACAAAGGTGGCTGTTTCTTGGCGGCGTCAAATCCCTTGGGGCGGAGCCAATAGGCTTCCCCAACTCGATCGTCATGATAGAGCGAGACTCCGCCAAAGGAACTTGCATCGGCATCACTCGCTTCTTTGAGGCCTGTTTGCTCCACAAATGGCAACAAAAAAGCGAGGACACTCGTCCACTGCCCGGGATACGGCGGCACAGGGGCCTGAGGTTTTGGCCCTAAATAACCAGGCGGAAAGCGACGATTGCTGTCGTGAAAGTTGTGGCAGGCCAGGGCCAGTTGTTTCAGATGATTCAGACATTCACTTCGTCGCGCGCTTTCGCGGGCCATTTGCACTGCCGGAAGAAGCAGCGCAATCAGAAGCCCGATGATGGCAATCACCACCAGCAGCTCGACGAGCGTAAAGGCCTCACGCAATGGGCGAAACATGTGACATCCGGCTAGCTTGACCGAAGCGAGTGCATGGCTCCTCACACTACAATCATAGTTATTTTTTCAACACGGGCAAACGATTTCGAGCGTCCTGGGGGCACACGAAGCATGCCCCTTCAGCTTGCTATGCTCCAGGCTCGCTGTACACACCGGGCAGAAGGTTTCCCTCCGCGGGAAACCCAGCTTGGGACAATCCGGCAAAATATCTTCTGAGCTGGACGGAAAAACTCATTAAGGTCGTAACAAACCCGACCTGGTCAATCGCCGCGACCCAAAGCGGCCGGGACCGCTCGGGGCCTTGATCCGCTCCCATTTGCTCAGCACTTCCTGGGCGAAGCGATAATCTCGACTTCGGCGTAACCAACGGGCCATTGCCGCGAGATGGGCATCGAACGACACTCGCGACACAATATCGGGTTCATAGCCCGGACCGAGCCGCGGAAAACGAGCCATCGCAAAGATCAACCCCAGCAAAAACAAATGGAGCAGAATGAGATTGAGGGGATAAACCATCAGGAACCGATACGGTGATGGTTCCTCGATCGGACCTGTGGGCGGGACATAGCCCCAGGGCAACTCGAGGAAATAAACCTGTTTTGTCCCCGCACTTCCCGACTCGCCAATGGCCTGGACTAATCGCGCTGCCAGCTTGCGATGTTCCCGATTGACCAGCATCATATTGAGCAGGAAGGATCCATTGTTGACGAGAAGGATTTGGGATTTGCCTTTTGACAATCGAGCAACCAGCACGTGCTCCTCCGAACGCACCAGGACCTCAGCGTCTTTGGCGGGGATCATTTGGGAGCGAAGCTCGATCTCCAGTTTCCGGGGATCGATCGCAACCTGCCAGTCAGGATGCATCTCCAGCTTTTTTGGGCGGACAACTTCAGGAAGGCCTTTGAATGTGAACCAAACGCATTCTCCCCCTTCACCCGATATAGACCTAAGCCACCTTTCACCTGACTCTTGCCGGTGGGCAATGACCTTTTTCAGCACCGGATCGAATTGATCGGGGAATCGTTCCAGCATCACCCTCCAGTAGAGGGGGCCAGCCTCGAAGTGTCGGCCAACGTAGATCAACAGACGCCCCGGCTTGGCGTTTAACCATTCTTCCAGCCAGGCGATGACCCTCGGGTTGGGAACTGACCAATCCGACGCAAACCAAATGATGCAGTCAGCCCGATCCTTCATCGTTGTGCTCAGACGGGTGCTTCGTCTGACGGGATGCCCTGCCCGACGGACCATCTCGGCCAGAACCCAGGTGCCATTGAGACTCTTTCGGCCAAGCCTTCCCATTGTGCCGTACGTCTCGTCAACTTCTGGTGCCGGCCAGAAATATCGAACGACGAAGACGACCACCCCAAGCAGGATGGCTGCGGCGATGATCCAGAAGAGCGGCTTTCGCAACTCGGTCTGGGATAAACGATTCATGCCGCGATCTCCGTCAACCATTGGCGAAAGCGGGGGATCTCGCGGTAACAGCTCTCATATCTTTCTGCCGTGAGCGCTCGCCCACCGAAATAGACCTCCTCAAAAGTCACGATCGTTCGTTCGAGAAGGGGCCTGATCGGCGACTGGCGGCCCAGCTCGCGCAGGTATTGCCGATTTGTCTTTCCTTTGACCAGGCGGATGACGCGATGCCGATCAAGCTCGGTGAGCTGATAGGCATAAAGCCAGATGATTGCCCGGCGATAATCGCCCGCCGCGGCGGCGCGCTCAGCGGCCAGCAAGAGATCGTCTTCATGTGGAGACTCATCTGGCACCAGCGGCAATTCCCGTAATTGCGCGGCAATTCGCGCTGCTTCTCCTCTCCTCCCTTGCCAAGGTTTCCAGTGTCTCCAGGTGAAATACCCCAGGATCACGGCGGCCGCAATCGCCAGGCTGATAACCATGATGCCTATCGAAGACCATGTGATCCGAGGGACCTTCACCTGGACGTCCAACTCGCGAGGTGGTTTGCTGACGCGGGTGGGCTTGATATCGTCTTTGGCTGCATCATACCACGGGAAGCCCCCGCGACGGAGGGCCTCACGCGCCACCTCTCCCGTTTCCCCGAAGGTAAACTGGGGCGGTCCTCCCAGCGATAAGCAGAGGGCCAGACCGATGAGCAAAATCACCGGTCGCAACCACTCGATTGAAAACGACAAACGAGATTGCCTCATGAGTATCTCGACGCATGCTTCGTCAGTATCGGACGGATCACGTTTCCTTCCGTCTGCTCCATTATGGCGACAATCGAAGAGACGCTCAACGCACGAACCGATCGCGTTCGACGTTGGGAAAAGAGGCCATTCGCAATCTCGCAATCTGTCTCTCAATCTGGCACAATAAAAGGAAGTGGTGTCGTAGCCTGGTTTGGCGGCTTGGTCGTCTATCGGTTAGTCCGATGATCTGGGCATCCATCCACAAGACGCATTGACGCTCTCAAATCGGTCGAGGTTATTTGATGAGTCGCACAGGTTCGATGGGCGACGATGGCACAGGTTCCTGACTTCCTCAAACAGCGGCAGGCGGATTGGGCCGAGCTGGAGCATATCTGCCGTATTGCCGTCCGTGTCAATAATCGCCCGACTGCCGAAATGGTGTGCCGGTTGTCAGAGCTTTACCGGGCGGCCTGTGCCGATCTGGCATTAGCGGAGGCCCAGCAACTCTCGCCGGAAGTCCTGGATTACCTTCATCGCCTGGTTGGCCAGGCCCATAATGTGCTGTACCGCCATCCGCAGAGTCTGCCCCGGCAGTGGCTTCGGACGCTTTTCATAGATGTGCCGACAACTGCCGTTCGCGACAAAATGATCTGGTTGTCGTTTGCCGTGTTTTGGGGACTTTTTTTGCTCACCGGTTTTTTTTCCCGACAAAGCGAGGGCTTTGCCGAGGCCGTCGTAGGGCGCGAGACGCTGGACGGCATCGAGCAGATGTATTCTGGATCCTTCAGCGAAGAATATCCGACGATTATGGCTGTTGGATTCTACATTGTGCACAATGTGGGAATAGCCCTTCAGTGTTTTGCCTCGGGGGCCTTATTCGTTCTCCCAGGGCTTTTTGTCCTCGTCTTCAATGCCATTTTTCTAGGGACGATCTTCGGGCACATGAGTCAGACCGCCCAGGCCGATACCTTTTTCGAATTTGTCACGGGTCATGGTCCGTTCGAGTTAACCGGGATCTGCTTGGCGGCGGGTTGCGGCATGCGACTCGGCTTTTCCCTTCTGGAAACAGGGGATCTGACCCGCCTCGCCTCGTTTCGTCGGGCGGCCAGGCAGGTGGCGCCTGTTCTTTTGATGGCCTGTATCTTCTTCGTCCTCGCCGCTGTCATTGAAGGTCTCATTTCGCCCTCAGGCGCGTCATTGGAAACAAAACAATGGGTCGCAACAGTTTCGACCGTTGCACTCCTTGCGTATTTCTCAACAGGTCTATTGGCGAAGCCGAACCATGGTTGATCTAACGCAAACACGGGTCGTCATCCGGGCGCGTGAAACAAACGAACTTTACGACCTCGCTTTTGCTGTGATTCGCCGTGATGGTTGGTCACTCCTCCGTTGGTGGCTCCTCGCAGCGATCCCTTATCTTGTGGTAACGCAATGCATCGTCTTCCTGTTCTTTCGCCCCGTGTGGGGACAGGAGCCGGGAGCAGAACACGTTATTATGGCCTTCCTGATCAGTTGTGCAGTGTCCCTACCATTTTCTATCATGATGAGTCTCATAACCGCACACCTGGGTCTGAGTGTTTTCGTGAACAAGCCGACCTTTCAGGACGTCTGGCGGGTTTGGCGCTCTCGTATCGGGAGTCTCCTTTTCGGGATGATTTTTCCTTTTTCGAGAGGGAGCATCGCACTCACCGAGGTCGTTCTCCTCGAGTGTCTTTCGCCCATCACCCGTCAGGGCCGAGCGACTATTCGACGCCGACTCCAGGCCCTCAATAGTTATGGCCTGTCACTCAATCAACTGGGTGGGATCCTGGCCTTGCAAACCTTCGTCATCACCGGGTTGCTGATGGGTGGATTCCTTTCCCTTCTCCAGGCTTTTGAAATCCGCGTAATCTGGGGTTGGGCTGTTTTCAGCTTCCAACTCGGCCTATGTGTCGCCGCAGGATTCAACAGGGTCGTGCGCTTTTTCCTGTATCTCAATAGCCGAATCAAATATGAAGGTTGGGATGTTGAACTGGCAACCCGCGCGGCAGCCCTCCGACTATCCCGCAGGCTCACCTCCGATCTCAGCCAGAAGGCGGCTTTGCCATCTCCATCTCAACGGCGTTAGAGAAGTCGCCTCGCCTTGATCTCCAGATACTGATTGACCAACGGCGCGGTCATCTGTTCCGGAAAGACATCCAGGACCAATGCACCTTTGGCCCGAATCGCTGTGATCACCTGATGACGCCAGGTGACGATGCGGGCCGCAGCCGCAGCCTTCCAGATGCCGTGCCCATGCTCCGGAATTCTGGCTAATGGCTCAAACATTGCGTGGTCGCGGAGAAACACACCCAACGGCAAATGCCGGCCGGCGAGATTGGTCAGATAGCGCTCGACCTGTCGGCCATTGACCTCGTCAATCAAGTTCGTGACGAGGACGACAAGTGCCCGTTTCCTGACATGTGCCGATAAATATCGGAACGCCAAATCGTAGCGTGATTCTACCATCCTTGGAAAGCGATCGAAGGCCGCATTGATCAAGCGATTGATCTGACTCTTTCCACCCCGCGGATTCAAAAACGCATGGATTTCATCGGAAAAAGCGAGCAGTCCCACCGAGTCACCATGGCTCAGGGCAACATAGGCGAGGAGTAACACGGCGTTCCATGTATGATCCAGCATGCTCAGACCTGCCCACTCGTTGGTCATCATTCGCCCGCAGTCCACCATGAAGACAACGCGTTGACTCTGACTGTGCTGAAAGTCTTTGACGGTGAGTTTTCGCCGCCGCGCCGTGGCTCGCCAGGCAATCCAACGGTATTCGTCGTCGATCGTGTAATCTCGAAGGCGCTCAAACTCATCCTCATGTCCGACCCGCCGCACACGACGGACGCCGATCAGGCTGAGCCGATTCAAACGGGCCAACATCGCGTATTCCGAAACCTGCTTGATGTCGGGGTAAACATGAAGGGTCGTCTCGCAGGGGTAAGTCATCTGTCGGAACCACAGGCCGTGACGGCTCCAGGCGCGTACATACACGGCCGTCATGCGAAATGCCCCGCGCCGCTGCGGCCGAAGCTCGTAATCGACAACGGTTCGTGCCTGGGGCGACAGCAACGTAAAAATCTCCCGAGGCGTCGGCTGCAAAATGGGGTCAGCGTCATCGCGGACCTGA
>Ga0308414_1001911_pt1 | contig 13541 bp, 12 predicted proteins | sample HotsprSampleOS50_FD_205667 | JGI IMG/M metagenome (GOLD analysis project Ga0308414, IMG submission 205667) | Hot spring phototrophic mat microbial communities from Octopus Spring, Yellowstone National Park, Wyoming, United States - 20090730_OS50 ... | reverse complement strand
TGGTGGCGGCGCTGGTGGGCGCAGCGCTGGGCGCGGCGGTCAACCCGGATGAGGCAGGCGCGGCCAGCCTGCGCGCCGGCCTGACAGCCGTGCCGCTGGTGGTGGTCACTTGGGGCGCGGCCTGGGCTCTGGGCCTGCTGCGCCTGATTGACGCCCGCCTGCGGCGGCTGCGCTACTTGTGGCTGACACCGCCGCTGCTGCTGTCGGCCTTGGCCCACTTCCTGCCGGACGCGGCGCTGTGGCCGGGGCGCGGCCTGGTTCTGGCCGCGGCGGGCGAAAGCCCCTGGTGGCTGGGCGCGCTGCTGGTGGGGCTGGCCGCCGCGGCGGTCGGCGCAGTGACCTGGCTGGGCGACCGCGTCAACATGATCTACGCCGTGGACGAGAGCATCGTCTACGCCCGCATCAAAGCGCTGGGGCTGATGGCCTGGCGTCAGCCGGATTTACAGGTGCGCATCCGGCGGCAGACAGCCGCAGCCGGCCGCCGCGCCTTCCTAAAGCTGCCGGCCAGCGCCTACGGCGTGTGGACGCTGGTGGCGCGCGCCTCGCTGTCGTACATCCGCCACCCGATCATGCTGCTGCTGACGCTGGCCTGGGGCGCGCTGCTGACGCGGGCGGCGGTGCTGCTGGTGGCCAACGCGCTGCCCGCTCAGTTGTGGATCGGCTGGCTGCTGCTGGTGGGGGCAGCGCCGCCTGCCGGCTTGATGTACGCCTTCCGCGCCGACCAGGAGGACGGCTTCCTACGCCAGTTCCTGCCGGTGGACGGCGTCCAACTGCTGGCGGCAGATGTGGTCTTTCCGCTGCTGTTCCTGACGGCGGGCGCGGTGGGTGTGTGGCTGCTGCAGGGCTTCCCGCCGGATACCGCCATCTTGGGCGCGCTGGCTATTCCGCTGCTGACGATCCTGCTGGCGCTGTGCGGCGCGGTGGCGCTGACGACCAACCGCGTGCTGCAAACCCGCCTGCTGGCCACCGCCGCCAGCTTCGGCACGGCGATGGTGGCGGCGACAGAGCTGGGGCCGACAGCCGGCCTGCTGGTGGCGGTGTTCGCGGCGCTGGTGCTGGCCGGGCTGGTGGCGCAGCGGGCGTGAACAGAGGCGGCTGGTCGCAGGGCAGCCGCCGGTTGAACGCTCTGGCGCAGCCGCCGCTCCCTTGCTACGATTGCGCCCGCTGCGAAAAACGAAGAGTCATAGGAGTGTAGTTTGATGGGCAAATCCGTTCGCGCTGCCCTCGTTCTGTTGGCCGCCGCGCTGGCGCTGCCGGGCGCCCTGCCCGCTGCCGCTGATGAGCTGGTTTTCGACCCCACCGTGTGCGCCCCCTTCACCGGCGGCGTCGAGCTGAGCGCCGAATGCCGGGCGATGATGGAGGCCTACCCGCGCCCGCTGGTGGAGGAAATCCAGCCGGATGGCGCTACGCTGTCGCGCTACAGTTTCTGGCGTGTGGGGCCAGACCCGGTGAACACCTACGACACCCCTGGCGGGCCGGTCACGGGGCAGATTCCACAGGGCTTCAACTTTGTGCGCGCCATTGACCTGAGCGTGGACGGCTGGCTGCAGATCGAAGGCGGGCGCTGGCTGCGGCGCAAGGACGCGCGCTACACCGAGGCATCGTACTTTCGCGGCGTGACGCTGCCCAACGGGCTGGAGCACCCGTTCGCCTGGGTGTTGGACTTGAGCCGCATTTTTGTGTCGGAGTACCCCGGCGGGCCGCGCTCGCAGGCTACCGGCCGCTGGCTGCAGCGCTACGAGCGCGTGAACATCTTCTCGGTGGCCTACGACGAGGAGGGCTGGCGCTGGTATCAGATCGGCCCCAACCAGTGGGTGGAGCAGCGCTTCGTGGCCAAAGTCATGCCGGTCGAGCGGCCCGAGGGCGTCAGCGGGCGCTGGGTGGCGATTGACTTGTACGAGCAGACGCTGGTGGCCTATGAGGACGACACGCCGGTGTTCGCCACGCTCATCTCCAGCGGGCTGGCGCGCAGCGAAACCAACGAGGGGCTGTTCACAATCTGGGCGCGGCTGGAGCGCGACGGCATGTCCGGCGCCACCGGCGCGCCCAACGCCTACGCGCTGCAGAGCGTGCCCTGGGTGATGTACTTCGACGGCAGCATCAGCCTGCACGGCACGTACTGGCACAACCTGTTCGGCTACCGCCAGAGCCGCGGCTGCGTCAACCTGACGATCAGCGACGCGCGCTGGCTGTACTTCTGGCTGCTGGGGGCCGAGCCAGACGAGGACGGCGAGATCACCAACTACGTCTACGTCTACAGCAGCGGCGAGTACGGCAAGACCGCCACCGGCATTTAACCGGTCAGCCGCTGTTCGGCGCGTCGTCAACCCCTAGACCCCACTCTGGGACCGGCGGTGCGTCGCCGGCGTACAGCCAGGCGTCGAAGAAGTTGGTCAGGTCTGCGCCGCTGAGTTCCTCGGCCACAGCGATGAAATCGGCGGTGCTGGCGTTGGCGTGCTGGAAGCGGTCGTAATAGGCCCGCAGAATCTCGAAAAAGAGGTCGTCGCCCAGGCGCAGGCGCAGCGCGTGCAGCGTCCACGCCCCCTGTAGATACACGCCCTGGCCGAACAACTGCTGCGGGCCGGGGTCGCCGGGGGTGAAGCCGCGCCCTTGGACAGCGCGGTAGTAGCCGCGCATCGTTTGCTCGAAGGCGTCGGCGCCGTGCGCGTGGCCGGTCCACAAGGCGGCAGCGTAGGTGGCGAAACCCTCGTTGAGCCAGATGTCCTGCCAGGTGTCGGGCGTGACGCTGTTGCCGAACCACTGATGGGCCAGCTCGTGGGCCACCACTGTTTCAGCCGAGGCCCAGCGCCCGGCGATCTCTGGCAGCGCGCCGGGGACGATCTCCGCGCCGAACAGCGAAAGCGTCTGTGTCTCCAGCGCAAAGAAGAGCGGCGTGTCGGCCACGACCACGCCGTAGGCCTCGAAAGGATACGGGCCGAACAGCTCGCTGAAGAAGGCGATCATCTCGGCGGTGCGCTCGAACACCGGCGGCGCTTTCTCCGCCAGGCGGACGGGGAAGTAGCTGCGGATGGGCAGCCCATTAGGGCCTTCTTCCGTCACGAGGGCGAACTCGGCGATGTTGACGGTCGCCAGGTAGCTGGCCATCGGATAGTCGGTCTGCCAGATGTACGTGATCTGCTCGCCCTGCTCTACGACAGCTTGCAGCAGGCCGTTAGCCGCCACCACATACGGCTGCGGCACGGTGATGCGGAAGGTGTAGGCAGCCTTGTCGCGCGGGTGGTCGTTGGCCGGGAACCAGCGGGCCGCGCCGGCTGGCTGGCTGGCGACATACACGCCGGCGTCGTAGCGCGTCCAGCCGGCGGCGAACGCGCGGCCGGTCAGGTCGCTGTTGGGCACGCCCGCGTAGCGCACCGCCACAGTAAACGGCGCGCCGGCGCGCAGCGGCCGGGCTGGCGTGATGCGCAGCTCTGGGCCGGCGCGCAGGAAGCGGGCGGGCGCGCCGTCCACGGCGATCGCCTCGATCGTGAAGCCGATGAAATCCAGGTTGAACACGCTCAAGTCCTCGGTGGCCACGGCCTCGATCGCGGTCACGGCGCTGACCGCGCTCAGGTTGGCGTCCACCTCCAGCTCGATCGTGTAGCGCTGCACGTCATAGCCGCCGTTGCCCAGGTTAGGGTAGTAGGGGTCGCCCAAGCCCGCCGCGCCGCTGCCCTGCGCCGCCGCAGCGTTAGCGGCGAACAGCAGCGCGAGCGCGACAATCGTATGCCTGGCGTTCATCAGTCGTCTGTTGTTCATGTGGTTGAAAACGGTCGCTCCTCATGTACAATGGCCGAGCGTGTCAGTCAGCAAGGACAGCCAAAACATGCGCCTTGAACGACCACCTCGCCGCAGCAGCGCGATACCGCCGGCAGTGGGCTGCGGCTGCTTAAGCCTGGTGATGCTGTGCATCGCCGCGACAGCCGCCGCTGTGCTGCTGCTGCCGGCGCTGCCAGGCCTGGCCCTGCAGGTCGCCGGCTTCCAGAGCCAGGGCAGCACCGCTGCCGTCTTTGACAGCGCCGCCGTGCCGCCTGTGCCTCAGGTCTACAACGCCAGCGCGCCGGCGCAGGCCGTGATCGAGCTGGGCAGTTTCGGCAGCGAGACGCTCAGCGCCGGCCAGTACAGCTATTCTATCGCAGTTGGCAGCGATGCCAGCGGCGGTCAGCTTGCCACTGTGACGTTCACCGAATCCGACCTGATGGCGCTGTGCCTGCAGCGCACGACCATCTGCGGGGCGGGCAACGGCCAGGTGCGCGGCGCGCGCTTCGACCTGCGGCCCGGCGGGGCGGTGATCTACGCCGATGTGCTTGTGCCGCAGCTGGGGGCGTGGCAGAACATAGGCGTGGTGCTGCGCGTAGACGGCAGCGGCCGCCAGCTTCAGGCGGTGGGCGTGGACGTAGGCGGCGCGCTCTACGCCGCGCCGCCTAACGAGCTGGGCAGCATCCTGCGCGACGTCGAGTCTGCGGCCAACGACACCCTGCGCCAGCTCGCGCTCAGCGCTGGCGGCAGCCGCTACGCGCTTGAGCAAGTGCGGGTGGACGACACCAGCGTGACGCTGATACTGCGCTGAGGGCCGGGCGGTTGGGCGCGGGCGCGGTACAATCAGGCCTGGCCGCAGATCAAGGGGATACAGCGATGCGAATTCTGGTGACGGGCGCAGCGGGCCGCCTGGGCGGGCGGTTGATAAGCGCGCTGGCAGCCAACGGCCACGACGTGACCGGCGTGGACGTGGTCGCTGCTCCCAACTGCGCGGCGCTGGACATCACCGATTTCGCGGCGGCGCGGGCAGCGACAGCGGACGCTGCGCCGGAGGTGGTGATCCACGCCGCCGCCTGGACGGACGTGGACGGCTGCGCGCGCGAGCCGGAGAGGGCGATCGCCGTCAACGGCCTCGGCACGCAGAACGTGGCGCTGGCGGCGGCGGCGGCGGGCGCGGCGGTGCTCTACATCAGCACCAACGAGGTGTTCGACGGCCGCGCGGGGCGGCCCTATCGCGAGTACGATCTGCCCAACCCGCCTAACCCCTACGGTTACAGCAAGTGGGTGGGCGAGCGCGCGCTGGCGCAGGTCAACCCGCGCCACTACATTGTGCGGACGGCCTGGCTGTTCGCGCACGGCGGCAGGAACTTCGTGCAGGCGATCCTGAGCGCGGCCCAGGCGGGCAAACCGCTGCGCGTCGTCACCGACGAGGTCGCCAACCCCACGTACAACGACGACCTGGCGAACGCCATCGCCGCGCTGGTTTTGACCGGGCGCTATGGCATCTATCACTTCGTCAACGAAGGCGCGTGCTCGCGCTGGACGCTGGCGCGCTACGTCCTCGACCGCGCCGGCTGCGCCGATCTGCCCATCGAGCGGATCAGCATCAAACAGTGGGCGCGGCCTTCGCGCCCGCCGCTGTACGCCGGGCTGGAGAACCTGGCCGGCCAGCAGGTGGGCATCGCGCTGCGCCCCTGGCAGCAGGCAGTAGACGCCTTCCTGGCGCGCGAAGGCTTGCTCAAGCAGGACGGCGCATGACCGACACAGGCATGGCCAGCGGCCCGCCCCCCCTGCTATCGGTTGTCATTCCCAACTGGAACGGGGCGCGCTTCCTGCCCACCTGCCTAGACGCGCTGGCGGCGCAGACTTACCCCAACATCGAGGTGATCGTGGCCGACAACGCCTCCAGCGACGGCTCGCAGGCGCTGCTGCGCGCGCGCTATCCGGGCGTGCGCCTGGTGGAGCTGCCGGCCAACCGCGGCTTTACTGGCGCGTGCAACGCCGGCATCCAGGCGGCGCGCGGCGCGTTCATCGCGCTGCTGAACAACGACACCGAGGCCGATCCCGGCTGGGCGGCGGCGGTGGTGGACGCTTTTGCGCGCCACCCGGAAGCCGGATCAGTGGCGAGCAAGATGCTGCTGTTCGACCGGCGCGACCACATCCACACAACCGGCGACTATTTCACAGTGGACGGGCGCGCCGGCAACCGGGGCGTGTGGGAGCGCGACGAGGGCCAGTACGACCGCGAGGAGCACGTGTTCAGCGCGTGCGGCGGCGCAGCGGTCTACCGGCGCGCCATGCTCGATCAGATCGGCCTGCTGGACGACGCCTTCTTCTTTTCCGGCGAGGACGTAGACCTGGGCTGGCGAGCGCAGTTGGCCGGCTGGCGTTGTCTTTACACGCCCGCCGCCGTCGTGTACCATCACCTGGCCGCCACCGGCGGCGGCGTCACCGCCAGCTATTACGACGGGCGCAACCTGATCTACATCCTGGTCAAGGATTACCCGGCGGCGCTGTGGCGCAAATATGGCCTGTTGGTGCTGCGAGCGCAGGCGCGGCTGGCCTGGGATGCCCTGCGGGCCTGGCGCGGCGCGGCGGCGCGCGCCCGCCTGCGCGGGATGCTGGTCGGCTTGCTGGGCGCGCCGCGCATGCTGCGGGCGCGGCGGCAGGTGCAGCGGATGCGGGCCGTGCCGATCGCGTACCTGGAGGCGATCTTGTGGCCGCCGCGGCGCTGACCGCCGGCGCAGCTTTGGAGAAAACGCACGTGCAATCGTCCCAACAGCCTCTATTGTCTATCGTTATCCCTGCGCACAACGAGGAAGCGCGCCTGCCGCCCACGCTGCGCCAGATTGACGCTTTCCTGCAGACGCAGGACTACGAGGCCGAGGTAATCGTCGTGGAGAACGGCAGCACCGACCGCACTGTTGAGGTGGCGGAGGACTTCGCGCGCCAGTGCCCTTACGTGCGCGTGATCCAGGCCGAGGTGCGCGGCAAAGGGCTGGCGGTCAAGGTGGGGATGCTGGCGGCGCGCGGCGCGTACCGCTTCATCTGCGACGCTGACCTCTCGATGCGCATCGAGGACGTGGTCAAGTTCCTGCCGCCGCACAGCGATGGCTACGATGTGATCATCGCCAGCCGCGAGGGGCCGGGCGCGCAGCGCGTGGGCGAGCCGGAATACCGCCACCTGATCGGGCGCATCAACAACTTAATCATCAAGCTGACGGCGGTGCGCGGCTTCGAGGACACCCAGTGCGGCTTCAAGATGTTCACCCGCGCAGCAGCCGAGGACTTGTTCGGCGTGCAGCAGATGACCGGCATCGGCTTTGACATCGAGCTGCTGTTCATCGCCAAGAAGCGCGGCTACCGCATCAAACAAGTGCCGATCACCTGGTATTTCGACCCGGACAGCCGGATGCGGCTGGTGGGCGACTCGCTGCACCTGCTGGTCGAAATCTGGCAGCTGCGGCGCAACTGGCAGGGAGGGGTGTATGCCAAGAAAAGCGAGCCGAACCGCCAGCTTGAGGCATGAGCGCGAATACGCTCAGTTAGGCATGGCGCGCGTCTTCGGTTTAGACGAAGCCGGGCGCGGCCCGTGGGCCGGGCCGGTAGCCGCCGCCGCTGTCTGCCTGCCGCTGGACGCGCCGGCGCGGCTGGCCGCGCTGAAAGGCGTGCGCGACAGCAAGCAGATGACGCCGCGCCAGCGGGCCGCGCTAGCTGGGGCCATCCAGACAGCGGCACTGGCCTGGGGCGTGGGCTGCGCCACAAGCCGCGAGATTGACGAGCGGGGCATCGTGACGGCGGTCAAGCTGGCCATGCTGCGCGCCCTGGACGCCGCCCGCAGCGGCGGCATCGAGCCGGACTGCCTCTTCGTGGACGCGCTGCTGCTGCCAGAGCTGCGCCACATCCCGCAGGTGAGCTTGGTCGGCGGCGACCAGCGCGCGCTGAGCATCGCCGCCGCCAGCGTGCTGGCCAAAGTGTGGCGCGACGACTACCTGCGCCAGCTCGACACGCAGTACCCTGTTTACGGTTTCGCCCGCCACAAAGGCTACGGCACGGCCGAGCACCAGGCCGCGCTGCAGGCGCACGGCCCGTGCCCAGAACACCGCCTGTCCTACGCGCCAGTGGCGCGCTGCCTGCGCGAACCCGCATGAAGCTGGCCCTGGTGCATGACTGGCTTAACCAGGTGGGCGGCGCTGAGGACGTGCTGGCCGCGCTGGTGCGCCTGTATCCGCACAGCCCCGTCTACACCAGCATCTACGCGCCCGACCTAATGCCGGACGCCTGCCGCGTCTGGGACATTCGCCCGCTGTGGTTGGATCGCATGCCGGGCATCCACACGCGCCACCAGCCCTACCTGCCGCTGTACCCGCTGGCGTGGGGCAGCCTCGATTTATCAGCGTACGACGTCATTTTGAGCAACAAGAGCGGCTTCTGTCACGGCGTGCGCTTCGGCGGCGAGACGCTGCACGTGTGCTACTGCCTCGCGCCCACCCGCTACGTGTGGCAGCTCGACGCCTACATTGCGCGCGAGGGGTTGGGCAAGGCGGCAGAGATCGCGCTGCGCCCGCTGGCGCGCGCCCTGCGCCGTTGGGACTACGCCGCCGCGCAGCGCGTGACGCACTTCATCGCCATCTCGACCGAGATTCAGCGGCGCATCCGGCAGTATTACCAGCGCGACTCGGTTATCATTTACCCGCCGGTGGACACCGGGCGCTTCCAGCCGTCCGCTGTCGTTGAGGACTATTTCCTAGTCGTCTCGCGCTTAATCCCGTACAAGCGCATTGATTTAGCGGTGCAGGCGGCGACGCGCCTGGGTGCGCCGCTGAAGATCGCCGGGCGCGGGCGCGACCTGGAGCGCCTGCAGGCGCTGGCTGGGCCGACGGTCGAGTTCCTGGGCTACGTGCCGGACGACGCCCTGCCGGACCTGATGGCGCGCTGCCGAGCGTTCATCTTCCCCGGCCTAGAGGACTTCGGCATCGCGCCGGTGCAGGCGCAGGCGGCTGGCCGGCCGGTGATCGCCTACGGCGGCGGCGGCGCGTTGGACACAGTCATTCCCGGTGTGACCGGCGAGCACTTCCACGCGTCCACGGTCGAGGCGCTGATGGCGGCCATGGCCGATCTCGACGCCAGCCGCTACAGCCCGGCGCGCCTGCGGGCGCACGCCGAGCGCTTCGACGCGGCCGTGTTCAACCGGCAGATCACGGCGTTCGTGGAGCAGGCGTGGGACGCTTTCCGGCAGCGCCGTCCGTTCGCCTGGCGGGACCCGGCGCGAGTGTGATGGAGATATGAGACGATGGAACTGAGGCTGATCGGGCGCGTGCTGCTGCGTTACTGGTGGCTGGTGCTGATTCCGACGGCGGCAGCGGCGGCGGTGGCGCTGCCGGCAGCGCTGTCCCCGGAGGCTGTCAGCGGCGGCTTCACGACCGTGATCCACTTCAGCGCCGCCCAAGTGCCGGAGGCGCTGCCGCCGCGCGACGGCGATTTTCAGGACATCTGGCTGGCGTCGGAGTACACGGTCAACGCGCTGGCGGCCTGGGCCGTGACCGACGGTTTCCGCCAGGAGCTGGCGCGGCTGGCCGGCGGGCGCTTTGATGTTGGGCGGTTGGGCATCGCCGCTGACAACGCGCGCAGCGTGGGCCAGCTGTTCCTCACCTACCCGGATGCCGACGGCCTGCGCGCCGCCGCCGCCGCCGCTGTGCAGGTGCTCAAAACGCGCACAGCGGACTACTTCCCGCAGGTGGGCAGCGCGCCTGCCGCCGTGACCGTTTTCGGCGAGCCGGGCATCGCGCCTGCGCCGCCGCCGCTGGCCGACCGCTTCGGGCCGGTCATCCGCGTGGCGCTGGGGCTGCTGGCCGGCGTGGGGTTGGCCTTCCTGGCGCACTATCTCGACCCTATGCTGCGCCGCCGCGAGGACGTCGAGGCGCTGGGCCTGCCGGTGATCGCTGTGCTGCCGCGTAAGTGAGCGTGTGGAGGATTGAGCTATGCTGAAGCGACTGCGCGCCGCCGCGCTGGCGGCGCTGCTGCTGGCGGCGCTGCTGCTGGCAGGCGGCTTGGCTGCCGCGCAGGGGACGGACTACCTGCCCTATGCCTGGGAGGACGGCGATCTCTCGCTGGTCTATCCATCCGCCTGGGAAGCGCCGTTCACGGCCGAGCGCGCCGGCGCGCCGGCGCTGCACATCGCCCAGTCGCTGGCTGCGCTGCCGGCCGCGCGCCCGCCAGACATTCCGGCGCTTGAGCTGGCCCGCCCAGCCGACACCGGCGGCGACCTAGCGGCGCTGCTGTTAGCTGCGCTGGCCGGCCAGGGCATCGCTGCCGATGGCGACCCGCTGCCGGCGCTGCTGGCCGGCGCAGACGACGCCGTTGCCGCTGAGGGCTTCAGCGCGGACGGCGCGCTTTACGGTTTGGGGCGGGCCGGCCTGCTGGCCGACGGCCGACTGTTGATCATCACCGGGCGCGCCAGCGCCGAGCAGCGAAGCCTGCTGCGCGCCGTTTTTAACCGCGTGGCGGACAGCATCGCCCTGGGCGCAGTGGCCTTCGACGCACCGCCGGTATACGGTGTGGCCTGGCACACGCAGCGCACGCTGGCCGACGGCCCGGACGCTTTCCTTAACCTGATCGGCCTGGCCTACGGGCCGGACGACGCGCTCTACACCTACGAGCGCGACCTGGGCCTGGTGCGCCTTGACGCGCAGACCGGCGCGGTCGAGGCGGTGACGCCCAACCCGGCCATCACCGCGCCGGCAGCGCTGGCCGCCGCGCCGGACGGCACGGTCTACGTGGCGGACACGGCCTGCGCCTGCATCGTGCCGCTGCTGCCAAACGGCGCGTGGGGCGCGCCGCTGGGCGACGGCCTGTTCGCCGCTGGCGCGCCGCGCAGCATCGCTGTCACGCCGGACGGCGCGCTTTACGCCACCAGCGCCGGGCAGTCCGGCGTGAGCGTGTGGGCGCTGCGCGGCGGCGCTGCTGATGAGGTGCGCCTGCCGGAAAGCGTGTTCGAGCAGCCGCTGCTGGCCGCCGGCCCTGACGGCGCGCCGCTGGCGCTGACGCAGTACGGCGAGGTGCTGGACCTAAGCGCGCGCGGCGCGGCCCGCGCCCAGCTTGGCGCAGTGCCGCCGGTGCTGACCGGTTTCGCCGCGACGCCGGAGGGTTGGTTTGCGCTGGCCACGCCCGACCAGGGGGTGTTCGTGCTGGACGCAAGCGGCAGGCCGCTGGCCCAGCCAGGCCGCATCGTGCCGGCGTTTCCGTTTCCCGGCGAGATCGTGCGCCCGGCCGGGCTGGCTGCCGGGCCGGCTGGCGTGCTGTACGTCGCCGACAGCGACGGCGCGTTCGGGGCGGTGACAGCCTTCAGCGCAGCCATTGCGCCGGGCCGCGTGGGCGCAACAGCGCTAACCCCGGGGCTGGCCGCGCGCGGCGCGCTGGACGACTTCACGCGCCAGCAGGCCTGGACTTACCGCGGGGCGGCCGGCCAGCGCATCAGCGTGTTCGCCGCTGACGCCAGCGAGACCGGCCAGCTTTGGCCAGCGGTGCGCCTGCTGACGCCAGCGGGCCGCGAGCTGGCTTTTGCCGCCTACACCGGCTTTGATCCGGAGAACCCGGCGCTGGACGCGCTGCTCTACTTCGGCGCGCAGATCGCTGACCAACCGCTGGAGGCCGACGGCGAGTACATCATCGTCGTGGAGCGGGTGGAAGGCACAGGAACGTACACCGTGGGCGTCAGCCTGACTCAAGACTTCGCGCTGGAAAGCGGGCGGGCCGCCCTTGAGGGCGACCTGAGCGCGGCTTTTCCGGCCGAGCGCTGGCGCTTTGAAGGGCGGGCCGGCCAGGCGCTGACGATTACCATGCGCCCGGCCAGCGGCACGCTCGACCCGCGGCTGCGGCTGCTGGGGCCGGACGGCGCGCTGCTGGCCGAGAACGACGACGCCGACGACCCGGCGCTGGGCATCAGCGCGCAGTTAGCGCGGGTGACGCTGCCGCAGGCCGGCTTGTACACGCTGGAGGCGGGGCGCTTCGCCGGCGCGGGCCGCTATGCGCTGACGGTGGTGGAGGTGTCGCCGGGGCCGTGACACTGGGCGTTCAGGGCGCGTCGTCGGGATAGATGTCGTTGGGGCGGCGGGCGCGCAGCTCGGCGCTGTGGAAGTGCCAGGCGATGCCCAACGTGGCCCCGCTGAACACTGCCCCAACCACAATGCCCACAATCACCGCTTGCAGCACGCTGTTGCCCTGCGCCAGCGACACCAGCGTCATGGCGATCACGCTGGCGATCACGCTGACAGCGGCTGTCGCTGCTGGCGCAAACCACTCGCGCCGAACAGCCAGGTAAGTCAGCAGCAGGATGAGCGCCAGCAGCGCGAAGAACACCATCGCCGAGCCTTGCATGGGCCTCTCTCCCTCTTGATCTACGCCAGCGGGCGCAGCACTGCGCGCACCGGCGAGCCGCACACCCCATCCAGCTTGAGCGGCAGCGCCGCCAGGTCGTAGTCGCCGTCAGGCACGCCGCGCAGCAGCAGGCCTTCCAGGTTGACGATGCCGTGGCGCAGCAGCGCCTGGTGGCACGGCAGGTCGGCGCTGTTGAAAGCGTCCACCGAGGGCGAGTCCAGCCCGATCAGGCGCGCGCCGCCGGCTGCCAGGCGCTCCACCAGCTCCACGCTGAGATACGGGTAAGCGTCTGGCCAGGCGCTGTCGTCCAGGTCGCTGACGTGGCTGTGGATCAACAGCCGTTCGACGCCGTTCAGGCTGCCGGGCGGGAAGTGCTGCGGGCGCAGCGGGCCGTCGCGCAGCGTCACAGTGACCACGCGCGCTGGGCCGATATAGGCCGCCAGCGGCATGCCGGCGGGGTGGGCCGCATCGTCAGCGAAGTGGTAGTAGGCGTCGGCATGCGTGCCAGCGTGCGCGCTGAGCGTGAGCGTGGTCAGGTTGACCGACGCGCCGTCTGACAGGCGCATCATATGCTGGTAAGTGAACGGTATGTCGCCCGGCCAGACGTGCAGGCTGGGCGCGACGGTGCGCGAGATGTCGTACAGCGTGTTCACAGGCCTCCTAACTCAAACACGCGCAGCCCGCCGGTGACGGTCTGCACCGCGATCAGCAGGCGCGGCTGGCTGTCGTCGGCGTAGGCGGCGTTCTCGAAAGTCCTCTGGCCGATGTTGGTGTAGCTGCCCGGCATGTCGCGAACGGTGCCGGTGGTGGTGTTGAAGACAACGCGGGTGGGCAGGCCGGCCGGGATGCGCAGGATCACAGACGCCGCTGTGGTGGTGATGTTCACGCGCAGGTTCTCGGCCAGGCGCTGGCCGGTGAACTCGAAAGTTTGGACGCCGCTGGTGGCGGTGGACTCGATGCGCGCTGCGCCGCTGTTGAGCACGCCGGTGACGGTCAGGTCGCCGCCGGCGAGGTTGACGACAGCGGCCCCGCCCGTGATGGGCGCAGGCGCGCCGTAGTTGAGCGTAAAGCTGCCTGTGCCGCCGTTGATGGTGAGCTGGGGCAGCGCCAATCCAGTCAGGTTGAGCGTGCCGCCGGCGTCGCCAGCGGTAATTGTCAGGTCAACCGGTTTTTCCCGGCTCAGCTTAACATCCCATTGGTTGCGGGCGTTGGGTATGACCTGGTTGCGGGCGCGCCCTTGGGTAACGCGCAGCGCGCCGCGCGCGTCGGTGGAGACAGTCACTGCCCAGTCATCCACGTTGGTCGTCACTGTGCCGGTGATGCCGCTGGAGTCAACTGGCTCCAGCAGCAGCGTGCCAGTTGCGATTTCCAGCACCACGGGCGCCGGGTCGGCGTCGGGCAGCGGCGCG
>Ga0308414_1001910_pt1 | contig 13545 bp, 6 predicted proteins | sample HotsprSampleOS50_FD_205667 | JGI IMG/M metagenome (GOLD analysis project Ga0308414, IMG submission 205667) | Hot spring phototrophic mat microbial communities from Octopus Spring, Yellowstone National Park, Wyoming, United States - 20090730_OS50 ... | reverse complement strand
AGGGGCAGACGCGGCCGGCGGCCATCCCCCCGGAGCTGACCGGGCGTACCGTTGAGCAGGTGCGGATTCTGGGTCGCACCCGGCCTCTGACGGCCGAGCTGCTGGCGCAGATCAGCAATCAGGTGCGGACGCGGGAGGGCACGCGGTTTGATCCGGTCATCGTGGAGGGCGACTACCAGCGGGTGTACGGTCTGCGACGGTTCAGCAACGTGGAGGCGCGGGTGGAGCCGACCGAGGCCGGGGTCATCGTTATCTTCGAGGTGACCGAGCAGAACACGATCTCGGAAATACGCTTCGTCGGCAACCAGGCGATCGACACGCAGACGCTGCAGAACGCCATCGGCATCAAGGTCGGCCAGAGCGTGGATCCTTTCCGGCTGGCGCTGGCCAGGGAGGCCATCCAGCGCTTGTATCAGCAGAAGAACTTTCCGCACACGTTCGTGGATGTGGATGAGCGCGAGGCGGCGCAGTCGGGGGTGGTGCTGTTCACGGTGGTGGAAGGCGCCCGCGTGCGCGTGCGGGGCATCAAGGTCGTCGGCAACCGCACTTTCAGCGACGCGCGAATCAGGGGCCAGGCCCGCACGCGGGCGTGGTTTCCCTTCTTCGTGCCCGGGACGTTTGATGGCGAGCAGCTCGAGCAGGACGTGGCGTCCATCCGCCAGTTCTACGAGGAACGGGGCTTCTTCGACGTGCGGGTGGGACGGAAGGTGGTGGTGGGGCCCGACCAGAAGGAGGTAATGATCGAGTTCCTGATCGAGGAGGGTCAGCGCTACGTGGTCGATCGCGTCAGCTTCCGCGGCAACGAGAGCATCGGCGACGAGCAACTGCTTGCCGAGCTGAATCTGACGCCCGGTCGCTTCTACGATCGGGACCTGGTGCGCCGCGACATCCGCCAGATCATCCGCGCCTACAGTCCGCTGGGCGTGATTTACGACCCCAGCGACCTGAGCCCCGACCCCGACTACCTGAGCATTCGGGAGGAGCGGCTCTTCCGCCGGGAGGCGGGCAAGGTGGAAATCGTCTACAACATCTCCGAGGGCCGCTCGTTCCTGATCGGCGAGGTGAAGGTTCGCGGCAACGAGCGAATCCAGGACAAGGTTTTCCTCCGCGAGATGCGCATCGAGCCGGGGGGGCTCTACAACGCCGGCGAAGTGCAGAACGCCCCGGCCCGCATCCGCGCCACCGGGCTGGTGCAGAATGTCACCATCACGCCCATCGTGCCGTCGCAGCCGCCGGACGGGCCGCTGCCGACCCGCGACCTGCTGGTGGACGTCACCGAGGGCCCCACCGCCCGGCTGCTGCTCGGCGCGGGCATCAGCAGCAACGCCGGCCTGCTGGGCAACATCACCTATGAGCAGCGCAACTTCGACATCGGCAACGTCCCCTCCAGCTTCGACGAGCTGTTCTCCAGCCGCGCCTTCACCGGCGCCGGCCAGACGTTCCGCATCCAGCTCGAGCCGGGTACCCAGGCCACGCGGGCGCGCGTCGACTTCGTGGAGCCGTGGATTTTCGACCAGCCCTACAGCTTTGGCGTCAGCGGCTACATCCAGCAGCGCCGGCGGCTGGACTGGAGCGAGTACCGCGTCGGCGGACGCACCTTCCTGGGCCGGCGCTTCGGCGATGTCTGGTCGGCGCGTTTGACCCTGCGCGCGGAGGACGTGGAGGTGGGCGACATCCGCAACGATGCCCTGCGGGCGCCGGAGGTGCTGCTGCTGGAGGGGCACAGCACGCTGATCACGCCAGGCATCGAAGTGCGCCGCGACACCACGGACAACCCGCTGCTGCCCTCTCGCGGCAGCGTCACCGTGCTGGCCTGGGAACATTCAGGCCTGCTGGGCGGCGACTTCGACTACGACAAGTTCACGCTGAGCTGGAACAGGTACTTCACGATCTACGAGGACCTGCTGGACCGGCGGACGACGCTCTCGCTCCGCACCGATGCCGGTTACATCAGCGGCGATGCCCCCTTTTTCGAACGTTTCTACGGCGGCGGCATCGGCTCGGTGCGCGGCTTCCGCTACCGCGGCATCAGCCCGCGATCCGGCATCGATGAGGACCCCATCGGCGGCGATTTCCTGGTGAACGGCACCCTGGAGCTTAACTTCCCCATCGCCGGCGATGCCCTGCGCGGCGTCCTCTTCACCGACGCCGGAACGGTGCAGCGCGACTTCGAGTTCGGCACCATCCGCACCAGCGTGGGCTTCGGCTTTCGCCTGAGCCTTCCCTTCTTCGGACAGTTGCCCCTTGCTGTGGATTTCGGCTTTCCCATCACCAAAGATGATCAGGACGACATACGCATCTTCAGCTTCACGCTGGGGAACGTGCCCTAATATTGAAAGGAACCTTAACATGACCAGAAAACTCCTCATCCCGGCTCTGGTTGCGGCGCTGGCCGCACCCGCCACGTTTGTGCTCCTGGGCGCCGCGGCGCCCCAGCCGGCTCCCACCCCGGCCGCGGCCGCTCCCAAGGTCGTCATCTGCAATCCCGTACGCGTGTTTGTGGAGATGCAGGAACGGCGCGCCATCGAGGCCGACTTCAAGAACGAGGCCGACAAGTTCGAGAACCGCATGGCCGCCCGCAAGAACGAGCTGGCCCTGATGCGGCAGAATCTCGACGCCCTCAAGCCCGACACCGCCCTGTACCGGACGAACCTCGATCGCTACTACGAGGCCGCCATCAAGTATGACGTGGAGCTGCGCATGGAGCAGCAGCGGCGGGCCATGATCGAAAAGCGGAAGATCGCGGAACTGTTTGACAAGATCAGGGACATGTGCCGGAAGATCGCCGAGGAACGCAACATCGACCTGGTACTGGCCGACCGCCAGCCCGAGATCACCGAGCAGCATTCGCCCCAGGAGGTCAGGGCACTGCTGGGGCAGATCGCCGTGCTGCACGCTGCCAAGGTGGCCGACATCACCGACGACGTGATCCTGCGGCTCAACGCCGAGTACGCTCAGCCATCCGGCAAGTGACCGCGATGAGCCGGACTCGTCCCCGGCGCCAGTTCGCGCCGACGGAGCGGGACGATGCGGGAGCCAATCCGTGAAGCCATTCTCGCTCTCCCAGGTTGCCGCGCTGTTGAACGTGCCGATGCCGCCCGGCCCGGATCGAGTCTTCGCTTCGTTGGCCACGCTCGATGAGGCCACCGAGGCGGACCTGTCGCTGCTGGGCTCGGAGGCGTACCTCAAGCGGTTCCTGTCGACCCGCGCCGGCGCCGTCATCGTCGCCCGGCGCCTTCGCCTGCCGCCCGACCATAACAAGCTCATCCTCGTGGTCGACGACGTTGAGCTGGCCACCGCCCGCATCTTGGAGATGCTGGCCCCGCCCGTGCCCCGCCCGCCGCCCGGCATCGACCCCTCGGCGCGCGTCGATGCCTCGGCGTCGATCGACGCCACCGCCGCCATCGGTCCCTACGTCATCGTTGGCCGCCGCAGCCGCATCGGTCCGGCCAGCGTTCTCCACGGCGGCGTGTTCGTCGGCGACGATGTGGTGATCGGCGAGCGCTGCGAAATCTTCCCCCACGTGGTCATCCGCGAGCGCATCACCATCGGCAACCGCGTCATCATTCACGCCGGCAGCGTGCTGGGAACCGACGGATTCGGATACCGCTGGGACGGCCGGCGACACGCCAAGGTGCCCCAGATCGGCACCGTCATCATCGAAGATGACGTTGAGATCGGTTCCTGCGTGTGTATCGACCGTGCCAAGATTAGCGCTACGCGGATCGGCCAGGGGACCAAGATCGACAACCTGGTTCAGATCGGGCATAACGTGCAGGTGGGTCCCCACTGCATTATCGTCGGGCAGGCCGGCGTGGCCGGCTCGGCGCGGCTGGGCGCCCGCGTGGTTCTGGGCGGACAATCGGCCGTCCGCGACCACGTCAGCATTGGCGAGGAGGCCATGGTGGCTGCCTGCTCGGGCATCGCCGAGGATGTGGAGCCTCGGACCGTGGTCAGCGGCCTGCCCGCCCTGCCGCACCGCCAGAGTCTGCGCGAGCAGGCGGCGTTGCGGCGGCTGCCGGCGCTGGTCGATCAGGTTCGCAAGCTTCAGGACGAACTGGATAAACTCAAGGCGGCCAGGGAATAGCACGGCGCTTTGGCCGTCGCCCCGGGGAATCTCCGCGATGTTGCCTCAGAGCACGCCCACGAGCAGCCACGCCATCAGCCGGCTGGAGCATCTGGCGCTGGCCGCCGGCGGGGCCATCTTCGCGTTCCATGGGGCGGGACTGCTCGCGGGGGCGATATCGCTGCTGATCGGCCTGACGGTCGGCCCGATTCCCTTCCTCGCCGGCGTCATTGCCATGCCGGCGTCGGCCTGGCTGCTGCTTGCCCATCGCCGCCGACAGCGCGCCGAACTGGTCGGCGCATCAGGCATCGCGGTACTCACGCTGGCGGCCTGCATCTTCGTCGCCGGGCGGTTCTACGACACAACCTACGACGGCCAGTGGTACCACGGCGAGACCGTCCTCCAGCTCGCCGAGGGCTGGAACCCCACACGCGGCGACCTGACGCCGCAGCAGGTTCCGCTGGAGAGCACCCGCTGGCGGGCGACCCATTTTCCGCACGGTCCGTGCATCGTCGCCGCCGGCATCTACAACATCACAAAACGTTTCGAGACGGCCAAGGCCGGAAATGCGCTGCTGCTGGGCGGATCATTCTGGCTGGCACTGGCGGCGCTGCTGAGCCTGCCACGCTGCGCCGGCGATGCGCCCCCGCCGAGCGGAGGGATCGCGCACCGGCAAACCGCCGCCGCCGTGGCTCTCGCCGCCGCGGCCGCGCTCAATCCCGTGGCCATCTCGCAATCGATGTCGCTGTACGTCGACGGGCAGATCGCCAGCCTGCTGCTGGGACTGGTCTCGTTGTCGGTGCTGCTGGCGGCGCGGGAAGGGCAGCCACGATGGCCGTTGCTGGTCCTGGCGGCGCTGATGCTGATGAGTCTTGTGAACGCGAAGTTCACGGGCGTGATCCTGGGCAGTGCGTGGGTGGCGGGAACCGCGCTCATGCTCGCGCTGCTGGGCCGAGGCGAGGTTGCCCGTCGGCTGGCCGCCGCCGGCGCGCTGGCCGTTGCCGCGGGCGTGCTGGTCGTGGGCTATGCCCCGTATGTCACCAACACGCTCGGGCACGGCCATCCATTTCACCCGCTGGCCGGACCCAATCCCCTGCCGCACGACTGGGACCTCGACCGGCCGGTGGACCTCAACGCGCGCGGGCGTGTGGGGCGGCTGGTGTATTCGCTGCTGTCGGTGCCGCACAACGGACGTGCCAACGACCGCTTCATGCCCACACGTCCCGGCTGGCCGCTGGTTGTCGCCTTTCGCCAGGGTGCCTGGGGTGCGTTCATCTACCCCGACACACGCTGCGGCGGCTTCGGGCCGCTGTTCAGCGCCGCACTGGTGCTGGCCCTCGGAATCCTTGCGACGCTGACAGTGGGCCATCGCCGCGCCGCGCTGCTCGCATCAGCTGCCATTGCGATGCTGTTCGCATCGGCGCTGGTCAACCCCGAGGCGTGGTGGGCGCGCTACTCGCCACACCTGTATCTGGCGCCGGTAGTGGCGGCGGCCGCCGCGTGGACTGTTCGCCGGCGCGCTCCCCGCACCCTGGTGTGGCTCGTCGCGCTGCTGCTGCTGGGCAATGGCGTGGGCATCGGCATCGTCTACGCGCAATCGCAGATCGAAGGCACGCGCCAGGTGCGCGATGAGTACGCGGCTCTCCGCGCAGCCTTCGGGCCTCTGCTGGTCGACTTCCGTGAATCGCCTGCCAACCGCGCGAGGCTGCGGGAGGCCGGCATCGAGTTCATCGAGGCACCTCTGGATGACAGCCATCCCCGGCTCGTTGGCTCGCAGGCGAGATGGCGGTTGCCGGGGCTATGATTCGGGCAGACTTTACGGAGGCACATCATGGCCGCGACCGACAGACTCGCCGAGCTTCAAAACCGAAGGTGCGTTCCAGTGCCGCCGGGCGGGGCGGCACTGAGCGAGCAGCGGATCGTCGAGCTGATGGGGGCGCTGGACGGCTGGGTCCGCGCCGGCGGAGCCATCCAGAAGCGGTTCGACTTCGGCAATTTCCACGAGACGATGGCCTTCGTGAACGCCGTCGCCTGGGTAGCCCACCGGCAGGACCACCATCCCGACCTGCACGTGGGCTACAACCGGTGCGTGGTGCGGTACAGCACGCACTCGGTCGGAGGTCTTTCGGAGAATGACTTCATCTGCGCTGCCCACATAGAAGGGCTGCTGGCAAAGTGAGAAACGGTAGAGGCGGCGACGTCATCCCGCAGCCTGTTGCATTCCGCCGCGGCCCTTGAGCCAGTTGAGCCGGCCATCGAAGGTAAGGTAATAGACGCCTCCGTCGGCAGCGCGCCAGCCGCGGACGCGGATCGGCTCGCCAAGGTCAAACTCGTACGAGAGCAACCCGCTCTCGCTGCGTGCCTCACCACTTCGCACGATGGCGCGGCTGAACGCCCGCACCTGGACAGCTCCCATGCCGCCGCGCGACCTGGCATACGGCAGCAGCAGGTAGTCGCGCGTAACCATGGCTGCTTCCGGCAGATAGGTCACGTCTTCCTCGGCGAACTGCGGCCAGAACCAGCCCTTGAACCCAAGGGGGCTGGCGAGAACCGACCTGGCGCCCAGCGCATAGAGCCGCGTGCCCGCCAGCCGCAACGTCACATCGGCTTCGCTCAGGTTCAGCCCTTCTGCCAGCGGCCGGCCCGTCCGCACGTCGCGACGTTCCACGGTGCGCCCGGCGGCCGCAAGCACCTGCTGGCCCACCACCAGAATCCTGTCATGGCGGGGATTGGTCGTATAGCCGCGGCCAGCCTGCTCCCACAGCAGTTGATCGCCCCCCTGAAACAGGTCCTTGGCGGCTATGGACTGAGCGGTCGTCCAGATGAGGATGCCATCGGCGGACAGAGCGCAGTTCAGCGGCCATGTGCCTTGGGTCGCGGCGAAGGAGCGGCGGAAGACCGGCTGTCCGTCCGCGCTGTCGAATGCGGCCAGCTCGATCGAAGCCCCGACGACCAGCCGGACGACCGTGAAATCGTCCGTGGCCAGCACCTGCTGAATGCCGTTGCCCTGGGCGAGCCGCGCCTGCCAGATGATCCTGCCGTCGCCCAGGTCCAGTGCCGCGATGCGGCTGGCCGTCGTGGCCACCATCAGCCGGTCAGAAAGCGGCAGGACGTGGCTGATCCGCTCGCGGCCATCGTCGGGCGCGCCCGGCTGCGGAAGCGGCATGGGCCGCGGGCGGATGACGTTGGGCCCAACGAACACGCGGACACCCTCGCCCGCGACGATGCCGCCGGCTTCCGGCGCGGGCAGGGCCGCCGGTCCGACCAGCAGCTCGGCCGGGGGCAGAGCATCAATCGTCATGGTCCAGAGGACTCGACCGTCGTCGCCGTCGAAGAGCACCAGGCGCGTCAAATCCCATGCGGCCATGTTCTGGCCGCACCAGAGCAGCCCCTGGGGCAGCGTGCTGAGTGCCTGGCTGCTCCAGAGAGGCTGGGTCGAGCCGGGGACGAGGCACATCAGACTTCCCATCGACCAGATGACCACGCGATCAGTGCGGTCGGCGCGATCGCTGCCGGCATAGGGCGGCGGGGTGACAATGGCCTGGACATTGGCGATGGTGGCTTGTCGATCCAGCACGAACGGCGGCGTCGGTTTCTGGCCGGCAGGCGTGGCCCCAGGCGGCGGAGGCATGCGCACGTCGGGCAGGGCGGCCTCCATGCTCCGTTCGTAAAGCTGCGCGAGTGCGGTTGCCGCCTGGGCCATCGTTTCCACGGGACCCCCGTCCGCGGACCGCAGGAGCTGGGCGTCGGGCAGCAACAGCGGCCCGCCGAGCTTCATGGTCGGGTCCGCCAGTTGGGCGCGCTCAGTGCGGCGCCAGGCGGCCTCGATGTTGCCGGCCCTGAGATAATTGCGTGCCAGAGTCTCATGAAGCCGGCGGGCATAGGCGCTGTCCAGACGCGTGCCGTGCTTCCAGGAGAGTTGGCGCAGCACGCGCAGCGCCGCCGCCGGCTGAGCGGTCTGTTCGAAGGCGTCGGCGGCGCGGATCATCGCCTGGAGGGCGACCGAGGAATTGGGATAGGCTTCGGCCAGCTCCAGCAATCGCTGCGGGTCGGAGGCTGGAATCTGACGGAAGGCCTCTGCCGCCTTTCGCTCCAGCGCCGCGTAAGCGCCGGGGCCGTGACGGCGAATGAGCTGGGCGATGGCTTGCTCGGCAACCACGCCCGCGCGGCGGCCTCCCTCACCGCCCAGCATGACTCCCCGCAGCGTTGCGTCGGCCAGGACCTGCTGATACAGCTCGACGGCCCGGGGCGCCGTGCCGGGCGAGGACTCGAGACTGCGCGCCCGCGTCAGCCGGTAGTTGACCTGCTGCGAGGGCGAGGCCGCCGCCGACGCGGCGCGGTCGAAGAGCCCCTCGGCCATCGCCTGCAAGTGAGCAGTGGCTTCGGCAGTCAGTTTCACGGCGAACATCAGGGCGTCGGCGAACACGCGGTCGCGGTTGGGACCGGGGCGCATCGCCCCCCGACCGCCCAGCAGCTCGATGGCCTCATCCAGGCAGGCGATCGCCTCGTCGAACTCGCGGGCGTTGAACATCTGCTCGGCAAACAGCAGCCGCGGCTCCACAGCGTTGGGATCGGCCGCCAGGGCAAGCTGATACTTCTGGCGCACGCCGTCGATGTTGGTGTAGACGGCGACGCTGCTGTCGCCGGCCACAACGACGTAGTCCTGGCTCACGACGATGTTGCCCGGCCCCTCGTCCTCGGGCCAGGCGGCCGAGTCGCGCGGATACCGCAACACAACGCGAGCCGGCTCGCTCTCGACGACGGCGATGGCGCGCTCGGTGGGCACGAACACGTGGCTGGCGGTGACGAATGGTCGCCCCAAAATGCCGTCGAAGCTGGAGGGCTTGATCTGACGGCGGGTGACGGCCGCCGCGCCGGGCGAAGGCGCCGGGTATTCTGCCCAGTCGATCCAGTAGATCGCCCGGCGGCCGGCGACGACAAGCTGAGGCCCCACAACGCCCAAAAGGGCGGTGATACGCTCCGCGCGCCCTCCCGAACCCGGCACCGTCGCGGGAACGACCTTCGGGATGCGGTGTAGTTCCTCGCCCGAACCGCCGTCATAAACCAGAAGGTGGTCGCCATCGCCGGGAAGGACGAAGACGCGCCCGTCGCGGACTATCACCGGATTCAACTCCCATGGCCGCGGCGTGTCTTCCGTGGGCGTGCTGGAGATGAAGCCGCCGAAACCGGCCGCCCCCGGCACGAAGCGGCCGCGGAAGGCCAGTTGCACGTCGCGGGGATAGATGCTCAGCCAGATGATGCCGCCGTTGTAGGCGTCGACGGCGGCTACCGCGCCCAGGTTGGTGCAGACCAGCAGCCGACCGCTGGAGAATGCCAGATGCGAGAGCGTGGCGCTGCCGGGCATGAACGCTCCGCTTGTCTGCGAGGATGCCAGGTACGTGGCCCAGCGGAGTGTCCCGTCGGCCAGGCTGTAACTGGCCACGTGGCAGTCTTCAACGCCCGCGGAGCTGGTGCCGCGGACGATGATGTAGACGTTGTCGTCGACCACGACCGGCGAACCGCTGAAGACCAGGGCGCGGGCGCTGCCCTCGGGCAGGTTCGGGACGATGGACCAGCGCTGCCGACCGGTGGCGCGATCGAGGCAGACCAGACGACTGGAGCTCTGGACGTCGCCCCCCTGGCCGATGCCGGGGATCGCGAGCGGGCCGCCGCGGCCCATCACGCCCAGCACCGCATCGTCGGTCAGCGTCAGCGTGTGCTGCCAGGGTACTCCCAGCAACGCTGCGCCCTCCATAGCGTTGGTGCCTTGCCCGGGCAGCCAGTACTGTCCCGACTGGTGCGGATAGGTCTGCTGCCACCCCGCCAGCGGGACGCCGCTCTCCAGGTGCAGCGCGAATACGCGCTGGCCGTCCTGGAAGAAAAGCTGCCCGCGATCCACCACCGGCATGATCGTGATCCCAAGCCCCCCCAGCCGCGTCGTCGATGATTGAAGCGCCGCCGTCGTCCGGCCCACTTCGGTCGCGCCGCCCGAAGGTCCGCCGCCCAACGGCACGCGGTACAGGCAGGCGCTGGGTGAGGCCGTGGCTCCGCTGATGAGCGAGCGCGAGGCATCGCCGCCGTACGTCCGCCAGGACTCGGAGGCGGTCGCGGCGGCCACCGGCGAAGGCCTCTGGAGGATCAAGCGGAGCGAATCGACCAGCCGCCGCTCGCTGCCGGCGACGATGCCCGTAGCGTCGGGGTGGTCGCTGGTGAGTGTTGCCAGAAGCCTGGCGGCTTCGGAAGCGGATCCGCCCAGATGATGCGCCAGAGCGGTCCGGAAGATCACCTGCGGGCGCAGGTCGCTCAGATTCGGGTGCCAGGCGAGCAGGCGATGCCCCAGCCATGCGGCCGCGGCGAAGTCGCCGCTTTCCAGATACAGGTCGATCAGACGGATGCCGGCGTCGCGAGCGCTATCGGTGGGGAAATAGGTGTCGAAGACGCGATGCAGGATGGCACGATCATCCTGCCCCGCCTGCACCAGCAGCACCTGGGCCGACGGACCAAAGCGGGAGTTGTATACCGCCAGTCCCTCCTCGGGCCAGCGCGCCAGGCGCTCCTGAACAGCCACGGCCACGCTGACGTAGCGCGTGACCTGTCCGCGGTCGTCGGTGTGGGTGGCGATCACGCGGTCGTGGTGCTTTTCGAGGATTTCCTGATACACGTCGGCCGATTTGTTCCACTCGCGCAACCGCTCCATGCGCTTGGCCAGTTCGAGCTTGTCGGCGGCTATGGCCGAGTCGCGGACGTACACGCCCTGCTGGGGGTCGCCCAGGCGCGGTTCCAGGTCGGGGGGGCCCTGTGCGGGGGCGATCAGACGGACCTGGGAGGGCGCCGGACGGACGGCGCACAGCACAGCGCCCACCAGCAGCAGCACGCACGCGATGCGCCGGGCGCGTTTCACTGGTGCGCAGGAAAGATGGGACATCGCAGACCTCTCGTGTCCGGCCCGACGCAGCGGCCCATCGCCTCTCAGGTGAAGCGGCGGGCCCAGAGCGGGGCCAGGCGCTGGATTTCCTCAGCGGCGATCGCGGACCTGTCGGACCAGATGGCCAGATCCAGGGCGCTGTGCGCCGGGCTGGGCGGCAGCTCGTTGCGCCGAGCCGCCAGCAGGGCCACCGCCCGGCGCATGAGGGCGATCGCGTTGGCGCTGGCCACCTCAAGATGCGCCAGGATTTCTTTGAGCAGGGCCGACTTGTCGGCTGGGGCGGCGTCTTTTCCGCCGGGCCGCTGCGCCCGCCAGCAGTCATAGTCGGTCACCAGCGCCACCAGGGCGTAGCTGATCTCGGCCTCCCGGGCCAGCTTGGCCTCGGGCATGGCGCTCATGCCGATCAGATCGCCGCCCCAGAGCCGGTGCATGAGGCTCTCGGCCCGCGTCGAGAAGGCCGGGCCCTCCATGCACACGTAGCAGCCCCGCTCGTGTACCGTGAAGCGCCCGTCGGCCGCCTGACTTTCGGCGGGCGCGGATGCCATCGCTGCGGCGGTCTGGCGGCCGGCTTCCACCAGGATTTGACGCAGCACCGGGCAAAAAGGTTCCGCCATTTCCACATGGACGGCCACATTCTCGTAGAACGTGGAGGGGCGGCGGCTGGTGCGGTCGATGATCTGATCGGGAATAACCAGGTCGCGCGGACGTATTTCCTCGCGCAGAGACCCCACGGCGCCGCTGGCGATGATGTGCGTGCAGCCGAGCTGCTTCAGCGCGTAGATGTTGGCGCGGAACGGCACCTGGGAGGGATTCAGCCGGTGACCCGGACCATGACGCGAAAGGAACAGCAGCGGCAGGCCTTCCCATTCGGTCTCGACGATCGTGTCGCTGGGACGGCCAAATGGCGTAGTGACTTCGTGCGGCGTTCCAGCGGTCTGGGCGACCAGGGCCTGAGCCAGTCCGGTGCCGCCAATCAACCCGACTCTGATGGTGCTCATGACGGCACTTTATGCTGCGGCGGTGAGCAAAGCCAGCGCGGCAAGGTGGGGGAGAGATTCGGGATTCGAGGTCTCCGATTGCGTATTTCGTATGCTTGATCCTCGCTTGAGCGCCGCGCCGTGGCGCGGGCAATGCTGCCCCCGTCCCGCCGCAACAGCGGATGCAGCGGCGGTGGGGCGCTTTGGCGCCCACCGCGGGCCGGAATCGTTGTATAATAAAGAGGCACCCCAGTCCTGTGCCCATTGGCAGCCGCGGGACTGCCGTCATTTGCAAAGGTCATGCTCACACTGCTGGTACTCCAGGGACCCGACAAGGGCCGCAGATATGAATTGCCCGATGCGCCGGTGCTGATCGGTCGCGAGAGCCGTCAACTGCCCCTGACCGACAACACGGTCAGTCGCCGGCACTGCGAGCTGCTGCCGGAGAACGGGGAGTGGGTGTTGCGCGACATGGGCAGCGCTAACGGCACCTACATAAACGGCAGCCGCGTGGGGGAGGAAGCCCAGCAGCTCAAGCTGGGCGACCAGATTCGCGTCGGTCGAACGCTCATGGTATTCGGCGCCCAGCCGGGCGTGACTCGCACCAGCGGGGGCGAGGTGCGCCTGGCGGGCGAGGAGTCGGGCATGGACAGCGCCATCATGGCCAGCATGCCCACCAGCGACGACTCGATGGTGCTGGCGGTGCCGGAGCCGGCGGCGGCGGCGATGTCCAACCTGCGCATCCTCTACCAGCTCGGTGCCGCCCTGGGACGGGAGTTCAAGGTCGATCAGGTGCTGGAAGTGGTCATGGACCTGGTCTTCGAGCACGTCAAGGCCGACCGCGGCATGATTCTGCTCATCGGCGAACGCAGCGACGAGCTGGTGCCCAAGGTCGTACGCAGCCGCGAAGAGGGCAACGGCTCGGGGCGATCCTCCGCACAGGGCGAGTCGCAATTCCACGCCTCGCGGACGATCATCAACCACGTGATCGAAACCGGGGAGGGGGTGCTGTCGACCAACGCCATGGCCGACCGCCGCTTCAGCAAGGGCAAGAGCGTCCACAGCCTGGGCATCCGCTCGGCGCTGTGCGTGCCGATCAAGGGCCATCGCCTGGGCGGCAAGGACGGGGACGAAGTGCTGGGCGTCATCTACGTCGACAGCTCGGTCAAGAACTACACCTACGCCCCCGACCAACTGCGCCTGCTCACCGCCATCGGGCTTCAGGCCGGACTGGCGGTGCAGAACGCCAAGCTCTACGAGCAGGCCTTGCAGGCGGAGCGCATGGCCGCCATCGGCGAGACGACGGCGGCGCTGTCGCACTCAATCAAGAACATCCTCCAGGCCCTGCGGGGCGGGGCCGACGTTGTGGAGATGGGCATCCGCGCTGCCAACATGACGCAGGTGGCCAAGGGCTGGGACATCGTCAATCGCAATCTCGAGAAGATTTACAACCTGACGCTCAATCTGCTTGCCTACAGCAAGGACCGCGAGCCGCGGCTGGAGCTGGTCAATCCCAAGGTGCTGATCGACGAGTGCATCGAGCTGATGGCCACCGCCGCCAGCAACAAAAAGGTCAT
>Ga0308414_1001908_pt1 | contig 13547 bp, 9 predicted proteins | sample HotsprSampleOS50_FD_205667 | JGI IMG/M metagenome (GOLD analysis project Ga0308414, IMG submission 205667) | Hot spring phototrophic mat microbial communities from Octopus Spring, Yellowstone National Park, Wyoming, United States - 20090730_OS50 ... | reverse complement strand
TTGCCGAAAAAAACGGAAAATTAACGTCCTTCTCCCCGGGCATGAAATCCGTGCGGTTTCCGGATGCGCCGGCCGGCCTGCTGTTCCCCGGCGACCCCGGCATCACTGCGCGGATCGCGCCCGTCTACAAGGGAGGATTCGGCCCGCGGGCCGGCATCGCCTGGAACCCGGGCGGGCGCGGCTCCACAGTCATCCGCACCGGGTTCGGCATCTTCTTCGACCAATTGGCCAACGGCGTGGGCGGCCCGCTACGCGTGGCCACGCAATCGGTTCCGTGGATTCAGGTCCGCTCCGTCGCAGGACCCTCTACTGACTTCGCCCAGCCTTTGGGCGCGGCTGATGCAGCCTTCCGCACCGGGGAGTTCCGCAAGCCGCTGTCGACGTTTACGATTGAGAACCGGCTGCTGCCTCCGTATGTGATGAACTGGAACTTCGGCATCCAGCGCCGGCTGGCGGGCAATATCGTGGAAGTGCGCTACGTGGGCACCAAGGGAACTCGCCTTCCCCGCTTTGTCGAGGGCAACCCGGCGGTTTACCAGCCCGGCGCGACTTCAGCCAACGCGGATCGCCGCCGCATTTACGCCGGCTGCCCGCCCGAGGGCGGCGCATGCACTTTCGGACACATGGGCCTTGTCACCGGCTCCACCAACTCCACCTACCATGCCGCCCAGGCAGGCTTCCGCCGGGATCTGGCGCCTCTGCGCGTGCAGATCTCCTACACTTTTTCGAAGCTGCTCGACTACGTTTCCAGCCTGCATCTCGCCGGCCCCGCCCCGCTGCTGATCTCCGGGGAAAACGACGTGGCGCAGAACCCGTTCAATCTGCGCGCCGAGCATGGCCCTTCTCTGTTTGACGCCCGCCACCGGCTGGTGGCGAATTTCAGCTATGAAGCGCCAACGCTTCCGGCAGCGGCGCCCCGCTGGGTGCGCGCCGTCGCGCGAGGCTGGCAACTTCACGGGATTCTGGTGACATCCACCGCCACGCCGTTCACGGTGTACGACAGCCGGAACGTCTCCCTGCAAGCGCCGCACCCGCCGCTTTCGGGCGTCTTCGCCAGCCGCCCGGACGCGGTGTCGAACCCCAACCTCGGGCCGCGCACGCGGGAGCAGTGGATGCCGCGCGAGGCGTTCCGTCGGCTGGATGCGGTGCTCGAAGCGGGCCGCTTCGGCAACGCGGGCCGCAACATCATGCGCGGCCCGGGCATGGCCAGCCTCGATGCGTCGCTGACCCGCTGGTTCACGCTCACCGAGCGCGCGAGGCTCCAGGTGCGGCTGGAGAGCTTCAACGTAAGCAATTTCACCAACCTCGGCCTGCCGGTCAACGACCTGGTCTCGCCCAACTTCGGCAGGATTCTCGAAGCGGGGCCGCCGCGCCTGTTCCAGGCTGCGCTGAAGCTGGCGTTCTGAAAGGCGGGCTTTTTCCCCGGCATCTCCCTTTGGGCAGGGCCCGAAGGGCATGCACGCTTGGGCAAAGTTGCGGCGCCGCCGGCTGGCAGGGGAAGTCCGCAGGTTGCGTCAGTATGGCTTCGCGTCCGCCGCCACGGGCTTCAGCCGCAGGTCGTGGAAGTCGAAGCTGAAATCGGTGAGCGGCGAGACGGCGCTCATGCGCGCCTCCGCGATGGTTCCGTCGGCGTTCAGGGAAAACGTCAGCCACGCATCCGCCAGCAGCCAGCGCCGGTCCCATCGGGCAATAAACGTATCGTAGTGAAAATGTTCCAGCATCCCTTCCAGCCACGGCGTGTGCGTGAAGCGGATCCGCAGCCGCCCGCCCTCCTCCGCGATCAGCACATCCCCGTACCACGCGTCGCGGTAACGGCCCGCGTAGGACGCCAGGGGAAGGGAAGGGCGCGTGCCGGCGGCGCGCTTCGCCATCGCCGTCTTCACCTTGCTCTCCGCCTCCTCCGCCTGCTTGCGCCGCGCGGCGGCCAGCGACGCCACCCAGTCCGCCGGCGCCGCGCCCATGTAGTGATCGAGAACCGTGTAAATCACCGCGTTGAAGGCCTGTCCCGCCTCCTGGTTCGTGAACACCGCCACCCCGAGCTGCATCTCCGGCACCAGCACCGTCCTCGTCACCATGCCCGCCAGCCCGCCGCTGTGGTGAACCGTGCGCCGCCCGCGGTAGTCGCTCACGTTCCAGCCCAGCGCATACGCGGAGAACTGCGGCGACACCTGCGCCAGCGCCCCCTCTCCCGGCCGCGACGGCACGATCGCAACCGGCGTCCACATCTCCCGCTGCTGCGCCTGGCTGAACAGCCGGCGCCCCTCGAATTCTCCTCCGCCAAGCTGCACGCGCACCCAACGGCTGAAGTCCTCGAGATTCGTGATCACGCCCGCCGCCGCGCCCCAGTTGTCGCTGTCGGCCAGCGGCAGCGGCCGCAGCGCGCCCTCGTCCTTTGCGTGCGGGAACGCCACGTCGCTGTATTCCCGCAGCGCTTTCACGCTCATTGTCGTGGAACTCATCCCCAGCGGATCCAGAATGCGGCGCTTCAGGAACTGCTCCCACGGCATGCCGGATACGCGGGCGATCACTTCCCCGGCCACCACGTAGAGAATGTTGTCGTACGCGTACCGCTCCCGGAAGCTGTAGGCCAGCGGAACAAAGCGAAGGCGCCTCACAATCTCCGCCCGGCTCAGGTCCGACGGCGGGAAGTACATCAGGTCGCCCGCGCCCAGCGCCAGCCCGCTGCGGTGCGTGAACAGGTCGCGGATGCGCATCTCGCGCGTCACGTACGGGTCGCTCATCTGGAACTCGGGCAGGTGGTCGATCACCCGGTCGTCCCACTTCAGCCTGCCTTCTTCCACCAGCAATGCCATCGCCGCAGCCGTGAACGCCTTGGTGTGCGACGCGATGCCGAACATCGTGCGCGGCGTCACCGGCGACGGCTCGCCCAGCCTGCGGACGCCATAACCGCGGCTGACCACGACGCGCCCGTCTTTGACCACGAGCACCGCCATTCCCGGCACCTCGAATTCCCGCATGGCACGGGCGGCGACAGCATCAAGATCGGGCTGGGCAGCCAGCAGCAGAGAAAGGCAGAAGGCGGAGAAGAGCAAGCGCTTGAGCCGCATGTCTTCGATGGTAGCCGAGGCGCGGGAAGGATTTCGTACAGCAAACAGCCTTGCCGGCGCATCCACTCACGTGGTGCCTGTACGCGATTTATGCGTGATCCTGGGCGATCAGCTCAGCCGCCGTTCGCCCCTGCTTGAGCGCGCCAGCCGGAGTGAAGACGTGCTCTGGATGGCTGAGGCGGCGGAGGAATCGACGCACGTGCCCTCGCACAAGGCGCGCACCGCGCTGTTTCTCAGCGCGATGCGGCACCATGCCGAGTGGCTGCGCACCGAAGGGTGGAGGCTGGATTACCGGCGCCTGGACGACAAAGACAACTGCGGCTCGCTGGGCGGGGAGCTGAGGGCGGCCATCCGGCGATGGCGTCCGCGGCGCGTTGTGGCGGTGGAAGCGGGCGAGTGGCGCGTCCAGCAGACGCTCAACGAGGTTTGCCGCGGGGAAGGCGTCGAAATCTGCTGGCTTTCCGACCCTCATTTCTTTGCCAGCCGGGAGGAATTTCGCCGCCATGCAGCCGGCCGCAAGCAATTGCGCATGGAGTATTTCTACCGCGAATTGCGGCGGCGGCACGGAATATTGATGGACAGGGGCGAGCCCTGCGGGGGCCGGTGGAATTTCGATGCCGAAAACCGGGAACACTTCCCCGCGCAAGGCCCCGGTTTCATGCCGCCTCCAGTTTCCTTTGCGCCTGATACAGTCACGTCGGACGTGCTGCGGCTGGTGGAAAAGCACTTCCCGCACAATCCCGGCTCTCTGGACGGATTTGACTGGCCGGTCACGCCGAAGCAGGCGCAAGCCGCGCTCGAGGACTTCATCTCCCGCCGGCTGGAGCGGTTTGGACAGTATCAGGATGCGATGTGGAGCGGCGAGCCGCTGCTGTATCATTCCCGGCTGTCCGCGGCGATGAACCTCAAGCTGCTGGAAGCGCGGGACGTGGTGACGGCGGCGGAAGCTGCCTGGCGCGAGGGACGCGCCCCGCTGGCTGCGGTGGAGGGCTTCATCCGGCAGATCCTGGGATGGCGCGAGTACGTCCGCGGCGTGTACTGGCTCTGGATGCCGGAATATGCCGGGTGGAACGAGCTGAACGCGCATGCTCCCCTGCCGCGCTTCTACTGGACAGGCGAGACAGAAATGCGATGCCTGCGGGAAGTGATCGGGCAAACATTGCGGACAGGATACGCGCACCACATCCAGCGGCTGATGGTGACGGGGTTGTTCGCCCTGCTCGCCGGCGTGGCGCCGCGCGAGGTGCACGAGTGGTATCTGGCCATCTACGTGGATGCGGTGGAATGGGTGGAGCTGCCGAACGTGCTCGGCATGAGCCAGTTTACCGACGGAGGCAGGATGGCGTCGAAACCCTACGCCGCCACGGGAAAATACATCGCGCGAATGAGCGATTATTGCCGGGGCTGCCGGTACGACCCGGCGGAGAGAACCGGCGAGCGGGCTTGTCCGTTTACGGTGCTGTATTGGGATTTCCTGATGCGCCACGAGCACCGGCTCCGGCGCGTGCCGCGAATGGAAATGCAACTGCGGAACCTTGTGAGGATCGAGCCGGCCGAACGAAGGTCGATCCGGAAAAGGGCGCAAGAGATTCTCCGGGAGGTCTGTTGATCATGGGATTTCAGGGAACTGTGACACTGGTGCTGGCAGCCACCAGCGGGATTGGCGCCGCGCTGGCGCGACGCATCCGCGCCGCCGGCGGCATTGTGATCCCCGCCGCGCGAAACGCGGACAAGCTGGCCGCGGTCTCGGCGGAAACAGGAGAGGCGGGAATTGTTTTTGATGCGGCCTCCTTTGAAAGCGTGGAGCGGGCGGTGCAGGAAGCGGCGGCGCGGCACGGCAGGCTGGACGGCGTGGCGCTGTGTTCAGGCTCGCTGCTGTTGAAGCCCGCGCACCTGACCACCGAGGCGGAGTACCGCGCCACCATGGCCGCCAATGTCGATGCCGCTTTCGCCACTGTGCGCGCCGCGGCGAGGGCCATGATGAACTCGGGCGGCGCCATTGTGCTGGTCTCGAGCGCCGCCGCCCGCGTCGGCCTCGCCAACCACGAGGCCATCGCCGCGGCCAAGGCCGCAATCATCGGACTCACGCTCTCGGCCGCCGCCAGTTATGCAGCCCGCGGCATCCGCGTCAATTGCGTGGCGCCGGGGCTGACCGAGACCCCGCTCACCGCGCGCATCACCGCGAACGAAGCCTCGCGGAAAGCCAGCGAAGCCATGCACGCGCTCGGCCGCATCGGACGGCCGGAAGACATCGCCTCGGCCATGGGCTGGCTCCTCGATCCCGAAAACCATTGGGTGACGGGTCAAGTCATCGGCGTCGACGGCGGCTTGGCCACCGTCCGCCCGCGCTAAGCCCTGCGCGGCGCGGTTCGGCGAGAATGGAAGGACGGAATCCGACGACCATGCCCGGCAAGGAAACCATTCTTGTCACCGGGGGCAGCGGAAAGCTGGCCCGCCGCGTGATCGAGCTGCTGCTCGAACAGGGCGCCGGCCCGTTGATCACCACCACGCGCCAGCCGGAGCGCCTGAGCGATCTGGCTGCCCGCGGCGTCGCCGTGCGCCAGGCCGATTTCACGCAGCCCGCTGACGATCTGGCCCCCGTTTTCCGCGGCGCGCACAAAATGCTGCTGGTGAGCACGAACACGCTGGAAGGCGTGGGCAAACGGTTCGAGCAGCATGAACGCGCCATCCGCGCCGCTGCGGAAGCCGAGGTGCGGCACATCGTCTACACATCGATCACCTTCCCTTATCCCGCCTCGCCGGTGCCTCTGGCCAGGGATCACTACGACACGGAGAATCTGCTGCGCGAGGCGGGCGTCGAGTACACGATCCTGAGGAACAACATTTACGCCGACAGCCTGCTGTTCAGCCTGCCCGGCGCGGTGCGCACCGGAGTTCTGAAGGCGGCCGCCGGGGATGGCCGCGCCGCGTATGTCACGCGCGAGGACTGCGCGCGCGCGGCCGCGGGCGCGCTGCTCCGCGGCGAGACCCGCTGTTCGTACGAAATCTCCGGCCCCGAGGCGTTGAGCTTCGCCGACCTGGCTGAAATCGCCAGCCGCTTGACCGGGCGCCCGGTTGTGTACGAGCCTGTGGAGGCCGCTGCGCGGGAGGAGGAACTGACAGCCGGCGGCATGGACCCTGTGCTCGCGGCGCTGTGGGTAGGCTACGACCGCGCCATCGGCGAGGGCTTGATGGATCTCGTCACGGGCGACGTCGAGCGCCTTGCAGGCGCCGCGCCGCAGCGTGTCGAAGATTTTCTTTCCAGGAACAGGGATGTTCTGATGCACGGCTGAACACCGCTGCCATTCAGGCGCCGGTGCGGAAAGGGAATTCTGTATGCACGGGCAAATTGCGATACTCGGAGCCGCGGGCGCCGTCGGCAGAGCGCTCATGGATGAGCTGCAGGCGCGCGGCGCGCGCGCCGTGGCCATCGGCCGCGGCCGCGAAAGACTGGAACAGCTTTTCGCCGGGCGCGCCGAGATCCGCAGCGCGGATCTGGAACAAGAGGAAGCTGCGGCGCAGGCTCTGGCGGGCGTGGAACAGGCGGTGTACTGCGTCGGGCTGCCCTATCCGGAGTTCAGCCGCCACCCCGTGCTGATGCGCGCCGCTCTCAACGCCGCGCGCCGCGCGGGAGTCCGGCGGATGATTGTCGTCTCAAGCGTGTATTCCTACGGGAAGCCCCGCGCGGCGAAGGTCCGGGAGGACCACCCGCGCGAGCCGGAATCGCGCAAAGGTCTGTACCGCAAGCAGCAGGAGGACCTGGCCATCGCCGCGCACCAGCCCGGCGCGCTGGAGACGCTGGTGCTCCATCTGCCGGATTTCTACGGGCCGTACGCCTCCAACAGCCTTGCCCACATGATGCTGGAATCGCTGATGGCGGGCAAAGCGGCGCGCTGGCTCGGCAACCCCGATGCGCCGCACGAGTTCGTCTTCATGCCGGATGCGGCTCGTGTGATCGTGGAACTGCTCGGCCGCCCGGAGTGCTTTGGCAGGCGCTGGAACTTCGCCGGCCCCGGTCCGGTCACCGGCCGCGAGTTCGCGCAGTTGGCCGCCAGAGAGATCGGCTGCGAGCCGCGCGTGCTCGCCACAGGACGCTGGGTGCTGCGCCTCGGCGGACTCTTCAACCCGCTGCTGCGGGAGCTTGTCGAGCTGCAATATCTGGGAGAGACGCCCGTCCTGCTGGAGGACTCCGCTCTGGCGGCGGCACTGGGCTCGCTCCGCAAGACCCCGTATGAAGATGGCGTCAGCCGGATGGTGGAGTGGATGAGGACCGCCGCGCGCTGAGGATCGCCTGAGACCGGGACCGTCTTCCGCCGCTCTGTTCGCGTGCAAACAAGAAGCGCGATTTTTGTAACCCCTCTGCGGCGGGCTGCGTTTCACCTGACAGAGCACAACGCTCGAAACAACATCAAGAGTGGCGCGAGGGAACTGACCCGACGACCGCCCGGCAACCTGGCCGAGCCGCCAAGGTGCCAATGTCAGCCCGGCGACGGGAACGATGTGGCGACCGCAACACCCCGGCTCGATCCCTTCCGGCTTGCCTCGGCGCGTGACGGCAGCTTCCTTTGCGCAGGAAGGATGATATGGCAACCGTCACACCCGCGGCTGTTCCCCGCAAGCGCAGGAAGTCCGGAGCCGCGTCTGGCGAGCCGCAGCCTCAAGCGGTTGTGGAACGCCCCGAAGCTGCGATCCCGCCCGGCAGGTTCATCCTCCGCAAGCTGGGTCTGATCGGGTTGGACAGAATTGAACCGGTGATTCTGGCTGCGCTCGTCCAGCGCGAGCCTCTCTTGCTCGTCGGCAACCACGGCACCGGGAAATCGCTTCTGTTGAACCGCCTGGCCCAGGCCCTGGGTCTGGAGCACCGGCATTACAATGCCAGCCTGCTGAGCTTCGACGACCTGGTGGGCTATCCATTGCCGGACCCAAACGGCGCCCTGAAGTTTGTCCAGACTCCGGCCTCGATCTGGGGCGCGCAGTCCGTATTTTTCGACGAAATCTCGCGCTGCCGGCCGGAAATGCAGAACAAATTGTTCAGCCTGATCCATGAGCGGCGGGTGCAGGGCATCGATCTCGAGCGTCTCATTTACCGCTGGTCGGCCATGAACCCGCCCGGCGCCGATGCGGAATCGAGCGGCTACATCGGAAGTGAACCGCTCGACCTCGCCCTCGCAGACCGCTTCGCCTACATCGTGCGCGTTCCGGATTGGAGCGAGATGGCCGGGGAAGACCAGGAGCGGCTGCTGCATGCGGCGCAAGAGGAACCGGACAGCAACGCCCCGGAGGGGCTGCGCCGAATCGTGAGCGATGCATCCACGCTGTATGAAACCATGCGGGACGCTCTCCTCGCGCAGTTGGCCCGCTACGTGCAGACTCTGGCCGCCCTGTTGGCGCAGGGAAAAGTCGCCATGAGCGGGAGGCGCGCCGCCATGCTCGTCCGGAATATTTGCTCGATCCACGCGGTCCGGCTTTGCTGTCTCCCAGGAGCGCGTCTCGGCGACTCCGCAGAGCTGGCGCTGGCGCATTCGCTGCCCCAATTGGCCGTCACCGGAGAGGAAGTTCCCCGGCTCAAACTGGCTTCGGCGCACCGCGAAGCCTGGAGCGCCGTGGATGCTTCCGCCCGCGTGCCAGCACAGTCGCTGTTGCCGGAGCCTGACCCCATCCGCAGGGCGAAGCTCGCTGCCAGCCTCACCGACCTGCCGGCGCTGGATTTCTCCGCGGTCATCTCGGACTGCCTGACACAGGCGCCTGAAGGAGCCCGGCAGGCGCTCGCCATTTGGCTCTTCGAGCAAGGGCATGCCGGCAGGCTGCTGGCTGCGGTGGCCGAACAATGCGCGGGGATCTACGCCGACGCGGTGGCGTCAAAAACTGTCGCTCAGTCGCTTCACCCCTACTCGACCCAGTACCGCGCCTGGAAAAGGATCGCGGACATTCTCGGCGCAAGGGAAAGAAAAACCGGGGACCACCTCGTGGTTCAGAATCTTCTCTTCAGCCTTTTCAACCGTGGCGTGCTTTCTCATCCGGATCAGGTGGATGAGGTCTTGAATACCTTCCTGATGGCGCGCAAAAGCTTGTCTGGAGGTGTGTCTTGAGCTGGCTGCATAATTTCGGTTCTCCACCGGCCGCCCAGATCCGGGAGCGAAGCTCCATGGCGCCGGGAAAAATCGTCCTCTTTATGCTTCCAGAGGGCCTCGATACGGCCTCCGAAATATTGGCCAGAATCGACGGAAACCACTGGAGCGGCCATGAAGAAATGGCGGAGCGCGAGCTGAAAAAACGGATCAACGAGCATATCAGGACACTTCCCTACCCGCCGGCGGCCCTGATCCTTCCGGAAGGGAAGGTGGACGAAGAATGCGGCTCCCTGCTCACCGTTTGCGCAATTCTTTCCAAGTCGTCCGCCCACGTCTATCTGGCCTCGAAGAACCCGAACCTGGGCTACCTTACGCCCGGGCGGGAAGTCAGAATGTTCATCCCCGATGCATGGAGGCTGCTGCGATGACGGCAAGGCTTGAGGACAGGATCCTTGAGGCATTTCCGGCGGGCCACTACAGCCTGGCCGCTCTTCTGCGGATCGTCAAAGTGGAGGAAACAACCAGCGTGGAATCCGCCGCAGTGGAATGTTGCCTCAACCCGCGGCTGCGCATCAACCCGGAATTCGTGGCCATGCACGCGAAGACTCCCGAGAAGCTGCTGATGCTCGTAATGCACGAGCTCCACCATGTGCTGCTGGGCCACACCCTTCTGCCGCGCGCCCCTTCACTGGTCGACAACATCGTCTTCGACGCCGTGATCAACGCCACCTTGTGCCGGATGTTTCCGGATCCAGGCTGCATCGCCCTGTTTACCGGGTTGTACTCCACCGGGAACTTCCCCGAGTGTCTGCTCCGACCCCCCGATGGATGGACTCCAAAAAAAGCCGGCGCCGATCCGCCCGCGCTTCGCGTGCCTGGGCGAAAGACCGCGCTGGCGGCATACAAGTCCTTGTACTCGCCCAAGGGCGCCTATTACGAGGAAGTCTACAATGCGTTTCGGCGCCCGCTGGAGGCGTTTGCGGCCGGCAAGCTGGACTCCACGATGACTCCGGTCCTGCTCGGCAGCCATGGCGAGTCCGATCCAGCCGATTATGACGCCGCCTTCCGGACCATCGCGCCCATGGTGGCGCACTGGCACAGGGATGACGCACTCGTGGGCGGACGGGGCTGGGGGGATGTTCTCAGCGACGAGAGAATCAACCCAAGGCGCCATACTTCCAACCGCAGCATCCTCGCGCGGCTGATTCGCAAGGTCGCCCGAACGGGGGGCGACTCCACGGCCAGAGCCGTGACAACAACACCGGTTGCCGGGTTCTCTCCCATCCCGTCCCACTCGAGAAGAAGCGCCGTCTTGCGAGTCCTGAACGTTCCGCAGGTCCTGTATGAGTTTCAGCTCATGGGCCGGGCGCGCGAAAGGCTCGAGCGCGTCCATGTGTATCTCGACGTGAGCGGAAGCATGACCGGGGTCGTGGAAGACCTCTACGGGGCCGTTCTGGACTGCGCCGGCATGGTGCATCCGAAAGTGCATCTTTTTTCCACCGCCATTTCCGATGTCACCCCGGGCGAGCTCATAGACGGTGTCGTCCGGACTACGGGGGGAACCGACATCCGGTGCGTGGCAGAGCATATTCACAAGCACTCGGTTTTGCGCGCCGTCATCCTGACCGACGGCTATGTCGGTTCTGTTCCGCGGGAGTTCAGGCCGCAGATGGAGAAATGTGTTCTCGGCATCGGGCTGTCCCCGTTCGGTTCCCTGTACGACCTGAAGCCCTTCGCGGATTTTACCGAGCACCTCCTCGCCGCTCAAACCGGGCAGTGAGTGCGCGCGGGCATGTCTCCTGAGTGGATGCCGCCGGATTGCATAGGGGCGCTGCGCCAACACGCTGCCGCAAAAGCCCGGCGCAATCCGTCCGGCTGGCTGTAAAAAGTGCTTGAGAGAAAGGAAATTAGCATGATCTTCTCTTCTGAATTCGTGCTTCCCGGCCACCCCGACAAATTGTGCGACGCCGCCGTGGACTGCCTTGTTGCGGCAGCGCAGCGGCTGGAAAAGCGCGCCCTGTGCGCGCTGGAAGCCGCCGTGCACCGCAACGCCATCTTCCTCACCGGCAGGCTCGCCTGCCAGGGGGCGGAACAGATCGACATCGCCGCCCATGTGCGCGGCGTGTTCGCCTCGGCTGGTTACGGCGGCCCCTGGATTCCCGACCCCGACCGCCTGGAAATTCACACGGACCTGTGCCTGGGGCCATTGCAGGAAAACGAGGCCGAGTTGCGCGCCTGTTCTGACGACCAGTCGATCGTCACCGGCTTCGCCGTCGACCTGCCGGCCACGAATTTCCTCCCCGTGGAGCACTGGCTGGCCCACCGGCTGGCGCGGGCTTTGACGGAACTCCGCGCCATGCACCCGGAACTCCAGCTCGGGCCCGATGGGAAGCTTTTGGTCGTCTATGACGAATCACGCTGCCGCCTGGAAGCGTTCAGCGCCTCGCTGCAACAGGCCGCCGGCGCCTCCGAGATCGAGCTCAACCGCGAGGTGCGGCAGTGCGTGCAGCGGGAACTGGAGCAGTGCCGCGCCTCGCTCGGCACTCTCGATCCCTCGCTGCCGGAGATCTTCGTCATCAACGGCTGCGGCAGTTTCCATGTGGGCGGTCCCGAGGCGGACAACGGACTCAGCGGCAAGAAGCTGGTGGTCGACGCTTACGGCCCCCGCATCCCTATCGGCGGCGGCGCGCTCAGCGGCAAGGATTTCTACAAGCCGGACCGCGCCGGCGCCTTGCTGGCGCGGCGGCTGGCCAAGGCCGTTGTGCTCAGCGGCGCCGCCCGCCAGTGCGTGGCTATGCTGGCCATTTTCCCCGGCGACACGGCCTTCCGAATCATCGCCCTGACAGCGGAAGACGGCCGCCCTCTCGATCCGCGGCGCTGGGCGTCGCTCACCGACTTGCGCCTGGAGGCGGCAGGCGACGCCTGGACCGGCGCTGCGGATCCGGTCCAGCTTGCGCGACACGGCCATTTCACCGATCCGCGCCTGCCGTGGGAGACGATCCGCTTCTGATCCCGCACAACAGGCGCAGCGGCGCCCTGCCCGACGACTCCGCTCTGGCGGAAGCGGTGGCGCCGCTGTGGAAGGCGCGTTACGAAAAGGGCGTCAGGCGCATGGTGCAGCGGATGAAGACCAGCGGAGCGCAGCCAGAGCGCTGAAACCCGCTTACGGCAGCAAAGCGGCGAGCACCGTGGCGTCGTCCGCCGGATCGACGGTGCGGAGATCGATCAGCAGGCGCTCGCCGTCGATGCGCGCGATCACGGGCGGCGTATGCGAGCGCAACCGGCGCTCGAGTTCCGCGGCATTCGGCGCCACTGCCAGCAGGCACGTCGGCAAAGCCTGCCCGGGCGTGGAGCCGCCGCCCAGCAGCGATTCGCCGCGAACCACGTCTGCGTGCAGCCTGCCGGAAGCGTTGATCTCCCCCGCCAGTCTCCGCGCGCGTTCCGCGATCTCGTCGGGCGAGAGGCGGATCATTCGCAGCACCGGCAGCTCGTCCCACTTTTCGAGCAGCGTCAGCCGCAGCGCCGTCTCCAGCGCCGCATAGATCAGCTTGTCGACGCGCAGCGCCCGGAACATCGGATTGCGCCGCAAGCGCTGGACGATTTCGTGCTTGCCTGCGAGGACGCCTGCCTGCGGTCCGCCCAGCAGCTTGTCGGCAGAGAAAGAAACCAGGCTCGCGCCGGCGCGCAGGCTCGCCTGCGGCAGGGGCTCATGCACGCTGTACGCCGCCAGGTCCGCCAGGCATCCGCTGCCGAGGTCTTCGTACACGGGGATGCCGCGCTCGCGCCCCAGCAGGCAAAGCTCCTCGATCGTGGGGCGCCCGGTGAAGCCCTGAATGACGAAGTTGGAAGGATGCACGCGCAGCAGGAGCCGCGTTTCCGGCGAGATCGCGTGGCGGTAGTCCTCGATCCGCGTGCGGTTGGTCGTGCCCACTTCCACCAGCCGCGCGCCGCTGCGCGCCATGATCTCCGGGATGCGGAATCCGTCGCCGATCTCGATCAGCTCGCCGCGGCTGACGATGACTTCTCCGCCCGCGGCGAGCTCGTGCAACGCGAGAAACACCGCCGCCGCGTTGTTGTTCACCACGATGCCGGGCGCGCCCAGCAAGCGCTCCAGCAGCGGCGCGGCGTGGACATCGCGCTTGCCGCGCCGCCCGGTTTCCAGGTCGTATTCGAGGTTCGAGTAGCCCGCCGGGGAAGGGAAGTCCGGCAGCGGCGCCCGCCCGAGGTTGGTGTGCAGAATGACGCCCGTCGCGTTGATCACGCGCCGCAGCGACGGCGCGAGCAGCCCTTGCAGGCGGCGCTCCAGCGCCGCACGCGGCTCCTCGGCCAGGGTCTCTCCCCGCTGGATCAGACGGCGGCACTCTTCGAGCACGGCTCTCGCCTCGGCGACGATCAGCCCGTGCGGCAA
>Ga0308414_1001905_pt1 | contig 13552 bp, 10 predicted proteins | sample HotsprSampleOS50_FD_205667 | JGI IMG/M metagenome (GOLD analysis project Ga0308414, IMG submission 205667) | Hot spring phototrophic mat microbial communities from Octopus Spring, Yellowstone National Park, Wyoming, United States - 20090730_OS50 ... | reverse complement strand
GGGGAACCGGGCAGCTTATGTTTACGAAGGTTGTCATCGTGGTGGACGACGATGTGCCGGTTCATGACCCAGGTTACGTAGCCTGGTACGTCCTCAACAACATAGACCCGGAGCGCGACATTCAGTTCACCCTCGGCCCGGTGGACGCCCTCGACCATGCTTCCCGGTTGCCGGCCTATGGCTCAAAGATGGGCATTGACGCCACACGCAAGTGGCCGAGTGAGGGCTTTACTCGCCCCTGGCCGCGGGAGAACCGCATGACGGCCGAGATTCAGCGCAAGGTAGATGAAAAATGGCGCACGCTTTTTGGAAAGTAGCCCGGCGTCCTGGGCTGTGGCTACTCGCCGTCCTGGCAAGCTGCCTGACGGTTTGGGCGGCCCCGGCCGATGACCCGCTGGACATTCTGGACTACCAGATTGACGCCGAGATCATTCCAGCCACGCAGACCCTGGTCGCCCGCGCCAGGGTCAAGATGGATGCCCGGCGCCCCATGCAGTCGGTTGTGTTTGAATTCAACGGGGCGCTCGAAGTCCGGCGCGTTCTGGATGAAAACCTTCAGCCGCTTCAGTTTACCCAGGACCGGCTCCGCGATCTCGATCTGCGGATTGCGCTGCCACGGGCAACCACACCCGGCACGCCGTTCGTTGTCATTGTCGAGTATGCCGGACAGCTTTTGTCGCCCGAAGGGGGTGTGCTGACCAACAAGCGTCTGGCCTACGTTGGCCCGGAGGGGGTAAGTTATCTGCTCTACGGCGGACGGTGGTTTCCCTTCCACGGCTATGCCGCCGATACGGCAACCTTTACGCTGAACCTGACCGTTCCCGATGGGTTGACGGTGGTGAGCTATGGCTTTCAGACGAAACAGCCGGCGACAGGACCGGGGGTGCCGTCCCTCGAACCGGAGCGGCGTCCCCCTCCGGTCCCGCCTACTCCCCGTCCGTCCCCGCGTCCGGCGCCGCGTCCGCGCCCACGGCGGCCGTCAAACACATTTTTGCCGGCCTTTCCAGTTGCCATGCGCGGGGTCGAAGCGCCGCAGGCCGCACCGACGTTGCCGGCCGGGACGGGGCCGCGTACCCGCTGGTCATTTGCTTCGGCCAGGAGCGTGTTGTTCGGCAACCTGGCCGTCGGTCGCTACCAGGTGCAAACCCGGCAGCAGGGGGAAACGGAAATCCGGGTGTATGTCCGTCCCGGTAATGAAGTCCGCGCCGCCGAGTATGCCGACATCGCTGCGCAGGCGCTTGAGCGTTACGAGCGGAGCTTTGGTCACTATGCTTTCGGACCCACACTGGCGATGGCCGAAATTGATGACGAGAGTCTGGAGAGTTCGACCAGCGCCGGTGTGACCCTGCTCGCTTCCCGGCTGTTTCGGACCCGTGAACTGCCCCGTGAACTGCTCTGCCGCGAAGTGGCTTTCCAGTGGTGGGGGCAGGGCGTCGTGCTCAAATCGTTTGACGATGCCTGGCTTTCCCAGGGATTGGCCACCTACGCCTACCTGCTGGTTGAGGAAACCCGGCGCAACGATGCGGAATTCCGCGAACTGGTCCGCAATTTTCTGGAACGGGCGCTGGCTTTTGAATCACAGTCGTCACTGCGGCGCGCCCCGGCGGAACTTGATGACCAGTCGGCGGCTTACCGCTCGATTATGTTCTACAAGGGGGCGTTCGTCTTTCGGATGCTGCGCGTCCTGCTCGGCGATGAAACGTTCTTCCGGCTGTTGACGACCTGCTATACCCAGTACCTCGGTCAGAACATCAGCCTGGGCGATTTTGAAAACCTCGCCACCCAGACAGCCGGGCAGGATTTGCGCTGGTTCTTTGCCCTGTGGGTGGATTCGACGGGCGTCCCCGAATTCATCCCCGATTACAGGATTTTGCGAATTCCAGGCGGCACGTACCGTATGCGCGGCACGCTTGAACAGAAACTGGAAGGCTTTCGCATGCCGGTCGAAGTGACGCTTGAGACCAAAGGCAGCGCGGAACGGGCCACGCTTCAGTTTGACGGACGGGAAGCCAGCTTCAGCCTGACCTCCACCTCCGAGCCGCGTGACCTGTTGATTGACCCGGATGCCAAAATTCTCCGCATTTCCGATGAACTGCGTGTGGCGGTCGTCGTGCGGCGTGGCATCCAGCATATCGAAGATGGAGAACTGGCCGAAGCCCAGCAGCAGTTTGAAGCGGCGATTCGCGTCAATCGCCGCAGCAGTTGGGCATGGTACAATCTCGGCCTGCTGTACCTAAGCCAGCGAAACTATGAAAAAGCCCGCGATGCCTTCGATGAGGCGCTCGATGGTGATTTGCGCCCACGGTGGGTCGAATCATGGGCGGCACTCAAGAAGGGCAATGCCTATGATGCGCTGGGACAGCGTGACCGCGCCGTGGCCGAGTACCGGAAAGTCATCGAGGACGGTGATGACGCGGCTGCCCGTCAGCAGGCCCAGCAGTATCTCGAACGGCCCTTCCGTCCTGAACCATAGAAGTTCCCGTTTGTTCTGAAGTCCCCATGGTCTCGAAACCGGCTGTACTCAAAATCGGTGTCATTTTCGGCTGCGGTCTGCTGGCCGGGTTGGTGTGGTGGGTGTGGCAACGGCAGGTGGATGCGCTGCGCACTTACGCCCCTGACCTGTCGCAGGTGGCTTATGTGGGGTCGGAAAGTTGCCGGGCCTGTCACCAGGACCAGTTCGCGCACTGGTCGCAATCACATCACCACAAAATGACGCAGCCGGCGACCCCGGAGACCGTGGTGGGCGACTTCAACAACGCCACCTATACCTACCAGGGCGTTACCTCGCGGATGTTCCGGCAGGGTGATGAGTTTTTCATGGAAACGCTTGACCCAAACGGCCGCATGGGCGTGGCAAAAATCGTTCGCACCATTGGGTCACGCCGTTTCCAGCAGTATGTTACCCAGGTCGGGACAACCTTTTACCGCCTGCCTATTGCCTGGAACATCGAGAAAAAATACTGGTTCAACCTGCAAGGGCTGTTTCTGCACCCGGATTTGCCCGATTTCAGCCGCCACACCAGTGTGTGGAACAACAACTGCATCTTTTGCCACAACGTCAAGGGCAACCCTGGCATGGATGTGAAAAGCGGGCAGTTTACCAACACCAAGGTCGAGGAGCTGGGAATCGGCTGCGAAGCGTGCCACGGCCCCGGAAAGCTGCACGTCGAAAAGAATCAGGCTTTTGGCTGGACCTGGCTGCGCCGGCAGGCGCGGGCGGATGACCCGACGATTGTCAATCAGGCAAAGCGGGACAAGCGTACCAACACCCAGGTGTGCGGTCACTGCCATGGGCAACGGCTGCCGGTCGAAATCAACAACATCCGGGAAATCATGGCCAAAGGCGACCCCTACACGCCTGGCGAAGATTTGTCGAAGTATTACCGTCCGCTGGACATTACGGCCAAAGTCGGCGACTACAGCTTTGCACCACGTTTCTACCCCGACGGCACGCCGCGCCTGACAGCTTACGAGTATCAGGGGCTGCTGATGAGCAAGTGCCACACCGAAGGCAACATGACATGTGTGAGTTGCCACGATGTCCACAAAGGGCGCCAGCAATCCCTGATGCAGGATGAGATGCGGGGGAACAAGTCGTGTACCCAGTGCCACGCCAACATTGCCGCCAACCTCGAAGCCCATACCCATCATCCGGCCGACAGCAGCGGCAGTGCCTGCTACGAATGCCACCGGCCGCGTATTTCCTTTGGGCTGCTCACCGCCAAACGGACACACCGCATTCTCAATCCTGAGCCAGACAAGAGCCTTTCGACCGACATGCCCAACGGGTGCAACATGTGTCATCCGGGTGAAAGTGCCGATTGGGCAGCACGCTACATGACGCAGTGGTACGGCCCCCGGTACGCACTCTCCAAAGCGAATGCGGCGCGCCCGGAAGCCAGGATCGCGGAAATCGTACGGGAACTCTTCAGCCGTGACCCCTCGGCGCGGATCACGGCCGCGTGGGCTTTGGGCACAAGCGGCGCCGATGGGCGCGCCCGTGACCGCCAGTGGGCGATTCCTTTTCTCATTGAGGCCCTGCGCGACCGTTATCCGGCCGTCCGGTACTTCGCCTACGACGCCCTGCGCAGTGTTTCCGGCAAAGACTTCGGTTTCTTTTACCTGGCCGATGAACGTGATCGGGAATCCGTCATCGCGCGGTATGCCGCGTGGTGGCGGGACCTGCCCAAGGGGGCGGACTGGGTTCGCCCGGTCAGTGTGCCCCTCGATGCCAACTGGCAGATTCCAGCCGCCCGACTCACCGCTTTCCGCGCTGAACTGGGCAAAACGGAGGCCATTGACATTGGCGAATAGGTATTAGGCTGGTTATGCCCCGGTGGGAAGCCGACGAAAACCTGTGATTTCGAGGAAGCCAAGGGCGAGGTTGACCAGCCCGATGCCAGTAACCGCGCCGCGCACATACCCACTCTGAACGATGGCTGCAAGCTGGCTGCCCGGAAAACGGGCTGTCAGCCAGAACAGAAAAAAGTTGTTTTCCCAGTAGTTTGTCCACGGGATGATGGCCAGCAGCAGCCCAACCTCAAAACACAGGGCAATGAAGAGAATGGCTGTCAGCTTGACGGACACGGGGCGAAAGCGTCAGGCGGGTGTGAATCAGTGTTTGACACGCTGCCGGAGTTCGGCAAGTTTCTCGGCAACTTCGCGGTAGTTGATGTCCACGGCATAGACCATTTCAAAGACTTCAAGAGCCTGGTCGTAACGTCCCATCTGCTCGTAGGCCAGGCCCAGGTCGTACCGCATCGCCTGGTATTCATCTTCCGTCCGGCCGGGGGCTTCGACGCCGCGCTTGAACCACACCGTGGCCAGTTGTGGCTCATTTTTGGCCATAAAGCACAGCCCCAGCATGTTGCAGACCTGGAAGTAGTGGGGATCAGGGGAGTTGGGATCGGTGCCGCGAAAAGCGGTCTGGAACTCCTCGATGGCCTCATCAAAGAGGTCCATGTCCTTGTAAGCCAGACCGAGATTGTAGTGAGTTTCAAAGTCTGGCGTGGCTTCGGTATCCACTTCCACACTTTGTTTGAATTCATCGAACACATCCTGAAGCCCGGATTCACCGAAGAGGAGCGGGCCAGTCGGGGTCTTGTCAGTTGCGGCTTCAGGCTTGGGTGACAGGTTGGTGACGGCTGGCGCATCGAAGTGACCCATTTCGAGTTCTTCGAGGGCCTTTTCCAGCTCGCTCACCAGTCCATTCATCAGCGACCCAATGGATTCCGGTTTGGAGACGGGAACTTCTGTTGGCGCACCCGTCGGAACAGCCAGGCTCGCCAGCGTTGGCTCAGGCGCTTTTGGCGGCACAGGAGCCTGGACTTTGGCGAGAAGGGCAAGAATTTCTGGGTGATTGGGGAATTCCAGGCTCAGCTTGGCCAGATTGTCGCGGGCAATGTCATGGAACCCTTGCGCGATGTAGAAGTTCACGCCCTCCAACTGTTCGCGCAGTTTTTCTTCTGTCATGGAGACAGAAACTTCACCGGGTTGATCCTTGCGCAGGTCGAAGGTCGGAGCTTGAACTGCAAACGGCTCTGCCGGTGGCTGCGTCGCCGGGAAATGGGCTGGGCCTGAGTAAATGGCGTCGTCGGTTGGAATGACAAAGCCGCCGCCGCTGGTGTAGCCAAAGTCACTGCCTGCCGGGGTGCTGCCAAGTGGAGTTGAAACAGCAAACGGCGCTGGTGACGGGAACGGTGCTGGAGGTTGTACCTCACCGCTGATGTCTATCTCGACTTCATCGCTACCTGATGACGGCGGTGAACTGAACGGTGGCGGCGGACTGAAGGTTGAAGAGGAGAGATCAAAGCTCCCTCCGGTTGAGATGGAGCTGGCTGCCTGTTGGGCTTCCTGCTGGAAGCGCTGGCTTTGGGCATAATCCCCCTGCTGAGCGTACAGAGAGGCCAGAACCGCAGCCTGCTGGGCTGCTTCCTGCGGTTGTCCAGTGTCCGTGTAAAGCTGTCTGAGAAGCAGCCGCAGCTCGATACTGTGTGGCGCCTGATGGACGGCTTCGTGAAGCAGGTGGATCGCCTGGTCTGGCATGCCCAGGTTGGCGAAGCGCTCCGCATCCCCTTTGAGCCGCCGTACCTCTTCCGGGAGTGTCTCAGTTGCAGGCGGGCCGTAGCCGCCAGCAGGCGGTGGAGGTGCACCAAATGGCCCGAAGCTGCCACCCGGTGCCCCCAGTCCACTGCTGCCCTGCATGCCGAAACCACCGCTTTGCATGCCGTTGAACCCACTTTCAAAGCCGGTTCCCGGAGGTGGCGAGGTAAAGTTTCCTGAAGCTGGCGAAGTAAAGTCCGTCCAACCACCGGTCGTCCCACCAAAGCCAAAACCAGGTGTTCCAGACGGGCGGTAAGCCATCGTATCCTGGGTTTGAAACCCTGACCCGGAGGTGTAGCCGAAGTCGCCCGCTGGTCCGGTGGTTGGTGTGAGAGGTGGATTTGCCGTTGGAATATCCACGAATTCCACGCGCTGCCCGACACCGCCAGCGTACACCGGAGCATTGATCAAACGGTCACGTTCGGCGATGGTTGGGCTGATGGTGCTGGTGAAGCCCCAGGCCCGCATCAGTTCCAGGTGGGCCGGCTCATTCGGCTCAAGTTCGATGAGTTCCTTGAGCGCCTGTTCGGCGATGTCACGCTTGCTGTGATGCATGGCCGCCTGGGCCAGGGCTTTGAGCACCTCCGGCAACTCATTGCTTTCGCCGAGCCGCTTGTAGAGCGTCGCCAGGCACTGGTGGGCCGCCACGTGATATGGCTCGGTTTCAAGGATGGATTTGAGCAACTCCACGCCGCGTGTTTCCTGCCGCCGGGTGACCATCGGCTCGACACACTGCTCGACCAGGCTTATCGCCCGGTCATATTGACCGCGTTCGGCGAATTTCTGGGCCAGTGTCAGAACGTACTCAAAGCGGGTTTTGTCAACTTTGAGCAGCTTGAGCAGGGCTTTTTCAGCCTCGTCCAGCAACTCGGCCTGAAGGTAGATGCGTCCGCTGAGGATGAGCAGGTCGGTGTCATCCGGGCGTTTCTGCGCCACATCGTTGAGCAGGGCAACCGCCCGGTTAGGGTCGCCTTGCTTGATGTAAATCGTGGCCAGCGAGTTGAGGGCAGGCGTACTTGTGGGGTTCAGTTCCAGGACCCGCTGAAAAACCTGCTGGGCTTCGGCCAGGCTGGACTTGCGAATGAGCTGCGAGCCGGCGGCAATGTAGGCCTCAATAGCCTTCTCCGTCATGCCTTCCCGCTGGTAATTCTCGGCAAGACGCAACCGGGCTGGCACATTTTCGGGATCGAGGTCGGCAACGCGCTGCAAAAGTTCAAGCGCCTGCTGACTGCGGCCGTTTTTCGTGTAGTAATCCGCCAGTTCGAGATACTGCTTGCGCGCTTCAACTATCAGATTCTGGCGAAGGTAAAGCTCAGCCAGCTTCAGCGCAACATCGGCATTACCGGGGGCCAGTTTGTAGATTTTCTTGTAAACCGCAATTGCCCGCGGCGTGTGTCCATCGCGCAGCGTCGCCTCGGCCAACTTGACAAAAGTGATGATGGCGTCGTCATTCCGCCCGTCCCGGACGTACAAATCGCCGAGAATGTTGAGCAGGTTGGTGTCGCCCGGATTTGATGCGACGAGAGTTTCATACTCCTTGATTGCAGGCTTGATTTTGCCTTGCTGAACGAGCTTCTCGGCTTTTCGTAAATCAATGGCTTTCGTATAGGACATGGCGTGGCTCCCGTCGCGGTAAACGCCGCTGAAAGATATTGCGACGATAGAAGCTCAAGGCTGATAGGCCGGTGACGGTATCACAAGAAAGATACCATGTCAAACGCCGGAAAGTTGGGCTGATAAAATCTAAGTTGTTTGTAGTCAAAGAGTTAAGTTTCGCTTTGAAGGGGGCCGGGGGCAACGCCCCGGAATGTCAGCCGGTGAACGGGGCTGGGCCCATAGTGGCGCAGTTGCTGCTGATGGTAGCCCGTTCCGTACCCTTTGTGACGTGAGAAACCATACGCCGGGTATTGGGTATCAAGCTTTTCCATGATCCGGTCGCGGTACACCTTGGCGATGATGGAAGCGGCGGCAATGGAGACAGAGCGGGTGTCGCCGTGCACGACCGACTCCTGGGGAATTGACACTGTTGGAAGGTGGAGGGCATCGAGCAACAGAATGTCTGGTTGGGGCGACAACGCCGCCAGCGCCTGCTGCACCGCCTGCCGGGTGGCTTCCAGAATGTTGATGCGGTCAATGACTGCTGCCTCCACGACGCCAATGCCGATGCCATAGGCGGCGGCTTCAATTCGGGGGACAAGCCGTTCCCGTTGCGCTGGCGTCAGTTGCTTGGAATCCTGAAGTCCGGCAGGAATGGCCTCCGGGTTGAGCATCACGGCCGCCGCCACGACGGGGCCGGCCCAGGCACCCCGCCCGGCTTCATCCACGCCGGCGATATAGGTCAGCCCCCTGGCCCAGTAGAGCATTTCAAACTCGGTGGTCGGGTACGCCCGGTGTGCCATGTCAGTCTTTCCGGTGTTGCCAGCAGTAGCCCGTAGTGCCGCTGACCCACCGCTGGCATGGCGTGCCTTTTTTGGTCGGAGCGCCACAGCGGTGGCGCTCACGGGAAAGGGTTGTCCCGGTGGTTTCCCGGCCGGCTTCCGGGCCAACCGGACGGCTGCCGGCAAGCGCCTGTGCCGTGGTGAGCGGCGGAAGGGGCGGCGGTGGTTGAATGGTCTGCCAAACCACGTGTCCGACACCCAGGGCCAACCCCAGACTGACACCCAACCCAAAGGTTTTCCAGTGAAAACCACCGATGTGATGGCCACATGCGGCACAACGTCGGCCCGTCAATCTTTCCCACCTGAGCGCACGCTGCCCGGCAGAGGGTAACGGCAAGGCCTCACCACAGGCCGGGCAAAAGTTGGAAGGCGGCATCATCCCAGTTGCTCCGTGGGCAAAGTCTGCGGCCAACAGTGTGCCGAATCTGTCGCCAGCTTGGGAAGGGTTTGCGCAGCCAGCCGGCAATGATAGGGTACGCCAGCATACATAACCCGCCACCTCTGGTGCTGAGACGCCGGTCACTATCAAACCATGGTGCCTTTTGAGCAACTGCTTGCCTGGAGTGTGAAAATCGCCATCGGCTTCGTCCTGCTCATGACGACGGTGGCCTATTTGTCGCTCATCGAGCGCCGACTGCTGGCCTTCATTCAGATGCGCTACGGCCCCAATCGGGTGGGGCCGTTCGGACTGTTTCAACCCATCGCCGATGGGCTGAAGTTCATCTTCAAGGAAGACCTCGTGCCCCTCGATGCCGACAGGTTTCTCTACGTCATGGCTCCGGCGCTGTCGCTGGTGCCGGCGCTGATGACCTTTGTGCTGATTCCGGTCGGGGGGGAAGTGCCGGTGCCCTTTCTGGACCGCCCCGTGACGCTCTACGTCACGAGTGTCAATGTGGGCTTGCTGGCCGTGCTGGCGATGACGGGCATGGGTGTCTATGGCATCGTCATGGCCGGCTATGCCTCAAACAACAAGTACAGCCTGCTCGGTGGGCTGCGTTCCTCGGCGCAACTGGTGAGCTATGAGCTGGCAATGTCCCTGTCCATCATCGGGGTTCTGATTCAGGCCGGTTCGCTCGATCTCGTCACCATCGTGGAACGGCAGGGCGGCGCCTGGGGGCTGGGCTGGCACGTCTTCTGGTTTCAACCAATTGGCTTTTTCGTGTTTCTCATCAGCATGATTGCGGAGACCAACCGCGCCCCCTTTGATTTGCCCGAAGCCGAAAGTGAACTCGTGGCGGGGTTCCACACCGAATACAGCTCCATGAAGTTTGCCATGTTCTTCATTGCGGAGTACGCCAACATGGTCACCGCGGCGGCCATGGCTACGACCCTGTTTCTGGGCGGTTGGCAGGGGCCGGGCGTGGCGCAGATGCCGTGGCTGGGGCCCGTGTACTTCGTTCTGAAAATGGCCCTGTTTTTGTTCCTCTATGTCTGGCTGCGGGCTTCGTCGCCGCGCCTGCGTTATGACCAGTTGATGAATTTTGGCTGGAAGTTTTTGCTCCCGCTGGCCCTGGTCAACGTCGTCCTGTCGGCCACGATGGGGCTGTGGTTCTAGTCACCCCGACACCGGCAGGCTGGTGTCCGGCCTGGCAGGTCCCCACGGATGCCACGTTATCTCGATCTTCGCTTTCGGCTGGCTGCCCTGCTTTCCGTGGTCATCATTGGCATGGTGGCTGTGCTGTATGAACTCAACCGCCGCGCCGAACGCCAGATTCTGGCGCAGGTCGAAGTTCAGACCGCGCAACTGACGACAGCGCTGGAAGTCGGCTTGCAGAGCATCAGCACAAGCGACTACCTGGATGATTTCATCCGGTCACGCCGTCTGACGCCCAGCCAGCTTCAGCGTATCCGGCGGATTGCCATCGTGGACGCGAATGGTCTGGTGACAGACAGCACCCTGCGGACGGAGCGCGGACAGCGGCTGGCACTCCCGACCGATGAAAGCCTGGTGCAGGAAGGGGACCCGCTGGCGGCCAACGCCACGGAAAACAGTCTGGCCAGAACGGTGTTCATTCCTTTTCAGGCCCTTGGCAAAGACGGGGCGCCGGAGCGCAACTACGTGGTGGTGACGATTTCAGCCCAGACCTTGGCGGAGACCATTGCCACGACTTCGCGCCAGCGGCTGCTGGCCACCGGTGCGGCGCTCTTGGTCGCGTTGGTTGTCGCCGTCGCCCTCGTGTGGCGCTTTACGCAGCCCATTGGCGATCTCGTGACGGCCACGCGCCGGATTGAAGCCGGTGACTTGACGGTGCAACTGCGGCTCAACCGGCGGGATGAAATCGGCCTGCTGGCAGCGCGCTTCAATGCCATGGTGGTGCGCCTGCGCGAGGTGCGGGAACTGGAAGAACGCCTCAATCAGGCCGAACGGGCCGCCGTTGTCGGCCGGCTGGCCTCCGGGATTGCCCACGAAATTCGCAACCCGCTCAACTTCATCAATCTCACCATGGATCACATTCGCGCCCGCTATGCGCCTTCCGACGCTGCCGAACGGGCAACCTTCGAGCGGCTGACCGCGGCCGTCAAGGATGAGATTGCACGCCTCAACACACTGGTGACGAATGTGCTGCGCATTGGCCGTCCGGCTACGCTTTCACTGCGTCCGGTCCGGTTGGGTGAATTGATTGCGGCCGTGCTCGACGTGGTTCGCTCCAAAGCCGAGGCCCAGCATGTCTCCCTGACCTGTACAGATGAAACCGGCGGGATGCCCATCGAAGCGGATGCCGACTCGCTCAAATCCTGCTTCTCGAACCTCGTCATCAATGCCATCGAGGCCATGCCCCACGGCGGCGAACTGCACCTGCACATCACCCCGACCGCTACCGGACAGGCCGTTCAGGTACGGGACAGCGGGCTGGGGATTGCGCCCGATGATCTGGGTCATATCTTTGACCCCTACTTCTCCACCAAAGACACCGGTATCGGGTTGGGGCTGGCTGTGACGCGCCAGATCATCCTGGATCACGGCGGTACGGTTGCCGTCGAAAGTACACCGGGGCAGGGAACGACCTTCACGGTGACACTTCCCCACCGCCCTTCACCGCCTGGCTGATCCGGGCAGGTTTTCCTGGGTCATTCCCTTCGCCGGGTATTTGGGGCATTATCCGTCGCTTGCGCGAGCGTTTTTGTAACAGGGGGAAAAGCTGTGCATGAAAGGTGTAATCCTGGCTGGCGGGCTTGGAACGCGGTTGTATCCGCTGACAAAGGTGACAAACAAGCACCTGCTCCCGGTCTATGACCGGCCGATGATCTACTACCCAATCCACACGCTGGTTGAAGCCGGTGTGGATGATGTTCTGCTGGTGACAGGTGGCAACAAGGCTGGCGACTTCCTGCAACTGCTTGGCAACGGCAAGGAACATGGTCTCAAGCGGTTGAGCTACACCTACCAGCAGGGTGAAGGCGGTATTGCCGATGCTCTGGCGCTGGCAGAAGACTTTGCTGACGGCGGCCCCATCGTTGTCATGCTCGGGGACAATGTGATTGAGAAAAGCATCGCCGGTCCTGTTGCACGGTTTCGGGAGCAGGGGCGCGGGGCACGGATTCTGCTCAAGGAAGTTCCCGATCCGCAGCGTTTTGGCGTGCCGACCCTGAAGGGATCGCAGGTGGTGCGGATTGACGAAAAACCGGCGCAACCGGCATCGCCCTACGCTGTGACCGGCATTTACATGTATGATGCGACCGTTTTTGACATCATTCGCACCCTCACGCCAAGCCAGCGGGGAGAACTCGAAATCACGGATGTCAACAACGCCTATATCGCACGCGGTGAACTCACCTGGGAGGTTCTCGATGGCTGGTGGACGGATGCCGGAACCTTCGAGAGTCTGCACCTGGCTTCCAATCTCGTCGCGGCGATGCGCATGGCCGCTGCCCCTCACTGACCATGAACTTCATTCCGACGGAACTACCGGGCGTCATCCTGATTGAGCCACAGGTTTTCCGGGACGAACGGGGTTTTTTCCTGGAAACCTACCATGCGGCCAAGTTTGCCCAGTCCGGCCTGGATGTGACCTTTGTTCAGGACAATCACTCCCGCTCGGTACAGGGAACGCTCCGTGGCCTCCATGCCCAGTGGCGGCGGCCACAGGGTAAGCTCGTCCGGGTCATTGCGGGGGAAATTTTCGATGTCGTGGTGGACATCCGTTTGGATTCGCCGACCTTTGGACGGTGGCTGGGCGTGTACCTGTCGGCTGAAAACTTTCGCCAGCTCTATGTTCCTCCGGGCTTTGTCCATGGGTTTCGCGTGGTGAGTGACGTGGCGGAAGTCCTCTACAAGTGCACGGCGCTCTATGACCCCGGTGATGAAATCGGCGTCGTCTGGAATGATCCCGAAATTGGCATTGACTGGGGGATTGAGTCCCCGTTGTTGTCGGAAAAGGACCGGCGGCTGCCCACCTTGCGCGCGCTCGTGCAGCGGTTGCAACAGGCGCCGGACGGCGTATGAAGCGTCCGTCGCCCGTGTTTGCCGGTGTGCCGGTGGCCAACCTCACGCTGGATGAAACCTTGGCCCAGGTTGCCGCCTGGCTGCGGGAGCCGGATTTTCGTCGCATGGCTGTCGTCAATGCGGCGATTCTGCTCGATGTCGAGCGCGATGCCGGGTTCCGGGCGGCCCTGACCACGGCTGATCTGGTGACGGCCGATGGCATGTCCGTTGTCTGGGCAGCGCGGTGGTTGCCTTTTTTGGGTGGGCGGTTGGTGGCGCGGGTGGCTGCGCCCGAAGTCATGGAGGGGGTTCTTGCCTGGTGTGCGCACCACGGACGCCGCATCTACCTGCTCGGCGCCACAGGGGAAGTCGTCACGGCCGTCTGCGAGCGGTTGCAGCAGCGTTTTCCCACCTTGTCCATTGCCGGCGCGCAGGATGGCTACTTCCCGGAAGCTGCTTCGTCCGCCGTGGCGACGGCCATCCGCAGCGCCCGCGCCGACGTACTCTTTGTCGCCATGGGTTCGCCCAAACAGGAGTTGTGGCTGGCCCGTTACGGCCCGGAGACCGGGGTGCGGTTTGCGCTTGGCGT
>Ga0308414_1001903_pt1 | contig 13563 bp, 6 predicted proteins | sample HotsprSampleOS50_FD_205667 | JGI IMG/M metagenome (GOLD analysis project Ga0308414, IMG submission 205667) | Hot spring phototrophic mat microbial communities from Octopus Spring, Yellowstone National Park, Wyoming, United States - 20090730_OS50 ... | reverse complement strand
CTGACGGCAAATATCTCTACTTTGCAAGCAACCGCACGGGAATTTTCAACATCTACCGCACAAACTTACAGACAAAAGAAACAGAGCAACTGACCAACGTCGTTGGCGGTGCATTCATGCCACAGGTTAATGCGCATGGCGATTTGGTCTACTCGCTTTTTACTGCCGATGGCTACAAAATTGCCTTGATTAAAAATGCACAAGCTATTGCCAACCCAGATGCAAAGTATGTGCGAGAACCTACCCCGATAAGAGCGGTGCAGCTCATCAAAGACAATGCAGAACTTTCTGCGCCGCTGTCGCCCTCTGCTGATGAGGTAGCTTCGCTGGAACGCATGGCATCATCACCACCAGACTACACGCAGCAAAATGCGCAAAAACAACTTGCCGCCGCACTGGCAGTATATGACGATAGTCAAACCGCTGACTTCAAAGCACGAGAATACACCAGCACCTTTGGCACCTTTGCCATTCTGCCACTGATACGCTTCGATGCCTACGCACGCTCACAGGGCAGTTTTTGGCGCGACGCATGGCGCGCTGCGAAATTTGGCTTAGCATTCAACTCAGCCGAGTTGCTTGGACGGTTGAACTTCTTTGGCACCTTTGCCATTGCGCCGGGCTCAAGTGTCTCGGGCGGCGTAGCAGGATTGGCTGGACTGTTGGAGCTTGAACGAGATGCATTTCTCTCGATTGAATACACTGACCAGAACATCATCCCCGCGTCGTTCTTGCCACGCCTCTCGTTAGATATCTATCACCAAACACGAAATGTGCAAGATGGCGCACAAATCAAAATCGGTATCGACAGCGCAACCGCCAATGTCTTCTACACCCTAACACAATTTGACCTTTCGCTGCGTTTCCGCTTACCAATTGAGCATTGGCTCTTTCAAGCCAGTCAATTCCGTCTAACGTTTTCGCTAAGTCCATACTCATCCAAAATTGGTTCGTTTTTCTGGCAACCGCTTAATCAAACGCTGCCTGCAAGTTCTGACACTTACTTCATCGGTCGCACGCTCTCATTTGTCTGGAGCACCGACCTGCGTGCACACACGCGCAATGCCGCCATCAACCCCATAGGATTTTTCTCACGACTGCGCCTTGACTATGAAAACAGTAGCTTGCAAGATTCTCTCATCTTCAGCGAAAGCGCAGGGCGACTCATTCCGCAGTATCAAACCTTTTCATTTTTGCGGCTGACAGCCGACCTGAACTTTCATTTGCCACTACCAACCTTCAGCCCGAAATTTCAACATACGCTGACCCTGCGCGCCTATGCGGCCCTGAACTTTACACCGAAAGAAACCAATCTCTTTTTCAACAACTTCATTTCGGGGCTCTTGGGAATGCGCGGCTATGAATTTTTCGCCATCGGCGGCGATAAAGCCACATTCCTGCACATTGAGTATCGCTTCCCGCTTATCGAGCACATCAACTGGCAGGTGGCGCAGTTCTACTTCGACAAAATCTACCTCTCCACATACTTTGATATTGGCACAGCATGGTCGCAGGGCGGTGTGCCAAGCCTCTCAACATGGAAGCGAGATGTTGGCGTAGAGCTTCGCTTAGAAACCCCATCATTTTACATTTTTCCAACACGACTCTTTGCAAGTGCAACATATGGCATTGACCAATTTGCACAGCCGTTGCGACAGGGATTCTTTACCGCCGATGGTAGCAATTTTGTAACCTACGGCGGTCAATGGATGTTTCACTTCGGTGTGCTCTTCGAGTTCGACTTCAGTGCGGATAACGCTCGCCGTGGTGCCGCAGGGCTGATGCGGTAAGACCAAGAGCACACGGGTTTAGCGCTGTTGTCATGCTGAACGAAGTGAAGCATGCACGCTCTCACTTTGTCATGCTGAACGAAGTGAAGCATCCATGCTGGATTCCTCGCTGGCATTTGGAATGACACTGTCACTGTTGTCATGCTGAGCGGCGCAACACAAAGAGCAGTGAATCGCCCTTCCAGACAACTTCAAGTTTTGGATTGACGACAACTTTCCGACCCGATTGCCGCCGAAGCAAATCGGTCAAACGCCCGAGCAATTGTGCCGTTGGAGAGACATTGAACTTTTGCAGCGCACGTTTGAAGAGTTCCTTTTGCTCAAATGCTGTAAGCGCTTGAAGTGCCTCAACATCAAAAGCATGTTGCTTGAAGGATAAGCCTTTTTTTCGCATCAAATGTTGGACATGGTGCTCGACAAACTCGGAAAGCTCTTCAACATGTTGTGAAAACCGTAGCAAGCTGGGAATGAGCTTGTGTTCGAAGCGTTTCTCAAGCAGGGGAATAACTTTGTGGCGGATAAAATTGCGGTCGAAGTCGGTCTGAAAGTTGGTGCGGTCGATGCGATAAGCAATGTTACGCGCTTTGAGATAGGCAAGAAGGTCAGCGCGTTCAAAAGGCAGAAGAGGGCGGATGATAGGTCCGCGCCGTTCAGGAATGCCAGAAAGTCCCAGCAGGGAAGCGCCGCGAAAAAAGTTGAAGAGCACGGTTTCGGCGTTATCGCCAGCGTGGTGTGCTGTGGCAAGTTTGCTGAAATGTTGCTCACGCATCACTTTTTGGAAAAAGTCATACCGCAAATTGCGCGCCATTTCTTCAATGGAAAGTTTTGCGCTTTTGGCAAGTTGTGCCGTAGGAAAACGCTGAGTAAAGAGCGCAATACCCAGTGCATCACAAACCTTTTGGCAAAATCGTTCATCGCCCAAGCTGGCACGAGCGCGCAGTTGAAAATTGCAGTGTGCCGCCGCAAGCTCGAGCCTTAGCACAGGACGAATGGCATGAAGAAGATGCAGTAGCGCCGTCGAATCAGCGCCGCCTGAAAAAGCAACCAGCACGCGCTCGCCTTTCTCGAAAAGCTGACGAGTTTGACAATGCTCTAAAAACTTTTTCTCAAAGCGATGCATGAGCTTCAGACGGTTTCTATTACTTTTGCGCCAAAATTTTTTGGAGCATGATTACAAAATATGGCTACTCAACCGTAGCAAAAGTAGGTGCAATTTCGCTCTTGCTAATGGTGCTGGCAATTGTGTTGCCACTTGTGTTGGGCGCCGTTTGTGCAACCGCTGGACTTTTGCTCATGGTCTTTACGCTTCAATTTTTTAGAGACCCAGAACGCACACCGCCCAAAAAAGAACGCATCATTCTTTCGCCTGCCGATGGAAAAATTGTGCGCATTGAAGAGACCGAGCATCCATTTTTTCAGGGCAAGGCAAAGATGGTGAGCATTTTCATGTCGCCACTAAATGTGCATGTCAATCGTAATCCAATTTCAGGCAAGATTACGCATCTCAAACACATTGAAGGCGAATACATCGCCGCTTTTGAGCACACATCGGGCGAGCGCAACGAACGAACGGAAATCGGCATTGAAAACGCCGAAGTAAAAGTCTTCTTCAAGCAAATTGCCGGCTATGTGGCGCGGCGAATCGTGTGCGAACTTTCGCTCAACGATACCGTGCAAATCGCAGAGCGCTTCGGCATGATTAAGTTTGGCTCTCGCGTCGATATTTTCATGCCACCGCATGTCAAACTCTGCATCAAACATGGTGATAGCGTGACCGCTGGCGAAACCATTCTGGCAGAGTATTAGCCTGAAAGTAACTGTGGCTAAAGCGTTGTAATACAAAAACTACTGGCGCTCTGCTTGCAAAATAGAGCGATTTTACTAAATTTGGCGAACTTTGAACTAAGGTTGTACCTGAACGCACTGCAGTAACGGTGCGACAAAAAGCAGTAAAGTGAAAATTCTGCCCAAAAAACCAGTTTAGCGATGCAGCCAAAAACCACACTTGCCGCACGTCTTTTTCGCATGATAAGCTTCATGCTACTATGTTTAGTCGTGGTGCAAAGTGCAGAAGCAAATGTCTATAAGCGTCGCCGTCCGAAGGCTGCATTCCCCGTCTCGCTCAAGCTCATGGGTACAACGCAAGCGGAGCGCATGGCAGAGTGTGCCGAAAAAATTGAGCAGATTTTGCAACTGCGAAAGCGCGGCACAATTGGCATCCTGATTCAGACCGCAGAGCAGGAAACGATTTTCGAACACCATGCCTACGAGCTCTTCAAGCCAGCATCAAATCTGAAACTCATTACTTCGGCAGTTGCAATTGAAAAACTCGGTGCAGACTATCGCTACCGCACGGATTTCTTCATCGATGGAGAAATCAAAGATGGCGTGCTCTATGGCAACTTGATTTTGATGGGCAGTACCGACCCCATGCTCTCTGGATACTTCGACAAAAGCATCAATGAGATTGTCAGCACTTGGATTGATACGCTGCGCCAGCACGGCATTATGAGAATTGAAGGCAATCTGATTCTCGACAATAGCTACTACATCGGCAATAGGCATCAAGGCATAAGCGCAGATGAACTTCGCTTCGCGACAGTCGCCAATTTCAGCCGAGCCAATGCACAGCAGCTAAGCAAGGTCTCGCGTGTGCGCGTGATTAGAACCAAGAACGGCAAAAAACGCGTGGTGCGGCGCGGCTTTCGGCGAAGAAGTCGCTTGAAAATGGTCACCGTTGAACCCAACGTCTATTGCGCCAATGCGTTTCTTTCGGCGCTCAAAGAAGCTGGCATGATGCATAAAGACAGTCAGGTCGAGAAAATTTCCTACAGCCGAAAACTTGACCGCACAAGGTGGAAATACCTTTATTCGCACTACTCGATTTCACTGGCTGAAGCGCTCAAAGCCACGAACAAAAGTTCAGACAACTTTTATGCAGACCAACTGCTGCGCACATTAGGCGCAGAGTGCTACGGCGAAGGCACAATTGAGAAGGGATTAGCAGTTGTAACACAGTTCTTGAAAGCGGAGGTGAAGGTCAGCGCCAGTGAGTATAGATTGATGGATGGTTCTGGACTTTCGCACGACAACTGGGTTACCCCACATCTGATTGTGGAAACCATGCGCTACATGCGCGAGCATAGCAAAGCCTTTCCAGCTTACTACGAATCCTTAGCCATTCCCATGACCGATGGGACGCTTGCAGGTAGAATCAATCATCCGCTGGCGCATAACATTCGCGCAAAGACCGGCTCGATTACAGGCGTGGTGTCACTTTCTGGATACTTGAAAAGCCGTAGCGGCAAAGAAATGTATTTTTCCATCATCGCTAATGGCTTAGGCAGACGCTCCAGACACGCCAAGGCATTAGAAGATACCATTTGCAAACTCCTGCTTGAAATCTAAGTGGCCGCGCTGAAGCGGCACGAGAAAGCACCTACACTTGGATAGATCTCACCCTATCTGCTGTGGGCAAACGTTCCTCTTCTTTTGCAAGGAAGAGACAATAGGGTGAGGTGTGCTGCGAAGCGCAGCGAAGCATCCATAGAGGGGATGCCTCGCTCTGGCTCGGAAGAGAAGGCGTGATTACTTTACAAGCAGCATTTTCATGGTGCGCGTAAAGCTACCAGACTGCAAGCGGTAAATATACATGCCGCTTGAAGTCAGACGGCTGGCGTCGAAGGTCACTTGGTAATTGCCCGGCTGTTGAACTTGATTGACCAGCGTAGCCACCTCACGACCTAAGAGGTCATAGACCTTTAGCGTCACCAGACCAGCGTCGCGAATGGAGTAGCGAATGTTGGTTGTCGGGTTGAACGGATTGGGATAATTTTGTTCCAAGTTGTAGGTGAAAACGGGCGGTTGAATGGGCTCACGCACTTCTACGCTCACGCGCTGGGCGTAGTCATGCACGCTGCCATCGAAGTCCACAGAGCGCAGTTGATAGGTGTAGGTTTGACCCGTTTCGACATTGGCATCGAGAAAGGCATAGTTGGTAACAGCAGTGGTGGTGCCTTTGCCGCGCAGTTCAGGTGAAAATTGATACGAGGCAATGACCGTGCCATTGCGCATGAGCATAAAGCCAGCATTGTTTTTCTCGGACACTGTCACCCAAGAGAGGGCAACGCCGCGTGGCGTAACCGTGCCGCGGAAACTGGCAAGCTCCACAGGCAGAGGATTATCGTTGGGGTCGCTCCCGATTGAGAACTCGGAAAACCCGCTCATGGTGTTGTAGATGATGGTTACCGTGTTGCCTGAAAGACTTGAGCTTGTAAAACCACCATCAAAAGTCCAGGGACCGCCGCCAGTGGGACGCTTGACAATGCGCAGCTGGGACGCATTATTCACGCCGGGCACGTTGTCGGCAACAAGGGTGAGAGTGTATAACCCACCTGACAGACCGACAGCGTCAAGTGTCCAGTAAAATGGCGCAGTAACGCCCACTGGGGAAACAGAACCAAAGTTTTGATTGGGGGCAGGGCTATTGGTGTAGGTACCGTTGAGGGTGCCGCCAAAGGTGGGAAATGTGGTGTATTGCACCGTAATGTGTCGGCGGTCAGTCGCTGTGCCAAAGGGAAAGACTTTTGTGCTAAGTGCCGCAGGAACCGTATGCGTGAAGTTGCCGCCAAAGACGCGACCCTGTGAATTGGTGCCAAGCTGCAGGCTGCTGCTTGCCCCCATCGTAATCGAGCCGCTATTGAGGTCAATGGCAAAGTCGTTGAGCTGAAGCGTGCCATTCACGGTAACGGTCGTCCCTGCTGTAAATGAGCCGCTGGAAGTGAAGGTAACATTGTTGTAGGTGCCACTGCTGATGCCAGAGGGCGCACCCGTGTAGTCCGGTGGATCAACCGTTACCGAAACATTGTCAAAAAAGGCAGTTTGATTAATTGCAGTTGCACCTTGCCAATACGCCCCCATAAAATTGAGCGGAACACTGGTATATTGATTATCAACCACCGTTCCGAGCGATGTCAGGGTGCCGCTTGTGGGGTCAGTGAAATTCGAGCTCCCGTCGTTCCGACCAAAAAGCTCCCACGTGTTCGTCGACGGTGTATAGGTAAGCCGAATGCTCATATAGTTGTTTGTCGGATCGTTAAGCGGCGAACTTGCTACAATCAAACCAGTATTGGAATTACCAAGGGAAGAGATGCCGCCAGTAAACTTGACGAAACGGACTGGGTCGGGCGTGCTCGTATTTCCCAAAACGATGGCGTAACCGTTTCCATTGGTGTGAACATCGGTCGATGTGCAGCCAATGATAAAAGCCACGCCGTAATCACTGTTTGGCGGAATCGGGCGAAAACCTGCAGGATTCATTCGGATTTGCCGCATGTTAAAGGTCCAAGTGACAACGCCTGTGTTCGAGCTGAGCGTTGGGTTGTAAGGGGAGTTAAACCCTGTGGTAGAAGTGCTGACAAACACCCAGCCGGCTGCGTTGCTGGCAGTGGAAGCATCGTTCGTCAGTTCAAGCTGATTGTTGTCAATGCGAGCGCCATAATCATTGGATGACGTAATACGTGTAACGCTCCAAACGCTGGTGCCAATTGAGCCCGACGTCGTGAAAGTCGAGCCCTGACTGGTGTTGAAGTTATCTGAAAATACCGTTGTCTGTGCTGAGCCCACAGCCGGCAACAGTAGAAGAGCAAGCAAAATAGTGTATTGTCTCAGTTGAGTCATAATCCCTCCTTGGTTTGTTATGAATTGGGAAGTGGCGATGGTAAATATAAAGATATTTGTCCTGCTTTACGAGAGTATGGTATTAAGTTATGATTAACTTACAGCCAAAACCGCGCAAGAATTTGGTTTTCTTACTTCTGATAGCTTATATTTACGCGCCAAAGAAAGGTAAAATAAAAAAGTTGCAGAAAGCCAGCTTGCTGCTGTATCCGCTCGTCGCCCTAAACATAATCAGCACTGCTGCGCTACCTAAGAGCTCTCTGAACGAGGATAAAAAAACTAATTCTAAATAACTCCGATATAACAACAGATAAGATGCATTGCTCTGCTCTTTTGAAAAAGTCTATTCAAACACTGCTGCCAAATTTATGTTCATTAAACTCGAAAATCGTGGCAAGTCTCGTTGCCCTCTACCTTGCCTTGGTGTTGAATGCAAACGACGCCGCCGCCCAAGCCACCTTCCAATGGAACGGTACCGGTAGTGATTGGACAGCCTCCACTAACTGGCTACTAATCTCGGGCACAGACGCTGGTAACAATGGCTACCCTGATAATGGGGATAATGCCATATTTGTCAATCTTCCGTCAACACCAACCACCATTATCAACGCAGACCAAACACTTGGAACTCTAACGCTCAGTGGGAGTGCTCAGGTCATACTCGATTTAGGGGGTAACGATTTAACCACTGGCGCTTTTTCCGTTACTGGCACAGGGTTAATTCGAATCGAAGACGGAAACTTTAACCCCAATTCAGAAACGTCTCCAACGGCACGGCGGAAATCCTGTCGGAGTTCACGGTCAGTACCAACACTGTTGTCAACGGCGGCACTTTGACTTTGGGATCAGGAACGACTACATTTACTGGTGACTTCACACTTTCGGACGGTACATTCAATGCTGGTAGTGGCTCAATAAATGTGCAAGGTGCCAACTTTACGAAATCTGGCGGTACCTTCAATGGTCAAACCGCCACCTTTAACTTCAATACTAATGCATCTTACAACGTTTCATCAAATACTGACATCACTTTTTACAACATTAACTACAACAGTTCGGTCGCTGGAGGCTCCATAACCTTTACTGGGACTGGAGGCACGCGCACATTCACCATCGCAAATTCCCTAACGCGGAGCAGCGCGTCCGGCTTACCCTCCAATGGCATAAACCTATCGAGTGCAGTACTTGCATACAGTCCGGGCGCTTCACTTAATTACAACTACACTGCTAGTAGAAACGTCGACCCTGACGAGTGGCCCACGACAAACGGTCCGACCAAGGTAACGCACAGCGGTAGTCAGGTAACCTTGCCTGCTGGAGAGCCAAGGACAATTCCAAACGGCGGCGAATTAACCTTGAACTCAAGCTCAATCAACGGCAACTTCGTCGCAAACAGCATCATCACGATTCAGGGCACCTTAAAACGCGGCAGTGCAACTAATGGCATTACTGGAACAGCACCACAGTACAGTAGCTCACCTACAGACGATAGCCAATTGATTTATAACCTTTCGGGCGGCACACTAACCATTGGTTTGGAGTGGCCTGCGAGCAATTCGCCGCGCAATGTACGGTTGGAGGGAACTGGGTCGCCAGTAGTTCAAACGGCAAACGGTTTAGGAACAGTGACGCGCACGGTGGCAAACAACCTACAGATTTTGATAGGAACACTGCGCGGTGAAGATGCAACAACTGACCTTCTGAATGTCAATGTGGGCGGCACGCTGGAAACTGGCACTTTGACGACACAAGGCTCGTTCGACAACGGTACCATTACGCTCATCGGCACAGGTAACCAAACGATTGTAGGCGGTTCAGGCACCACGACGGTTTCAAACCTGACGATTAACAAGGGAACAGGGAGCGATGTAGTGACTGTAAGTAGCGGCATTTTGAAAATAAAGCCGGGTGGCGTGCTACGCGTTCAGCAGGGCATCTTTCAACTTGCAGGCACAAGTACCAATGTGTTGGACATCACTGAGGCACATTTACGCATTGACAATGGCGGTACATTTAGAACTGGCGGTAAAACAATTACCACTGATTCTGGAACAACCTATGAGCTAAACAACGGCAGTGTCTTTGAATACAACGGTACAGGCGGAGCGGAGACGGCACTGAGTATTGACGCTAACGATAGCCCAAGCTTGGGTCCAACAAACAGCTATGCAATTTTGCGTGTCAGCAACTCCATCAATATTCCGACGGGTGATGTGGATGTGCGTGAGCAACTGCAATTCAACCCCAGCGTGAATGCAACGGTCAACACGGGTGGAACGAATGGCTTGCTACGCTTAGGGCTTGGAGCGAGCATCACGGGAGATAACAGCACGACGACGCGTTTTGTGAACGGTCCCTTGCGTCGCTTTTTTGATGCGTCGAACCTGACGGGCAAATTTTCTGTTGGCAAGGTATCCCCAGCAGTGGGCGCAAATGATATAACATTTCAGTTTCAATCGTTGAGCAGTACCCTTGCCTTTACGATAGAGCAGTTTAATCAAGCTCCGACTGGCACAGTTACTGGGGGAGGGCTTCCTACCAATGCACGCTATTGGCGGATTCTCTCACCAAGCCGCGCGCTGTCTGGTGAAAACTACCGCCTGACAATCGATATTGCAGGGTCAAATATCCCCACGCCACTCAACCGAATCGTTCGCTTAACTACAGGTTCATTTGGCTCCAATCCGACATTTGCCGCCCCCGAAGGAACACCACAGAACGATGATGGCACATCGGTTACCAATGCTACAGGAGTTTTTCCATATACATCGTTAGCTGATGGTTCAACACCCGGGTTTACACTGGCACAAGTCGGTGGCAAATTGTGGGACGGTGGTGCATCGACGACGTCGTGGTTCGATGCCAACAACTGGGATCCTGATGGCGTGCCGATTGCAACAGACAATGTGATTATCGGAACGCCAGCTGTGCCAAATCCGATAGTAGTGGTTGGCACGGGAACGGCAGTAAGTAATACCATCAACGTTGGCGGACTTGCTGGTGCCCCTACTTTACGAATTGATAACGGCGATGCCATTGACCTTGACGATGTAACTCCCGGCGCGCAGTGGGTAGCGTCAAAAACCACATTTGGCGCATCCTCAACTGTTGAGTATCTACAGGGCAACGTCAGAAGTGACCAATATGCAAACCTGACGGTGGACGGAACAGGTACAATTGGAACGGCAGGCGGCGCAATCGTTGTGGTGGGTAACTTCGTCAAGTCCAACACCAGCACATTTTCTCCGACGCACGACATCGGCGTCACGGGAAACTTTACCATTAGTGGAGGCACATTCAATGCTGGCACGCAGACCTACACGATTGGCGGTAATTTCACACGGTCAGCCACGTTCAATGCTGGCACCTCGACGGTCGAGTTCAATTCCGATGCGACGCAGCAATTGAGTGGGACGACCACGTTTTACAACCTCACGCGCTCAAACGGCGGAACGCTATCGTTGCAACCCAGCACCGATGTGACAATTTCCAACCAGTTGAACTTGGATGATGGCGTTTTAACCATTAATGCAAATACACTAACGCTGAACGGGACAATTACCGGTAATGGATTTTTGAGCGGTTCCAACACGTCAAACTTGGTCATTGGTGGCGCAAACGGAGATATCGGAACAATCCGATTCCAGGCAGGAAACCGATTATTGAACAACTTGACGATAAATCGAACCGGAACAAATCCAGCTGCAACATTAGGCACTGATTTAAGCGTTGCTGGAACGCTCACGATGACGAGCGGTATTCTCAATACCACGGCAACTAATGTGCTGACAGCTCGCTTAACAAGCGGCGGTAGCCCAACGGCGTATGTCAACGGTCCCTTGCAAATTGGGCAAGTGGGGACCGCAACAGCAAGCTATCCAAAAAACTACCCTGTAGGCGATGGGAGTGTGTATCGTCCATTTCAAATTACGACGGGACCGAATGCCAATACGGTGCAGCGTGTGCGACTGGTCAATAGTTCGCCACTGAATGCAGGGGCGACACCCGGCGGCGGGCTCTCGGCAATTAGCGCATTCCGCTATTGGGAACTTACTGATGGGACCGGGACAGCAGCTGGCACGCAAGCAGGCGACCAAGTTGTTTTAGGATATGTGAACAACCCCGTAGATGATGGCATTAACAGCCTTTCACCTTATCCGTTGCGTGTAGCGGCGCGCTCTGCGCCCTTGGCTGGACCTTTCTCACCCTATGATGGAACAGACATTTCTTCCTTCTTGGGGGTGAGAGGCGTGCAATCCAATACTTCCCTAACTACAGGATTGAGGTTCTACACGCTGGGTTCTGTCAGTGCTAGCGATGCACCACTGCCAGTTGAGCTTGTCAGTTTCACGGGGGTTTCCAGTCGGGCTGGGGTGGTGCTGAGCTGGGAGACGGCATCGGAGCGTGAATCGGCAGGCTTTGTCATCAACCGACGAATTGTGGGCATTGGTTCAGGCGAGTGGCAAGTGATAGATGACTACACCCGCAATCCAAACCTGCGAGCCAAAAACAGCCTGAACGGCGCCAAATACGCTTACACCGATGCCAGCGACCTGCCAGCGGGAACAGTGCTGGAATATCGCTTAGACGAGGTCAGTTTGAGCGGCGCCATCGAACGCCTGCGCGAGGTGCGCGTGGAAACACGCTTCTCGACGGTTGTAACAGACTTTGCACTGGAACAAAACTATCCCAATCCCTTCAACCCGACGACCAGCATTCCCTACCAGCTCAAAGAGCGTGCGAAGGTAACGCTGGACATCTACAACACGCTGGGGCAGAAAGTGGCAACTGTGGTCGATGCGGTGCAGGAGCGCGGCAACTATGCGGCGAACTTCAATGCCGCATCGCTGGCAAGTGGCATGTATTTCTATCGTCTTACGGCACAAGGCGCATCGCAGACCTTCTTGCAGACAAGAAAAATGATGCTGCTCAAGTAAGCCAATAAGCGAGGTCGGTTGACGAATGAATGCAGGTTTTGCTGCACTGCTCTGACCTCTCTTTTGTCATTCCGAGCGTAGCGAGGAATCCATTGTGGGTGCTTTGCTGGGTTCAGCATGACAGTGCATCTCTCAGAGCGAGAGTCAAGCGAAAAGCGAGGCGTGCTCTTGCAGGCACGCCTTTTTTGTTTGCATACGAAAACACAGCAATCAGGAAGAGTGCGGAGACCAGTGCGCCAGATAGAGCGCTTCAACGGCGTCGGTCATGGCGGCGTTGGTAAAGCTGGGATAGGCGCGCTGGAAAGCGGCTTGTCCTAAGGCAGTGCGCAACTCGGGTTGCTGCGCCAGCAGGATAAGTTTTTCAGCCAGCAGGCGAATGCTCTCGGCTGTGACTGGCGAGGCGGGGATAAGAAAGCCGGTTTCGCCATCGGTAATCATCTCGGAGGCGCCATCGAGGTTGAAGCAGACGACTGGCTTTGCCATCGCCATGGCTTCTTGGATAACCCGCGCCAAGCCTTCATGCAGAGAAGTGTGCGCAATGACATCGCTAATGGCGACAAGGTTAGCCACTTCCGCTGGCGGCACAACGCCGGTAAAGCGCACGGCAGATTGCAGACCACGCTGGGCGACATATCGCCGAAGTTCAGGCTCATAATCGCCGCCGCCAACGAAGAGCAATTTGGCATTTGGCACGTGCTGCAACACTTGCGGCATGGCATCAAGCAAAAAGCCGTGCCCTTTGAGCTTGGTTAGCCGAGAAATTTTGGAGATGATGAAATCGCTTTCCGCAAAGCCAAATTTTTGAGCGTAATGGGCTTTGAGCGCCGCAGGCTCAAAGTGATGCGAAAAGAAAGCCTCATGCAAGCCACTGCGCACCACCCGATACTGTTCCGCTCGCCCGATGCGATTTGAAAGATGCGCTGTAATCATGGTTTGCGAGACGCTGGTAAAGCCAGTGGTATAATGCGCTGCCAGACGCTCCAACCAGATGAAAAGACGCCGAAGCGGGCGCGCTTGATGTGCCGTAAAAGAAAGCAGATGCAAAGTGTGAAACACAAGAGGAACACCGGCCACTGCCGCCGCCAAACGCCCTAAAATGCCCGCCTTAGCCGTATGCGTATGCACAATATCAAACCGACCGCGGCAAATAAAATCAT
>Ga0308414_1001901_pt1 | contig 13576 bp, 11 predicted proteins | sample HotsprSampleOS50_FD_205667 | JGI IMG/M metagenome (GOLD analysis project Ga0308414, IMG submission 205667) | Hot spring phototrophic mat microbial communities from Octopus Spring, Yellowstone National Park, Wyoming, United States - 20090730_OS50 ... | reverse complement strand
CTTCAGCGCCAGCTCCACCCCCCGCCGAATGTCATCCCCCAGCGGCACCAACCCCTCTCCGCTCAGAATCGTCGCCAAACCTACCTTCACCACCCCGCCGGCTTCCACTACCACCGCGGCCCCCGCCGGCTCCTCAACCGCCGCCGGCTCCTCTTCCTCTGCCGCTGGCGCTTCCGCCCCCTCAGCCGCGCTCCCGTAAGGCACGAACGCGCCGTTCACCACCTGGAAGAACCCGATGCCGCCCGTCGCGCACTCCCCTGTCCCATCGCACGACAGCACGCCCGACAAGCCCTCCACCGGCTCCTCTGCCCCATACGACCGAATGTACGCCGCCAGCGCCGCCCGCTCCACCGTCAGGCTCCCGTCCGCGCCTACCACACCCACCGCCTCGATCGCATCCAAAATCATCTGCGTCGCGTCGTACGCATACGCGTGGAACGCCGCCGTCGGCGCTACCCCGTACTCCGCCTCGTACGCCGCCACAAACGCCGCGTACGCCTCGCTCCCAGGCGCCACCGGCGACGACGCCAACGTCCCCTCCGCCGCCGCCCCTGCCAGGTTCACGTACTCCGGCGTCTGTATCCCGTCCGCCCCCATGAACACCACTCCCGCCAGCCCAGCGTCCGCCCGCTGCTCGCTCAGCCGCGCCGCCTCCGCCGGAAAACCGCCAAAGTAGATCAGCTCCGGCCCCGCGTCCGCTATCTCATCCAGCAGGTTCCGAAAATCCGTGTCCCCAACGTTCACCGCGCCCGCCGCTACCACCTCGCCGCCCAGCGCCTCGAACGCCCGCGTTACCACCGCCACCAGCCCCTCACCGTACGGGCTGCCATCGTGAACCGTCGCGATCTTACGCAGCCCCAACTCCTCGTAAATGAACGCCGCCGCCGCTACCCCCTGCGCGTCGTCGTTCGGCGTCGTCCGGTTGAAGCTCGCAAAACCCGTCCCCGCCGCCGTCAGGTCCACCGCCGTGCAGCTGCTGCTGATCATCGTGTACCCCGCCGCGTCAAAAATCGGCCCCGCCGCACGACACGCGCTGCTGCACGTCGGCCCTACCACCGCCACTATCCCCGCGTCCGACACCAGCCGGTTCGCCACCGCCTGGCCACCCTCCGCCGAACACTGGTCGTCCAGCACGTCCAGCGCCACCTCAAACGTCGCCTCGCCCACCGTCACCGCCGGACGCTCCTTCAGCGCCAGCTCCACCCCCCGCCGAATGTCATCCCCCAGCGGCACCAACCCCTCTCCGCTCAGAATCGTCGCCAAACCTACCTTCACCACCCCGCCGGCTTCCACTACCACCACACCGCTTGGCGCAGGCGCCTCGACTGCAGGTTCTTCAGTCGGTTCCTCAGTCGGCTCTTCCGTGGGCGCTTCTGTCGGCACCTCGGTCGGCGCTTCCGTGGGCGCTTCTGTCGGCGTCTCAGTTGGCGCTTCCGTTGGCTCCTCGGTGGCTTCAGCCATTGCTACCGCAGTTGGTTCTTCAGTCGGCTCAGCAGTTGGCTCTGTGGTTGGCGTCGCCGTTGGCACAGGCGTCGCCGTTGGCTGCGCTTGGGCGCACGCTACTAGCAAGATCGTCAAAGCAGCAATCAAAGCCACAATCCAGGGGAAACGTTTAGCTGACATAGTGTCCTTCTCTCCTTCTCTCCTTTGCAATGCGGATCTGTTCGCGTCTGAAGCACACGCTTTCAAAAACAACCAATGCCCGCTGCGGGACGATGGCAGCTTGCTGAGGCGTATATATTAGCGTTTGTTATCCATTGCGCAAAACCGAATTCATGGCAGTCGGACAGCGCGCTCAATCCTGCCGGGCAGCCACAATGAATGCCTGTAGGCTCGCCAGATCGTTAAGCGTGAAGCGCGCTGCTCCTCGATCAATGCGCTTGAGCAAGCCCGTCAGCACATCTTTTGGGCCAATCTCAACAAACGTTGTGATCCCAGCGGCTGTCATAGCCTGAACCGAGTCAGTCCACAATACAGAGTGCGTGAGCTGCTGCTCAAGCTCTTGACGAATCGACTCAACCGTTGTCAGTGGGCTGGCGTCAATGTTTGCATATACTGGCATGTGAGGCCGGTGAAAGCTAACCCGATCAAGCGCGCGGCGGAAGTCAGCTGAGGCCGACTCCATCAGCGGCGAGTGGGCGGCAATACTGACAGCCAGCCGCACAGCGCGTTTTGCGCCAGCTGCCGGCGCAGCCTCCAACGCAGCCTCGATTGAGCGCTCATCCCCCGAAATGACTGTCTGACCGGGACAGTTATCGTTGGCCAGCACCAGGACCCCGCCAGTCTGGCGGGCCACTTGCTCACAGAGTGCGCGCACAGCGTCACCGTCGAGGCCCAGCACAGCCGCCATAGCACCGGGGCTGCGTACGCCAGCCTCTCTCATTAGACGACCGCGTTCGCGCACCAGTCGGACACCGTCCTCAAACATGAGCGCGCCGGCGGCCGTCAGCGCTGTGAACTCCCCCAGGCTGTGGCCCGCCACACAAGCGGGCACTGCCTCAGGGCACTCAGCTTGCAGAGCGCGCAGCGTAGCAACGCCACATACGTAGAGCGCCGGCTGTGTGTTGATCGTGTCGTTAAGCTCCGCTTCAGGACCCTCGAAGCACAGACTGGACAGTTTGAATCCCAGAATGTCATCGGCCTGGAAAAAGGTATTGCTGGCAGCTGTGTAGGCCGCAGCGATATCACGCCCCATACCAACTTCCTGTGAGGCCTGGCCGGGAAACACAAAGGCAGTTGCTGACCAGTCAACCATGATCACATCGTTTCCGACTGACTGAGAACGGTACAGACGACCGTGAGAATAACCTGAAAAGCTGTTTTCGCAAAAAGCAGGTTCAAGCAAAAAGCCCCGGCCGTTTTGCTAAAATGGCCAGGGCTTTCTTTTGCCTCAGTGCTGAGTTGAGACGCTTATTCGTCCTTGACCTCGATCACCGTCTCACCGCGATATGTGCCGCACTTGGGACAGACGCGATGCGCCACATGGTATTCACCACACCCTTCGCAAACCACCAGATGATTAAGCGTCAGGCTGTCATGCGCCCGGCGGCGGTTGCGGCGGCTGCGAGACACTTTCCGTTTTGGCAGCGGACCCACGCGGTTAACTCCTCGACAATTTCACCCGGGACCGGGCGCACCAATAGTGCTGCTGCAACAACGGAGTGCATTATAGGGCGCGCAGCGAACACATGTCAAGGCGCGAATAGCACGGTTGGCGGTGTGAAAGTGGTTGCCAGCGCTGAACGCCATGTTTAGCTTACAGCAAGGACTGCCGTGTTTGATTGCGTTTGAAGCTTGGTGTTTCACCCTGCGGTCCTGGTTGCAGCGCAGTTGGTCCGGGGAAGTCTGGTTCATGCGTATTGGCATTGATGTGCGTTATCTCTCTCATGGGCTGGTCGGCGGTGTCCACCGCTATATCACCTATCTGGTGCCGGCCCTTATGAAGGCTGGCCCACAGCATCAGTTCTTTCTGTACGCCGACACAAAAGGCCCTCTTGAACTAACCGACATTCCCTCTAACGCTGTCGTGCGCCTGCTGCCCTATCGCAATGCCCTGTCCAGCGTTTACAACGACCGCTTTATGCATCGGGCGATGGCTCAGGACAAGCTGGATGTGGTTCATTTTCCCGCAAATTACGGCTTTGGGCCGCGAGGGACGCGCACAGTAATCACACTCCACGACCAGATCAACGTCATGCCGCTGCGCGAGATTGTGCGCGGACACACTAAGAAAGTGTCTACGATCGGCATGATGACTTACCTGCACTTCTCGACACGCCAGGCGCTGCGCCGCGCTGATTTGGTGGTAACAATTTCGAATTACTCGCGGCAGGAAATCATCCGGCACAGCGGTTTTGACGCTAATCGAATCGAAGTGGTCATGTACGGGCCACCGCCTGACGCGCGCCGCATCACCAACGGAGCTGTGCTCACAGAGATATGTCAGCGCCATCAGCTAGACAAGCCTTTTGTGCTGGCAGACGCCATCAAAAACCCGGGCACGCTCACGCGCGCCTGGGAACGTCTGCCTGCAGACCTGCGCACACAGCACCAGATCGTTTTTTTCTCGCGCGTGCCAGAGCCGCCGACTGAGGTGCTGCAGGCTGAGGCAGCAGGATATGCACGCGTTCTTGTTCGACCGCCCTATGAGGACCTTATAGGTCTCTTCAACCTGGCACGCGCTTTTGTTTTCCCCTCATGGATCGAAGGGCTGGGCATTCCCGTGTTCGAAGCCATGACCTGCGGCGCGCCAGTCATCGCGTCTGACCGCGGCTCTATACCAGAGGTTGCAGGGGACGCGGGTCTGTTGGCAGACGCAGAAGACACCGACGCCTTCGCGCTGAACATTGTCCGCGTGCTTACTGATCCTGATCTGGCCAACCAGATGCGAACACGAGGATTCGAGCGCGCGGCGCAGTTCACCTGGAGCGAGACGGCTCGCCGTATACTGGCATGTTACGAACGCGCCCTTAACCTGCCCGCTTGACGGTTCACGCATGTTTTAGCTGTGCGCAAGGGGGAACGGACTACTCTGCAGCCAGAGCCTTTTAAAGCCGCAATCAGGCTTGAGGGCCGCATTGTCGTGAGGAAATATGTCAGAAACGACCCCCCAGCTTGAGACACCCGCCCGCAGCGCCGGCCAGATCATCGCCCGCAACACCTTGTGGGGTATAGCCGCCCAGTTCGCGCTTAAAGGCGCCAATTTTATCTTCAGCGTTCTGGTTGTGCGGACGCTGGGCGGCGAGGAATTCGGCCAGTACTGGATCGTCATGGCCTGGGCCGGCCTTTTCTCGGTGATCGGCGACCTCGGCATTACGCAGTACCTCACCCGCGAGATTGCCCGCAGTCCGCAGCGCAACGACGACTTGTTCTGGGACACAGTTTTCCTGCGCTTTGTCCTCGCTGTTCTCGCCACTGTTGTCACTGTCGGCGGCGCGCTGCTGCTGACCAACTACTCAAGCGACATCATCCTCGGCATTCTGTTGTTCTGCGGAACCTACTTCTTTCAGGTTTTTCTAGCGCCGCTCACCAGCGTGCTGGTGGGCCGGGAACGGATTGACATCTCGTCGGCGCTGACGGTTGTCACGCAGGTGCTGTGGATGGTTTTCGCAGGTCTATTTCTGTTCCTAGGGTTCAATTTTCTCTGGCTGTTCATTGCTGGCATTCTCAGCATGCCCGTGGTCACCGCCCTCGCCTACTGGTTTGTGCGGCGCAACAACCTTGGCCCGCCGCGCTTGCGCGTCAACCCTGCGCTGTGGATGAGCGTCGTCCGTGCTGGCCTGCCGTTCGGGTTTACGCAGCTCGCCTTGTCGTTTGCCTTCCGCGTGGATACAATCGTTTTAAGCCAATTCGTCAGCGACTTCGAAGTCGGCCTCTACAACGTCGCCTACAATCTTGTGCTGACGCTGCTCGGACTGAGCGCCAGCTTTGGCGCTGCAGTCATGCCTACGCTGGCGCACGAGCACGCCCGTGACCCAGCTTCCATTCTGCCGTGGTACTATTCGTCCGTCAGACTGCTGATGTTCATTGGACTGCCCGTTGCGGTTGGTGGCATGCTCACAGCGCCTCACATTCTCGGCATCCTCTATCAACCAGAAATCGCGCCTGCAGCGATCCTCCTGGCGATTCTGGTATGGGACCTGCCGTTTGTGATGTACCACTCGTTCGCCGGCCAAATTGCCAATTCGACTGTGCGCGAAGGAGCCGCCGCGCGGATTTACATCAGTCTGGGATTCATCAATCTGGCGCTCAACCTCATCATGGTCCCGCGCATAGGTGTAGTTGGAGCCGCGTTTGCTACTGTGCTCACCGACGCAACAGGCGCGGCCCTGTTCTACTTCTTGTACCGGCGCGAGTTCGGGGCCGGGTTGGGTCTCAAACGTCTGATTCGCTTTGCCATCGCAGCCGCGCTGATGGGTGCCGTCATCCTTATGTTAAGTCAGCTCAACTTCTTTTTGATCGTCGCAGTCAGCGCCCCGGTCTATCTGGGACTGGTCTGGATTTCCGGTGCGTTCAGCCAGGAAGAGAAAACGCGTTTGGTTGGCTTTGTCCAGCAGCGCCTGCCTGCGCGTCTCAAAACAGCCTAACAGTCGTGAGTTCTCACGTATTTTGGAATGGAGTGCGCCGTTGAGAATCCTCATCGCAGTGCATGGCTTCCCGCCTACCCACTACGCCGGCGCAGAGCGATTGGCTGAACGAATTGCCTCACAGCTCGCCTCACAAGGCCACGCTATCGAAGTGTTTGCCGTTGAACGGCTTGATGATTTGAATTTCCGTGTGGAAACAGAGCACAGCCGAGGCTTCCCCGTCCACCGCGTCTATTACAACGCCGGCACAACAGCCCCTTACCCCGGTTCGTATGACTCGCCGCAAGTCGCGCGCGCTGTTGAACAGGTGCTTGAGCGGTCGCGTTTCGATGTTATCCACATTATCAGCGGCTATCTCATAGCCGTGCCCGTTATCAGAGCCGCTCGTCACGCCAAAACTCCCGTCGTCATTACGCTTACAGAGTACTGGTTCATGTGTTCGCGGCTCAATCTGCTCCAGTTTGGCCAGGTGCTCTGCAGCGGGCCAGAGTCTGACCATAAGTGCGCCCACTGCCTGGCTGAGGAAAAGCGCCGCTACCGGCTTATCTCACGCACGTCACCCCAGATAGCCAACTTGCTGGGTAAAACGCCCTCTTTTCGTCGTTTGGAAAGCGCTTTAAGATCGCGCCGCGAAAAGCTGCAGCAAACGCTGGCTGCTGCTGACGTGGTTGTCAGCCCGTCACAGTTCCTGATAGACAAGTTCGCTAAGTTCGGTTTCAACACCGAACGCTTTGTGCTTATCCGTCACGGTCTCCCAGCTGCTGACACAAGCCGCACTTTTGTCAACTACATTCAGTCCGAAACACTGCGCCTGGGCTACACCGGACAGATCAAGCCGCACAAAGGCGTTGACCTCGTTGTTGACGCTGTGCTTTCACTGCTGGACGCTGGACACAATGTCACGCTAGACCTATGGGGGCCAGACGACGAAGACCCGGCTTACACAGCCGCGCTAAAGCGCCGCACGGCAGGTTACCCGTCTGTGCGCTGGCGCGGACGATATGACAGGCGTGAATTGTGGAATATCTTGGCGAGCATAGACACATTGGTTATACCCTCGCGCTGGTATGAGAACAGTCCCACGGTCATTTGGGAAGCCTATATGGCCGGCCTGCCCGTCGTTGCAACTCTCCTGGGCGGAATGGCCGAGATAGTCACCCATGAGCAGAGCGGGCTGCTCTTCAAACTCAACGATGCCGCTGACCTGCGCCACCAGATAGAGCGGCTTATCACAGAGCCAGATTTGCTGCCTAGACTGCGCGCTGGCATCCCACCAGTGAGAACAGACACGGAAGAGGTGAGCGAAATCTTGAGTCAGTATCAGCGCCTGCTTTGCTGACATGACACTGTATGACTTCACTGCTCGGCTGAGCGGTGTCCTTAATGTTCCGACCAGCATAGTCCACCCGCTCCACGGCGGCATGATCGGCCAGGTGTTTCGTGTCGAGCTGGCAGATGGCCGCACGGTCGTTGCCAAGACCGCCGATGCTGGCGGAACACTGGACATCGAGGGCTACATGCTGCGCTACCTGCGCGAACACAGCGCCCTGCCTGTTCCGGATGTCCTGCACAGCGAACCCTCGCTGCTCATCATGACGTTTGTCGAGGGCAGCAGCCACTTCTCTGAGGCTGCCGAACGGCACGCCGCTGATCTGCTGGCTGCGCTCCATGCGGTCACCGCCCCGGCTTTCGGTCTGGAGCGCGACACGCTCATCGGGCCGCTGCACCAACCCAACCCCTGGACACCATCTTGGATTGCGTTCTTCCGCGATCAGCGACTGCGCTACATGGCACGGCTGGCCGCCGACTCTGGGCGTCTGCCCAGACCTATGCTGGAGCGCATCGAGCGGCTGGCCGAGCGGCTGGACAGTTTGCTCGAAGAACCCGAACAACCGTCTCTCATTCACGGCGATATCTGGTCAACCAATGTGCTGGCTGATCCTAACCGCGTGTCCGCCTTTCTTGATCCGGCCATTTGTTATGCTCACCATGAGATGGAGCTGGCCTATATCACGCTGTTCAACACATTCGGGGCGGCTTTCTTCGAGCGCTACCACGCGCTGCGTCCGATCGAACCGGGATTTTTCGAAGTGCGGCGTGACATCTACAACTTGTACCCGCTGCTGGTGCATGTGCGACTGTTTGGCGGCGGCTATGTCGGTTCCGTTGATCGCATACTGCGTCGCTTCGGAATCTAAAATCGTCCAAGCTGCACAACAAGGTTCGGCGCTTTTAGCCTATAGACCAGAGCGGCAGAATTCGTTAGAGTGATAATGGTGAGCGAAGGACAGCTTACGGCAAGCATCATGACCGGCGGCAAAGTTTCATTCAGCATCATCGGCAAGAAGGCCAAGAAGACCCGACCCCAACGGTAGCTCGGGCTTTTCTGGTTTCACGCACACCAGACCAGCGTACAGCAGCCTGCCCGAACTACCGGGCGGGCTGTTTTTTTGGGTAACACAGGACAGCAGTGCATGACCACTAACGCTGAATTCAAGCGCAAGCCGACAATTATGAAGGGGTCTGGATAGCTGCGCCATGTGCCACCTGTACGCAGGCTCGCGCCGCCCAGACCTCAACCGGGCGGCGTTTTTTTGCTCACACTACCCCTGCTTGTGATCTTGTGATCAAGGAGAGATTCGAAATGACGACTACACCCTGCCCCGAATGCGACGCCAACCTGTCTATTCCGCCGGGCGCCATGCAGAACGAACTCATCGCCTGTCCCGACTGCGGCGCTGAACTTGAGATCATCAGTCTAGACCCATTTATCCTCGATCTGGCCCCGGCGGTTGAGGAGGATTGGGGCGAATGAGCGCGCGCGTAGCCCTGCTCATCACACACCTCCGCGCCGAGGAGAAACTGCTCCTCAGCGCTTTTGAGGCCCGCGGCATTCGGCCTGATGTCATCCTCGACCGTGACTTGAATGTTGACCTCACGACGGGGCCGGAGCAAACAGCGCCCAGCGGCCTGCCCTGGTCAGCTTACGACATCGTCTTGGAACGCTGTGTCAGCACGACACGCGGGCTGTACATGCTTGCGCTGCTCGAAAACTGGGGAGTCCTAACCGTCAACCGCTACCACACAGCCGCTGCCTGCGCTGATAAGCTGCTCACGAGCCTCGCGCTGGCAAGGGCCAGCGTGCCTCAGCCCGCCGTGCGTGTCGCCTTCGATGCTGACAGCGCGCTCCAGGCACTTGATTGTTTGGGGTATCCTGCAGTGCTCAAACCCGTGACCGGCTCGTGGGGACGCCTGCTGGCCCGCGTTAGCGACCGTGAGGACGCGGAAACCATTATCGAGCACCGCGAAACGCTTGGCAACTACGTCTACCACACGTACTACGCTCAGCAGTACGTTGAGAAACCAGGCCGTGACATCCGCGCGTTCGTCGTCGGCAGCCGCACGATCTGCGCTATCTACCGCACGTCGCCCCACTGGATCACCAACACAGCTCGCGGCGGGCAAGCCTTTAACTGCCCGGTGACACCGGCGCTCGACGATTTGTGCCAAGCCGCAGCGGCGGCTGTGGGCGGCGGCGTGCTGGCCATCGACGTGCTCGAAACACCTGACGGACGGCTGCTGGTCAACGAAATTAACCACACAATGGAGTTTCGCAATAGCAGCGCTCCTACCGGTGTAGACATTGCTGCTGAAGTAGCGGCCTATGTTTTGGATACGGTGAGGGTGCAGGCGTGACGCGAGTGAGCATCGTCGGCGGCAGCGGCTACACCGGTGGCGACTTGCTGCGCCTGCTGCTTTTCCACCCCGGCGTCACGCTGGCGCAGGTCACTAGCCGCGGAGAAGCCGGCCGCTACGTGCACGCTGTTCATCCCCATTTGCGCGGCGTCACCGAGCTGCAGTTCATCCACCCAGATGCTTTAGAGCCGTGCGACGTGCTGTTTCTGGCGCTTCCGCACGGCACAGCCGCCCGCGAGATCGAGCGCTGGGCCGCGTTGGCCCCAGTGATCGTAGACCTCTCAGCGGATTTTCGTCTGAAAGACGCTGCCACCTATCAACGTTGGTACGGTGAAGCACACCCCGCTCCAACCTGGCTGATGCGCTTTGTCTACGGGCTGCCCGAAATCAACCGCGACCAACTGCGCGGCGCGCGCTGGGCCAGCGGCGTCGGCTGCAACGCCACTGTCGTTAACCTAGCGCTGTGGCCTCTGGCACAGGCAGGCCTGCTTCAACGCGCCGACGCTGCTCTCAGTGTCGGCTCATCTGAAGGCGGCGCAGAAGCAGGCCCAGGCTCGCACCACCCGATTCGCAGTGGCGCAGTGCGAACCTACAGCCCGGCAAATCACCGCCACCTAGCCGAGGTGCAGCAGGTGTTGGGGTCGCACATCCCTGTTCACTTCACCGTAACAGCAGTCGAAATGGTGCGCGGCGTTCACCTGGTTGCGCAGTGTGAGCTGACTGCACCTCAGACCGAAAAAGACGTGTGGCGGCTCTATCGGACAGCCTATGGCAGCGAGCCGTTTATTCGGCTGGTAAGCAGCCGGACCGGTCTGCACCGCTTCCCAGAGCCGCGCATCGTAGCGGGTACGAACTTCTGCGACATCGGCTTCGCGCTCGACAGCGACGGCAGTCGGCTGATCGTGATCGCAGCGCTTGACAACCTAGGCAAGGGCGCAGCTGGCTCCGCCGTGCAGTGCATGAACCTGATGCTGGGGTTCGATGAGCGCGCTGGCTTGTCATTCCCAGGCTACTACCCCTGAATCCTGTCTATGGAGGCTTTAGACTGTGATAAACCAAGACATGCACACTCTGGACAACATTCTGGTTGTCAAACTGGGCGGCGGCAGCGGCCTTGACTTGGCAGCAAGCTGCGATGACTTAGCGGCGCTGGCCGCCGACCGACCGCTGGTTGTTGTTCACGGTGTAAGCGCGCTGGCCAACCGCCTGTGCGAAGAGGCTGGCCGCCCGGTCAGGACGCTGACTTCGCCTTCCGGCCACGCTTGGCGCTACACAGACGCCGCCACACGAGACATATATGCGCGCGCGGCGGGCGCAATAAACGCTGAAATTGTGTCCCGCCTGCGCGAACGCGGCCGCTGTGCCGTTGGCCTAGCAGATGCGGAGATTGTGCGCGGTGAGCGCAAAACCGCTGTGCGCGCTGTCGTCAACGGACGTGTGTGCGTTATCCGCGATGACTACACTGGCTCGATAATCGGTGTTGACGCCGCCAACCTGCTTGATCTGCTGCGGGCCGGCTGCGTGCCGGTCGTTCCGCCCCTGGCCGCCAGCCCAGACGGGCCGCTGAACGTGGACGGCGATCGCGCAGCCGCCGCTGTAGCCGCAGCCCTGGGCGCGGCTGAGCTGGTCATCCTCAGCAACGTGCGTGGCTTGTATCGCAGCTACCCCGACGAATCCAGCCTGGTGAGCCTGGTGCGCCAGCATGAACTAGAGCGTGCGCTGGAATGGGCCGGGGGGCGCATGAAACGCAAAGTGCTGGGCGCGCGCGAAGCGCTCGCCGGCGGTGTTCGTCGTGTTATCTTGGGCGACGGTCGCGTCGCCAGCCCGGTTCAGCGCGCGCTGACCGGCCACGGAACGGTGTTTGCGCCATGAGCATGTTAACGACCTTTGAGGCTGCTGAAGCTGCTACCATTGAGGACGCCCACACCTCCGGCGTTTATTCAAAACGCCCGCTGACGTTAGTGCGCGGCGCGGGCTGGCTGGTGTGGGACAGCGAAGGGCGCGCCTACATTGACGCCACCAGTGGCCAGGGAGTGGCCCTCTTGGGCCACAGCCACCCGGCGGTCGTCGAGGCAGTGCGGCAGCAGGCCGGAACGCTGATCACCTGCCCGGAAATTTTCTACAACGACCGCCGCGCTGAGCTGTACGCGCTGCTGTCAGACATTATGCCCAGCGGCATCACCCGCTTTTTCCTGTGCAACAGCGGCGCTGAGGCGATTGAGGGCGCGCTGAAGGCGGCGCTGCTGCTCACAGGCCGCAGCCGCGTGGTGGCTGCGCGGCGCGCTTTCCACGGCCGGACGCTGGGCGCGCTCTCGCTGACGTGGAATCCCAAATACCGCGAACCATTTCAGGCGTGGACGATCCCGTCAGTCACGCATGTCCCCTACAACGAACTAAGCGCTGCGGCAGCAGCAGTTACGACTGAGACAGCAGCCGTCGTCGTAGAAGCTGTTCAAGGGGAGGGCGGCGTTTACGCTGCTGACCCAGACTACTTGCGAGAGCTGCGCCGCTTGTGCGATGAGCGCGGCGCGCTGCTGGTTCTTGACGAAATACAGACCAGCTTGGGCCGCACTGGAAAATGGTTTGCTTTCGAACACGCAGAGATCGTGCCTGACATCATCACGTTGGGCAAAGGATTGGCCGGCGGCCTGCCGATGGGCGCGGTGTGCTGGCGCGGCGATCTCGGCACGCTGCCAGCAGGCACACACGGCAGCACATTCGGCGGCAATCCGCTGGTTTGCGCGGCGGCGCTGGCGGCGCTGCGGACGCTGCGCGCTGAGAATGTGACAGCGCTGGCCGCTGAAAACGGCGCGTGGCTGCGCGACGCGCTGCGCCAGCTTAACCATCCGCAGGTGCGCGAGGTGCGCGGCTTGGGCCTGATGATCGGTGTAGAGCTGCGCGGGCGCGTCACGCCGGCGCTCAAGCGCTTGCAAGACCTGGGCGTGCTGGCCCTACCGGCTGGTCTCAATGTGCTGCGCCTGCTGCCGCCGCTGATCATCAGCCGGGCCGCGCTGGCTGACATCGTGGTCGCAGCAGCGGAGGCCCTCGATGCCGTCTGAGAGGCGGGTAAGCGACGCTGACGCTGAGCGCCTGCTGTACGATCTGATCGCCGTACCCAGCTTGTCGGGCCAGGAACACGCGGCTGTCCGAGCGCTGGTGCGCTGGATGCAGGTGCGCGGCTTTGACCGCGCCTACGTAGATGAGGCGGGCAGCGCTGTCGGCATTGTTGGAAACGGAGCGTACGACGTCGTGCTGCTTGGTCATATTGACACGTTCCCTGGCGCGCTGCCCGTTTATCGTGACGGACGCCGACTGTACGGGCGCGGCGCTGTAGACGCTAAAGGGCCGCTGTGCGCCTTTGTCGTTGCTGCCCTGCGCGCGGCTGTTCGCGCAGACATGCGCCTGATCGTCATCGGCGCGGTCGAAGAAGAATCGGCCACCAGCCGGGGAGCGCGCCATGCGGCTCGCTGCTTTCGTCCGGCAGCGTGTGTCATCGGCGAGCCGTCGCGCTGGGATCGCATCACGCTGGGGTACAAGGGCCGCCTGCTGGCCGATTGGCAGTGGCGCGGCCCGCTGGCCCACAGCGCCGCTGCCGTCGCCAGCCCTGCCGAACGCGCCGTGGCCTATTGGGAACGTGTACGGGCGTGTGCTGCGGCTGTTAACAGCAGCCGCGATTCAACGTTCGAACGGTTAGATGTTACCCTGCGCGCTGTCAACACGCACGACGACGGTGCGCACGGCGAGGCTCATTTGACGCTGGGCTTTCGCCTGCCCTTAGGCACGCCGCCGGAGTC
>Ga0308414_1001900_pt1 | contig 13579 bp, 9 predicted proteins | sample HotsprSampleOS50_FD_205667 | JGI IMG/M metagenome (GOLD analysis project Ga0308414, IMG submission 205667) | Hot spring phototrophic mat microbial communities from Octopus Spring, Yellowstone National Park, Wyoming, United States - 20090730_OS50 ... | reverse complement strand
GGACTACAGAAAAACTTCCACGACCACTCCCCGTCACAAGGAAATCCTGAGCGGCACGCCACGTGTTTTGCCAGACGGATCTCCGCGCTTCGCCCTGGTCAATTTGATCCCAGGAAAGCTGGGTTACGGCTTCCCAGCGACGGAAAATGGTGTCTGTTCCCACGATCAGAACGGCAGCGATCAGAAAGGCAATCCCCAAGGCGAATGCGCCCATCCAGCGTTTTTTTAAGGCATCTGTTTGATAAAGAGCGATTCCCGCGACTGCCAGCGAAATCGCAGCTGCGAAGGTTCCGCCTCGGGACTGCGTTAATAGCAAAGCCAGGAGCACAATGGGCAGTGCAAGCCACTTGAGATACCCGAAACCGGTGTCACCCAAGTGCGACGGTTCACGGAAAAAGGCGGCGGTTCCAAATCGGCGCGTTCGCTGAGATCGATCATTGGCCAGATACCACCACAAGAGCGGCCCTGCAGTGAGGGCCACAAAATCAGCGAAGTGATTCCGATTTGTAAAACAGGCTTTAACAGCGTCATTTGTTTTGGCAAAAGGATGGGAATACAGCCAGAAGAACTTATTGTTATTGAAGAAATACTGCAATAGTCCGAAAACCGAGAGGACAATAACAATGGGTACAAGCCAACGAAGGATCCTCTCAACATCGTTAACGTTGCTGATCCGTTGAACGGTATAGAAAAAGATGAGGGAACAGGCCAACCACAAAGACAGAGCAATCCGGGTCTCTTCTGGCGTTACACTCAAACACTGCCAGCGACCAAGCAGTTTGGCTGTTGTCCCGTCATTCCAAGCCGGAAGAATATGACTCAACTGCGGAGAAAGGGTCGTAAGCCAGGCCTCAGGCAATGGAATAAGCTGGATCAGTGGAATACTGGCACCGGCGAGGAGCAGCCATTCGGCACCGGTGCAACGAAGCCCTCCGTTGTTGTCAATGATTCGACGCGTCGTAATTATGCAAATAGCGAAAAGGCCTCCACCGATAAGCCCGGCATATCCCCAGGGGTGCCGCCCTCCAAAGAAGACAAGCCCCACCACAAGCCCGAGAAGGAAAACCCCGTCGGACAACTGGTCCCAAAGTGAATTCTTTTGCAAATCGCGCAAATTCGCCATTCGTTGAAGGCCTGTTGCCTATTCTCATCCATTAACCCTAAGCAACCTTGCGCGGTGTGATTCGTTTACCGCGATGCTCTTCGCATAATCCCGTCGGAACCTCTTCCGAGACCATGACTGTGTCGCCTTCTTTGGCTTTGGATGAATCGTGACCGTAGTAGTCGCCACCGTAGCCGGCGTAGTCTTTCTCATTTCGATTTCCGACGCGGTTGATCACCAGACCAAGCAGTGGAATCCTGAGGATGGCCAGGTACTGAGCCGCTCGAAGCACCTCACGACGCTTGTTCTTTTCGGGTTGGAGCACCAGGATCACGCCGTGAGTGAGCCGCCCCCAAATCACGGTATCGCTGGCAAGTGGGGCAGGAGGAGTATCGACAATGATCTGTTCATACTGGCCTCCCGCCCAAGTCAAGAGTTCCGTCAGCCGCGGTCCGGATAATAGTTCAGCAGGATTTGCCGGGCGATTGCCACAAGGTAGTACATCCAGATTTGGCGTGACTTCGGTCTGCAAGCGAGCGGTGAGGCTTTCCTCAACAGGCACTGTATCCCGGAGAACCTCGCTCAATCCGGGACGATTTCTCAGACCGAGAAGTGTCGTTAAGCCGGGACGCCGCATGTCGCCATCAATGAGCAGAGTCCGTTTTCCGGCCTGTGCGAAGGCGAGGGCCAGATTCGCAGCCACCGTGGATTTGCCGTCCCCGGGTTGGGTGCTTGTGACGACCACCGATTCCGTGGGGGCGTCACTGAGGGCCAAAGCCGTTCTGAGTGTTCGAAAGGCCTCGCTAGCGGCACTCTCCGGGTCAGCCGCAACCTCCAGCGACCGAATTCCCGGCCCCTCGCGAGCAGGCATTTCACGAACCACGGATAGCACCGGGGCACGCAATTGCCATTGCATTTCCTCCACATTTCGAAATCGGTCATCGAGGACGTCCATTGCATAAACGGCCATGAAACCGATCATCATACCACCAAGAAGTACGGCAAGGACAACACGGAAGAGATTGGGCGACACGGGCGTTGGATTGGGAACCGGCTCCGTCACCATCGCTGCTCGCAGATCACCAACCAGATCCATGCTCGTGATCCGGCGGACCAATCCGCTGTAAAGTTCTCGCAACCCTGCAATGTCGTTTTTGAGCATCTCTATCTGGGCCAAGCCACCAGCCAGGGCCGCTGCCTGCTGGCGGGCCATTTCATACTGAATTTGCAGGGCATGTTCCTTTTGCAGACTCTCTTCGAGTCGGTGACGGAGCGCACCCAAGAGAAGGTCCGCCAGTTCCGAGCTTTCCAGGCTCGCCAGTCGCGTTTGAATTCGCCGTCGATAATTGTGAAGATAGTCTTCCGCTGCCGCGATCCGTTGTCGCAAAGCCTGAACCCGAGGATGATTATTGCCGAGGTAATCCTGCAATCGCACCAATTCCACCTGATCCTCAAGAAGTTGCTTTTCGACGTTGGCTCGGGTCAAACTTTCCTCCCGGTCGAATCCGAGGATGCCGAGCAGAAGCTGCTGGCCGACAGTGCCCGAACCACTGAGAAGATACTGCCGAATATCCTGCCCCTGCTGGAGAGCCGCCTCGATTGCGCGAAGCGTGGCTTCCAGGTCAACACGGGCCTTCTGGGCCTCCACCAGGGCAGCGTTGAACCCCCTTGCCCTCTCCACCAGCGGATGGATCGCCTGCGAGTTGACGCCGCTATCTAAAGCCCCAATTTCCTGACTTAGCTGTTGAAGGGCCTGCTCTTTCTCGCTCAATTGGGTAGCGATCTGATCCTTTTCCACATTGAGGACCTGGAGGATCTCGGCCGCCGTCCCCTGAGTCGTGTTTCTCATGAACTCCAGATACGACTGGACAAGGGCATTAACGACCCGGGCGGCAACCTCAGGATCGCGCGATCGGTACTCAACCGCGATGATATTGCTACGTCCTACCAACGTCGCACTCACTCCAGCCCGAAGTTGTTCCGGCCATCGTTCCGGTTTCTCTGGATTGAGATCAATAGCACAATCTTCAGGCGAAAGTTGGCGAATTGCCCCCTCAAGAACTTTTTGACTTGTCATCAAACTGACAAACGTTGGCATCAACGAGTTTTCACGACTATTTTGCGACTCGATTCGCGCCGAGAGGGGATTATCGCCGGTCTGAAGGATCAGGACTTCGGCCTTGGAGGAATAGAGACGCGTCGCCGTTGCATAATAGAGGGCACCCAAAATGCCTGCCGCGAATATCGCCTTAGCCACAATATACCAGCGGCGCCGAACGGCTGCTGCAAACTGGACGGCAACCTGAAGCACGTGCGTTGCCGAGTCAGGGACCACCGATGGGATTTGATTGAAATCGTTCATGCGACCGATCGTGTTGCCATATCCGATAATTAGCTAAGGCTCGCCAAAGACGAACACATGAAACCGCTCGGATCAGTTGAGCGGAATCGATCCACCCAGGTGGACAAATCCTTTCAACAGACTATAAAGGAACGTTCCGGGCGTCTCTTCGACCGTAATGACGTCCCCAGGCGCAATCCGAATATTCTCCTCGGAATTCCTCTTAATAGCATTGAGCTTGGACTTGATGACGATGGGTTCCTCCCGCCCCGGAACATGGCGCAAAACCCACACATCATCTGCCAATGGATTGTTGCGTCCCCCAGCCATCGCCAGGGCATCCAGCAGACGCACCTCCTGATTTGGAGGTAATTCATACATTCCAGGTTTTGTGACCAAGCCATCGACAAAGATGGGATCGACCTTCCGTTCCGGTACATAAACAACGTCACCATCGTTCAGTTGGTAACGAAGATCAGATGTCGATGAGCGAGTGGCAGAGATAAGGTCAATTCGCACCGTGTCCCCGCTTGTCGTCGATTCTTCCCAGGAGGTCAACCGGCCTTCCACTTCATCCTTCACAGGGTTTTCGAGTGGTAGAGTCTTCTTTTCTGCTGTTTCCGCACGTCGAATCTCTACCGCAGGTTGGGCTTCTTTCTTCAATCCACCCGCCTGAACCAAAGCCGTTAACAAAGAAGCCTGCGTTGCTGGGATTGCATAAACCCCCGGGCGCTCAACAGCCCCGGTGACTATCACTCGATAGGTCCGCTGCTCCTTGGGGACAATTGTCACAAATGGCCGCCGGTAAACATCTCTTGCAATGGCCGTCTCGCCGACGCGTTTCTCCGCTTCCGACAGTCGTAGCCCCCCCACAGAGACTGGACCGATATCCGGGACTACCATGATGCCGTGATCATCAACCCGGCAAAGAACCGGCTTGGCTTGCGTCTCCAGATCGGTGCTGATTGTCACCTCGAGGACATCTCCTGGGGAAATCACATCACTCGGGGATTGTTGGGCAGTAAACTGAGAAAGTGAGATTTGCCTCAAGTCCTCCACTAAGGGGGCCTGATACTCCACGGGCAGGCGTGTCGCCCGGTAAACGTTTTTTCCCCCACAACCAGGGACTCCAACGACAAGCAGCGCCAGGGCAACTGCCACGGAACCGATTGCCAGGCAAGAAGGGAACCTTTGGCGCGCGGCTTTTCCGTCACAAGGGCAGACGATGTCGTTCAGACATGTATTAGCAAGCCATGAATAAAACACATTCACCATGAAGCATCCCGTCGATTTCGCGGAAAATCTTCCCAATGCGCGCGGCCTCGGTCGAAACGAGACAGATCACCATCGCCATTCGGGGGCCTTGCCCCCAATGGGAAGTGCGTTAGATAACGGAAACCCATTGATTCAGTCAACATCAAAAAGCGGCGCACGGAATATGTTCGCCAGATTTGCAAGTGAAAGGTGATGAGCAAAATGGAGGGGCGAGATTGTTACACCTGTGCAGAGAGGCATGCTTGTCATGCCCGCGGAAGCGGAATGGGTCATCCAACGTTGAGCGGCGGACGCGACAAGCAGGTCCCTCCGAAACGGACCCGACAAAGAGGTCCCTCCGAGGGGAAATTCGGAGCTGGGCAAATATGGCAAGCAGATCATTTCGGACAAGCTCTCGAAGTCACCTCGTTCTGAGCGAGAGAACCGAAAATCCGGATAAACCTTGAAAAACCAAGCAAGACGACGAAACGTAACAAAACAATAGTGCCTATTAGGTTATGGACACCGAAAATGACGAAGATATAATGTGATCAGAGATTTCTCCTCTGATCGTGCCTCCGTCGTTTGGGTTGCGTTGTCGTTTGGTTCTTTGACTGGGAGGTTACCACTTGCTCACCGAACAACAGGTCGCCAAGAGTTGGTACTCGTTGTTCTCGAAAGGGCCAATTGATCAAGCGACGATCGAACGCGCAGAGTCTTTGTTGCGTCACCTTCGGCCCGAAAGCCCCTTGCATTACCGGCTACTTAAAGAGCTGGAAGAAATCCGGTCGCGGGTTCTTCAGAACACCAAGACCTGAGGGGTCTGGTTCTAGCTGGGACAAGTACATCCCGGTGTGCTATGTTGTCAATCCTTTTCAAGAGAGGATTGACGGTGGGTGATATTCTTGCGCCTGCATTACCGTGGAGTTATTCCCACCATGCGTTTTTTCCGCATTTTAAATGGCATTCCGACATCACACTGACGGCGCACCGGTTCGGGTAAGACATCGCCCGATCTGGCGGACGGCCTGTTTGAGACGTTGTTCATTTTCGACAAGCGCCAGTCGAAGGAAACCCTCGCCAGCCGGGCCAAAACCGCCGCCCGGACTGACGGCAACGTCGGCCTCCTTGAGAAGTTTCATGGCAAAGTCGAAAGAACTCATCTGGCTGGACCATGGCTCCGGTATTTTTGCCCAAACGAACATGGTCGCTTTAGGCCGTTGGATCGGCCAACCAAGCCGTTCCAACCCTTCACACAGAACATCGCGGCGCCGCTGGTATTCCCTCGCCTGAGCTTCCACGGCAGCGTCCGTATGTCGAAGCGCCACGATGGCCGCAATCTGAATGGGCCGAAACATCCCGTAGTCATAGTAGGTCTTCACAGTCGCAAGGGCCCGCACGATCTCTGCATTGCCAGCACAGAAACCGACGCGCCACCCCGCCATGTTGTACCCCTTGCTCATTGTCGTCAATTCGACGGCAACATCGAAGGCACCGGGGACTGCCAGGATACTCGGGGCCCGGTATCCGTCAAATGTGACGTCGGCGTAGGCCAAGTCACTCACGATCAGGAATCCGAACTTTTTTGCCAGTTTGACCAATTCCTGGTAAAAGGCTGGCTCGACAACGGTCGTGGTGGGGTTGTGGGGAAAATTAACAACAACCAACTTTGGCCGGGGAAATAGATTGCGGCAGGTGAACTCCAGATGGGCCAAGTACCGGTCGGGTTGGGTCACGTCCAGACTGATCACGCTCCCACCGGCGAGGATGACGGCATAGACGTGCGGGGGGTAGGAAGGCGCAGGGACAATGGCGGTATCGCCTGAACCCAATAACGCCAGGCACAAATGACTAAAACCGTCTTTCGACCCGAGACAAACTATGATTTCCGACTCAGGATCGAGTCGCACCCCATACTGTTTGAAGTATTTTGCTGCGACTTCCCTCCGCAGGTTGAGAATCCCCCGCGACTCCGTATAACCGTGGTTATCGGGGTCACGTGCCGCCGCGGCTAGTTTCTCAATGACAATGTCTTCCGGTGGGTCACTCGGATTCCCCATGCCAAGGTCAATGACGTCGGCCCCCGACCGCCGTTTCTGATAAAGCAAGCGATTGATTCGCGCAAACAGATAGGGCGGCAGGCGATTCACCCGGTCAGCAACGGGGATCCGAAATCCTTGGCCCGCCTCCGTTGGTTCAATCGGTCCGCGAACTTCTGACGTTTGGTCGAACTTATTCATGTGAATTACCAAATCAAAAAGACAAAAGTATAAATAACTTGACAATATATGCCATCGTTACGCATTTACTCGGTCGACCATACCCTATTTTGCTAAGTTTACCGAGTGGGACCGGAGATGGAAAAGGGCGCGCATCAGATTTGATCGGATTTCCCGGTGAAGAGTTCGCTCTTTTGTTAGAAAAACACGTTAGGCCAGAGCCGCCTTACCGCAAAATAGGGGCGTTTCGTCTTGATCGGGAGTAGGCTTCCGCGGGCGTGACAAGCACGCCCCTCCAACTTTACCTTTCGGAGGGACCCGCTTGTCGGGTCCGACCCACAACGTTCGATCATCCATCTCGCTTCCGCGGGCACGATAAACGTGCCCCTCCCCTCTTGGAGGGACCCGCTTGTCGGGTCCGCGGCGCCACGTTGGATCATCCATTGCGATTCAGCGGGCATGACAGGCATGCCCCTCCCCTCCCGGAGGGACCTGCTTGTCGGGTCCGACCCACGACGTTGGATTATCCATCCCAGTTCATGGGGCACGATAAACGTGCCCCTCCGATTGTACCTTCCGAGATTTTTTCACTCGTCCCCCAAATTGTGAGCTATTTTTGATTGACGGGGGCCCCGCAAATTTCCCCCCGCCTTGAAAAAAACAGGTAACCAAAAGCGATATCCCACCCATTTTTTCTCACCTACGGTGGCAGCACCTTCCTTAACCAACCCGGTGAGACAGCCTATGGACGCTTACCTCAGTGACGACATGTATCAGGAAATGCTGGCAGATTTTCTGGATGAGTCAGGCCAGCTTTTGGACCGCCTCGGCGAGAACCTCCTGTCACTGGACGAATGGATCAAGGATCACCCGCCCGGCTCGGGCGACCAATTCGACGGAGAAATCCTGAACGAGATGTTTCGCGCAGCGCACAGTCTCAAGGGACTGTCCGCAATGCTTAACTTGACCAATATCAACCAACTCACTCATCGGCTCGAGAATCTTTTTGACGCCGTTCGCAAGGGGGAGCTGGTCGTCGAACAACAGTGTGTGGATTTGATGTTCCAGGCCACCGATCGTTTGCGGGCGATGGTGGATCTGTTGCGCACCCAGAATTCAGACGCGATCGATGCTCAAGACATTGTCTCTGCCATTGCCGCCATACTCGAGGGACGTCATGCTGGTCCTTCGGTGGCCGAGGTTCGGGCGAATGAAGCCCTCTCCAGGGCTGAGACCGCCCTGGCGGAGGTCTTGAACGAATCACCTCAACAGAGTCACGAAATCTCCTCGCCAAACGATCTGGGATCACCTTCGGGGGATAGCGAGACACGATTCCTGGACGAGGCTGCCGCACGATTTCGCGACGTGCGTGATGAAGCTGATCTATCTTCGTCGTATATTGCGCTCTTTGTTGACGAACTGGCTCAGGGCTTGGACACGCTCACCGAAACGCTTCTTGAAGCAGAAGGGGCCGGGACATCCTCGCAGCTTGAGAATCTTCTGTGCACAGCCCACCGGATCAAAGGATCGGCGGCCTCTGTTGGTTTCCACAGGGCATCCAAATTGGCCCACCTGATGGAAGATATCCTTCAGGGCCTGCGGGAAACAGGAAAACCATTGACTCCGGAGCTGAATGATGTGCTCCTCAAGTGTACGGATGGTTTTCGTGCGTTTCTGGAGCAATTGCGACAGGGCCAATCACAGTGCGATGTGGATTTTGTAAGTCTTGCCGCTCGACTGCTGGCTTGCGCCGCCGCTATCGAAAATCGTCCTGGGGAGACACAGTCGCAACAACCCACCACGGCGAGCGATCCCCTCCATAAGTGCGACATCTGGCCGAGCGACGAATTGCTTCAAAAGGCCCGCGAGCTAACCGGCCCTGGGTTTGTCGGTCGCGTGGAATTGCAGCCGAATCTGGACCTGAGCGGTTTAAAGGCCCGCCTGATTCACGAAAAACTCTGCCACTTGGGGCATGTCGTATGGTTTTCGCCGCCGCAAGAACAACTCGAGGAAATGGAACGCGTGGAAGTGGTCGATTTCATCCTCGAGACCGCACAGCCCGCCGATGTGGTGTCACGTGGACTTCGAGTCGGCGGTGTAAGAGAGATTCGCCTGGAGCCGGTCACGCAAAACAAGGAAACAGCCGGATCCATGTCGAAAACACCGGCATTCACATCGCACGGTACCGAAACACAGAGCCAAGCCTTATCACAACCTGAACGTTCCGTAACCAACAGCCCGGCCGCCCAGGAAAAAGGCCGTTCTTCGGGCGATGTCACAAAGGCCGTCGAGACGCTCCGCGTCGATATTGAACGACTCGACCAATTAATGAATCTGGCGGGACAATTAGTCATCACAAGGGCAAGGTTGACGGAGCTGACCGACAAACTCAGATTCCACTTTCACGAAAACAGGGCGTCACAGATTTTCCGCGGCATCCGCGATTTGTTTGCACGGATGGCCTGTCTGTCCGGAGCCAACTCGTCAGGCGGACCAGTAGCACGATTGGACGGCATGTTTATCGACCGTTTCGAAAAGGAATTCGGCGTCCTTGCTCATGAATTGGAAGTTCTCTCTGAGGCAAGGAGCGCGGTCAATTACTTAACGGAGGCGGTCCATCAATTGGAGCGGGTCACAGATGGGATTCAACGGGCTGTCATGGAAACGCGAATGGTTCCCATCGGCCCATTGTTCAATCGGTTTAAGCGCGTCGTCCGTGATGTGACACGCCTCAACGGAAAGAACATCCAATTAGTCATCAATGGCGAGAAGACGGAACTTGACAAACGGATGATCGACGAACTGGGCGACCCGCTTATCCATCTTGTGCGCAATGCCGCCGATCATGGCATCGAAGCCCCCGATGTCCGACGGCAATTGGGCAAACCCGAACAAGGAACGATCACACTCAACGCCTTTCACCGGGGAAATTCGATTGTCATTCAGGTCAGTGATGATGGCAAGGGTCTTGATACTGAACGAATTCTGAAGAAGGCCCTGGATCGAAACCTCATCACGTCCGGCCAGGCAGAGAGAATGTCTCGCCAGGAGATCTTCCAGCTCATTTTCCTGCCCGGTTTGAGCACGGCGGAAAAAGTCACGGAAGTGTCAGGCCGTGGAATGGGTATGGATATTGTGAAGGCCAAGATTGAAGAACTGAGTGGGACCATTGAACTCGATAGCGTCCCCGGTGCAGGGACGACCGTCACCATCAAGCTGCCTTTGACACTGGCGATCTTGCCCAGCTTGCTGGTCCAGGTGGACGGCGACGTTTACGCAATGCCCATCGAGGCCGTCAACGAGATCGTGGCCGTTCGCTCGGAACACCTCGTGACTGTTCACGGATTACGAACGGCACGCATCCGGGAACGCATCATTTCGGTCGTCGAGCTGCCAGAAATCTTTGGTGGCATGCTTCACTGTTCAAGGGTTACGGGCGAACGGCAACGTGAAGCGACCCTTGTCATTCTCGGCGACACGGACCACGAAATTGGCCTGGTCGTTGACCGGGTCCTCGGAGAGGAAGATGTCGTCATTAAGTCCATCGCCGAGAACTACCGGAACATCCCGGGAATCGCCGGTGCAAGCATCCTTGGCAACGGTCGCGTCTCGCTCATTCTCGACGTGACGGCCATCATCGGGATGGTCACTCGCCAGATGGGGACCCATGCGATGTAATTTTCCGATTTTTGCCAGAACCGAACGTTTTTGGGTGAGAATGACATCTCAAAGTCAGTATGGGGAGTTCAGCAGGTAAAAGATTAAGCGGAATCTTGATACTCAGCACAAAGGAAAGGTGACGATGTGCCCGACAACGATTAACCGTGTGGAAGTGCTACGACCACTGTTTGCCGCGGCCACTCATGAAGCCTCAGCCGCCATGTGTCGATGGACTGATGGTGTCATCTCACTGACGCTCGATGACATCTGTGAATTACCCCTGGACCAGGTCACAGCCGAACTGGGGTTTTCCGACGATCTCCTGACGATGGTGGTTTTGGGAATCGAGTCGGAACCAGGAACAGTCCTGATTCTTACCTTCGATGACGATAATGCCCGTCAACTGGCGGCAACACTCACCCGTCGAGAACGCCGCACCGATCCTGAGTGGGATGAACTGGAGATGTCGGCACTGACCGAAACCGGCAATATCCTCGGATGTGCCTACGTCAATGCCCTGACACGGCTGACCGGACAGATTCTTATTCCTTCGCCTCCCTATTTCCTTCGCGACTATTTTGCCAGCGTTCTGGAGCAGGCCCTGGTCGAACAGGCCATGTCCTCGGACACGGCGCTGATTTGTCGCACCGGCTTCCACCGGGAAGGCGAAAATCTGAACTGGCACGTGCTGTTCGTCCCTTCAAGAAGTTTACGGGAAAAACTCGAACGCAATGTTGCATCAAGCTCACATCAGCGAACCCGCAAGTAACCCATATCGGAAGACCTGAACCGAGAAGGAGTTTTGGCCCCGGGACATCGTGTTCATCATGCGTTGAGACGCACGCTCAGACATCTGGAGTCACCCATGGCTATCTCGGCATCGACCTCATCATCAACGGTCAAGACCATTCATGTCGGAATGGGTCAGACTGCCGTTGGAGATAAGGACACTGTTTTCACATCCGTTTTAGGTTCCTGCGTCGGTGTTATTCTCTGGCATCCTCGCCTCGCGATGGGAGCCATGGCGCACGTTGTTCTGCCGGCCTCGCACGGCCAGAATGGCCAACCGGGAAAATTTGCCGACACGGCAATTCCCCAGTTAATCCATCAACTCGCTGACATCGGCTGTCCCCGCGCCGGTCTGGTTGCCAAGATCGCCGGTGGAGCCTGCATGTTCAAGGGAGGTGGTCCCCTCCAAATTGGCGACGATAACATTGCCGTTGTCCGAACCATCCTCCATCAGCACGGCATCCCTCTCGCTGCCGAAGATCTCGGCGGCACATCCGGACGCAAGGTCACATTTGAATGCGCAACTGGGCGTCTCACTGTGGAAATCGCCGGCCAAAGATCTCGCGTCCTTTGATCGCTAAGGCAGTTGGGGCGGCTCAATAACCGGAAACTCCCCCGACAGGGCCTTCAAGAACTCGACCAGGTCTTTCTGCTGCTCCGCGGTGATTTCGGACTCACGAACGGTGTCAAAATCGGCAGATCGATGCGGATTATCGATCCCCCCCTTCGCCATGATGGCAACGGCCTCCTCCAAAGTTGCTACACTGCCATCGTGAAAATAAGGCCCCGTGTTAGCAACCTCACGAAGACTGGGCACGCGAAAAGCTCCCATATCTTCCTCTTTGCCCGTCACACTTTTCCGTCCCTCATCAGGCTTTTCTTTGTTCATACCGATTCCGGCATTGTAGAATTCGTATGTGCTGAACAGGGGCGGCGCGTGACAATCGGCACAACCCGATTCCTCAAAGACTTTGAGTCCCCGCTTTTGAGCCTCGGTCAAGGCATCCCGCTCACCCGCCCTGTAACGATCGTAGGGCGAATTCCCACTGAGAATCGTCCTTTCGAAGGCAGCAACCGCCTTGGCAAAATTCTCAGCATTCACGCCTGTTCCAAATACCTTCTTGAAAAGCTCCTGATACTGCGGAATATTGTCGAGCGTTTGGACCATTCCCTCAATCGTGTGCCCCATCTCGATCGGGTTAGCGACGGGACCCACCGCCTGCTCTTCTAGGGTCTTTGCCCGACCATCCCAAAATTGAGACGTCGCATAGGCCGCATTAATGACCGTCGGGGCGTTTCGTTCTCCCACCTTACCATGAATTCCCTTACTTGTGGGCAGATGTTCTGCCCAGGCCATTTTCGGATCATGACACGTGGCACACGAGATCGTTCCGTCGGCGCTGACCCGCTTGTCGAAATACAACATTTTGCCTAACTCGATCTTTTCTACGGTCATCGGGTTATCCTCGGGGATGGGCACTGGCGGCAAGCCAAGAGGGACTTTTACCTCAAACGGCGTCCCTTGCGGTACTGTTTGCGACTCTGCCGCCGCTGCGGGGGCCGTTTGTTCCTGACCGGCGGCCGCACCTTCCGGTGCCGCGGCCTTCATCTCGTCCCCCGGCTGCTCCCGAGACTTCTCTTCAGCAGGAGGTTCCATCGACGGACCTTCCTCACCCGGTTGTGCCGAAGGCTCAGCTTGATCCGCAATGCCTACACCTTCTCCTTTTGTCGCTTCTGGCGTCTCGGCTGCGGTCTCCGTTCCAAAAGCCGGGCCTGTTGTGCTAGGCCGAGCTGCCTTTTCTTCCACTGGAGGTTTAGGACAGCCACTCATCAGAATGGCCACACTGACACCAAAGACGAGACAAAACGTCTGTTTCCATGGCAGTGCAAGCATCGAATCTTCTCCTTCTCTCCCTTTCTCAAAACCAAACCCTTCCACCAAACTTGTTGTCCTCTTTACAAGAGCATCATACAATCTTCACGCTGGCAAATCACCGATTTCCCCACGCAGACCGATCCAACACACCGATTTTTTAGAAATATCAACCCCTATCACACGCGCGACGACTGACGCTCGTCTTCCAAAGTAACGATTGCACGGTAAGCACTATTCAACCTGTCATAATTGGCCAATAATTTACCACACGAGCAACCTGCGATGCAATCCCCCGAAACGGGCGTGCACCAGATTTACGTGTTGCGCAGCGGACCCGA
>Ga0308414_1001899_pt1 | contig 13580 bp, 10 predicted proteins | sample HotsprSampleOS50_FD_205667 | JGI IMG/M metagenome (GOLD analysis project Ga0308414, IMG submission 205667) | Hot spring phototrophic mat microbial communities from Octopus Spring, Yellowstone National Park, Wyoming, United States - 20090730_OS50 ... | reverse complement strand
ACATTACTTCATCAACTATTCCATATTCTTTGGCTTCCTCCGCGGACATAAAGAAATCGCGTTCGACATCTCTTTCTATTTTTTCCAGCGGTTGTCCTGTCCTTTCGCTAAGAATCTTATTAAGCTTATGCTTTGTTTTCAGAAGCCATTCCGTATGGATTTTGACGTCCGTAGCCTGACCGCCTAAGCCCCTTACCAGAGGCTGATGAATCAATATTTCGCTGTTGGGAAGCGCGAACCTCTTTCCTTTCGCGCCCGCCGCAAGCAGGAACGCCCCCATGCTGGCCGCCATCCCGACGCAAATTGTGGATACGTCGGGCTTTACGTACTGCATAGTGTCATAGATGGCAAAGCCGGCAGGAATTGAGCCCCCCGGGCTGTTAATATACAATTGGATGTCCTTGTCCGGGTCGTCGGCTTCCAGGAACAACATCTGTGCAACTACAAGGCTTGCGGTTACATCATTCACTTCATCGCTCAGAAGAATAATCCTATCCTTAAGCAGCCTTGAATAAATATCATAAGAACGCTCGCCGCGGTTTGTCTGTTCGACAACAATAGGCACCAGACTCATAATTTCCCCTCCTATAAAACGCTTGTTGTTTTTACTCTTTAGTTTTTACTCTTTAGTATTTACCCTTTATTTTTTCCCATATCTGCAGCAAAATAAACCGGGTTTTATGCCTGTTTCGAATTCTTCACCAGGAAGTCCACGGTTTTTTCAGCAACCAAACTTCTCTTGATATATTCTATATCATCTTCCTTTAAATGTTTCTTAAAATCTTCCTTATCTTTGCCGTAGATTTTTGCAGCCTTGCCGATTTCCTCGTCCAGTTCTTCTTCGGAAATCTCAATTTCTTCCACCTGGCTTACCTTTTCAAGCACAAGCTGGGTTTTGACATCTTTCTCTGCGGTTTCACGGAATTTTTCCCTGAAAGCATTCATATCCGTTTTCATAATTCCTAAATAAAGCTCCATGTCAATACCGTTTCTGCTTATTCCATTTTCAAAACTGCGCACCAAGCTGTCAATACGGCTTTCTATCATTACCTGAGGAATATCCACGCTTGCATTTTCAACAACCTTATTAATCACATTATCTTCAATTTCACGTTTGGCGTTAGCTTCCGCCGTCTCTAAAAGCTTTTGCCTGACGCTCTCCTTATATTCATCAAGTGTATCATATTCGCTAACATCCTTGGCAAATTCATCATCCAGTGCAGGAAGCTCCTTTACCTTTATTTCATTTAGCTTTACCTTAAAATGTGCAAGTTTCCCTGCCAATTCACTTTTTGCGTAATCATCCGGGAAGGTTATGTCAAATTCCGTCTCATCGCCGGGTTTAATCCCTATAAGCCGCTCTTCGAATCCAGGGATGAATTTCCCGGAACCGATTTCAAGGCTGTAACCCGAGGCCTGTCCGCCATTGAAAGGCTTCCCGTCAATAAAACCCTCGTAATCAATTATTGCAATATCGCCGTTCTGAAGCCCCCTGTCTTCAACGGACACTATTCTGCCGTTTTTCTCCCGGACCTTTTTAATCTCGTTTTCCACGTCCTCTTCGGAAATATTAATGTCAATCTTATTTACTTCAATACCTTTATATTCCCCAAGCTCAACATCGGGCTTAACTGCAACCTTGGCGGTGAATATAAGCGGCTTGTTTTTGCCAATCTGTTTTATGTCAATCTCCGGGTCGCTCACGGGCTTTATTCCGTTTTCCTTTACAGCCTTGTCATAAACCTCCGGACATATAAAATTAAAGGCATCCTCATGAAAAATCTCTTCGCCGTAAAGGCGTTCCACTATATTCCTTGGGGCCTTGCCCTTTCTGAACCCGGGCACGTTGAATTTTTTTGCATTCTTCTTGAATGCCATCCGCATGCCTTCTTCAAATTTGGCCGCATCAACTTCAATCTCAAGCTGTACGACATTCTTATCGACATTTTCAATTTTTACGTTCATCCTCAAAAACCGTCCTCCAATCGCATTTTGCCTTGTCAATTGCGCATTCCTGAATTTGACCAGTTAATTATAACATAACAACTTTACTAATTCCAATATGGATTTTGAATTTTTTTCTCAAAAACGGTTTGAAAGTTTTTTTATTTGCAGCAATTATTGCAATAATTTAAGCAAGTATTGGCTATAATTATGCAAATATAAAGTATATAATTAGTTTGAATAAATAATTAAAACTAATATTGTTTTGCAAATGTCGATTTATGTGCGCAAAGGGATTTTGATGCAAAAAGCTGATTTCATTGTAGCTTCCGCGGAATGAGTTTTTGCATAAAAATCATATTTCCTTCTTTAAAAACATGGAAAGGAGTGCCTAAATGAACATTGAATTAAAGAAAAACTGCGATTATTCTCTTTTGGTCCCAACAAGCATGGGTGTGCGCATAACACCGGAAAACGGACAGCCTGTTCATGCAAGCACGCGCTACATAATGCAGGTTACCAGCGCCGAAACCAACGTGGCGAGCGTCGCATCCTATCTCGGCCTGCCTGTGAAGGTGCTGACCGCATTTGTCAAAGACAGCCCGATCTCCACATTGATAAAAGAAAATTTAAAAAGCCGCGGAATGGTTTATGAAGCGAAGGAAATAGACCAGGGCGGCCCATGGGGTTACCGTCACCAGTTCAACATTGCCGACAGCGGTTGCGGTTCGAGGGGGCCGAGGGTCCATAACGACCGCGCGGGCGAGGTAGGCCGCGCTCTGAGTCCCGAAGATTTTGATTTCGAAAAAATTTTCGGGCGTGAAGGCGTGCGGATTGTTCATCTTTCCGGATTGATTGCGGCGCTTTCGGAAAGCACAGGCAAGTTCTGCCTCGAGTTGGCTAGGGCGGCTAAGAAATATGGCACACGCGTTTCGTTCGACTTAAATTACCGCGCTTCCTTCTGGAAGGGCCGTGAAACAGACTTAAGAAGCATATTCTCGGAAATTGCGGGCATATCGGATATACTGGTCGGCAATGAAGAGGATTTCCAGCTCTGTTTGGGCATAAAAGGCCCGGAGGCAGGAGGAAAGGATTTGGCCGGCAAGATGGAAAGCTTTAAGGAAATGATTGCCGATGTAAAAAAATCCTATCCCAATGCGTCTGTTTTTGCAACGACACTGCGCCAAGTAATGCATGCCAACAGCCATCTCTGGGGGGCAATCATGCTTGCGGGGGACATATGGCATGTGGTTGAGCCTAGGGAAATATATGTCCTTGACAGGATAGGCGGCGGGGACGCATTTGTAGGCGGCATGCTCTACGCCGTTTTGAAAGGCTGGGAACCGGAAAAGTGGATACGGTTCGGCTGGGCGTGCGGCGCTTTTGCCACTACTTTGCTTACGGACTATGCGCAACCTGCGGACGAAGAACAGATTTGGAGCATTTGGCAGGGAAACGCGCGCGTAAAAAGATGATCAGCTTAATTGAGGCTTTCGCTTAGGACGCTTTGTTAAGCAAAGCGTCCTAAGGTTTAACCTAAGCGTAATAAAGATAGATAAATTCACCAATTCGTTAAAATTTTTTCTTTTAACAAAGCACGCATTTGGTTTTGTATTTGGAAAATGTTTTCTTCGCCGTTTAAAACAAAAAATCCGTATTCGTCAGCCATATAGTCAAATTCTTTTTTAAGCAAAGCATGGTATTTTAAAAAGCTCTTAATAATGTCCGTTGAAAGATGCACATCCATTCCAGATTCCCAGTAGTCCAGTTTGCCATATTTTGCAAATGCTCTATGGAGGAGAATTTCCGGATTTGCTTGAAGATAAAACACTATATCGGGAACGATTGCAAATCCGAGAAGCTTTTTCAGCCATTCCTTTTTTGCTCCTCTTACGATGTCTCTTGCTATAAGTGTAAATATGTATCTGTCAGCGAGAACGATATGGCCTGCTGCTAATGAAGGTATTATTTTATTCTCAAGCTGATCTGCAAAATCAGTGCAGTACAAAAGGGTTAATGTTGTTTTGCCGAGTATGTTCCCTTTTTTTGCGCGATCAATAACGCCGGCGACAAGGTTTGATCTTTTAAGACCTGTGTCTAGTACGGCATATCCTTCCGCTTCAAGATAGTCTTTCAGCATGGCTATCTGCGTTGAACGTCCCGAACCGTCTGCGCCTTCTATCACTATTAGTTTGCCGGGCAGTTTTTTATTCTTAAGATACGGAAGGCCTACTCCATAGAATGATACTGTATCCATAATATACACCCTCTCGCATTTGAATTAAATATTATTCCTGATTGGCGAAACATAATTATTCAGAGCATTTTTCACTATTTCCCTCACTTGTCTTTGCTGCGCTTCTATAGGCAGAGTCCCGTCAATTATTGTAAAGTACTTGTCAGCCATCTCATCATAGTTTTTCATAATAATTCCCTGAAATGCTTTGAAGCTTTCCACGGGATCAGTACTGAATCCCATATCCATGCCTGCTTCATGATATTTTAATTGGGTTCTGCCATTCAGAATTCTGCTGACGGATACATCTAAAGGAACGCGGAAATAAAAAGCAATTGTAGGTTTAACGGCAAAACTGTATACATTTTTAACCCAATCGGCGTCGCAGCCTCTTGCCATGTCTCTCGCATAAGCAGTATATACGTACCTGTCGCACAAAACTATATAGCCTGCTCTCAAATGCGGCAAAATAAGCTTTTCATATCTGTCTGTAAAATCGCTCGCATGCATTAGAGAAAATGTGGTGGGAGTAAGGAGATTTTTTTTCTTGGCTCTTTTAGTGGCTTCTTTTACTAGATCGGAAGAGTTCCATTCCGTAAAATACACGACATAATTCAATGATTCAAGCCATTTTTTCAGCAAATAAATCTGCGTGCTTTTGCCTGAACCATCGCACCCCTCTACTACAAACAGCTTGCCTGAAAACTTTCTGGATGAACCATAAGCCCTTGTTTCTTTCACATGCCTCACCTCTCAATTTGTTTGAAATTAAATAATAGCGTTTTCCCAAATATTTGCTTGAAAATATTCGAATGCTCCTTTGCATGATTTAACTCGAACTCCGGGTTTTGTTGTGCGGATACGTCAAGTTTGACTGTTTCTGAGTTTATTTTGCAGCATATTTGTTTTATTTTCCCAGATTCGCTTCTGTCAAGTGATTCGGCTATTTTTAAAAAAACGGACAGCATAGCGGTCAACAACTTGTCTTCTTGCGTTAATATTTTTCTGTATTGCTTAAATAAAGAATCGGCCATTTTGTCTTTTTCATGAGACGCAGCTATACATGCGGCTAATGCAATTTCCCTGTGCGATAGTCCGCAAAGGCGGGAATTTAGTATGATATATGCGGAATGCTCAGGGTGGTCATAGTAATTTACTGCTATTCCGCTATCATGAAGCAGAGAAGCCGCTTGAAGTATTTTTCTCTCTTCCGGACCATACCCGTGAAGCTCGGACAATTCGTCATAAAGCATAAGAGCGAGATTTGCCACATTATAGGCATGCTCATGGTTAATATTATAAAGGTTCATGGTGTTATCGACGCTGTAACTCAAAACGCCTGTAAATCCGCAAAAACTTTTGCCAAAGAGCTGCTCATACAAGATACCTTCTCTCAAGCCCTGGCCGCTGATAATAATCTTGCTGCACATTGAATAATTCAAAATGCATTTAAGTATGTACAAACCTCCAAGGATTATGTCAGACCTTTTTTGAGGAAGCCCTTTTATTTTTATTCTTTCTTTGGCGTCACATTCCTTCAGCATAGCAAATATTTCCTCGAAATCCCCTGCGGACAAGTGATAATTGTGAGTTGCTTCAATGGGATAATCGTTGGTTTTTCTGTGTATTTTGCCAAGTGTCCTTATTGTTCCCCCGAGACCTATTAAAGGCATATCTTCATTATTTTTAAGCCAAGGAAGATTCTTAAGAATGCAGTTCAGGTATTCTTCGGTTTTTTCCCCTTTCAAAGCATTAACGGGCTCGTTAAGACTGAATTTGTCCGATATGCTGACGCTCCCTTCATTAATGCTCGCAATCGAAATAATCTCTTTGTTGCGGAAAGATACTATTTCCGTGCTGGCACCGCCTATATCAACCACTATGCCTTTTGATACGTCAAGAGAATAATAAACAGCGTTATAACCATATATTGCTTCTTCTTCCTCTGTTATTATTCTTATATTGATGCCTGAAGATTGAGAAAGATAATCTACAAAAGCTTTTTTGTTTTTTGCATTTCTGACTGCCGCGGTGGCTACGGCGATTATTTCCTTGTCATTTATTCCATTAGCATTGCACAGCGTTTTAAACAAGTTTAAAATTTTCTCGGCTTTTTTGAAAGCTGCTTCGTTAAGATTACCGTTGTAAAAATCTTGCGCAAGCCTTGCCGAGTAGCTGACATCATCTATCAACTTGTAATAGCATCCGGAACGGAGTTCGTAAATAACCAATCTAATCGAGTTGGATCCTATATCAATTATTCCTGTTTTTTTCAACAATGCCAATCCTGCCTTTTTTGTCCATAGTTTTAATGTAAATAATAACAGTCTTTTTAGGATGCTTTCAATTTTTTATTTTATCATAAATGATTGTTATGGAACATGGGAATATGTTAAGTTAATGTTAACTTTTTTAAATATTGAACCCGGCTCTTTCCTGAGCATGTATCAAAACCGGCCTAAACCCCAGGTAATCCGCCGAAACAAGCTTGAAATCCATGCCATAATGCTCCCCCTCCACGGCGCCGTTGACGCAGCCGGAGTGCAAATGCCCATATATGCACAGCTTTACGCCGTACCTGCGCATTATCTCCACAAAGCCCGACGGCTCCCTTTTTGCGTTAAAAGGCGGGTAATGAAGGGCCGCGACAATAAACCTGACTTCCCCGGCATGAGCGGCTTTTTTCAGCGACAATCCCAGACGCTCAAGCTCCCTTCTGTAAATCTTGGCATCTTCCTCGCTGAAATCTTCATCTCCCGGGCATTTCCACCCCCTTGTCCCGCATACTGAGACATCTCCTATTACGCAGCTGTCGTTATGCAGAAAATCTATCGAATCGAAGCCATTACCCGCCAGAAACTTTTTCAGCTTGCTTATTGTGGTCCACCAATAGTCGTGGTTCCCTTTGAGTATTATCTTTTTCCCCGGCAGCTCGTTAATAAACCTGAAATCATCCAATGCCTGCTCTACATATGTAGCCCATGAAACATCCCCGGGAATCACAACATGGTCTTCCGCGGCAACCGTTTGCTCCCATTCGGTCTTAAGCCTTTCCATATAGCCGCGCCACCTTTCGCCGAACACATCCATGGGTTTGTCTATGCTCAATGCCAGATGCAAATCAGATATTGCATAAATTGCCATTCCCCGTCCTCCTTCGTTCAACTGCGGAAATACTTGTACACCTTTTCTGCGGTGCTTCTGTTCATGCTTTCTACAGCCATCAGTTCGTCTATGCCTGCCCTTTTAATCATCTCTATAGAGCCAAAGTGCTTTATAAGAGCCTTTTTCCGGGCCGGCCCGATACCTTTTATTTCATCAAGCGCAGACGCGGAATACCTCTTCTTCCTTAGTTTTTTATTGTACTCAAGCGCAAACCTGTGGGCTTCATCCTGTATGGATGAAATAAATTTAAGCAAAGGCATATCCACATATAAATCTAATTTAAAATCAGTCCCAACCAGGTACCTAGTCCTGTGCTTCTCATCCTTTGCCATCCCCAATACCGGAATATCGGCATCAAGCCTCTTTAAAACTTCCCGGGCGGCGTTCACATGCCCCACTCCCCCGTCCACAAGCATAAGGTCGGGCAGTTTTTGAAACGCTGCTTCATTGGGCTTTTCAGAAATGGAATCATCTTTTGGAAATGCGCGCTTTAACCGTCTGTATAATACTTCCTGCATGGCCCCGTAATCGTCCTGAGCGTTCACGGACTTTATCTTAAATTTCCTGTATTCCTTGCCCAAGGGAATCCCGTCCTGGAATACCACCATTGAGGCAACAATATCGTCTGAACCCGTATTTGATATGTCATAGGCCTCTATCCTTGATGGAGGGCATTCTGAAGCGAGAATGCGGGCAAGGCTCAAAAGAGCTTCCTCCGCAACCTTTTTATCCGCATCCGTACTTTCCTCGAACTGTTCCATCTCAATAAGGGCATTATTCAGTTCCGTTTCCATTTTATGTTTCTCCAGCACAAGCTTCAAGCTGCTTATTTTGTCCCTAAGGCTTGCCGCCTTTTCAAACTCCATGTTTTCAGCGGCTTCCTTCATTTTCTTTTCAAGCTCCTTCGCAATTCCGTCATACTTTCCCTCAAGAAAAGCGCACACATCCTTCATCAAGGCCCTGTATTCCTCCTTGTCGACATTTCCGCGGCAAGGGGCCAGGCATTGATAGATATGATAATTGAGGCACGGCCTGCCTTTGCCGGCATCGCGCGGAAGCGCCTTCTTGCATGTTTTAACCGGAAACAGCTTCTTAATAAGGCCGATCGTCTCCCTTGCGGCAAAAGCGCTGGGATACGGACCGAAATACTGCGCTCCGTCGTTTTCCATCCTGCGGGTTAAGAATATTCTGGGATACTCTTCGTTCATGGAAACTTTTATATAGGGGTACGTCTTGTCATCCTTCAAAAGCACATTGTATTTTGGCTTGTGCTTTTTTATAAGGTCGCATTCCAGTATGAGCGCCTCCAATTCCGAATCCGTAGCAATGTATTGAATTTTGCGGATATTGGCCGTCAAAGCTCGGGTTTTAGCGGAATGCCCGGCGGAAGGTTGAAAATAATGGCGCACCCTGTTTTTAAGGCTTGCGGCCTTCCCCACGTAAATAGCTTCTCCGCGCCTATCCTCCATAATATAAACGCCCGGTTTATCGGGCAGTTTTTTTAATTCCTCTTGTACGTTAAACTCGTCCATATGATTCATGCCTCTGTCTGACTCGCTTTTCCGCATGCCATGCTCATCTGTCAATTCTCAAGCTCCGCCTCTTCCACCTCCATAACGCTTCTATTGTCTCCGTCCTATATTCATGAGTTGTCACGTTTTGCAACCATTAATTGCCCCGTCATTCGCTGTTATTTTTGATCATTCTTCCTTCAGCTCATCGGAACTCAAGTAATCTTTAAGTTCCTCGGCAGCCTTTTCTTCATCCTCTCCTTCGGCTATAACCGTTATCTTCGCGCCGGGTCCCACGGCTAGCGACAAAAGCCCCAATAGGCTTTTTGCGTTGGCCTTCCTTTCGTCTTTTTCTATCCAGACGCTTGATTTATAGCCGGATGCTTTTTTAATAAAAACAGCGGCTGTTTTCGAATGCAGCCCCGCCTTGTCCTTTATGGTAACTGTCCTTGAAATCATTTTTATCCCCCTTTTCTAGGAGTCTGCTCGAAAAGGCGGACGCATGCAAGAGGAAGTGTCATTTCCTGCATCCGTGATACTTCGAGGGTAGTTTCTAATGCCGTTTACTCGTTCCAATGCGGGCGCAAGCCATTCGGTCTCCTGCCTCAGGGCATGCGCCTGCGGCATCCGTGCCGCAGGCTTGGCAAACTTGACGCCGCATCGGAACTTCGCCACGGCAAAGAAACCGCAGCCTCTTGTATCATGATGCAGTCCATGACTATTCCTCTTGCAGTCCGCCTTGTTAATTTGACATTTCCGGGCAGATTCCTAGCTTCAATTATAGCAAAAAAATAATATCGGAGTAAATATGCTACTCTCTTTTCTCCAGTATTCTCGCCTCAACACTATCCCCGTTCACGGAAGTCCTTATCATTATTGGAAACTTCCGGTTGTTTCTGAATCTGAAATCCACTTTCCCGTAAGCAACCGTAGCATCCTCACCTTCCGGGACATAGCCCACGTCTTTGGAATGCATTTGCCTTTCCGTTACTTCCAACCCGGCTTCTTCAACGGCATTGTATATCGTGCTTGAAAGCTGGCACACCCCCCCTCCTACGCCATACCCTTTTTGCGGTCCGTCCTCCGTTCTTATGATAATGGGCGCTTCCTCATACCCTTTCGCTTCCGTTCTCCTGCCCACCGTATTGTTGAACGAAAATTCCTCTCCGGGCGCAAGCACTTTGCAATTAATTTTTTGGGAAGCCAATTCAATATTATTTACGCGCGGCTCGGTCCTGTTCAGCAGCGGGGTCGCGCATCTGCCGATTTCAACAATTTTAGGCTTCAGCATATCGGAAGTTACGGACGGCTTTATCTCATCCACCGCAAGCCCTACTTTTTCACCCTCATCGGCAGCCAAAACAGCATCAAGCGTATTTTTCACGTTAACCTTTTTGCCCGGCTTCTCCTTCTCAACTTCCCAGGTACTTTCATTAAACCTGGCATTTGCCGCTTCCGAATCGGTCGCTGCCGCATAACGCTCTATCACCTTCAGTATTTCTTTTTCCCCAAGCCCGCCCACGTTGTCTTCTTCAAGGCGGACATCTTTTTTTACCTTCCTTTCAAATAAGCCTGAAAATCTCAGACTGCATGCGGCAAGCATCAAAGCCGGCATAATCGCGAAAACTGCAAAACGCATGACACGGTAATTTTTTTTCACGCAACACACTCCCTATACATACGGCTTTATAATTTTAATTTTGCCGCAAAAAGCCATTTTGAGCTTTTATATCTGCTTTTTGCAGCGGAATATCTATGCCGCCGGCGGCATCGCAAACAAGTATGAAAAAACTTTAGCTTTTAGTAGTTGGAAGCAAGGCAATAATATTCGATTACCATGAAAAAAATTTTTTCATACCAATCAATTTATAAATACACAAATAGTATGCATGCAAAAAAAAGATATATTCTATTTTATTTCAAACAATAAAGACAGGCTCTTTATTTCTCCTTCTCCTTGCCAAAATTCGCGACAGTCTGCGCATAAGCCTTAAGCTTCTCATATACCAAGCGGTTGATGCTGCCTTGAGGATATAAACCATCCTTGCCTTTTTCCCCAGCTTTTACTCCGGTTAAAATTTCTATGCCTTCATCTATGGTTTTAACCGGATAAATGTGGAATTTGCCTTTTTTTACCGCGTCAATCACCTCATCGTTTAGAACAAGGTTGTTTATATTGGAATAAGGTATTATGACCCCTTGCTCCCCGGTAAGACCTCTTAGTCTGCAAAGCTCAAAGAATCCCTCGATTTTGCGCGTCACTCCTCCTACAGGCTGTATTTCCCCCTTCTGATTAACAGACCCTGTCGCGGCTATGCCCTGTTTAACCGGCACATCCGCCAGAATTGAAAGAATGGCGTAAAGCTCCGCGCTGGAAGCGCTGTCTCCCTCCACTCCGCTGTACAATTGCTCGAAGCAGAGGCTTGCAGACAATGAAAGCGGCATTTCCTGCGCATATTTCTGGCCAATATACCCGTTTAATATCAGGACGCCCTTAGAATGAGTGGTACCGCTCATATGAACTTCCCTTTCAATGTTCACTATGCCCCTTTCGCCTATATAAGCAGCCGCCGTTATCTTGGAAGGCTTTCCGAAAGAATAGTCGCCCGCATCAAGTATTGCCAACCCGTTCACCTGCCCTACCACGCTGCCTTCCGTGTCAATCATTATGGCGCCTTCTTCAAGAAGTTCCAGAAGCTTTTTATCATACCTGTTTGAGCGGTATGCCTTCTCAGCTATAGCTTTTTTCACATGCCCGGCTCCTACCAGCCCGCTGCCTTCCATTACGGCCCAGGCGCAGGACTCGCTAAGTATCTCGGCAATTTCATTAAACCTAGTTGACAGCTTGCGCCGGTCCTCCGCCAGTCTCGAACTGTATTCCACAACCTTTGCGACGCCGGACCTGTTGAAATGCGGGACTTTCTCCCTCCTGCAAAAATCGCTTATAAATTTCGCAAGCTCCATAACATTCTCTTTGCTTCTTTCCATCTCGTCGTCAAAATCCGCTTTTATTTTGAAAAGCTTCTTGAAGTCCTCGTCATATTCGTATAAAAGGTGATAAAGCATAGAATTCCCAACCAGTATTACCTTGACATCCAGTGGAATAGGTTCCGGCTTGAGGGTAGAAACAGCTATAAGACCATATTGTTCCCTTACGCTTTCAATACTTATCTGTTTTGTTCTCAACGCCCTTTTCAGCACTTCCCACGACTGGAAATTGCTCAAAACATCTTTTGCCTGCAATATCAGGTATCCGCCGTTGGCCTGGTGAAGCAGGCCGGGTTTAATCATAGTAAAATCCGTTACAAGCGCGCCCAGTTCGTTTTCATATTCCAGCTTGCCGAGCAGATTGTAGAAAGTAGGATTAAAGTCAATAACCACCGGTGCTCCCTTTATGCCGCTGTTGTCCACAAGGAGGTTAACTTTATATCTTTCCGCCGCCGACTGCATATCCTTTCTCATGAAAGGCAAAATTATCTGCTGTTGCTGCTGATTGTCCGAAGCATCCTCAGTCCTGAAATCATCCAGATTTTCTAGGATGTCTTCCTGGACTTTTTCCAGGTATGCAATAACTTTTTTGTGCTCCCTGTATTTTTCCATAAGATCATTTATATGCATGCCTACCGCAAAAAGCGCAATCCTGCCGTCCCATTCCTTCACCTTCTGACATGCTTCCTTTTCCACATTTTTTATTCTACGGATGGTTTCTATAGTTTGAAACTGAACCGCATCGGACCTTTCGGTTATTTCCTGCCTCACCCTTTCATCAAGCTCGTTATAATCGGTTTCGTTCAATATCTTGCCCTCGACAACAGGGAGGAAATATATGCCAGCGTTGGTGGTTCTAACCTTAAAGCCCTGTCTTTCCGCCTCTTCGCTCAACTGCTCCATAAGCTCTGTCCGTTTCTTCTGATATTCCTTAATTATTTTCGACTTTTCCATTTCGTAATCTTCACTGTCAAAAGCCTTCGATATCTCAATTTTCAGCATTTTAACAAACTCGGCCATATCGTCCCTGAACACTTTTCCAAGTCCGGCCGGCAGGTTTATGGCCATGGGTTGGTTCGGGTTTTCGAAATTAAACACATAGCACCAGTCGTCAGGCGTCTTCTTGCTTAAGGCGATTTCCTTCACATAATTCCGCGCATAAGTAGTTTTCCCCGTGCCTGTCACACCGGACATATAAATGTTGTATCCCTTTGAATTAATCTTAAGCCCGAACTCCATGGCGCGGACAGCCCTGTTCTGGCCTATGATGCCCTCCGAAGGCTCAAGTTCCGATGTGTCCTTGAATTTGAACATGGATGGATTGCATTTCCCGCGAAGCTTGCTGAAAGGCAGTTCTCTGAATTCAGACATTTTTACCCCCTTGTTGATGTTTTTGCACCGCAATAAAAATTATTTACAATCCATGTTTCCACATGATTACCGCGTCTTCTCCGTTGTCTTCATAATAGCGCTTTCTCACCCCCGCCGCCGCAAAGCCGAATTTTTTATAAAGCGCCTGCGCAGCCAGGTTGCTTTTTCTCACTTCAAGCGTCATGTTCCGAATTCCTCTCTTTTTTGCCTCTTCTATCAAACCCTCCACCAGTCCGCTCCCGACGCCTTTATTCCTGAAATCCGGATGCACCGCCAGGTTTGTGATATGACCCTCCCCGCATATATCCCACATGCCGGCGTAGCCGACAACCCGCCCGCCTGCTATGGCGCAAATATATACGGCC
>Ga0308414_1001895_pt1 | contig 13595 bp, 7 predicted proteins | sample HotsprSampleOS50_FD_205667 | JGI IMG/M metagenome (GOLD analysis project Ga0308414, IMG submission 205667) | Hot spring phototrophic mat microbial communities from Octopus Spring, Yellowstone National Park, Wyoming, United States - 20090730_OS50 ... | reverse complement strand
CCCGGCGAGCCGCACGGCCCCCCAGTCCGCCGGACGCTCGGCATCGTGGATGGCGGACTCGAACCAGCCGCCTGCGGCCCTCTCCGCCAGCCACACTCCGCCGCCGGAGGCGCTGCCGATGGCCAATCTGCCATCCTTGCCGAAGGCCGCCGAATAGGCCTCGAAGGGCTCGCGGCTCCGGGATGTCAGGACCGTGTCGTCCGGCAGGATCAGGTGGAGCGACGCCCCTTCACAGGCCAGAACCGAGCCGTCTTCGCCCGCGGTCAGAGAGGCGAAGGATGCGGAGAGCTTCTCCACCAGAATCACGGGGGCCTGGCCCGGGCGCAAACGGTAGATTTTGCCGCGAGGCCCGGTGGCGGCGCAGACGGAGCCGTCGCGTCCCGGCGCAAGGGAGCAGACGAAGTCCTCCGCCGCACGGAACACCGCACGCGCCTGTCCTTCCCCGATCCGCCAGACAGCCGCCCCGCCCGATGTGGCCGCGAACAGGGCTCCACCTTCGCCGCGCGCCAGGGCTGTGACGTGTGCCTGACCCGTATCCGCCACGACGCCGGCCGAACCGTCGCGCCCCACCCTCCAGATGCGCCCGCTTCCGCCTCCCGCGACGATCACCGAACCATCCTCCGCCGCCACCATGGCCGCCGGATGGACGCCGGGAAGCCTTGTCACCGCCCGGTGAGTGCCCCCTTCAATGAGCCAGACTCCGCCGTCCGGGGACGTCCCGGCCCAGACGGCTTCGCCGTCCACCGCCAGGCAGGAGGGGACAACCGGCCCGAGCGAGGCCAGCACGCTGGCCGAGCCGTCCGGACCGATGCGGCGGATCTCGCCCTTCGTGCCGGAGGCCGCCACGATGCTGCCATCCGCAAGCCAGGCCACCGACCAGACGAAGGCGTCCGCGAACGACGTCAGGCGCCTGAAGGCGTATCCGGCGGTCAGTCCGCCGCGGGAGCTGACCGCCACCCCTTCGCCTTCGCCCTTCAGGAAATCCTCGCGCGAGTGCTGCAGCCAGGTCCGGGTCTTGCGTCCGACATCCGACACGGAGGGGCCGGGAGTGGTGTCCTTCGCAGGGGCCTTCCCGGACGGCCGCGCAACGCCGTCCTGCGAGGCCTTCTCCTCCCCTTCCTGCGGCGCCGCAGCTTCCTGAGGCTCTCCGGTGGATTCCTCGGCGGACTCCTCTGCGGAAGGCGAAGCCGCAGCCGGCTCACCCCCGCTTTCCGATGCCTGCCGCCAGACGGCGGTCTCCACAGCTTCGCTTCCGGAATCAGAGGCTTCATCCCCGGATTCTCCGGAAGAGCCCCCGGACGGGGAGGGGGCCGGCCTGGCTGCCGGAAGCGACGGAGCGGACGCGGCGGCGGACGCTTTCTCGAGCAGGCTCCTGCGCTGGATGGTGATGGAGACCATCTGCGACCCCTGCACCACCCATCCGGTCGGCAGCGTCGAGCGGACCTCGTCGCGCAGAAGCCGCAGTCCGCTTCCGCCCGCCGACTGAAGCGCCTCCTCCATCACCGGGGACAAACCGATGAGCCGCTCGCCGTTCAGCGAGAACGACGCGCTCGGAAGGATGACACGCGCCACCAGGCTGTTGTTCGCGTCCAGTTCCCTGAAGCGCTGCAGCATCTGACGCAGGCTGACCGCGTTCCGGATGTCCTCCAGCGCACGGGAAGGAGGGGCCGTCTGCGCGCCCGAAGGGCCGGAGGCGCTCCGTCCTAACCCGGATCCTCCTCCCTGGACGACCAGCACCGCCCGGCCGTCCGGCGCGTTCTCCGGGATCGTAACCTCGAGCGTCTGAGTGACCGGCTCGGCGCGATAGGGCCGGATTTGCACGTGCACCCTGACCGACTCGCCGGGCCTGTAGGTGGTCCGGTCCGTGTAGGCGCGCTCGATCTCAGCCGTCTGCCGGGTCTCATAGAGAGTGACGTCCAGAGACACGCGCTCCGGCAGAACCGGCCCGAACCGGTTTCCCTGCAGCAGGGTGACCAGGGCGTTCAGATCCTCCAGGGCCGCGGACGCCACATCGGAATCACTGAAAAACAGATTCGTCCGCTCCACGGGCTCCATTCCGGCCGGCTTGACCGTGGTCCGGACCAGGGCCATCCCCTCTCCGGGATAGGGGCGCAGGCGGCTGACCGCCTCCATCGCCACCGCCCGGGTGAGCAGCGGAGTGACCAGAGGGTGGCGGACGACGGACGCGCGGAACCTCCGGACCGCGCCTCTCTGGCCGACGCGCATCGTCACCTCCACGGGAACCATGGCGGGACGGTGCCCCACCCGGGCAGAGACGGCGAACGGCAGGTCGTGGGTGGACGCGCCGACGAAGCTGACGGGTGAGGCCAGCTTGAAAGAGGAGAGGTAGCTGGTGAAAACGTCGTGCACCCAGGCGGTGCACATCGGCGCTTCGAGCGGACCGATCTGCAGGAACGGGTGTCCGAAGGCAAGGACCCGGTCGCCCCTCCGGTAGGTGACCGTTCCGACCGCCGTCACGTCCACGTCGCCGGTCACCAGCGAGAAGCCCACGGCCGACCCTTCCTTCAGCGGCAGCGGCCCGCGCTCCATCCGGCCCGGTCCCTCGCGCACCTGAAGCGGGATACCGGAGAGTCCGGCGCTCAGGAGCGAGAGCGCCCGCGCAGAAAACCCGGAGACCGTCACCGTGCCCGTCAGCGGCCGGAACCAGGCCGTGCCGTCCGGACCTCCGGAAGCCGCACGCGCCGGATCCGTGGTGATGCCGTACGCCCGGATACGGCCCTGCCCCACCGGGATGGAAGAGGGGAGCGGCCGGGGCTCGTCCAGCCCGGGCGGCGACGCGGGGAGGGAAGAATCCCAGGCCGAGAGCATGTCCTCGATGGGTGTCACCAGCCCGATGGGCTCCCGGGCAAAGCTTCCGGCGAACGATATGGCTCCGATGATTCGGCCCTGGATGTAAACCGGGCTTCCGCTCATCCCCTCGGCGATGTTGATGGGACGCCGGTCCAGCTCTCCGCCGCCGATGCGCACCAGGATGAGCGGCCGCCCGAGGTTCATGCCGGGCATGACTCCCAGGACCTTCACATCGAAGCGTTCGACGCGTGCTCCCCTGAAGACGGTGAGGCCGTACCCCTGCATGCCGGCGCGCACCTGCGACACGGGCAAAATGCGCGCGGCATCCTCCGGCGGGACGGGCGGCGCGGCGGCCAGGGGCAGGCAGGCGTAAGGGAAGAGCGCCGCAAAGGTCGCGGCGGCGAGAGGGACGAGACGCGTCTTCAGCAAGCCAGATCCTCCACAGCGGCAGGAATCGGGCCGGCGGCGCGCTGGCGGCGCCGGCGCCGGGACGGGGCATCAAGCATCATTATGGCATGTGCGGCGGGGAAAGGGAGTGGGGAGTAGAGTGGACGGGAGCAGCAAAGCGGCAGAAAAGGAGCAGAGCAGGCCGCGGCCGGGCGCTCGCGAACGCCCCGGCCCGCATAGTGACGCGGAGCCACTTTGCCACGACGGGCACGATGGGTCTGCCGCCGCGGGGGATGAAAAATGTTGCCCGGACGTCGAATACTTCAGAGGTGCCCCCCGCTGCGCCCGGAAGGGGCCCCGGTCGGGAGAAAGAGACAACACTGATGACAAAGATGCGCTGCAAGCTTTTCCAGTGCGCCGTCCGTGCGGCGGTGGCCGCCATCGCCGCAATGGCTGCCTGCCCGCCTGCGCCTGCAGAGGAGGCGCAGCCCGTGTTCCGGTTCGCTCCGGCGGACGGAACAGCCTGGACGGAGGAATCGGTCTCCCGCAGGACACTTCTGGCGGCCGGTGTGGATCCGGAGGAGGAGATCCTGAAGCTCCGAATCCGCTACTCGGTGAACCGCTCCGGCGACGGCTACGTGATGACGGCCGACCCGTCGGGCTTCGAGATGACGCGCGGCGGCAAACCTATGGCGGACCCCGTCCAGCAGATCATCAACACGACCCGGATCACCTACCGTCTGGACGCGCAGGGCAGGCTGCAGGGGATCGAGGGATACGCTGGCATTCTGGACGCCGCGGTGCGGGCCGCCCCGAAAGAGATGGCCCGGTCCCTGCCCGCGACCCTCGGCGAGAAGGTGCTGGTAGAAAAGGAGACCAGCTCCTGGCGCGCCCGCATCGGAGACGCCATCGGTCTGCCGGCCGAGCCGGGCACCGGCTGGGTCAGCGAAGGGGTCACCCCCCTGCCCGACGGGCGGCAGGCGCGCTACTACGTCGTCACCGTCTTCACGGGCTGGCAGCAGCAGGGCGGCAGGAGACTGGCCCGGCTGAAGTTCACCTTCGGGACGGACGCAGGCCGGCTGCAATCTCTGGCCGACGATCTGGCGCGGGACACCGTCAGGCTCCGTTCGAGGCCCCGCCCCCTTGATACGCTGACCGGCTTCAGCATCAGCGGTTCCGGCGAGCGCCTGGTGGACCCGGAGACGATGATCGTCCACTCCGAAAGGTCGTCCCGGACCATCCAGATCCCCCTGCGCGGGCCAAAGGGGCAGGAGATGCCCGTCGTGCTGCAGGAAAACAGGGAGACGAAACTGGTGTCCGGGCCGGGGACGGCCGGAGAATGAGCGGCAGGCGATGACGGGCAGGCAGCACCCTCCCACCCGGGTGGAGCACGATCTGCTGGGCGAGATGGAGATCCCGGCGGATGCCTACTACGGCATCCACGCCGCCCGCGCCGCGTCCAACTTCCGGATCGCGGGCGAGGGTCTGCATCCTGAGCTGATCCGGGCTCTGGCGCTGGTGAAGAAGGCCTGCGCCCTGGCGAACAGACGCGCGGGACTGCTGGAAGGCCGCATCGCCGACGCCATCTGCCGCGCCGCGGACGAGGTTGCGGGGGGAGAGCTGCGCGACCAGTTCATTACGGACGCGCTTCAGGGGGGCGCGGGCACTTCGGCCAACATGAACACGAACGAGGTGCTGGCCAACCGCGCCATCGAGCTCCTGGGAGGCACGAAGGGCGACTACTCACTGGTGCATCCTCTCGACCACGTGAACCTGTCCCAGTCCACGAACGACGTGTTTCCCACGGCGGTGCGGGTGGCCTGCCTGCGCCTGCTGCAGGAGGCCACCGGCGCGATGAACCGCCTGCAGGGAGCGCTGCAGGCGAAAGAGACCGAGTTCGCCGGCGTGCTGAAGATCGGGCGGACGGAGATGCAGGATGCCGTGCCGGTGACGCTGGGGCAGGAGTTCGCGGCCTGGGCTCAGGCGGTGAAGCGGGACTGGTGGCGTCTCTACAACGTGGGGGAGCGGCTGCGTCAGGTCAATCTGGGAGGAACGGCGGTCGGAACAGGGCTCAACGCCGACCTGCGCTTCGTTTACGTGGCATCGGACATTCTGCGCGAGATCACGGGGCTGCCCCTGGCCCGGGCGGAGAACATGATGGACGTCACGCAGAACTGCGACGTCTTCGTGGAGGTGTCCGGGCTGTTGAAGTCCGCGGCGGTGAACCTGGCGAAGATCAGCGGGGACCTTCGCCTGCTTTCCAGCGGCCCGCGGGCCGGCTTCGCGGAGATCCGTCTGCCCGAGCTTCAGGCAGGGTCCTCCATCATGCCGGGGAAGGTGAACCCGGTGGTGCCGGAGGCCGTGGCGCAGGCGGCGTTCCAGATCCAGGCATGTGACCTTGCGGTGACTCTGGCGGCTCAGTCCGGCCAGCTGGAGCTGAACGCGTTCCTGCCGTGCATCGCGCATAACCTCCTGAAGAGCTTCGACCTGCTGCGCTCGGCATCGGATCTGCTGGCGGCAAAATGCGTGGCCGGCATCGAGGCGGATGCGGAACGGTGCCGCCGGCTGGCCGAGAGCTCGCCCGTCCTGGCGACGGCCCTCGTGGGACACATCGGCTACGAAAAGGCCACGGCCATCGCCAGGGAAGCCATGGCGTCGGGCCGGACGGTCCGGGAGGTGGCTCTTGAGACAGGCCTGATCCCGGCGGAGGATCTGGACAAGATCCTCTCAGCGGGCGAGATGACGCGTCCCGGAGTCCCGGGCAGGAGGCCTGCCGGTCCGCCGGGAGAGTGAGCGCGCGGGCGGGCGAGTCCGTTTGCCGGGCCCGGAAGCGGTATGCTATACTCGGGATACCCTCTTCAGGAGCAGACCGGACCACATGGGCAACTTCATCTTCCTCAACGGAGAGATCGTCCCGCACGAACAGGGCAAGGTCTCCGTCTACGACCACGGTTTCCTGTACGGCGACGGCGTCTTCGAGGGCATCCGGACCTATAACGGGCGCATCTTCAAGCTGGACGAGCATCTGGAGCGGCTCTACTTCAGCGCCAAGGCCCTGATGATCGACATCGGGATGAGGAGGGACGAGCTGCGCGGCGCGATCCTGGAGCTGTCGCGGCGCAACGGGATGAAGGATGGCTACAACCGGATCACGGTGAGCCGGGGGGTCTCGCTCGGGCTGGACCCGCGCAACATCTCGGGGCCTGCCACCGTGGTGGTGATGAACGACGCGCTGAGCCTCTACCCGCGCTCCATGTACGAGAACGGACTGGACGTGATGACCGTCTCCACGCGCATCCCTCTGCCCCAGACCGTGGAGCCGCGCATCAAGAGCCTGGGAAAGTATGTCGCAAACATCCAGGCCAAGATCGAAGCCAACCGTGTGAACGCCGGGGAAGGGCTGATGCTGAACACCCAGGGCTATGTGGCGGAATGCACGGGGGACAACATCTTCATCGTCCGGCGTGGGGAGATCGTCACTCCGCCCTCGTGGGCCGGCATCCTGCTGGGAATCACCAGGAACACGGTGATTGAACTGGCGCGGGAACAGGGGCTGACGGTGCGGGAGGACATCTTCACTCTGTTCGATGTCTACACCGCCGACGAGTGCTTCCTGACGGGGACGGCGGCGGAGGTCATCCCGGTGCGGACTGTGGACGGCAGGGTGATCGGAGAGGGCCATCCCGGGCCGGTGACGCGCTCGCTGATGGACGCCTTCAGGGAACTGACGGCGACGTCCGGCGTTCCTATCTATGAAGAAAACGCGACAGCCGCGACGGGTGTCGGGTGAGGGGAGTCCGGCCCTGAAAGACGGCAGGGTCCCGCACAGTCCAGCAGCCGCGGAAGTCAGCTTCCGCGGCTCTTCTGTTCCGGCGGGAATGCGCGGCCGCGCGGGGGCTCAGCGAGGAACCCGCCGATGCGGCGCCCTGTCTGACAAAGTGAAGGCTGTGAAGGTCTCAGCGGAATCGCTCTGCTGAAGCGGGGCCGGCAGACCGAAACAGGTGATGGAGAAGGCTCGCGGGGGAGTCCCGACTCGCCCCGGTTTGAGGAACGAAAGAGGTATAATCTAAAGTGTCTGGAGGCAACCGGCCAGGAGAGGAGGTCCGATAGTCTTATGTGGCAGCGGTTTACGGAACGCGCCCGGCGCGTGGTCTTTTTCGCCCAGGAAGAGGCTAACCGCCTCGGCGAAAATTACGTCAGCACGGAGCATTTGCTCCTGGGTCTGGTGCGCGAGAACGACAGTGTGGCCGCGAGGATCCTGGATCGGCTCGGGGTCTCTCTGAGCCGCATCCGCGCCGAGGTGGAGCGGCAGGTCTCCCGGGGAGACGGCCGTCTGGGGCAGGATATGCAGCTCACGCCGCGGGCCAAGCGCGTCATCGACCTCGCCTACGACGAAGCGCGCCAGCTGAACAACAACTACATCGGCACCGAGCATCTCCTCCTTGGCCTGATCCGCGAGGGGGACGGCCTGGCCGGAAGGGTACTCCAGAAACTCGGCGTGGATCTGGAGAGGACCCGGCGCGAGGTGATGAACCTCCAGGACACGGACACCGCCCTCTCCGCCACCCGCGCCCGGTCCCGGACCCCGACTCTGGATGAGTTCGGGCGCGACCTGACGGAGCTCGCCCGCGCCGACAAGCTGGACCCCGTCATCGGACGCCAGACGGAGATCGAGCGCGTGATTCAGATCCTGTCCCGGCGGACGAAGAACAACCCGTGCCTCATCGGCGAGCCGGGAGTGGGCAAGACCGCCATTGCGGAGGGACTGGCTCAGAGGATCGCCTCCGGCGACATCCCGGAGATGCTGAAAGACCGCCGGATCGTGGCTCTGGACCTGCCCGGACTGGTGGCGGGCACCAAGTACCGCGGCGAGTTCGAAGAGCGGATGAAGCGCGTCATCGACGAGGTCCGCAAGGCAGCCGGTGAGGTCATTCTGTTCGTGGACGAGCTGCACACGCTGGTGGGCGCGGGGGCGGCCGAGGGCGCGATCGACGCCTCCAACATCATGAAGCCGGCCCTGGCGCGCGGGGAGCTGCAGTGCATCGGCGCCACGACCATGGACGAGTTCCGCAAATACATCGAGCGGGACGCCGCCCTGGAGCGGCGGTTCCAGCCGGTGCAGGTGCGCGAGCCTTCCGTGGAGGAGTGCATCGAGATCCTGCGCGGTCTGGTCTCCCGCTACGAGGAGCATCACGGCATCCGGATCGAGGACTCCGCTCTGACGGCGGCCGCCCGGCTGGCGGACCGCTACATCAGCGACCGCTGTCTGCCGGACAAGGCCATCGACCTGATCGACGAGGCGGCGTCCAGAGTGCGGCTGCAGCTTGCGCTTCCGCCTCCCGAGCTCAGGCAGGCCAACCTGGAGCTGCAGGAGGTGATGAAGAAGCTCTCGGAGATCCCCAACTCGTCGGAGTATGAGAGCGCAGCCGAGTTGAAGATCAGGGAGCGGGAGCTGAAGGACCGCATCGCCGAGCTGAACGAGATCTGGCAGGACCGCAAGCAGAACATGCCCGATGTCGTGAGCGACGACGAGATCGCGCACATCGTCTACTCGTGGACGGGCATCCCCGTGTCGCGCCTGGTGGAAGGCGAGACCTCCAAACTGCTGAAGATGGAGGAGGCTCTGCACAACCGGGTCATCGGGCAGGACGAGGCCATCGAGGCGGTGAGCCGCGCGGTGCGCCGCGCCCGCAGCGGTCTGAAAGACCCGCGCAGGCCGATGGGCTCGTTCATCTTTCTGGGGCCGACCGGCGTGGGCAAGACGGAGCTGGCGCGGGCTCTGGCGGAGTTCCTGTTCGACAGCGAAGACACGCTGATCCGCATCGATATGTCGGAGTATATGGAGCGCTTCGCCGTCAGCAGGCTGGTGGGGGCGCCTCCCGGCTACGTTGGATACGACGAGGGCGGTCAGCTGACGGAGCAGGTCCGCCGCCGGCCCTACAGCGTGATCCTGCTGGACGAGATCGAGAAGGCGCATCCCGAGGTCTTCAACATCCTCCTGCAGGTCATGGAGGATGGACGTCTGACGGACGCTCAGGGCCGTGTCGTGGACTTCAAGAACACGGTCATCATCATGACCTCCAACATCGGGGCGCATCTGATCGCGGGCGAGAGCAGCATGGGTCTGCGATCCGCGAAGAAGGGCGACGAGAGCGACCGCTCTTACCAGAGCATGCGCAACCGGGTGATGGAGGAGATGAAGAAGGTGTTCCGGCCGGAGTTCCTGAACCGGGTGGACGAGACCATCGTGTTCCATTCGCTCACGCACGAGCAGATCCTGCAGATCGTGGACCTGCTGCTGGACCGTGTGAAAGCCCAGCTGCGCAATCAGGGAATGGAACTGGAGGTCAGCCGCGAGGTCAAGGAGATGCTGGCCGAAGAGGGGTTCGATCCGACCTTCGGAGCCCGTCCGCTGCGCCGGGCGGTCCAGCGGAACATCGAGGATCCGCTGTCTGAGGAGATCCTGCTGGGCCGCTTCAGCGAAGGCGACACCATCCGCGCCGAGGTGGAGGACGGCAAGATCTTCTTCACAAAGTCGGTGGCGGCTCTGGAGGAACTTCCTCTGGAGGAGCCATCGAAGAACTGAATACGGCCACGAATGTGAAGCCCCTGCCCCCGGGCAGGGGCTTTTTGCTGCAGGGCGGCGGGTTCCCGGCGGCATCCTGTTAAGAAGTCAGGGACGTGCTACGTCTCATTCTCGATGAAGCGCCGCTCCTGGAGACTGGTGATCGCTGTTTTCGGACGACGGAGGAGACACGGAACGATGGCGGGACTGAAAGCGTTTACCGCGGGGCTGACTGCCGTCCTCGCCGCCGCGGCCGCGGCGGCCGGGCCGGCAGTGACGCTCAATGCGGACAACCTTTCGATGGACTCACTCGCCCGGCAGCTTTCGAGTGCGTCCGGCGAGATGGTCGTGGCGGACCCGGCGGCTCAGGGGCAATTCAGCGGCGGGTTCAACAACGCTCCGCTGGAGCAGGTGCTCACCGCGGCCACGAAGGCGGCCGGTCTGAAGTGGTACAAGGTTTACCTGCCCGCCGACATCTCCCGCGAAGATGCCGCGAAACAGGCGCGCGAGCAGGTGGCTCTGCTGCAGGCGGTCGAGCAGCTGAAGAGCGCGATGATCTACGATCCGGCGACCGGCACGCAGGCGGTGTTCTCCCGCAGGGAGGAGAAGGACGAGCAGGCGGACCAGGCAGCCGCAGCGCAGGGGCTGAAGCCGGTCTACTACATCGCGGGAAAGACCGCCTCTTCCTCCAGCGCATCCGCTTCCGCCGCATCCGCCGCGGCGCCCATTGATCAGACCGGAGCCCCCATCGTGCAGCAGTATGCTCAGATGGAGCTGCAGCGGAACAGGGCGTTCCTGCAGATGACTCCGGAGCAGCGCGCCGCGGCCCTGGAGCAGACCCTGCTGAACGAGCTTGCGATGAACCCCTCGGACCGGCAGGCAATGGCGCGGGCCCGGATGGAGGCGTTTCGCGCGCTGGCTCAGAGCAACTCTCCGGTCTGGCAGCAGTACCGGGAGCAGCGGCGCGAGCTCTGGCGGGGGATGCCCCGCGAGTGGGGCGGGGACGGCGGAGAGCGGCCCGGGCGGGGCGAGCGTCCTCAGCGCCCGCAGTAACCGAGTGGCGAAGCAATGTGAACCTGCTCAGGGCCCTCCCGCAGCCGGGAGGGCCTGTTTGTCTCAGGGCACGCCCCGCTGATCCTCCGGGGAACCGCGGTGCCGCGGCGGTCGTCCATCTGTTTGAAGCCGCACGCGCCGCGGGAAATGACAGAGGGGCCCGTGGCGGATGGAGGCGGCTCCCGGAAGGGAGAAAAGGACCCATGAAGAACGCCACGCCGGCGGAGGAGCGCGCTCCTCTGCCGTCCGAACCGTTCAGGGATGAGAAAGAACCGGAACTGTCGCCCCGCGGCGGCCGGTATCTGGATCTGATCATCCCGGCACGGTCCGGAGTCCGCTCGTGTGTGAGCGCCGGACGGACCTGTTCGCCGGAAACGTGGGCGAGCGTCCTGAGAGGCATCGCCCGGCCGGCATCGAGTCATCACCGGCAGTCATCCAGGGGCTTCTGAGCCCGGTTTCATCGTCTGTCAGGTAAAGGGCCGCGGGCCGCAGGGTCCGCGGCCCTCGTTTTGCCGGGAGGCGGCCTCTTTGCCGTGCCCGGCGTGGCCGCCCGCCCGGCCGGGCAGTAAAATCCCTCGCAGGGGAGCCTATGGAGAAAAGCTTGCGTCTGGACACCCGGCGGCGGGTCACACGGGCTCTGCGGATCGCGGCCGCCGCTTGCACCGCGCTGACAGTTGCGGCTGCAGCCGCACACGTGTGGCTGGACAGTCTCTACACCGCCGAACTGACCAACATCATCTCAGGGCTCGAGGAGCAGGGAATCCCCACGACCATGGAGCAGCTCACCGGCAGCGCCCCTCCCGCAGCCCGGAATGCCGCCGCGGTCATCCTGCGCGCCCTTCCTCCGGCCGGTCCCGGAAAGCGGCATTCCTGGGAGGCTGTGATCGAGCGCGTCGTGACGCCCGCGGCAGAGGGTCCGTCGGAGGATGAGATCGGGGAAGCCCGCAAACTGATGGCCGGACAGCTCGCCGGGACGCTCCGGCAGCTTCACCGGGCGGCGGCGCTGCCGGAGGCCCGGTATCCGCTCGCTCCAGGGACCCTCGACCTGGACGGATCCGCTGTCGCGAGCGCCGGCCTGGCGGTCCGGCTGCTGACCACGGAGGGCATTCTCCGGCACGCAGCGGGAGACAGCGGCGGCGCTGTGGAGAGCTTCGGGTCGGCGCTCCGCATCGCGCATACGCTAGGGGTGCAGAGGGACCGCGCGGGCTGGGCGGCGGCGTGGCCGGCGGTGAACCTGGCGCTCTCGGGGATCCAGACGGCCCACCGCATCCGCCCTCTGGACGCGGCGCAGATGCGCCGGCTGGACCGGTTGCTCGGCTCGATCGACTGGACGGCCGGCTCCGGCAACGTGCTGGACGCCTTCACCGTGTCCGCCGTGACCGACGCTCGCAGGTGGCAGGCCGAGCGCGGCCTGCGTGGGCTGCTCCGCCGCCCCTATGCGGCGGGGATGTACGTGCGCCTGCTGGAGATGCTGCAGACGGTGAGGCGTCTCTCCGGAAAGCCCTGGCGGGAATGGCCCGCCGGGGTGCGCAATCCCCCGCGGACGAACTGGCTGGCTCCGGGCCGCGCGCTGGCCGAAATGATGCGGCCCTGGGTGACCGGCCCCTTCTGGCAGCGAGACGCAATCATCGCCTGTTGCGGGGCCGTGAGGCTCAAGCTCGCTCTGGAGGCACACCGTCAACGAACCGGCGAGTATCCGCTTCGCCTGCAGGCGCTCGAGATGCCGGCAGGAGGCCCTCCTCCCGCCGACCCGTTTGCGGGCGAACCCTTCCGGTACGCGCGCACCCGGAGCGGCTATCTCTTCTACAGCATCGGGCCGGACCTCAGAGACGACCAGGGACGCGTGCGCAAGAAGACGAAACAGCCCCTCGAAGAAGGCGACCTGGTCTGGGACGCACGCTCCTGGCTGCCCCGCCAGCCGGAATGACGACCGCCCGGCGGTATCCGGGTCCTTTCTACCCCTGAAGGCTCTGCTGCAGCGCCCGCACGTACTGCTCCGCCACCTCCAGGTCCTTCACCGCCTCGGAAGCCGGGGAGCGCACCGGCCGGCCGTTACGCACGCACTCGATGAAATGGCTCGCCTGCGCGCGCATGCTCCAGACGGGGGGCATGACGGGCCGCACCCAGCGCGGCGGCTCATCGGCCGAGCCGCCGAAGTAGATGCGCACATCGCCGCCGTTCTGCTGCGCCATCGGCGCCGGCACTGAAAGGTCCACCCGTCCGTTCTCGAAGCTGATCAGGTAGAACTCCTCCCAGCTGCTGCGCAGGCCCCGCCCCTTCATCTCCAGCGTCAGCGTGATGCCGCTCTCCGTCTCGCCCACCATCAGCGCCCCGTTGCGGTCGGCGTAGGTGACGCGGTAATCCTCCCCGGCCAGGTAACGGATGAGGTTCACCTGGTGGATGTAGTAGTTGACGAACGCGTCGTAACGTGCGGCCAGACTGGAATCCATCCATTCAGGAGGGGTCTCCGGGACGACACCCTCGTAGTGCGGCGGAGCATCACCCGCGTTCAGCCCCCACTGGATGCCGAACACCCAGTCGCCGGGCGGCATGGTGGCGCGCAGATAGTTCATGGGGCCGGCCTCGCCGGATTCGCGCCAGCGCTTCACCCTGGCCGCGGCTTCCACGGCCGCCGGAAGCGAGCGCTTCATGTAGCCCACCATATACGGCACCCCCTTGTTCTCCGCGAGCTCGGCCAGCCTCCGCCCGGTATCGGGGCGGACGGCGATGGGCTTCTCGGTCATCAGTGGAAGTCCGGCGTTCAGGATGTCCGGAACGA
>Ga0308414_1001894_pt1 | contig 13611 bp, 12 predicted proteins | sample HotsprSampleOS50_FD_205667 | JGI IMG/M metagenome (GOLD analysis project Ga0308414, IMG submission 205667) | Hot spring phototrophic mat microbial communities from Octopus Spring, Yellowstone National Park, Wyoming, United States - 20090730_OS50 ... | reverse complement strand
AGAATTTGGCTACGACACGATGGCGACCACGAAACCCAAAGATGCGCTGGCTCGCTATCAAGAAACTTTCGCACAGAATCCTGACAAAATTGCGTTGGTTATCAGCGATTTAGGCATGCCCGATATGTGCGGCGATGAGTTAATCAAACAGATTTTAGCCCTGAATCCAAAGCAAAAAGTGTTGGTCATATCAGGCTCTTATGATGAAGAGAAGCGGTCGAAGTTGATGACGCTTGGCAAGGTCTCGTATTTGCAAAAGCCGTTTGAGGTTGAGGAGTTGGTGAGGACGGTGTATCGTGTGTTGGGGGATTAAGTCGTTCAGTATAATCTGCTATGCCGTGCCGAGATTTTTTTCCTTGTCATTCCAAACGCCGAGAGGAATCCATTGTGGATGCTTCACTACGCTTACGCTCCGTTCAGCATGACAGATTGCGCATTTGAAACTGACCTCACCCTGTTTCGGCTTTGCCGAAACGTCCCTCTCCTTTTGCAAGGCGAGGGACGTCGCATAGCGACAGGGTGAGGTAAATCTAACATGGATGCTTCGCTTCGTTCAGCATGACAAATTCGGGTGCGTCTGCTTCACGGCGTTTGGCACGAGAGGCTTTGGGCGACTGCCAGCGCCAGCCAAGTCATTTATAGTCTGAAAGTTAGGTTACCCCACCGTCACGCCCTCTCGTAGAAGGAATTTGGCGTATTTTCACGCCGTTTAGGATTTGCATGGTCATGCTTCAAGCCAATTTTTTCCAGACGGACATCAAATTTCTCAAGGGCATTGGTCCGAATCGGGCGGATGCGCTGTATCGGGCGGGCATTCGCACGTTTGAAGATTTTTTGAATTTCTTTCCGCGCCGCTATCTCAATCGCACGCTTATCAAAAGCATTGCGGCACTTCGCGAAGGTGAGCTTGCCACAGTGGTTGGTGAAATTAAATCGGTGCGTCTTGAAGGCAGTTCTTGGAAAAATCGTCGCCTTGTGGTGCAGCTCTTCGATAAGACAGGCGTGCTGGAACTGACTTGGTTTCAAGGTGCGGCGTATTTGCAAAAGATATTCAAGGCTGGCGAAGCCTTAGCGGTGTCAGGCAAGGTCGGCTTTTTTGGCTCCAGACCGCAAATGCTTCACCCTGATTTTGACAAACTCTCTGCGCTGGAAACGGACGCCCAAGATGGCGAACTCAACGACTATGAGCTTTTCAACACGGGCAAAATTGTCTCACTTTATTCCACGACCGAAGCCATGAAACAAGTGGGGCTCAATACGCGCGCCATTCGCCGCCTGATGCGACAGTTGCTTGAGCAAGCCGCCTCACACATTGAAGAAAATCTCTCCCCTGCTCTGCTTGAAGCCTATCACCTGATGCCGCTTAAAGATGCCTACACACAAATCCACTTTCCCCAAACCCTCGAAGAGCTCGAGCGCGCTCGTTTTCGGCTCAAGTGGACAGAACTTTTTTTCATGCAATTGCTTTTTGCCTTGCGCAAAGAGGAAATTTCCAGCACCGTTCATGCCACCCCGTTTGAAAAAGTCGGTGATTTTACCAACAAGCTCTATCGCTCTTTGCCATATGAGATGACCGACGCCCAAAAGCGTGTCATCAAGGAAATTCGTGCCGATTTGCGCAGCGGTATCCAAATGAATCGCTTGCTGCAAGGTGATGTCGGTAGCGGCAAGACACTCGTTGCCATGTTTGCCATGATGATAGCCCTCGACAATGGTGTGCAGTGTGCGTTCATGGCACCTACCGAAATTTTAGCCACACAGCACTACCTAACGCTCAAATCCATGCTCTCTCCCTTAGGCGTCAGCATTGAGCTCTTAGTTGGCAAGCAGCGCAAAAAGCTACGCGAAGAACTTCTCGAGAGCATTGCCACAGGCAAAACCCAAATCGTGGTCGGCACCCATGCCTTGATTCAAGACAAAGTGCAGTTTCACAATCTGGGTTTAGCCATCATTGATGAGCAGCACCGTTTCGGCGTCTTGCAGCGCAAAGCCTTGCAGGATAAAGCACTCAATCCACACATTCTTCTCATGACCGCCACGCCCATTCCTCGCACCCTTGCCATGACGCTCTACGGCGATTTAGATGTCTCCATCATTGATGAAATGCCCAAGCATCGCAAGCCGATTGTTACATACTTGCGCCATGAATCGGAGCGAGAAAAAGTCTATGAAGCCGTCAAAGCGGAGCTTCGCAAAGGTCAGCAGGCTTACATCGTCTATCCGTTGGTTGAAGAGTCCGAGAAAGTGGATTTGGCAGCGGCGGTTGAAAGCTACGAGTATTTGAAAAATCATGTCTTTGCTGACTATCGCGTCGGATTGATTCACGGGAGGATGTTTCCTTACGAGAAAGAGGAAGAGATGCAGATGTTTCGCTCTGGCAAGACGCGTGTCTTGGTTGGCACCACCGTCATTGAAGTGGGCGTCGATGTGCCGAATGCGACCATCATGGTCATTGAACATGCTGAACGATTTGGTTTGGCACAATTGCATCAGCTACGCGGGCGCGTCGGTCGTGGCTCGGAGCAATCTTATTGCTACCTTCTCTACGATAAGCTTTCTGCCGATGCCAAAGCGCGTCTTGCCGCAATGGAAGCCACCAACGATGGGTTCAAAATCTCCGAAGTTGATGCACAACTGCGCGGCGCTGGCAACATCATGGGCACACAGCAATCAGGCAACATCACGACTCTCAAAATAGCTAACCTCAATGAAGACACCGACATTTTGCAGTCCGCACGCCAAGCCGCTTTTGCCCTTGTTGCGCAAGACCCACACCTACGCCAGCCTGAACACAAAGGCATTCGCGATTACTACATTCGGCATTTCCGCCATAAGTATGGGCTATCGGATGTTGGATAGCATTGAGCACATTCGGCAAGAACATGCTGTGCGTGGCCGTCAAGAGGTGAGCTTTTGATAGGCGGCGTGAAGCATGGGCAAAATTTTGGCATATCGCTCAATGCGTGCCAAGTCTTTGGGCGAAGGGTTGGCAATACGCTCGAGCCGCATGTTATCTGTTACATCCGCAATTTTGACACGCAGCGCCAAGCGGTTTGACATCACGCGTTCAAGGTAGTGTGCTTCGCTTTCTCCTTTTCGTTTGCTGATGGCGTCAATCGCTTCCAGAATAGGCGCTGGGAATCCTTCGCGCTCAAGGTCAGCCAGCGTAAGCGGCGTGTCTTCAATGGTATCGTGAAGGACTGCCACAATTTTTTCCTCAAGCGTCTGCACTTGATTCATCACACTAAGGGGATGAGAAATGTAGGGCGCACCGGCTTTATCGACCTGCCCCTGATGTGCGTCTTTTGCAAGAGCAATGGCTTTTTCCAACAATTCGCTTGTCATTTTTGTCACGGGTTTAGCTTGTGCTTCTTTGGTTGCGTGCTACCACTACTCCGTTTCGCTGAAAATTCTTCGTATGTTTGACCTTGGACGGGTTCATCCGTCGGCTCTTCAAACTAAACTTCAGCGATATGCTCAAAAAAAGTTTTCTTTCCCTCTGTCTGCTGTGTGTTCTTGGTTTGCTGCAAAGTTGCACACCCTCTTCAAGTCCCAGCGTCAATCGGGCTAAGCTGATTGCCACGCATGCCTCGCCGAATGCCCCTGCGATCAATTTAGTGGTTGACAACGAGGTGATTGGCGGCAGTGCGCCCACGCGATTGGCTTATACGCAAAGTGTTCGCGTTGAGCTTGACCCCGGCACGCGACGCCTACGCGTGCGCCTCGATAATGTCAATCCACCCATTGACCTGATAGATATTCCCAGTGTAACATTTAGCGATGGCGGAAATTTTTCGTTCTTCGTGATTGATACGCTGCGCGGGACCAGTAATCTCAAGACGCTGCTGCTCACCGACAATCTTGCCACGCCACCTGCGGGACAAGCTGGCGTAAGGTTTTTGCATCTTTCGCCTGACGCTCCTGCCGTAGATGTTGTCACTTTCACGGGCACGCCCGGCTTGCCGCAAAATGTGCAAGTCTTGACCAATGGCGCGAACCGCACTTTCAACACGAGTGTTACGGCCGCACAATCTGCCTTTGTCAATATCCCTGCAAACACGCAGCTTGGCGTGAGATTAGCCGGCACGACTGGCTCACTCATCGGCGCCTTTCCTATGCCCGGCGGCGGCAGCACAGTTGCGGAAAGACGGCTCTACACGCTTTGCGTGATGGGCTTGGCACGCGCCAATGCACCGCAAGGACAAGGGTTAGTGCTGATTACCATCCCTAACAACTGAAGTTCTTTCACGGCGAGCCCGGCAAGCTATCGCTGGGCTCACCAGCTACAGCTCTTTGCGGTCAGATTTTCTCAATCAGGCGTGAGCGCCTGCTGCAACTGCGCCATCAGATGTTCTTTTTGCGCCAAAATCCCTTTGCCGATAAAGACCAAATCGTATCCTTCGGCATGGCTGATGCAGTCTTCAATCGTGTATCGCCCAAAGGCATAGTTCAGAATGAAGGTCTGCGGCTGGTCATCTAAGCGAATCAATCCTTTCAGTCGCCAGAGAGCTGGGGGCAAATCTGCCAACGCATTTTGCAAAGTTTCCAGATTGAATGTTTCCTGTCCTTTGAGACGAAAGGTCTCGATTTGGTCGTGCTCCAAATGTGCGTGCTTGTGCCCGAGTTCTTCGGTCTCTGCATCCAGCGGCTTGCGTGGATAGGCCACACCGAAGATGAGGTCTAATGCGGCGGTAGATGCTTCAAACATCAGGCAATGTGTGTTGCAGGCACGAATTGCATTTTTCACCTGCTCAATGTCGTCAGCGCTGGCTAAGTCTGTTTTGGTCAGCAGCACCACATCGGCGGCTTCAATTTGCTCGCGCCAGACTTCCACATCGTCTTTGACCTCTAAGAAGTTTTTTGCATCCACAGTTGTAATGACGGCATCGAGCACAACGTTTGGATTGATTAGCGAGTAAATTATCGAGAGCGGGTCGGCTACACCAGTGGTTTCAATGACCAGCAGGTCGGGCGAGAGTTTCGTGCTGACTTCGTCGAGCACTTGCACAAAGTTTTCATTGATGGTGCAGCAAATGCAGCCATCGTTGAGTTCAAATATCTCAACCGAGAAGCCTTCAATTAACTTGGCATCAATAGAAATTTCGCCAATCTCATTCATCAAGATGGCGATTTTGCGTCGCCCTTGATTTTCGGCTAACAGCCGTTTGAGCACGGTGGTCTTTCCGCTTCCTAAGAAGCCTGTCAGGATATTGACGGGTATTTTCGTTTCCACATCTGGCATGGCTTAATGTCCTCGCACTTCGGGGGCTACAGAAATTCCTACTTTGTCATTGGCATTTTCTTGCTGACGGCTCCCACTGCTCAAGATTTGTGATAGGATAATCGGCGTGGCGACAATGAGCACCACGGCACCAATCGCCAAAATGGTTAGCCCGGTGCGGTTGGTTACCCGCATGTCGTCAGCGGTGCTTGTGGCTGGGCTTTGCGTGCTATCGCTTGCACTGGCATGATTTATCATCAAGGATGTTTGTATGTCAAATCTGCCTGCTACCGCTGGCGCAGTGGGGTGTTTGCGGTAAATCGGGTCTTCCACGATGGCAACGTGCTGGCAGCCGACGGTTGTGTATAGCATAAACGCGCCAAGCACGCCAAGCAAGAGCATTTTGGACGAAAGTAATTTTTGAGTCATGGCTTTGTTAATTTTTGTGTTGTTGTATGGTAGCGACTACATTTTGTTCAACTCAAATTTCACTACACTCATGATGCGAATAGGCATTGGCATTGACATTCATCCGCTTGTTGCTGGGCGCAAGCTCATCATCGGCGGCGTAGAAATTCCCTACGACAAAGGGCTTGACGGACACAGCGATGCCGATGTGTTGCTGCATGCCATTTGCGATGCCCTCTTAGGCGCCGCAGCGCTCGGCGATATTGGCAAGCATTTTCCAAACAGCGACCCAGCATTCAAAGATATTGATAGCCAAACCTTGCTCAAAAAAGTGCGCCAGCTTTTGGAACGGCAAAATTACAAGCCGGTCAATGTCGATGCCATGCTGCTTTTGGAAAAGCCGAAAATTGCTCCGTTCATTCCACAGATGCGCAAAAATATCGCTCGCTGCCTTCATCTCGAGCTGGATTGCGTTTCGATTAAAGCCACAACCAGCGAAGGGTTAGGGTTTGTTGGCAAAGGTGAAGGTGCCACAGCACATGCCGTTTGCATCATTGAGAAAATGACGTCGTAACGCACGGCGTGCGGCTGTTGCATACAAAAAGTTTTTTCTTAAATTCAAGCGCCGAATACTATGCGAAATTTCTGTAACTAAACCTGCTCAGTATTGGATACACAAGTCTCTCGCGAAAAAGCCGTGTTAGTTGGCGTCAGTCGCCCACCCGAAGTACTCAAATCTCAAGTGCAAGATTACCTCAGCGAATTAGAACAACTTGCCGATACTGCCGGCGCCATCGTTCTGCATAAGTTTATCCAAGAACGCACCCAGCTTGACCCTGCTTTTTATGTTGGCAAAGGCAAGGTCAATGAGCTGGCGACCTTTGTCAAAGCAAAGGGCGTGGATGTCGTCATCTTCGACGAAGACCTTTCGCCGGTGCAAGTGCGCAACTTGGAAAGAACTTTAGAATGCAAAATTATTGACCGCACGGCGCTCATCTTGCAGATTTTTGCCGTGCATGCCAAGTCGGCGCAGGCGAAATTGCAAGTCGAGCTTGCACAGTTAGAGTATTTTCTGCCGCGCCTGACGCGCCAGTGGACTCACCTCTCCAAGCAAAAAGGCGGAATTGGCACAAAAGGTCCCGGCGAAACACAAATCGAGACCGACCGCCGTCTGGTTTGGCAGCGCATCGCCACACTCAAACGCAAACTTAGTGAGTTTGATAAGCAACACCACACCCAAACCAAGTGGCGTGAAAACACGATTCGCATTGCGCTTGTGGGCTACACCAACGCTGGCAAGACAACTTTGATGAACGCACTCTGTCCCACGGCGCATTTGAAAGGTGAAAACCAACTTTTTGCGACGCTCGATACCACCACGCGTCAATTGACCCTTCAGCGCAACAAGCGCGCGTTGATTTCAGATACCGTTGGCTTTATTCGCAAATTGCCGCATAAGTTGGTCGAGAGCTTCAAATCCACTTTACAAGAAGTCCGTGATGCCGATATTCTCTTGCATGTCGTCGATAGCGCTCATCCCAACTATGAAGAGCAAATCCAAGTTGTGCAGCACACGCTTTCAGAGCTTAATGTCTCAAGCAAAGTAACCATCACGGTGTTCAACAAAATTGACTTGCTGCCCGATTTCTTTGATTTTGCCGCCGTCAAAGAGCGATACCCTAATTTGGTCTTTACTTCAGCCGAACGCGGCATTGGGATTGAGCCGCTCAAGCAAATGCTTGCCAGCGTGTTAGACTCTGAATTCCAAGAGCGCACGGCGCGTGTGCATATCTCTGACTACAAATTCATCAGCTTGCTGCACGACAAAGCCGAAGTGCTCGAGAAAAATTACGATGGCGAATACATTGAAGTCCGTTTCCGAGCGCCCAAAAAAATGCTTGCCCAGCTCGATGCCAAAATGCGTCAGCTTGGTTTGAGATAGCGTTAGGTTGGTCTATGCGCACGGTGCGTTTGCACCGCCAACACCTATTACGGCAGCGTGCCTTAAGAGCGGCTTTTTCTGGCAGGTGCTGAAAAGCGAATTTCTCGCCAAAGCAGTTTTAGGAAGTTTTTTGTCTCGACCGCGTAGCGCATGTAGCTTTTTTCTCCCCTGTAAATTGTCTCTATCTCCACAAAGCCTATTTTGAAACCGAGCTTTGCGGCATGAATGAGAAATTCCGTCTCGAACATGTAACCTGTTTCCTTGCACAGCGGCAGCACGGCTTTCAGACACTCGGCTCGCATAATTCGGTAGCCGCATTGTGAATCCAAGATGTCTTGCCCAAGCAAATACGATAGCATGCCCGAGGTAATACGATTTGAGAATTGCCGCGTCAATGGCATCGCAGATTTTCGGAACTGCGCCGTACTTCGGCGTGAGCCAATGACCATATCGAATTTTGCGATAGCTTCAATGAGCTTGGGTGCATCATGAGGATTGTGCTGCAAATCGCTATCCAGTGTCAGCACTGCCGAGGCACCTTTTGTCAAGGCATCGTGCAACCCTGTTTTGAGGGCTGCGCCTTTGCCTTTGTTGTGCTCATGCACCGCCGCATGCACCGTGTGAGCCGATAGCACGCTCATGGTCTCATCCTCTGAGCCATCATTGACGCAGATGATGCGTTCGCTTGGGATGATGCTCGAGAGTGCGTGCAGCAGCGTGGGTAAAGTTCGTGCCGCATTGTAGCACGGAATGACGGCATAAATCATTTGCGTAGGTCTAAGGTCGCTTCCAGACGCGCAATTTCATCGCGCAGATACGCGGCTCTTTCATAGTCTGTTTTTTCTGCGGCGTCATACATTTCGGCATACATATCCGCCAGCATCTTGAGCTTTTCTTCTTTGGTCATTTTACTCATCACTTCCATGAGCACATTTTCAGGATTGAAACTCTGAACACCCAAGCGCTCTTTTTGCAGCTTACGGTTTGCATCCGCCACACTGGTCGTGGTGATGACCTGCTCAAGCGACTTTTTGATGGTTTTGGGTGTAATGCCATTTGCTTCATTGTAGGCTTGTTGCAGCGTGCGGCGGCGATTTGTTTCCTCAATGACTTCGCGCATCGATGCCGTGATTTTATCGGCGTAGAGAATGACCTTCCCGTTGGCGTTGCGTGCTGCTCGTCCTGCAATTTGAAACAGCGATTTTTTATCGCGCAAAAATCCTTCCTTATCGGCATCCAGAATGGCAACCAGCGAGACTTCGGGCAAGTCCAGCCCTTCACGCAACAGATTGACCCCAATGAGCACATCAAACTCATTGGTGCGAAGGTCGCGCAGAATTTGCACACGGTCTAAAGCCTTGACCTCTGAATGCAAATACTGACAGCGCACCCCAACTTTATCCAAGTAATCTTGCAAATCTTCCGACATGCGCTTCGTGAGCGTGAGCACTAATACTTTTTCGCCCTCTTGCGCGCGCCTGCGAATTTCTTCAAGCAAATCATCAATTTGATGCGCAACAGGACGCACCTCAATCTCTGGGTCTAATAAACCTGTTGGACGAATAATTTGCTCGACGACCACGCCGCCTGACTGGCGCAGTTCATACTCTGCCGGTGTTGCACTCACAAAGATGGTTTGCGGGCAGAGTGCTTCGAATTCTTCGAACTTCAATGGGCGGTTATCGAGCGCCGATGGCAAGCGAAAGCCGTGCTCGACGAGCACCATTTTGCGCTGCCTGTCGCCTGAATACATGGCGCGAATTTGCGGAATGGTTACATGCGACTCATCAATGATGACTAAAAAATCTTTCGGGAAATAATCAAATAGGCAATAGGGTCGCTCGCCTTCTTTGCGCCCGGAAAGATGACGCGAATAGTTTTCAATACCAGAGCAGTATCCAAGTTCCCGCATCATTTCAAGGTCGTATTTGGTGCGCTCCTCCAAGCGCTGGGCTTCCACATACTTGCCTTCTTCTCGCAGCACACTCAGTCGCCACGCCAGTTCCTTCTGAATGTCTCGCATTGCTCGATGCAAGTTTTCTTCCATCGTAACAAACTGCTTGGCAGGGTAAATCGTGATGCTCTCAACGGACTCTATCACATTGCCTGTTTTGATATCGAGCAAGTAGAGATTCTCAATCTCATCATCAAAAAATTCTACCCTTACGCCATAATCCTCATAAGCGGGCACAATGTCAATGCTATCGCCACGCACGCGAAATTTGCCACGCGTAAATTCACTGTCGTTGCGTGTGTAGTGAATGGATACCAGTTCTTGCAAAAGACTCTTGCGTGTGCGCGCCATTCCCTTTTCCAACATAATGACTTGCCCTGCCCACTCTTCAGGCGACCCTAACCCGTAGATGCAACTGACCGAGCTGACGACGATGACATCTCTGCGCCCAGAGAGCAAAGCGCTGGTTGCCCGCAACCTCAGCCTATCAATTTCATCATTGATGCGGAAATCTTTGGCAATGTATTTGTCGCTGGCTGGAATGTATGCCTCGGGCTGATAGAAGTCGTAGTAGCTGATGAAATACTCTACGGCATTGTTTGGGAAAAACTGCTTGAATTCTCCATACAGTTGCGCCGCCAGCGTTTTGTTGTGCGAAATGACCAGCGTGGGCTTATTGACGTTGGCAATCACATTTGAAATGGTGAAGGTTTTCCCTGAACCGGTTACCCCCAGCAGCGTTTGATACCTGTCGCCCCGCAACACGCCTTCCGTAAGCTCTTCAATCGCTTTGGGCTGGTCGCCAGCTGGCTTGTAATCAGCAACCAGCTCGAACTTTCGATTTACCGCAAGACGACTCATTGCTCATGTAATTTTAAAGCCAGTTTTCCAAAATCTCGGCATAGAAATTTGTGTAGAGTGTTGAAAAGCCTTAATATAACTTCAGGCAAGTTTAGTTCTCCAGCGTCTTTCTTGCACACAGACTGCCACGGCAGTAACCTTTGCAGTGTCAGCGTTGGACTTGCATCGTTGCGCCCTTGCGCTTCAATGTGCTGAACTGTGTATATTTGCACTTTACCATCACACAACATGCGTTTTGGTTATCCCGAACATCTGATATGGTTGTGGGCGCTTATCCCGCTTACCTTGCTTTTTGTCTATGGACTTTGGGCGCGTTTTACGGCGCTTGGCAAGATAGGCAATCTCAATACACTTCATCGCCTTGCCGCTTCGCGCAGTCGTGCCAAACTTGTCTGGAAAGCCATTTTTACATGGATTGCCGTCGCTTCATTGCTTGTAGCATTTGCGGCACCGCAAATCGGCACGCGCCTCAAAGAAGTCAAAAAGAAAGGCATTGATATTGTCATTGCGCTCGATGTCTCAAACAGCATGCTTGCCGAAGACATTAAGCCGAATCGTTTGCAAAAAGCCAAGTATGAAATCGCCCGTTTGATTGATAAACTCGGTCAAGATAGAATTGGGCTTGTTGTCTTTGCTGGCGAAGCCTTTCTGCAGTGTCCGCTCACTACGGATAAAAATGCGCTCAAGCTATTTTTAGATGTGGTTTCCACAGATGCGATTGAATTGCAGGGCACAAATTTCTATGCGGCGCTCTCTGAATCGGTGCGTGCATTTCAAGGCATTGAAGTTGGGGCAAGCGCCAGCGAACGCAATCAATCTCGCAACCGAGTGGTGCTACTTTTGAGCGATGGCGAAGATTTTGAAGGCAATCTTGACCAGGCGCTCGAGCAAGCCCAAGCCGAGCGTATCCGCATTTACTCCATTGGCATTGGGTCTGACCAGCCCACTCCAATTCCCGTCTATAATGCACAAGGGCAGCGCGTAGATTTCAAGCGCAGCAAAGATGGTGTAGTAACCACTGTTTTTACTCCCGAACATCTGCGTCTGCTTGCCGATAAAACCAGCGGGAACTTCTATCGCATCGATGCGCAAACTGCTGGCTTAGAACCCTTGATTTCTGAACTCAACACGCTCAAAAAAGAAGAGCTCTCTTCAAGAGAATTTGTCGACTACGACGACCGATTTCAGATTTTTCTCATCGTTGCCCTTTCGCTTTTGGTATTAGAATCGCTTATCGGCGAACGGCGCCGTGTGAAGGAGGGTAAAGCATGAAAGGTCTATTCATGAAGGGTCTATTTTTTGCATTAACCGTTGCGATGTTGCTCTACGGCTCTGCACAGGCACAGTTCTTGGATATTGAGCGTGGTAATCGCGCCTTCAATCGTGGCGAATATGATGAAGCCAAACGGCACTACGAGAAAGTTCTTTCCGAGAAACCCACCCTTGAAGAGAAGAAAGAGGCGCTTTTCAATAGCGCCAGCGCCGATTTCAAGAAAAAAGAGTATGAGGCTGCCATCAAGCAGTTTGAGTCGCTTGCGCAAAATCCAGCTCTCAGCCCTGAACTGCGCGCCGATGCACACTATAACATCGGTAATGCTCTCGTCAAGCGTGGCAAAGATGCTCCCGTCGAAGAGCGCATGAAGTTCTATCAGCAAGCGCTCAATGCTTACAAGCAAGCGCTGGCGCTCAACCCGCGCGATAGAGACGCCAAAGAAAATTATGAATTTACTCGCTCCCTCTTGCAGCGTGAACAACAACAGCAGCGCCAGCAAAATCAGCGCGACAAAGATTCGCAAAAAGATAACCCTAACGACCCGAAACGCTCCGACCAACCACAGAACCAAAATCAAAATCAGCCACCGCCAGAATCGGAGCAGGACGAGAAAAAAAATGAAGAGCCGCCGAAAGACAACTCTAACCCTAAGTCGCCATCGGAGGAAAAAAGTCCGCCAAAGCCTCAAAATTTCACGCCCGAAGAAGCTGAACAGATTCTTAACGCCCTGAAGAAAAATGAAAAAGAGATGCTTAAAAAATACCAGATGAAAAAATCCAATGCTTCCGCTAAACCTGAAAAGGATTGGTAATCACTGCTTTCGCCAACCACGTTTTGTAACCACTGTTTTATCCATCAAACTTAAATTCAAGTGATGTTTGCAGGTAAAACTTTAGGCATTATTGGAGCCGGCAAACTTGGCGAAGCGATTGCACTGGGGTTGCTTAACCGTGGCGTGATTCAGCGCCATTCGCTTTTGTGTAGCGTCAAGCACGAAAGTTCTGCTGCACGTGTCAGAGCCAAGCTGGGCATTGAGCCTACTTTCCCCAACAGTGCCTTGGCCGAGCGCTCTGACGTGATTCTGCTTGCCGTCAAGCCTCAAAATGTGGAGACCGTTTGCGCAGAAATTTGCGACGTCTTGCAGCCTTCACAGGTTATCATCAGCGTTGCGGCTTCAGTGACAACCCGTTACATTGAAGAACGATTGGGCAAACCCATTCCCGTCATACGTGCCATGCCCAATACGCCTGCCGTTATCAACGCCGCAATGACCGCCCTTTGCAAAGGCAAGTTCGCTACGCCACAACATCTGGATTTGGCGATGGAAATTTTTCGCGCCGTCGGCGAAGTCGTCGAGCTCGATGAGGCTTTGTTTGATGGCGTCACGGCGCTCTCGGCAAGCGGTCCAGCTTACATCTTCGTCGTCATTGAAGCGCTGGCCGAAGCAGGCGTCAAGCTCGGTATTCCACGTGAGATTTCCACCTTGCTGGTTTCCCAAACGATGCTGGGTGCGGCAAAACTTGCCCTTGAAACCAAGCAGCATCCTGCCCTGCTCAAAGATAGCGTTACGACGCCTGCGGGCTGCACCATTGATGGGCTTTTGGAACTGGAAGATGGCGGGCTGCGCGTTACCTTGATTAAAGCTGTCGTCAAAGCGGCTGAACGCGCCAGCGAACTTGTTAAAAAGTAACCTCGAAGCAGGGTTGATGGCTCATGCTGCACGCGAGCCACTGCCCTGTTTGTGAGTTTGCAGTTTGAGACTTGCGTGAAATTGTTTTGCTTTATGCATCGCTCGAGCTTTCCCATACCGACACGGCTAAAATGCTAGGTTGTGTTGACAAATAGAGATGCTTAATTTTGGAAAAAAGACCAATGCATCGTTACGAATTGACACCCGAACAATGGAAACACATTCAGCCGCTGTGCGCTGGTAAAGCCTCCGATGTTGGACA
>Ga0308414_1001888_pt1 | contig 13640 bp, 7 predicted proteins | sample HotsprSampleOS50_FD_205667 | JGI IMG/M metagenome (GOLD analysis project Ga0308414, IMG submission 205667) | Hot spring phototrophic mat microbial communities from Octopus Spring, Yellowstone National Park, Wyoming, United States - 20090730_OS50 ... | reverse complement strand
GAACTGGTTGCCCGGCCAGGTGAACCAGTGGTGCGGCCGCCACGAGTCTTCCATTTGGCCGTCGTTGACCACTTGGGCCGGCGGGAAGAGGAAAACGACGCGGACGCGGGCCGGTTCTTTTTCGCGGGGGGCGGGCGGGTTGGCCGCGCCCTCGGCAGCGAAGACCGACGAAACCAGCCCGCCGGCGCCCAGCGCCCCGCCGGCGGCCAGGAACGAGCGACGATCGACGCCCTCGCGGCGGCCGGAGTGCGGCGAAGGGCCTGTTGCCCAAGGTTCAAACCGTGCTTCGCAAGAGTCGCACATGAGGTCTTCCTCCGGACAGGGCAGGGCCATTGTTCAAGTCGGCTTGGCGACTAACGAAAGCAGCTTTTTTTCGCGGCGCCGCGGGCAAATCGCGCGACACGCTGCGCGCATCAAAAACGTGGCTGTCGCGGAATCGCTCGCGCGGGCCAGAGTTTCAGGAAGGCACGGTTCGATTATGCGACTATCCGCTCCGCATGTCAAACAAAACGCGAGCGACCGGCAACAGAGAGAGCCTCGTTTTGGAACGAAGCCGGCCGATGAAGTGATCAGAGGTTTCACGGCGGCTGCATTGGGCAAACCGGCCAATCTCAGCTCCTCGGGTGGTTGAGCGTTCTGCTGCTCGAAAGGCATTTCGCTTCAATCGTTTAGTGGTCGAGGTCTGCCGAAGATTGCCAAGGCCGCGGTCGGCAGGTTATGCTGAGAGTAAGGGTTTGGCGGAGTTGGTTCTATCCACTCAGTCGCGGCGCGACCGCGGTTCAGGCTCGTTCTTTTCTACGATCGGTCGATTCGACCGTTTATGAGAACCGCGAAAGACGAAAAGCGGTCTAAAGAGGAACAGCACGCAATCGGCCGCTTCTGCGATTGTGTGGACCTATTGAATACAATCGAGGCAAAGGGCCGCAACGGCATCGGCGACCGGGGGGCGGACGGGGCCGGCACAAGCCGGTCCTCAACGTCGTTGCCGAATTGCTTTTTCCGAAAACGGCTCGATCTTTTCTCGCGGGGGCGATCAGCAGCGGGGTTTTGCTTGTGAAAATAGGGCGGTTCGGGTTCGCGTGAGCGTGCGGCCGCGGGTGCATGAGAAGTCGAGCGTTCTCTGGTTCGTATTTTCTCGTGGGTTTCTGACGCGAGCCGTGCCGCAAAAGGGGCGCAACAGCGTTGGCCGATGAGCGAGAGACGAGAAGACATTCGCGGATCGTCGGCGCGCCATCCCGAGCCGCCTTCGGGAGCGGCCGATCGGGCGCGGACGGGCAGCAGTGTCGCTCGGCCCGGGAGCGTGGACCAGCCGACTGTCGTCTCGAAGCGTCCGCCGCTCGGCTCGCCGGCCGCGGTGTCCGATTCGGCGTACCGCATTCTGCACGGCACGATCGAGTCGGGCGACCGGCTCGGGCATTTCGAGTTGCTCGAGTATGTGGGCGGCGGCGGGATGGGCCGCGTATTCCGCGCGTACGACACCCGCTTGGCCCGTTACGTGGCCGTCAAGATTCTCCCGCCGGATCAGGCGACCGATGAAGAAACGCGACTGAGATTTCAGAACGAGGCGCAATCGGCTGCGCGATTGGATCACGAAAACATCGCCCGGGTGTTCTATGTGGGCGAAGACCACGGGCTGCTCTACATCGTTTTCGAGTATATCGAGGGCGAGAACATCCGCGATTTGGTCGATCGCACCGGGCCGCTTTCGCCGGCCGACGCGATCAGCTTCACCCTGCAAATCGCCGATGCGCTTGCCCATGCCGCCGAACGGGCCGTTGTCCATCGCGATATCAAGCCCTCGAACGTGCTGATTACCCGCGAAGGCCATGCCAAATTGATCGATATGGGCTTGGCCCGCCTGCGACAGGTCGATGCGACCGACGATCTGACGGCCAGCGGCGTGACGTTGGGCACGTTCGACTACATTTCGCCCGAGCAGGCGCGCGACCCGCGCAATGCCGACGTGCGCAGCGACATCTACTCGCTGGGCTGCACGCTGTTCTTCATGTTGACGGGCCGGCCGCCGTTTCCCACCGGCACGGTGCTGCAAAAGCTCTTGCAGCATCAGGCGGATCAGCCGCCCGACGTCCGCGAGTTCCGCGCGGATATTCCGGACGAATTGGTCCGCATCATGCGAAAGATGTTGGCCAAGGATCCGCGAAGCCGCTACCAATCGCCGCAGCCCTTGGTCGAGGAACTGCTGCAACTGGCCCAGCGATTGGGCTTGCAGCCGATCGGGCCGAACAAGCGGGTGTGGATGCGGCGGGGGGAACCGCGCGTCAGTCGCTGGACGCGCCATCTGCCTTGGGCCGTGCCCTTGGCGATGCTGCTTGCGATGATGGCGGCGTTTCCCTGGCTGTGGCCGATGGTCGATCGAGCCGCGGCACTGCTGACCGATTCGCAGGGCGGTGCGGCCGCGAGGGAGCTGCCGCGTTTACCTCCGGCCGACGAGGACTTTCGTGTGGAAGTGCCGCGCCCGTCGGCCCTGCGCGGCAGCGAAGTCGCTCCGCCGGAATCGCCCGCGGATACGCCCGCGGCAAACGATGGGTTGCCGCGCAGCCGTGATGATGGCCCCGGGGGGCGGGTTTTGCCGCCGGGCGAAGCGTCGGGGGCCGCCGGCTTGGCGCCTGCCGATTCCGCTGGGGCTTCGGTCGCGACGGGCAATCCCCCCCTTCCGCCGGCGGCGAACGGGGGCAATGGCAAAGCGGCGCAACCGGCAACCGGCGAACTGCCGGCCGCGCCGACCGGCGAAGCGGGGCGCACGCTTCCCGCAGTGACGGCGGGCGGAACGCCGTGGGGCCCGTTGTCTGGGGCTTGGGCAGCCGGCCCGTTGTCGGGCGGAACGACGGCCCGCGAGGCAATGATTCCCGCGGCCGGGCTGGTGGACGGTGCCTTGTGGACGACACCGGCGACCGAAGGCGCCGGCGAGATTCGCACTTCAGCCGGCCGCATCGAACTTGCCCCGCCGGCTGCGCCCTTCGCACGAAGGCAACGGGTGCTCATCGTGGACGGTTCGGGCGGGCGCGACGGGCGTTTCGCCGATTTGGCCCAGGCGTGCGCGGCCGCTGACGAGGGCGACGTGGTGGAATTGGCGTGTGCGCGAGCCGCCATCGACTGTCCCTGGACGGTGACGCAGAGCAGGCTGTCGATTCGGGCCGCGGCAGGTTTTCAGCCGGTTGTTGTGCTCGAATCGCCGGCGAACGAGGCGGGCCGCGTCGATGCCGCTACCCTGGTAACGCTGGGGGGAAAGCTCGCTTTGGCGGATGTGCATCTGCGAATCGGCGCCGGCGCGGTTCGCCGCAGCAAGGCAGCGTTCAGCGTCGCGGCTGAACAATTGGTTCGGATGGAACGGTGCGTCGTGTCGGTCGAAAGCGACGGCGAGCCGCTGGCCGCCGAACGGCGATGGGCGGTGTTCCTGTTCTCCGGCCGAACGGCCTCGCCGCAAACCGATGACGCACGGCATTGGTTCACGCCGCCGCGCGTAGAGCTGACGAATGTGGTTGTCCGCGGCGACGCCCATCTGCTGGCGGCAGACGATGCCGCCCCGGGACGGGTGATCTGGAACAACGGCGCGTTCATCAGCGGCGAGTCGCTGCTGGCGGTCGAAGAGCTTTCGGCCGGCGGCGAAACAGAGATGTCTGAAGGATTATCGGTCGAATTGAATCATTTGACCGCGTTGGCCGCCGGCGGAATCTTGCGTTGGATTCGCTTGGCCGAGCAAGAAGGACCGCATGCCATCGAATTGCGAGTGAGCGACTCGGTGGTGGCCGGCAACCGGCTCAGCCCGCTGATCGAGTGTTTCGGCTTCGCCGGAGCGGCCGACGTGCAACGATCGCTGCGGTACCAAGGCGACGGCAATCTGTATGACGGGTTCGATCATTATCTCGCGGTGCGCCGCAACCCGAGCGAATCGCCCAAATGGCTGAACTTCGACGAATGGTCGGCCCTTTGGGGACCGCAACGCGAACGATCAACGGCCGCGGCCGTGCCGTGGCGCTCGCGGCCCGACCCCGCGCGTCCGGCGTGGCAAACGTATCCTTCGGAGCTGCTGCTTGATCTTCCACGCGACGACATGGCCACGATGGACGGCCGGCCGTTGGGTGCCGACATCTCGGCTCTGCCCGAGGTCCGTGCGAATTGAGCGGCCGAGGCCGGCAACCGGAAGCGAACGTGCAGTTCGCAAAGCGTCTGCGAAAGAGAGCCGCAAACGAGAACCGCGAATGAGGGACGGGAACGAGAACCGCGAATGAGGGACGGGAACGAGAACCGCGAATGAGGGACGGGAACGAGAACCGCGAATGAAGGACGGGAATGAACCGCGAATGAGGGACGGGAACGAGAACCGCGAATGAAGGACGCGAATGAACCGCGAATGAGGCACGCGAATGAAAACCGCGAATGAAAACCGCGAATGAAAACCGCGAATGAAAACCGCGAATGAGGGGCGCAAGAAACGCGCAAGGCGCAAGGCGGTTTGATCGGTTGCAATCGCGGGATCAGCCGCTTTCGCGGTCGGGAAAGAGCATCGACTCGGCGAACGCCGATGCGAACTGAGGCGAGGTCGAGAGATCGACGTGATCGGTTTGCCGTGCCAGTTCCTCGGCCGACTGTCGGGCGGCACGGCAAAGGGCCGCCATTCGCGCACCGGCCAACGAGGTGTTGCCTTCGTAGCGAATCTGCTCGGCAGCGAGCTGGGGCGGCAGCAGCCCGATGCGCTGCGCATTGTGCCGCCGGATGTAGTTGCCGAACCCACCGGCGACAACCACCCGCTGCAAGTGCTCGGCCTTCAGGCCGGCTTGAGAAAGCAAGATCGAGATGCCCGCGCGAATCGCCCCGGTGGCCAATTGCAGCTCGCGGAAGTCGCGCTGCGTGACGACGATCGGCCGACGGTGCTGCGTCTGCTCGCCCTCCACCAACAGGAATGCGCTTTTGCCTTCGTGTTCGATCAATCGGTTGCGCACGTCCGGCGGCGTGCCGGCCGGGGCCTGTTCGGCGCTGAGCAACCGGCCCTGGGGTGTCAGCAGCCCAAGGCGCAGCAGTTCCGCCGCCAAGTCGATCAGGCCCGATCCGCAGATGCCGCGGGCAGCGGCCGCGCCGATCGTATTGCATTTCAGCTCGCCGTCGAACACGACCTTTTCGATCGCGCCGTCGGCTCCGTGCATGCCGTGCACGATTCGGGCCCCTTCGAAGGCGGGGCCGGCCGCGGTCGATGCGGCGGTCAAACGCCGGCCGTCCCAGACGACGATCTCGCCGTTCGTGCCGATATCGACCAGCAGGCTGGGTCCCGAGTCGCCCGTCAGATCGCAGGCCAGCAGCCCGGCCACGGTATCGCCGCCGACGAATCCTCCAATCACTGGGAACACATACACTCGGCCGCGCGGATGGATGGAAATCCCCAGTTCGGCGGCAGCCGCTTCGACACCGCGGGCCATCACCGGTGCGAAGGGAACTCGTCCCAGTCCCGCCGGTGTGATCCCTAGGGCCAGTTGCTGCATGGTGGTGTTGCCCGCAATGGTCAGCTCGCAGATCGCATCGGCCGGCACGCCGGCTTTGCGGCACAACTCGCTAATCATGCCGTTGATCGCCTCGATGACCGCGGCAGACATTTCGGCGAGAGAGTCGGGCCGTTCGATGCAGGCCTGGATCCGCGACAGCACATCGTCGCCGAAACGTCGTTGCGGGTTCAGCCGCGCGGCCACGGCGAGGTCTTGTTCGCTCCGGGCATCGATCAAGGCGGCGGCCAGCGTGGTGGTGCCCAGATCGACGGCGGCAACGAGGGCGTTGGGGCTTGCCTCCGGCAGGAAGTCGATCAGTTCGTCGCCGCGCAGCAGCGCCGCCCCGCGATAGCCCCAGTCGGCAAGCTGCCGGCCCAGAACGCGCAGCACCGCCGGTCCGGCACGAAGCGAAACACCCAGGCCCGCTTCCAGCCGCATCAGGTCGGGCCGATCGTCTCCCCGCTCCGGCGGCGGAAGCTCGACGGGGCGAACCTCGATGATCGGTTGCCGGTCGGCGTCGCGGCCCTGCCGGGCGACGGTTTTCGTCAGAATCTGCGCCGCGGATGCCGCGGCCGAAGACCACTGAACAACCATTGGGCCGAACACCTGGGTTTGGCAGGCCAGTCGCCATCCATCGGCGATCTCGTCGCGCGACAGCGATTGAACACTGCGATTGTCGGGCGGCGCATGGCCCTCGACGACGCGCACACGGCATTTGCCGCACGTGCCGCGACCTCCGCAGGGGTAGTTGATCGCCAGCCCCACCGTGGTTGCCGCTTCGGTCAAGAGGGTGCCCGGCAGCACGCAGGCCGTTTGCCCTGCCGGCCGGAAGACAACTTCGATCCGCTCGTGCGGCTTGGTCATATTTGCTCTCATGCGCGAGTGATTCACCAGGAGTGATTCGCCAGGAAAGAGACGAGAGAAATGAAACACCGCGGGCCGGTAATTCTGCCGCGTCCCGGGCTTCACACCCTCCGGAACGAATTGCTTTGTTGAGTGGGAGTATTGTGTCTGTTTCCCGCATCGCTCTCAATGGTGTGTGTGGTAATTGTAGGAGGGAACCGGCTCTTTTGTGTTTTTTGAGGCGGAGGGGCTGCTGAAGTGTGAGAGTTGGGAGATTTCGGCCGGATTCGGGATACGCAATTCGGCGTGTTGACCGATCGTCGCAAATCACGGTATAGTAATTTGTTCCGGCGACGAGAACGGTTGGCTGGCGTCGTTGGGGGGAACGGTTTCCTAAAGGATTGTGCATGCCCACGGTGATCGACCTGCGGTTGGCCGACGACTTGCGCGATGTGGTCCATCGGGCAGTGCAGGCGCTGGTTGAGGGCCGCTTGGTCGTCTTTCCGACCGAAACGGTGTATGGGATTGCAGCCAACGCACTCGATGCCGCGGCCGTCGAGCGGCTTTGCGCGGCGAAGAAGCGGTCGGATGGGCAGCCGATGACGCTGGCCATCAAGGGATTGGAGGAAGCCGTCGACTATGTGCCCGATCTTTGCCCGTTGGCGCGTCGTCTGGCGCGGCGATGTTGGCCGGGGCCGGTAACACTGGTGGTCGAAGACGCGCACCCGGAAAGTCTGCTGACTCGGCTGCCGGTGGAAGTCCGTCGCGCGGTTTTGCCGGGCAAGACGATCGGGCTGCGGGTTCCCGGACACGAGTTCTTTTTGGAAACGTTGCGCTACTTGGCCGGTCCGCTCGTTTTGACCAGCGCCAACCTGAGGGGACAACCGGAAACAACCACCGGTCGCGATGCCGTCGCCGCGGTGGGCGATCGAGTAGATTTGGTGATCGACGACGGACCATGCCGCTACGGGCAGGCTTCGTCGGTCGTTAAGGTCGTCGGCAATCAGTTGGAGTTGCTTCGCGCCGGCGCGGTGCCTGAAAAAACATTGCGATCGTTGGCATGCTTTCATCTCGTGTTGGTATGCACGGGCAACACCTGCCGCAGTCCGATGGCGGAACTGCTGAGCAAGCGATTTCTGGCCGATCGGCTGGGCTGTTCGCTTGCTGAACTGGAAGATCGCGGCGTGATGGTCAGTTCGGCGGGGTTGGCGGCGACGTTCGGCGGCCGGGCGTCGAACGAGGCTGTAGCGGTGATGAAGGAATACGGGCTTGATTTGTCGGGCCATGAATCGCAGCCGCTGACCGATTCGCTGGTGCGCCAGGCCGACCTGCTGCTGACGATGACCCGCGCACATCGCGAAGCCATTGCGGGCCATTGGCCCGAAGCCGCCGAAAGAACCCTGTTGGTTTCTCCCGACGGCGCAGACATTTGCGATCCGATCGGCGGTCCGATCGATCGCTACCGCCGTTGCGCTGCCCAATTAGAGAAGGCGCTTTCGCAACGGATTTCATCCCTCGAATTGTAAAATCAGACATGCGCATTGCATTGGGAACCGATCACCGCGGCTTCGAGATTCGCGAGCACGTGGCCGCTTTCGTGCGCCAGTTGGGACACGAAGTGCTCGACCTGGGCACTTTTTCGCCCGAGGGCGTCGATTATCCCGACATCGCCTTGGCCGTCGGCGAGAAGGTCCGCTCCGGTGAAGTCGATCGCGGCATTTTGATCTGCGGCACCGGGCTGGGGATGTGCATCGCAGCGAACAAAATACGCGGGGTGAGAGCCACGCCGTGCAATAACGATCTGGCGGCCGAAATGTCGCGCCGCCACAACGATTCGAACGTGCTCTGTCTGTCGGCCGATTTGTTGGGCGAGCGGCTGATCGAACGGATCATCGAAATCTGGCTCAACACGCCGTTCGAAGGCGGGCGCCATGCCGCCCGCGTCGACAAAATCAACCAACTCGAATGTCGCTTGAGCGAGAGCCGAGGCCCGGAAACCGGGAACAATTCGTAACCGGCCCCGCGACTGCCGATGTTTGCTTTTGGCCACCGCGCGGCCCTCATTGCACGCCCAATGCGAGTCGTATATCGAGAGAATCCGCGGATCGCGGCCGGGCGTCCGCCCACTCGCCCGAACGATCTGCCCGACCGGGTAGTTGTTTTCCCCGCTTGCGTTTCGAAGCCATCTCCTCCGTAATGAAGGAACTCACCCGATGCAACACCCACGACGACTGTTTTTCGGACTGACCCTCGGGCTGTTTTTGCTCGTTTCCGTTGCGCCAGTTGTCGCTGCCGAGCGGCCGAAAGCAGCAGCGGGTTCGTCCGCGGCCGGACCGCGGTTCCTGCCGGCCTCGCCGGAGAAGCTGCCTCGGTGGCGCGGATTCAATCTGTTGGAAAAGTTCATGTTGGGCAGCGGCCGCAAGCCGTTTGTTGAAGACGACTTCCGCATGATGTCGCGTTGGGGGTTCAACTTCGTCCGCTTGCCGATGGACTACCGCCTTTGGATCAAGGACGGCGATTGGGAACAGTTCGACGAGCAAACCTTGCGCGAGATCGATCAGGCGGTCGCCTGGGGCGAGAAATACGGGATTCACGTGTGCATCAACTTTCATCGCGCCCCGGGATATACCGTGGCCAAGCCGCCGGAGAAGACCAGTCTTTGGACCGATCCGAAAACGCAGGAGGTGTGCGCCAAGCATTGGGCGATGTTCGCCCGCCGCTACCGGGGCATCCCTTCGGAACGGGTAAGTTTCAACCTGATGAATGAACCGGCCGGCGTGTCGGCCGAGCAGTACATGGCGGTCGCCCGCAAGCTGGCGGCGGCCATCCGCGCGGAAGACCCGAATCGGCTGATCATCTCCGACGGGTTGCAATGGGGGACCGTTCCGTTGCCCGAACTGAAGGAACTGAAGATCGCCATGGCCACGCGCGGCTATTCGCCCATGGAGATCAGCCACTACAAGGCCAGTTGGGTCAATGCCGAGCACTTCCCCGAGCCGCAGTGGCCGCGGCTCGTTCCGCCCAACGGATTGCTCCTTGGGCCGCAAAAAGGCGGCGACTCGCGGCCGTTGGTGATCGATGGTCCCTTCGTCGCCGAAACGCAATTGCGGATGCGCGTAGGCGTGGTTTCGGCCAAGGCGACATTTGTGGTCGAGGCGGATAAGAACGAGGTGTTTCGCAAGGCATTTGTTCCCGGGCCGGGCGAAGGCGAATGGAAGCAGGCCGTGTACAAGCCCGAGTGGAAGATTTACCAGAACCTCTACGATCGCGACTACACGGCCAAGATACCGGCCGGAACGCAACGGGTGACGTTGCGGGTGACCGACGGCGATTGGTTGGAGATTCGTGCGCTGGGGTTCACGCCGCGGGCATCGACGGAGATTTCGCTCACGCTGATCCCGCGTTGGGGACAGCGGATCGAACCGTTCCGATTCGCCCCGGGCGAGGCGAACGGCCCGTTCCCCACGTTGCCCGTCCAGGGCCGGCAATGGCTCTACGAGCAGAACATCGCCCCGTGGAAAAAGATCGAAGCGACGGGCATCGGCGTGATGGTCGGCGAATGGGGCGCCTACAACAAGACCCCGCACGACGTGGTGCTCCGCTGGGCCGAAGACTGCCTGAAAAACTGGCAGGAAGCCGGCTGGGGGTGGGCGATGTGGAACTTCCGCGGGCCGTTCGGCATCCTCGACAGCGGGCGGACGGATGTCGAGTACGAGGAGTTCGAGGGGCACAAGCTCGACCGCAAACTGCTCGATCTGCTGCTGAAGTACTGAGGGCCGGGCCGCGGGTTGCCTTCGGGGGCTACGGGGGCGAGGATGGGGTGCAACGCGGGCTGCAACGAGGGGGTGCAACGAGGGAGGCAACGAGGGCGCGGCGGGGCGCGGCGGTTTTCTGCTCGAGTGCAATTCTGACCGAAGGCGCCGCGTTCACAACGGCCACGCGTCGCCCAGGACCGCGCGTTGGGCTTCGGTGATTGTCGCCCTCGCGGCCTGAGCCGATGCGAGCATCGCGGTCAGTTGATCGAGCGAGAACGTCGCCCGTTCGCCCGTTCCCTGAACCTCGATGTAGCGCCCGCAGCCGGCGATCACCACGTTCAGATCGACCTCGGCGCGGGAGTCTTCGGCGTAGTCGAGGTCGAGAAGCACTTCGCCGTCAACGATGCCGACGCTGACGGCCGCCACGCTGTCGCTTAGGGGCAAGCGGTTGCCGCCGGGCCATGGGGCGTCGATACTCCGCAGGGCATCGACCAGCGCGACGAATGCCCCGTTGACCGCGGCGGTGCGCGTACCGCCGTCGGCCTCGAGCACATCGCAATCGATCAAGATCGATCGTTCGCCGAGGGCTTCGAGATCGACCACCGCGCGCAGGCTGCGCCCGACGAGCCGCTGGATTTCGCTGGTTCGGCCGTCGATCTTTCCTCCGCGCTCGCGCGGTTTGCGCGGCGAGGTGCTGCCCGGCAACATCGCGTATTCGGCCGTCACCCAACCGCGGCCGCTGCCGGCCAGCCAGGGCGGCACGCTCGGCTCGACGGCGGCAGTGCAAAGAACCGTGGTGCGGCCCGTCTGAATCAGCACGCTGCCCGGCGCCGAGCGGGTGAAATGGCGCTGAATCTGCAACGGACGGAGTTGATCGCAAGATCGCGAGTCGCTTCGCATGGGAGCAGCCTCGATACGTTCGGGACGGACGGCGTGGTCGGGTGTGAATTGCCCAAGATAGTGGTTTTCGACCGGGCCCGCAATCAGTCGCCTACGGCTGATCGTCGCGGGCGTCTTGACGCGCATTGAACGAGTGGACGATGATTCTTCGGTCCGGGCGGCGGGGCCGAAAGGCCAATCGGTGCTGCCGCACCGGGAGCGAAAAACGCTCCCGGTGGTCGCGGGAATTCTTGCCGAGAGAACAGAAGATTCAGCGTTAAGTAGGTCATTGTTAGTCGTTGATTGCGGAGAGCCGCGAGGAGGTCGAGGCGATGGGCAAAGTGCTGGTGCTTTACGATTCCGCGACGGGCAACACGGCGCGGATGGCCGAACTGGTGGCCGAGGGGGCGAGGGAGATTTCGGGCGTCGAGGTTCGGCTCCGCGAGCTGGCGGCCGCCGCCGCCGACGATATCTATTGGTGCGACGGTTTGGCGGTGGGGAGCCCGACGAATATGGGCGTGCTCTCCTGGAAGATGAAGCGGTTTTGGGATGAAGTGATGGGCCCGCACTGGATGAAAGTGGACGGCAAGATCGCGTGCGCGTTCTCGTCGTCGGGCGGCTGGGGCGGGGGCAGCGAGATGGCCTGCCTGTCGCTTCTGACGGTGCTGATCAACTTTGGGTTTTTGGTGTTCGGCGTGACGGACTACGCCGGCAAACTCGCCACGGCCCATTACGGCGCGATCGCCGTAAGGCAGCCGCGCGAGGAGGAAACCCAGGCGGCCTGCCGACTCTTGGGCCGTCGTCTGGCCGAGTGGGTGGCGTACCTGATCGACCGGCGCGACGAAGAGAATCCGTGCGCCAAACCGCGCCGCTCGGTGGAATAGTGCTCCAGCCAGGCAGGGCTTCACGAGTGAAGAAGCGCCCGCTCCGCTTCGTTCGCCGGGGCAAGGGGTTTGCGCGGCGACGGCGCCGCTATTGCAGCGGTGATGTCGCGCCGCCGCCGCGCAACCGCGGGGCAATCACGAGCAGCCCATGCTCGTGCCGCAGTTTTCGCAGAGATAGCAGTTGCCGCAGCTTCGGGTGAGGCTGCCGCATTGGTCGCAGGGGGGACCGTCGTAGTCGAAGGCGGCCGCGCGGCTCCCTCCTGTCCGCTCGGCCAACGCGGCGGGCAGGACGGCCGTTGCTTCGGCCGAACTCGACGGCTTGCCCAAAGCCGATCGGGCGTCCGGTTTCGCTGTCGCTCGCCCGTTAGGCGCCGAATGCGCCCCGTTGGAGCGGCCCGCCTCATGCGCCCCGGCTCGCCCGCCGGCCATCTTGGCGGCGGGCGAACGATCTGTCTCTGCATCGCCTTCGGGAGATGCCGCCGCGGATTCGCCGACGAGCGATGCCGACTTGTTCCGTTCGCGGTAGCCGGGCAGGAAGGTGATTCCCAGCCAGCGGAAGATGTAATCGACGACGCTCTTGGCGATGCGGATATCGGGGTTCTTGGTGAACCCTTGCGGCTCGAAACGGGTGTGCGAGAACTTGTTGACGTACACTTCCAACGGCACGCCGTATTGCAAACTCATCGAGACGGCCGTGCCGAAACAGTCCATCAGGCCCCCGATGGTGCTTCCCTCTTTGGCCATGGTGATGAACAGTTCGCCGGGCCGGCCGTCGGGATACAAACCGACGGTGATGTAGCCCTCGTGGCCGGAAATGCTGAACTTGTGCGTGATCGATTGCCGCGTGTCGGGCAGGCGTTCGCGCCGCGGGGCGGGCAACGGTTCTTTTTCCGACTTCGCCGACTTCGTTTGCGTGGAAAGCGGCTGCAATTCCTTCGACCCGTCGCGATAGACCGCCAGGGCTTTCAGCCCCAGCCGCCATCCCTCGATATAAGCGTTGGCGATGTCTTCGGGCGTGGTGTCTCGGGGCATGTTCACCGTCTTCGAAATGGCGCCCGAGATGAACGGTTGGGCGGCGGCCATCATCAGCACATGAGCGCGCCACGGGATCGACCGCGTACCGTTGCGCGGTTGGAAAGCGCAATCGAACACGGGCAGATGCTCGATCTTCAGATCGGCGGCGCCCTCGATGGTGTCTTCCTTGTCGATATAGGCGACGATCGAAGCGATTTCCGCCTCGCTATATCCGAGGGTTCGCAGCGCCAGCGGCACCGTCTGATTGACGATCTTCAACATGCCGCCGCCGGCCAATTGCTTGTACTTCACCAGGGCGATGTCCGGCTCGATGCCGGTCGTATCGCAGTCCATCATGAAGCTGATCGTTCCAGTGGGCGCCAACACCGTCGCCTGCGCGTTGCGAAAGCCGTAGCGCTTGCCGTGCGTAAGCACTTCGTCCCAAACGTGCCGCGCGGCTTCTTTCAAGTAGGCCGGCGCTTCACGAATCTCTTCCACCTTTTGCCAGTGCATTTCCATGACGCGCAGCATCGGCTCGCGGTTGCGCTCGTATTCTTCGAACGGCCCGACCGCCTCGGCCAACAGGCTGCTCGTGTGGTAGGCCACGCCGTGCATGATGGCGGTGATCGCCCCGCACAACCCGCGGGCTTCGGCGGAATCGTAGGGCAGGCCGGCGGCCATGATCAGGCTGCCGAGGTTGGAATAACCCAACCCGATCGGGCGAAAGCGGTGGCTATTCGCCGCGATTCGCGCCGTCGGATAGCTGGCAT
>Ga0308414_1001887_pt1 | contig 13645 bp, 9 predicted proteins | sample HotsprSampleOS50_FD_205667 | JGI IMG/M metagenome (GOLD analysis project Ga0308414, IMG submission 205667) | Hot spring phototrophic mat microbial communities from Octopus Spring, Yellowstone National Park, Wyoming, United States - 20090730_OS50 ... | reverse complement strand
CACCTCCACTGCGGACGTTTGCTCCTGATACGATTTTGTATACAGGAAATAATGCTCCACAATCGGGTCAAGTGATTGTTGATCGTTCATCACCAGATAGTTCTAATGGTTTTCTTGAATGGATGCTAATTGGTGTCCAAAATCAAGAAGCGGCGAATCTTCCTGGCCAACGAGTGACTGTTGATGGGGTTATGGGGTTCCCGTATGGGAAAAAGGAAATTGTTGAGCTGGTGCTTGATGAAACATATGAGCAAAGATTGTCCCCCGTTATGGACCGTATTTATCCAAAACTATCATATAATGATGTTACGCGATATGGAGCAGATTGGTCGTTGGGATCGGATCCACGTGTATTTACGGAATTAGGAACTGACCCGAATAAATTGTGGGTTATTCTTCCTGTAAAAGAACATTTCCCCGATCGAACATATCCGTTTGATTGGGAGAACCGTGTGGACATTTTTTCTGAATGGGAATCGCGATTTAATCTTATTTCAGATTTTGTGAAGAAACTGGATTGTACATGGTATTCAACACCGAAAGGTGACATTGTGTTTGAATTTACAAATTATGATTCTGTACCTTTACGGTACGAAACACCATGGTCAAGTATTTTTACGATTTATAATGAATGGCGTCGGTACTCATATACTGAAGATGATAGAAATATTAAAACATTTACATTAATTAATGCATCACCGGTTGATCAATATGATCTTTCTCGTGGTGCGCCGTTTTTATCGTATGGAAGGCATATCAATCCCGAATTAATTGCACGATTTGGTGTGCGTGAACAGAGATCGAACCGCCCATTCTATTATAAAGAAGATGTTGCGGGTCAGGCATTGAATGCTTTGGCTTGTCGTCTTCAAGAATTGGCAAATGCGGATGCTTTTCGTATCGAGGGCATGGAATGTTTGCCGAATTTCCGTGCTGTTGCTGCTCGGCCGTATTTTATTGCTCACAGAAATGTTATTGCTTTTGCGAAATCTATTCGCCATCGTGTTGTTTGGGGGCAAATGGCACAGACGGTGTACACATTTCAATACATTCGTCATTTTGATATTGTAACAAAAGAATGGAAAAAGATTTCTGGTAATTTTGGCCATTCATGGATGAATACAGAACTCCCCAGTGAAGTGCGGCAAAACAATCAGCCGGGAAACCAACAGACACAGCCGATACGGTATGAAGCATTGCCTTTTGAACGTCGTGATGATGTTACGCAAGAAATTTTGGCGAATAGTGCATCTGAGTATTTTCGTGTTCGACCGAATTTGTCTATCGAAGATAAGCAAAAATTGGATAGTATTATTGCGCAATTTTCATCCGCACAAACGACTGAAGATCGTAAAAAACTTATTGATGAATTTACAACAATATTAAATAGGGCAAAATAATGGCAACGAGAAGAGATGTTGCAGCACGTGGGTATTATGATCGTGTCCATTTAGGTGTTGTATCGGCGGTCGACACAACAAATGGAACGATTTCCGTACTGTTTATCGATCAAATGGCCATACGGGATAAGATTCCGATGCCTGTTGTTGCTATGTCCCGTGATTCATGGATCCGTTATATTCCTCAAGTTGATGACATTGTTATTATTGGTATTCGACCAGATAATAGTGCTGTTGTTTTGGGGTGGCATGTTTTTCAATATGCAAATCGTGTTTCTGCATTTAACGAACAAGCGGAGAATGCTGCTGGTATTGGTGGGAAGTCTAATTTAGAAATGTGTCAACAATTAAAGCCTGGTGAAATTGATATGCGCAGTAAAGGAGGCGCATATCTTCGTTTGAATGCTGTTGGCGATGCTATGATGATGAGTTTGGGCGGTCGAATCCATATGTACGGGCTTGAGGGGCTTACCGAAAATACGCAAATTGCGTATAAAGTTACCGATGGGAAAAGCACATTTCGGTTTGGGGCCCCGTATCGATTATTCTCGAACATTTCGGAACGGGAGATTCCCGCAAGCGGTCAAGGGACACCGATCAATAAACCTTCTGGTCTTCGAGAACGCGATACGCGGTTGTATGATGATAAGGGAAATTTACTTGTTCAGGAATCATTGGGGATTGTGATTGATGAATCAGGATCGGTTGAGTTGAGTGGGATGTCCGGGTCCGGTGTGTTATCAACAATCACTGAAGATTTGAAGAAAAAAGCTTCCGAAGCATTTCCTGTTGAAGGATTTTCCAGTGAAGTAGCAAACCCAGAAAAACTAAAATCATTTTTAAATATCGATGATCATGTGAAAAAATATGCATCAGAGTTTATTAAGAATATTGTCAGTTCTGTATCATCAATAATTACAAATGCACAATCAGTTTTTTCAAGTTTAGGCTCTCTTACACAATTTACATCGATCGCTGAAACGGTTGAGGATGTTCAAGGTATTGTTACTGGATTAGGAAATATTGCTGATGGTATTGATGCGCTGACTGGTATTGGAGAACCGGGTAATAACCTTCGATATCGATTATTAGTAAATGATAAAGATGGCAAACAAGCGGCATGTTATGATATTGATGATAAAGGAGGCATAGTTGTATCGTCGGAAAGCCCCACAGGAATTGCGCTAAATGCAAATAAAAGCAATATCGCTTTTTATGCAAAAAAGGGAATACGCCTCATAACCAAAGTACTGGCGTTATCATCAAAATCTATTGGTTTAACAAGCGATAAAGATACGCGTTTAGTTGCCTCAAAAAATCAAATTCGTACTGCCGGGGATTCGATTATCGATACAGGAGATAAAGTAACCATTGTTGGAAATGCGGAAGTAGCGGTTGGATCGGCCGCTAATGTTCGTATTACAACAGTAACCACGACTATTGATATTACGCCTGGAAATATATTAATTAATGGAAGCGGAATAGTTAATATTAATGGGGGTGGAACAGTGAATATTGTTGGTGGGGGAACGGTGAATATCAGTGGTCCTGGTTCAGTGATTATTACTGGGGCTACAATACAATTAAATTAAAAAGGTATATAGTATGTCAGCAAAGCCAATTGCGCGAGTTGGAGATCCTATTGGACATTCTAGTACACCAACGGGGTCCATTATTGGGCCAGGAAACCCAACAGTACAATCACCTGCGGGTTTTACGGTTTCTGTTATTGGGGATACAGTATTTTGTAGTGATCATCCTAGTGTTGTACCGAATGTTATTGAAGATAGACCAGGTACGGTGTTGACGTTTGCCGGCACGAAAAAAATTGCCCGTGTCGATGATACAACAACATGTGGAGCGACAATCCTTATTGGAAATCCTACTGTTCTTGTTGGCGGTTAGAGTATGGATTTAAAGCGTTGCATATTTGAAATATTAGGGAAATTAGCGGTAAGTCAATTAACAGCAGTTTGTAATTTTGTCGATAGTAAAATAAAGTTTTTAGAATTAACTTTAAATAAATATTTAGCATTTACGAATATATTTCAAGATTCTTTTAATTTTATTGAGCAAAAACTACGTATCGGCGACAAGATGTTTCAAGATGCAATTCAGTCCAGTGCGTTGCTTAATGTGGCAAAATCGTTGGGTCCGAGTTGTGGGAGCGTAGCTGATGTGTTTCAGGGAGCACTGGATGTTGCGGATTTTATAAAAACTGGAACAAATGATTTGGAATATGCAGCGCGACAGATTATGACTGTCAATGGTATTATCAATACTGTGAAGAATGAAATTATTGAGACAACGTCTGGTTTACGAGATTTGTGCAATATTGTTCAAATTATGGTACTAGAGAAAACACGTGGTAACGATCAATTGTTTACAAAGTTTGATCAACGAATACAGAAAATTGGAAATTTGAAATAATGCTACAAGTATCTATTTCTCCTCCTGCTGGGGAATACACGGAATTTATTCGCATAACTCTTGTTGCTTTTGATGATGGGAATGCGCCTATTATTTCTGGTCCGTTTGAGATTGTTTACACACTTGATGGGACGCTTCCCGAACTTGATATTTCGGGAAATCCTATCGGGACAACACGAAAACGGCGCTCTCCAGTAAAAAATATTCCAATTTCCAAGCCGACAACAGTCTTGTATTTTGCAAGAACAACAGATGGAGCAGTGACAACACCGATCAATAGGGTGTATTATGCGTTGCAAGAAATTCTTGCAAAAAATGAAATACCAACATCAACAAATACGAGAAACTATACATTAGCAGTTGAGAATGGTGATATCGTTAAAAATAGTCGTGGTGTGTATGATATTGTTTCTGATGCACGAAAAGCACAACAAGATATCCGCGAAATAATTCTTGTCGAGAATGTTCCCGAAGAAACAAACGCTGGCGATCGGCTTCTTCCTCGTTGGGGGTCCGCAATTAGCCGACTGTTAGGAAAACCATCCCCCGTGGGATTTGCTAAAGGTCAAATTCAAACAACGATTTTTGAAGCGTTAACATATTTGTCTGAATTGCAGCGATCAAATAGTGTTCCAAATACTGAACAGATAAAAAAGATTCGTCGTATTGTTGTTGATACTCAACCTGATCCGACATCATATAAATATGAATTTTCTGTAGAACTTGTTAGCGGAGAAATAATCACAGAGAGTGGGACTTTGAAATTTAAAGGATCGTTGACATGATTAGCGTAAAAACAAGAAATCAACTTGTTCAAGATCTGATTAATGCTATAAAATCACGTGATTCGACTATCGAAACAACGTATGGTCCTGTTAAGGACTTAGTTATTGATCCGGTTAGTCTTGTTGTGCGTGATTTGTATACGCAATTGAAAAATGTGTATGATATTCAATTTATTAAAAATGCGAATATCATGACACGAGAAGAGCTTGATGCACTTGGTGAAACATTTGGTATTTTCCGAAAAGGCGCTATTCCAGCAACGGGGTCGGTATTTTTTCTTTGTTCGAATAAGCCGGTATCGAATATTTTCATTCCTTCAGGAATTTCAGTAGCAACATCGTCCAATGTTGGTGGAACAACATTTCAAACATTTATTGTTACAAAGAGTGCAACATTTGCTGCTGCGACGGCGGATTCATTTTTCAACCCCGAATCTGGATATTATGAATTTGAGGTCCCAATTCGAGCGTTGACTCCGGGGAAAAAAGGGAATGTTGCCCCAGGAACTATTCGCACTCTTCAAAGGCAAATTCCTGGAATTAGTGGAGTGATCAATAAAGCGGCTACTGTTGGCGGTCGTGACATTGAATCGAATGCTGAATATGCGCGGCGTATTCGTTTGGCATTGCTTGGAAGCGATCGCGGGACATATGCCGGCCTTGAGCGATTTGCGCTCAACGATGCCCGTGTTCTTGATGCAAAGACGGTGATGTCTGGTGATCCGTTGATGAAGCGAACAGAGGCGGTAGCTGGAGCTGTTGACGTGTATATTCTCGGTGAAGAACCGACAATTGACCAACAAGTAGAAACATTTCTTGGGTTAGATATTTTTTTCCAAAATGAGCCCGTTATTTTTCCCAATCCTGTGTCACAAATTGTCGGATCATTGTTTGGTGTGTTGACTGAGGGAATTCACTATTTCATTGAAAAAGATGTTACGTTAGAGGGCAGTATCAAAGCACGAAACATTATTCGGTGGAATCGTGGTGCGCCATCGCTTCCAACGCCGGGCGAACTCATCACTATTGAATATTCGTATGATAAGTTAATTCTTGATTTACAAAATAATTTTTCAAAGGCTGAAAATAATGTTCTTGCTGATGTACTCTTTCGACGATCAACACAGATAAATATTACTCTTGATGCGCAAGTGAAAGTGTTCCCCGATATTAGTATGTCTGTGATCGAAGAAAATATTCGATCTGCAATTAAAGATTTCATCAACACTCGTGGATTGGGAGAATCTATTGTTCCGTCTGATTTGGATCTTGTTATTCGTTCTGTCCCAGGTGTTGATTTTGTTTTTCTGCCGTTTACTGTTCTCGATAGAGATGGTGGCAATGAGAGCGATATTGTTGTTATCAACAAAAATGAATACGCTCAAATATCTGATTCGGATATTAAACTTACTTTGACTGCGTAAGGAGCTCAAAATGGCAAAAACGCAATTTAATTTTCGCGCTGGAAATGCAATTATTTGGAAAAGTAACCTATCAGCTCGTGTAAAGCATCCTACGCTTGATTGGCAGAATCTTGGAATTTTAAGTACACGTATTGTTACAAATGTTGCTATCGCCGATTTGATTTCTATTATGCTTGGCGGTCCGGCAACAAATTGGCAAAATTTTAAATTTCATGCATCTGGGACCGGTTCAGCTCCGGAGAGTGCTTCCGATACAGCTCTTGGGTTAGAAGTTGAATCGAGAGATGTCGGGACACAGACAACCCCGGCGGCAGGTGTTTATGAAACGGTTGCAACACACACATATTCTGGCTCATACAACATTTCAGAGCATGGATTATTTTCTCAGCTTCTTGGCGGTATATTGTTCGATAGAAGTGTCTTTACGCCTATTGCTGTTGTTGTTGGGACCGATATTGAGTGGACATACACATTGACTATTACTGGCGCATGATTTTTTGCGATATGTGAATTATGGCAACATATCGAGATTTTTTTTATGGAGCTAACTTTGCTGTTTGGTTAGAAGCCATTGCGCGTATTTTTGAGGAATTTGATTCTCAAAGAAAGAATGCGCGTAATTCAATATACCTTTCAACAGCAATGTTGTCTGAATTATATGAGCGGTTGGGGACGTTTGTCGATACGCGCGTTGAACCGCAATGGGATGTTGAAGTATTTCGTGAACATCTTCGTGAAGTTATTCAGGCATATGTCTATCATGCGAATTCTCAACGAGGTGTTCAACAGCTCGTTGCAGCGACAACACAAATTCCTCCTGTATTTCGTCCTATTCAGGATTTACAACGTTGGATTCTTGGTTCACAATATTTCTATAATCGTTTTTTTCGAGATTTAGATGCGTTCATTCTTTCCGAAGTTGATGAACCGTATCAAGTTAATTCATCAAACAATAAACTTATTATCAGCGTTAATGGTGTTAAACAGACACTACGATTCCCCACAGGAACGTTGTTAGCAAAAGATGTTATTGAGTTTATTAACAAGCATCTTATTGGGGCTCGTGCATATCCGTGGGGAAAACGGTTTGTTATTGAAACATTAGAAACCACCATTGGCGGTTCAATACTTGTTGATCCGACATCGACAAGTATTGAAGTTTTCGGTCTCGACACGCACAATCGTGTGAATGCGTTTGTGCCCGGTGGTACGGGAGTATTACCTTTTGGGTGGGCATTGTCTGGTGATTATTTGTGGCGATCACCAGAAACACCACTCTCACCCGGCATGAATTCACAACCCATATACTACGATGGGGCTATTGGTGGGTTTTACCCCATCGTTGTCGAAGGAACAAAGAAAGAACCCTTCGTGGGTTTGATCTTACCCATATTTTTAAAAAACGGTGGTTTCGAAGATAATTTTGAAGAATGGTATAAACCAGATGGTCCTGATTTTTATCTGAATTCGGTAAAACAACGTTCGGGAAAAAAATCACTTTCCGTAAAAACGAAAATTGATGTTAAAACAGATAAAGATGGGGGGAATAAAACTGTTATTCCGCGCGTAAACACGATTTTTACTGATAAAAAATATGTTCCTGAAAATTCCACTGTTATTGTTAGTGGATATCATGCGGTTGAAGCCCCCGGGTTGGTGTATGCGAGTCCCCCATCACCACCAACAGTATTTGAATGGACTGTATCGAATACGGTGTATGGATATACAGATCAACAGTTTGGTGAAAATCGTGTTCTCAGTGATAATAATCGCGAAACTGTTCGATTGTACGATCCATCAACAGATTTTGTCGCAAATGGCGTTCGTGTAGGGATGGGCATATCCGTACAATCTGGGGCGAATATTTTTACGGGTACCATTATTTCATTGAAAAAGAATGAATTGATTATTGATCAATGGCAAAATGGATCAAATTTCTCAGCGCATATTGAAAATTTATGTGCGCCGGGGTCTAATGTTGTATATACGTCAAATAGTGTTAATGACCCATCAAAAAATTTCACAACATTAGGTGTACAAACAGGTCCAACGTTTAAAACACGAGACAAGATTCGCATTAATCAAAAAATTGAACATTTAGGTGAGATTACAAGTATTCGACAGACAGTACGTGATATTCTTGCTGTTGCGACAACAGTAAATCCGAACGACACATTGATTGTTGACATGGGGTGGGGTTCCGCGCCGACACCGTTGTCGCCAACATTATTGACAGCTGGAAACCCGTATTCGGTATATATTCGTCCATTGAATGGGTCAGCATATGTTATTTATCACAGTGTAAACGAACTTCCAGCATACACGAATTTTGCGAGTACATCGGCGAATATTATTTATACAGTAAAGTTTTATGATTTTTCTGAAAATGAAATTTCGCAAACATCTATGTTCTATCGTCCAGAACCAAATAATATTTACGAACAATTTTCTTTTAATGTAAATACGCCAAGACTCGCTGAGACTGTACGATTGAGTATTACGGTCCAACCGGATTCACGTATCACGGAAAATATTCCAATACAGTTTGATACACCGATTCGCTTGTCGTTTGTTCCCAAAGAAAAATCTGAACAAATTATTGCAAATAATAATAATATTCAACTTCAACGAGGAGCACTGCCTAACGGTGATTATACTATTGATTATACATTTGGGACAATAACATTTTTATCTGGGAGTAAGTTTTATCAACAATTTATCAACAATTTGGTACCTCCACTGGTGTCCATAACATATGATTTTGAGCCGCATGACGGTGCTGTTGTTAGTATCGACGATATCGAATTTCAGTGTCGTGAAGTATCGCCGGCTGAGTTTCATGTTTCAACTGACAATGTTATGCAGAAAATCGTTTTCGAGGATAAACTGCAAAAAGCACATGGTGTATTGACGTATACTACATTTCCACAAGACGGTGACACGGTAACTATTGGCACTGACACGTATGAGTTTGATGCTGGAAAACCTGATACCGGCACAATAACATACACGGGGCAGCCGACCGATGGAAATACGGTAATAATTGGTTCTGCAATTTATGAATTTGACAATAACTGCGCTGTTGCGCCCGGTCACATTGTAGTATTTATTGATTCTAACGAAGATTTGACATTTACAAATCTTAAAAATGCAATCAATGCAACGTCAAGTCTTGTTTCTGCATCAATAGATACATTAACAAATACGGTTACAGTTGCTGCAAAAATTAATGGTGTTAGTAGTCCATCGATTGATTTTGGTGGAAGTGGGACGAACTATACTGTGCATGGGTCATTTCTTACCGGCGGTGTAAATCCCGGAGACGATGTTTTGCCAACACATATCGGTGTTCCAATAACCAATGTTCTCGATTTAACATATGAAAATTTGTTTCATGCAATAAATCAAACAAACACAAAGGTCTCTGCGTCGTTTGACAGTAGCGCAAATCAAATTACTGTTACAGCATTAATCGGTGGTCGTCTTGGAAACGATATTGTTTTTACAAAGCCACCATTGGTAACAGCATATACACTTACTGGGTCCGGGACATTAATTAATGGTGGAGAAATAAACGCCACTGGGTATATTCAATATTCGGGACTTCCGAACGATGGCGACACGCTTGTTGTCGGTCCTGATACGTATGAATTCGATAGCAACGGGATTATTGTATCTGGCAATAGAGCGGTATACTTTAACCCTGCATTTCCCCCATCAGTAGCTTACGAAACACTGGCGGAACAGATTCGATTAGGTGGAGTAGTTACTGTTGACCATGATGTTACGGCATCTCGATTGACATTACGTGCTATTGAACGAGGAGTTGCTGGCAACTCTATTTTGTTTTCAGAGTCGGTAACAAATGCGTTTATTGTTCCGACTGGGGGGACACTTTCCGGTGCAATCAATGGCGAATTTGACGATCCGCAATCGCTCACATGTACTGAAGTACGTGATTATATTAATGCACGAGCGAATGGATTTGTCGCATCGTGTACGCCCGACGGTCGTATTCGATTAACGAGTACGACGACGGGGTTGCGCAGTACGCTTGCTTTTGGTCATGGGTCTGCGAATGATATTTTAGGTTTTAGAAAAGATTATGGAAAAATCAATACGGTTCAAGGTGTTCATCCTGTTTGGCGATTGACAAACGGTAGTGGGAATCGTTTTGTAGCGGTAACAAATGCTGTTGTTACCGCACGAAAATTTTGGGGAACAGTTTGGACAGCAAGATTTTGGTTACGGAGTTCATCGCCGACAGCAAAGGCACATATTGTTGCTTTTTTCCAAGATGACGTTACAGGCGATATTTATCCACAAATCGAAGATAATAGCCTAACTGGGACGGTTACGACATCGGGAACATCGGTAACCGGTTCGGGGACAACATTCACAACAGAATTACAAGTTGGTGATTTGATAGCTATTAATCGTCAGGTTCGCCAAATAGTAAATATTTTTTCTAGTACAAGTTTGCAAGTTGATATTCCATTTAGTCCAAATATCACAACACCGTCTGAGGCAACATATCAAAAGTACACAGTTCTTGATCCTACAGTGGCCACTTTGTCATACAATGATGATAGTGTTATCGTTGGATATTCTTTCCGTGATTTTGGACAATTTAATACAATGCAGGTTCGATTGTATTTATTCGATCTTGCACCGAGTACTGTTATTGATGTTGCATTTCCATATTTGTTAAATGATATTAGTCGATCGCTTCACATTCAAAATAGTACGATTCCGCGAAATAAACAACGGGAACATCGTCTATATCGAATGATTGTTGCAAACCCTGATACATTTACGGAAACTGAGAAGGGTTTGATTGGTTTAAATACATTTATTGAACAAGAATCATTGAAAGAATTAACAGACCGTGAATATTTATATTTAAAAAAGAAAGATCTTTTCCCATTTTCTGAATCGGTATACGATATCGGTTTACCGGCAAGCGGCACAATAGCGTATTTCGGTCAACCAAATGATGGAAATACAATTACGGTTGCTTATAAAACATTCGAATTTGATTCGAACTCTATTGTGACGCCAGGAAACGTTCCAGTGACGATCGGGTCGAATGCTGATGTGACATATCAGAATTTTGTTATTGCAGTAAATACTATTTCTCCGCATGTTATTGCCGAAATCAATACAAATAAGACGGTAACAATTCGATCGCGACTTATTGGAACGGATGGAAATTCGTTTATTTTCACCACAGATATTGATAATGTAAAAATTACACCACAAATCGGTTTTTTGCAGGGTGGTCGCGATCGTGTTGATTATACACGCGGAGAAGATTATGTTATTCGATATCCAGAAGGACAAATTCGAAAAACACCACAAAGTAAGATTTTTAATACTGAATTACTTTACATTGATTATTATCATTTTCCTTCAGAAGTATCGTTGAATAAGAGTTATCCGCAATCGATTAAGCCTGCTGGTGTGAAGATTGAACCGGATCAGACATGTCTCTTTTTCTTTCGAGGACGCACTGAAGATTTTACGCATCCTGATGCGTCATTGGTGAACTTTGAAGTTGTTACTCGTGAGCCTGATCGTTTCAGTTATTTGCGTCCTGTTGTTCGCGGATTTTATACGCAAGTTGTTCAATTTACTCCAACACCGCCGCATCAAGCAACACTTTCGTATGCGGCTATGGTAAACCAACCAGCTTTTCTAACAAAAATTAAAGGAAATACATATACGACAATACCATTTGGTTCTAACGGGTGGTCTTTTGTTAGCCAAACAACAATCGATTTGTCGACGAGCACGGTTTATCTTCGACCGGGAGAGCCAGCGTTGTTTGAGCCAGATGCACAGTATGAATTTTCGTATTATGTAAAATTTCAATTTGAGACAGCTCCGATTGCTGTTACGGACCCCACATCCCCATATGTTCTTTTACCATATTCATATGTTGCTCAAAATCTTATTGAGACAAAAGAAGAAACAGAGCAAATTCTTTTCTTCAATGAAAATCGTCTTGCGAAACTTAAACTACCAGCTATTATGGATCAAAGTTTGTGTGAACTCAGTGTTTCCATTGGTGGAAAGACAACAATTGTTCCCGAATCTCAATGGCAATTTGTTGATGAATATACTGTTGAAGTGTTCCTTGTTGGTTTTGATACGGCCGGCATATACAAATTGAAATATCGATATTCAAAATTAAGTATTGTGACTGATCGTCTTTATGATTAATGAAAATAACACCATAGAAGTATACGAGTATGCAACAAGCAATGACGGTACGGTGTTTTCACCGTATCAATCATTTGTCCCCGGTCAAACATTTTTTTTAGATAATTATGTCAAATTTCGACTGACGTTATATGGAAATTTCGAACAAGGCGATTATGTGTTTCGTGGATTTTCGGGAATAATTCATGATCCCAATGTACGTTCAGGAGGGTTTGGCCTTTCACCATTTGGTCGATATCCATTTGGCGATGGGGGGATATGTGAACCGGAACGAGAAATCGGCGGTCAATTAACATTTTCTGGTGACTTATCAATTACTATCGATAAGTCATTTACCGGTTTAATTACCATGTCTGGTGCGTTATCATCTCTCGTAATGGGCGGTTCGTAGTCATGAAAGAAATTTATGAATACGCAACCAGTGACGATGGTGTTGTTTTTTCTCCGTATAAACCTTTTACATCAGGAGATGTCGTGTATCTTGCCCCATACGTTCGTTTTCGCTTGACGGCGTATGGGAATATAGAAAAAGAAGATTATAAATTTCGTTCAATTGGCGCAATTATGTCAGATGCAACGTTGCGTCAAGGGGGGTTTGGTATTTCACCTTTTGGAAAATTCCCATTTGGTGATGGAGGGATATGTGAACCGGAACGAGACATCGGCGGATCAATTCAGCTCACAGGAAATTTGGGTATCGATATTATACCAAATATTTTTATGTCCGGATCGGCTACTTTTACCGGTACATTATCTTCAAGTGTTACTATGCCGACATCGGCATCATTTATTTTACGTGACGGTTTTTCACTTGTTCCTGGAACGCGATACATTTCTTTTGGTGATACTGTTCCCCTTTCAACAACATTCGATGCGGTAAAAATAGAATTTAATTTTGATTTTGTTTTAAAGGGATTATTTGTTAAGACGCAATCTGCTTTTTCGGGGTCTGGAACAGTACAGTTTGTTGTTAATGGAACACCTCGTTCTGAAATTGTTGTTTCGCTTATTCCAGGAAATTATAGTCATATTACTTATGGAACATTAAATATCAATATAGGCGACCAAGTTGCTATTGTTACAAACTCAACGGCATCTATTACTATAACAAATATTGCTATACTGTATGAGGTTTCATAAAAATGGCAAAATTTTTTTCAATTAACAACACGACACCAGCGTCTGTTAGTCGATGGGAAATTATCGGTAGATCAGGAGAAGGATCGGGCGGTTCAGGAGAACCATTGGGCGTACCAGTTTTTATAGGTCAATATTTTCCTTTGCCTACATATATTTATAAAATTATTGTTAATGCACCGCGAATGTCGTTAGACGGTTCTCCCGGAGTTGAAATCAATCGACGCATCCGTCGTGGTGCATC
>Ga0308414_1001884_pt1 | contig 13653 bp, 9 predicted proteins | sample HotsprSampleOS50_FD_205667 | JGI IMG/M metagenome (GOLD analysis project Ga0308414, IMG submission 205667) | Hot spring phototrophic mat microbial communities from Octopus Spring, Yellowstone National Park, Wyoming, United States - 20090730_OS50 ... | reverse complement strand
TCGCCTTCGGCTACCGGCTGTGGTGGTACGGAGACGACCCGACGCGTTCGCCAGGTGGCCGGGCCGTCGCCACGCGGCGGGACCGGGGGCCGGTCGGCAGCGCTCACGACGCCTACCGGTATGTGCTCGATTTCGAGGGAGCGGCCCTCGCGGCGCTGCCGGCCGAGAGCCCGCCGAAGGCCGTGGTGACGGCCACGGGGGGTGTCACGGTGTTCGACGAGCATGTGTACAAGAACCCCGTGACGGGCGGCTGGCGTCTCACCTTCCAGATCCGCCCGCGAGACCCGAAGCCCGTCGAGCTGCGGGCCTTTCTCGAGCACGGCGGACACACGCTCACCGAGACGTGGTCTGCAGCGTGGCTGCCGTAGGGGGGCGCACGAGCGAGGGCTCGACATTCGCGGCGGCAGGGGCGAAGCTCGGCGCAGCGGACGGATGAGGGGATCGTTCGAGGTCACGGACATCCGCACCGAGCGGGTCGAGGGTGGCGTGCGGCTCGCGGCGGTCGTCCGTCACGGCGCGGACGCCGAGGAGGTCTGGTTTCGCACGAGCGAGGGGCCCATCGCCGCGACGGCCGACCCCTTTCTCCCCGTCGTCCTCTTCCCAGCGATGCGGATGGGAGCGGCGGTGCGCATCCGCGGGCCGGTTTCCCGGCCCGTGCTCGAGAACATCGTGCCGGTGCAGCACGTCCGGATGGTCTGGGACCGGGCCTCGTCCCTAGTCGCCGTCGACGCCGAGCGCGAGGTCCCGGGAGCCGCGGAGGCGGGGGCCGGGGTCGGGAGTTTCTTCTCGGGGGGCGTCGATTCTTTTTACACGCTCTTTCGCGAGCGCGCGGCCATCACCCATCTGCTGATCTTGCAGGGGTTCGATATCCCCGTGCAGCGCGACCGCTTCTACGCGCGCGTTCTCGAGGGGGTGCGCGAGGTCGCCCGGGTGCTGGGATGCGAGGTCGTCGCCGTCCAGACCAACGTCCGCCAGCTCAGCGGCCAGTACGTTTCGTGGGATGACTTTCACGGTGCCGCGATGGCTGCGGTGGCGTACTTCCTTGGCCCCCGCCTGCGACGGGTGCTGGTGCCGAGCTCGTATGCGTACGCGTTTCTCGAGCCGCTGGGCTCGCATCCCGGCCTCGATCCCCTGTGGGGAACCCCCACGCTCGAGGTCGTCCACCACGGATGCGAGGCGACCCGGTTTCAGAAAGTGCAGCAGCTCGCGGCATGGGACCTGGCACTCCGCCATCTGCGGGTGTGCTGGCAGCTCGACAGCGACGCCTTCAACTGCGGTCAGTGCCGGAAGTGTCTGTGGACCATGGCCTTTCTGCGGGCGTGCGGCGCGCTGGAGCGCGCGGCGACGTTTCCGCACCGGCTCGATCTGGAAGCGGTGCGCCGCTGGCCCCCGAGCAAGCGCGAGGAGCTGGCGCGCTTCGTACAGGCCCTCGCGGTCGTGGAAGGTCGCGGGGACGATCCGGAGCTCGCAGCCTGCCTGCGCGAGGGGATCGCCCGCGCCCGGCGGCCTCGGGGTATCCGTTCGCTGCCAGCGCGGGTCCCTGGCCGGCTGCGCCGGGCGATCGGTACGAAAGGTCGCTGAGGGATGCGCCTCGAGCGTCTGCGGCGCGAGGAGCTCGGGGTCGCCGGCGGGTCGCCGCCGACGAGGCGACGGCTTTCGCCGAGGATGACGTGACGCCAGCCATAGTGGCCGCGATCCCCGTCCACACGGCCGGGAGGGCGGCGCTCCTGGCCGAGCTGATCCCGCCGCTGGAGGAGGCAGGGCGGCAGGATCTCTCGCGGGCCGTGCGCAGCCCCCTGCGGCGCTGGCGATGGTGGCAGCGATGAGCGGCGGGCGTTCAGCGCTCGAGCACGCGCACGAGATCGGCCGAGTCGTCGGGGAACTTGCGCGCGAACAGCACCTCGCCGCGGCCGTAGGGACTGTCTTCGATCAGCGGGTCGACGCCGGCGAGACGGGCCAGGTCGTCCCGATCGAGGACAGCAGGGGAGGAGGCGCCTTTGCGCCAGCGCAGCGTCGTGAGGTTGCGCTGCACCTTGGCGAGGAAGGGCGAGTTGCCGATGATCGTGTGAAAGAAGGACTCGTCCGGAATGGCCACGTGGCGGAAAAAGCGAACGTAGTCAGGATGGGAGTCGACGAACTCGAGGATGTACCGACAGGCGGCTGCGGAGAGCGCCCACCACTGGCTCCCCCCATAGGGCGCCAGGCCGCCGAGAACGGACGCGTAGTCTCGGTGCACCAGGCGATCGACGAGCCGCTGGGCCAGGGGGGCGAGCCGACCTCGCGGCTCGAGGGAGAGCTGGTAGCGGACGAGCCGCGAGACGGGCTTGTCCACGGCGTCGTTCGGCATGCGGACCAGGTTGATGAACTCCGTGCCCTGGTGCTGGGCAAAGAACCGCTCGATGTGTGCCGCAGAGCGGATCGGATAGTCCGCGCCGCTCAGCAGGCAGCAGTACGCGACGCGATGGCGCATGGCCTCGCCGAGGAGCGCCAGCGTCGCCTCGACGAGCGAGAAGGCCCCCCAGCGCACACGGGCGCGGGGCGTGACGAAGCGGACGCGGCTGTGCCGGACGGCGGCGCGAAACGGCGCGCCGTCGGTGTTGCGGTCGAGGTGGACGAAGACAGCCGCCTCGGGCTGGGTGACCAGGGCACGGACCAGGCGGGCGAAGTGATTGGGATGGTGATGGGCGAGGACGAGGTAGGCGATCAGTGTCCGGGACGAGGGCACCATGCAGCGCGAGCTTTAGCCCATCACGGACCGCGCCGAGGTACAAGGCACGGGAGGGGATGACGATGACGGGACGGCCAGCGCCGATGGCCATGGACGATCTCCTACGCTCGCTCGCCGGCGCGCGCTTCTTCTATGTGCCGAACACTGGCAACGCTGGCGACGGCCTGATCGCCTGCGCGACCCTGCAGGTCTTCGCCCGGCTGGGGCTCGAGTGGGTGCTCGTTCGCGCGCCCGAAGACGTACCGGCCCTGCCCGCTGGCAGCAGCGTGGTGATCGGCGGCGGCGGGCACATGACCCGCTACTGGAATGGCTTCGCGACGCTGCTCGAGGCGCTGCACGGACGTGCCCGGCGCATCGTGGTCCTGCCGCACACGATCGAAGGGAACGAGCGACTCCTCGCGCAGCTCGGCCCGACGGTCGACCTCGTCTGCCGCGAGGCCGTGTCGTACGCCCACGTGGCGGCGCACGCCCGCGGAGGCTGTCGGGTGCACCTGAGCCACGACATGGCGTTTCACCTCGACCTGGCGAGCTTGCTGGCCAGCCGCCGACCGCACGCGCTCGAGGCATGGCGTGCGCTGCGTGGGAGGCACGGCGCCCGGCGTGCCTGGCTCGTGTACACGACGCTGCGGCGACTCCGTGCCGCTGCGCGGGGCAGCCGCATGCTCAACTGCTTCCGGGCCGATGCGGAGTCGGCGGGCTGGCCGATCCCCGAGGACAACATCGACCTCTCGGGGATCTTCGCGAGCCACGACGCGCGCTACGATGCAGGCGATGCCGAACGCAGCGCGCGGGCCCTCGTCTCCTTCGTGAACCGCTTCGACATCGTGAACACCGACCGCCTGCACGTCGGCATCGTGGGGGCCCTCCTCGGGAAGCACGTCCGGCTGCACGTCGGTGCGTACTACAAGATCGAGGCGGTGTACCGCCTGTCGCTCGAAGGGCGCTTCCCGCGGGTCGTGCTCGTCGCGTCCCCGCGCCGCGGGGCTGCGTCGGCCGCCCGCTCGGCCTAGCGCGCGCGGCTGGCCTCAGGCGGGCGGCCCCGCCGGCATAGCGCCGAGGCCGCCGACCAGGCCGAGCAGGGCGATCAGCAGGACCGTCTGCGTGAGCACGGCCAGGACGCAGACCAGCACCGCGCGGCCGGTCGTGACATCGAGCGCGTGGCGGACGGCGGTGACGTACGCGACGAGCACCAAGACCCACACGATCATCGCCAGCAGCCCGCGCAGGGGGCCGAGGGGCAGCACGCCGAGGAGGAGGAAGAGCGAGGGCGCCGAGGCGAAGGCCAGTGTGCGCAACAGCTCGGGATAGTCGGACGTATGCTGCATGATCCGCACGCCGATGAACCAGATCACGGCCGTGCCGAGCAGCCAGCCCCCGATGCCCGAGAGCAGGCCGGCGACGATCCCGCCGCCGTGACCACCGCCAGCCCCGAGGCCCTGAGCGAGCGAGGCGAGGGCGACCACGGCGAGGGCCTGCCCCATGGCCCGGGGATCGTGCTCGACCTCCTCGTACACGCTGGCATCGACTCGCACCGCTCCCAGGAGGCGTTCGGCGAAGCTGCGTGGCGTGGTCACCTCGGACATCGTGTGCTCCTCCCCTTCGCTGCGGGCAGTTCCGCGCTCTTCGCCCCGGCGGGCACGCCCTGTCAAGCTGGCGTCCAACCATGCCGCTCCGGGAGGCATGCGCGGCGAATGGTCGACAACAGAGCCGGCGGCTCGCTACAACCCGTCGCCGATGGCCTCGCAGCGTCAGCGGAAAGCAGAGGAGACGGCCATGGGCGCCTTGCGAGCACACGGGACGAGCCCGGAGCGCGTCCTTGCCGAGCTGGAGCAGGCAGCGGTCGACGACGTCGACTGGCGGCACGGTCGGGTTCTGACTGGCCTCTACACGCCCGATGCGACGGCCTACGGCCTGGCGGTCGAGGCCTATACGCGCTTTCTCGCGCAGAACGCACTGTACGTGAATTTCTACCCGAGTCTCGCCCGGCTCGAGCACGACATCGTGCGATCCGTCGCCGACCTGTTGCGGGGAGACGGGGCCGTGGTCGGCAACGTCACGAGCGGAGGCACGGAGAGCATCCTTCTTGCCGTGAAGGCCGCGCGCGATCATGCGCGCGCCCGGCGCGACATCCCGGGGCACCCGGAGATCGTGCTGCCGGTGACCGCCCATCCGGCCTTCCACAAGGCGGCCCAGTACCTGGGACTCCGGCCCGTGGTGATCCCCGTGGATCCGCAGGGCTACCGGGCCGATGTGGCGGCCTTCCGCGCGGCCATCACCCCGCGAACCGTGTTGGGCGTCGGTTCGGCGCCGAACTTCTCGCACGGCACGGTCGATCCGATCCCCGAGATGGCCGCCGTGGCATGCGAGGCGGGCGTGCTGTTCCACGTGGACGCCTGCGTGGGCGGGCTCTATCTCTCTGTGCTGCGACGTCTCGGCGAGCCCGTGCGGGATTTCGACTTCGCCGTGCACGGGGTGACCAGCATTTCCACCGACCTGCACAAGTACGGGTATGCGCCGAAGAACGCCTCGGTCGTGCTCTACCGCGATCGTACGCTGCGGCGGCATGCGCTCTTCGTGTGCACGGGAACCACGGAGTACGCGGTCATCAACCCCACCGCGCAGAGCAGCCGGACCGGTGGTCCGATCGCGGCAGCCTGGGCTCTGCTGCGGCATCTCGGCGAGGAGGGCCTCGCCCGGATCGTCCGCGCGACGCACGACGCTACCCGGCGGATCCTCCGCGCCGTCGAGACCATCGAGGGCATCGCGGTGCTCGGCGATCCGGAGATGTGCATGTTCACCCTCGGGTCCGCGGAGATCAATGTCTTCGAGCTGGATGACGAAATGCGCGAGCGCGGATGGCACATGATTCCACAGTTCGCCTGCGGCGGCAGTCCGCCGAACCTGCACGTGAGCGTCAGCTGGTCGAATCTGCCGCAGGTCGAGGCGTTCATCGCCGACCTGCGCGAGGTCGTGGCCATGTTGCGTGCGCGAGGGCCAGCGATCGATCGTGCGGCCATGGCGCAGGCCGTGGCCGAGCTAGTCGAGCGTCCACCCGAGGAGGCACTCATGGCGCTGGCCGCGCTCGCCGGCCTCGAGGGCACCGCGCTTCCGCGGCGCATGGCTCGCCTCAACACGCTGCTCGACCTGCTGCCGGCGACGGTGCGCGACGAGGTCCTGGCGACCTACGCGAACCTCGTCGGCTGAGGTCGTAGCCCGGCTCAGCCCTGCCAGACGATCTCGCTCGCCTCCAGGGGCACCACGGCCGCGGGATGATAGGGGATCACCCGCAGCGTGTAGGCCGCGGCTGGACGGCAGGCGGGCAGCTCGCCGCGGTAGTCCCACACGCCGGCGCAGCCCTCGACGGGTCCCGTTGCGCGGAGTGGCCACCGTTCCGGCTCGCCCTGCGGCAGCGGATCGGCATACAGCTCGACACGCACGGCGGTCGCGGCGAGCCCCCCGAGAGCGATCCGGGCTGTCGCCGTATAGCGGTCGCCCGCCTGGACCAGCTCGACGCCCTCGACACGGACCTCCGACCAGTGGCGGGACACTTCCTCTCGCCACCGGGCGATCGCCGCACCGAGCGCCGCGCGCTGCGCGCTGCGCGCCCGGTAGGCGCGCGCCGCGGGCAGGTAGAGCCGCTCGGTGTAGTCGCGCACCATCCGGTTCGAGGAGAAGGCCGGGGTTAGCCGCGCCATGCTCTCCCGCACCAGCGCCACCCAGCGGTGCGGGATCCCCTCTGGGCCGCGATCGTAGTAGGTGGGCACGACCTGCTCCTCGAGGAGGCGAAAAAGCGCTTCGGCGTCGCCTGCGTCGTCGCCCCCGTCGATGGCCCAGCCGACCGCCGCACTGTAGGCCTCGTCCCACCAGCCATCGAGGGTCGAGAGGTTCAGTCCGCCGTTGGCGAGGACCTTCATCCCGCTGGTGCCGCTCGCCTCCATCGGGCGGCGAGGTACGTTCAGCCACACGTCCACGCCCTGGACGAGATGCTCGGCCACCTGCATGTCGTAGTCGGCCAGGAAGACCGCGCGGCGGCGGACCGCAGGGTGACGCAGAAATTCGAGCCACGTCCGGACCAGCTCCTGGCCCGGGCGGTCGTGTGGATGCGGTTTGCCGGCGAGGACGAGCTGCACTGGACGCACGGGATCGGCGAGCAGGCGGCGCAGGCGCTCGGGATCGTGGAGGAGCAGCGTCGGGCGCTTATAGGTCGCGAAGCGACGCGCGAAGCCGACGGTGAGGACCTCGGGGTCGAAGACGTCCCGGGCCTGGCGGATCTCGTCCGGCGAGGCGCCGGCTGCCGCCAGCTGCGAGGCCAGCCGGGCACGCACGTAGTCGACCAGCTCTCGGCGCAGCGTGTTGCGCATCGTCCAGAGGGACGCATCGGGGATGGCGCACAGGTCGCCGCTCGCACCGGGCTCGGGGTCCTGCCAGCGCTGGCCTCCGCAGGCCTGCGTCCAGACCGCGTCGGCAGCCGCGGACTCCCAGGACGGGACATGCACGCCGTTGGTCACGTGGCCGACGGGAATCTCGGTCAGCGGCCAGCGCGGGAACAGCCGGGCGAAAATCTGGCGGCTGACTGCACCGTGCAGCCGGCTGACGCCGTTGATGGCGTTGCTGCCCCGAATGGCGAGATAGGCCATGTTGAGCGGCTCGTCGGGATCGTTGGCGTTCGCCCGCCCGAGCGCCAGCAGGCCCTCCAGGCCGATCCCCAGGCGTTCGGCGTACGCGCCGAGGTAATGGCGGACGAGTCCCCGCGGGAAGTGGTCGAACCCCGCCGGGACGGGGGTGTGCGTGGTGAACACGTTGCCCGCGCGGGTGACTGTCAGGGCGGTGGCGAAGTCGAGGCCGTGCTCCTCGGCAAAGGTCCGTGCGCGCTCGAGCACGACGAAGGCCGCATGGCCCTCGTTGAGGTGGCAGACCTCGGGTCGGATGCCGAGCGCCTGGAGGAGCTGCCAGCCCCCGAGACCGAGCACCATCTCCTGTTGCAGCCGGACCTCGGGTCCGCCGCCGTACAGCTCCGCCAGCAGACCGCGGTCGGCCGGCGTGTTGCCGGGGTCGTTGCTGTCCAGAAGGTACAGGCGGACGCGTCCCACCTCGGCTTGCCAGGTGCGCAGCCAGAGCGTGCGGCCGGGAAGCTCGACGGCGATCCGCACGCAGTCGCCGCGCTCGCTGCGGACCGGGGTTAGCTGGAGCTGGCCCGGATCGTTGTACGGATAGAGGGCCCGTTGGCCGCCATCCGGATCCACGACCTGGCGAAAATAGCCCCGCTGGTAGAGGAGCCCGACCCCGACGACCGGCACGTCGAGGTCGCTCGCGCTCTTGAGGACGTCGCCCGCGAGAATCCCGAGCCCCCCGGCATAGATGGGGAGCGCCTCGCCGAGGCCGAATTCCATGCTGAAGTAGGCGACCAACCCCAGCGGCGCATCCGGATGGGCGTGGCGGAACCATCCCGGGACGCCGAGGGCTTCCCGGTGTCGCCGCACGAGGGAGTCCACGTAGGGGCGCAGACCGGGATCGCGCGCCAGCGCCTCGATCCGGGCGAGGGAGGCGGAATGGAGCACCAGCCAGGGATTGTGCGTTCGCGCCCACAGCTCGGGGTCGAGCCGCGTCCAGATCGGGTCGTTCCAGTCCCGCCACGACCAGCGCAGATCGAGCGCGAGATTGGCCAGATCGGACAGCTCCTCGAGACTCTCGAGATCGTCCGGCAAGACGCGACGCATCGGGCTGAGCATCGAGCAGTCCCCCGCTGAGCTATCGGCACGGCGGCGAGAAACTGAAACCCGGTGCGCACCCTCAGGGGCAATCGTCCGGCGCTCCGGCCGTGATCCAGTCCCGGATGGCCTCGCGTACCACCGCAGCGAGCTGCGGCTGGCCGATGGGCATCAGCGAGCCGCACGAGCCGCCGACGCACTGGGCCGCGAAGGCCCCCTGCGTGTCGTCGAGCTTGTGCATGAGCCAGCTCGCTGAGGGGTTGCCGGGTTGGACGAGTGCCATGCTAGGTAGCTGGGTGCTGGGGATCCCGACCATGGCCGTGCGTCCCGAGCGGCAGGCCTGGAGGCCCCCGAGCTCCCCGAGGCCCCCGGAGCTGCCATGGCAGCCGCCGCACACGGGCTGGATGACGGTTGCCGAGAGCCGCGCCCAGGATGGCGGAATCGTCGTCGAGGTGGTGCCGGCCGAGGTCGTCGTGGTGGTCGTCGTCGAGGTGCTGGATGTGGTCGTGGGAAGCAGCAGGATGCAGTCCGTCTCGGCGCAATGCGTGGCACCGCTCTGGATCGTGCGTGTCACCCGTCGGGTGCTCGTACAGCGCTCGGCCGGGCTCACGCTGCAGCGCCGGCGCCCCGTCGCTTTGCGCTCGGCGCAGCAGACGACCGTCGCCCGCCGCCCGCAGGTGGCGAGCTTGAGCAGCGGCCGGCAGGCGCGCCGCAACGTGCCGCCGCTGAGCGCAGCCCGAATCACCGGCCGAATGCATCGCGTGTATGCCCGCCGAGATGCGCCGCGCTTGCCGTCGAACTGGCCACAGGGGCAGCGCGCCTCCATGGCCTCGCGGAGGGCATCGAGATCGCGACGGTCCTGGCGTGCGCTCCCCCCCGCAAGGCAGGGGTCGTCGGCGCTTGCCAGGAAGCCGTCGCAGTCCTCGTCGATGCTGTTGCCGGCACGCTCGCGCGCGCCCGGAAAGCGCCGCGCGTCGCCGTCGTCGCAGTCCTCGGGGAAGTCGACGCCGTCGCCGTCCGCGTCGCATGCTGGGGTGCCCGGCACGCACAGGGCCGTGAGCGGCGTCGGGGTGCGCGACGAGCGGTCGGCGAGATCGTCGGGATTGGGACCGCGCTGGCCCGAGCCTCCCCCGAAGAGCACGTGGCCGTCGACCACGGCCGGCGCCGAGGCGAGCAGGGGAGCCGTCGTGTCGCTGCCGAGGAGGCGGCCAGTGGCCGCGTCGAAGAAGCGCAGACCGCTGCCGAGCACGCCGCCGATGAAGACCACGCCGGGGATGGCGCTGGTCGGCGCGAAGCTCGCATCGGCGGAGGGATCGTCGGTGTTCTGCCACGCGATGGCGCCGGTATCGAGATCGAGCGCGTGCACCGTGGGACGCTGGGGATTGAAGACGTTGTTTCCCGGGGCCGTACTGAAGAACACGCGTCGATTGTCCTCGTCGACGGCGGCCGTCGCGATGATGCCGCCGAGCACCCCGCCCGGGACCACCTGGGTGCGCCAGTACGGGAGGGCGGAGGGATCGGCGTCGTCCCAGCGGACGCCATTGCGCGCGTTCACCCCGTCGCGGTCGATCACGTAGTAGGTCCCGTCCTTGTTTCCGATGCCGACCACGTCGCGGCTGGTGCCGTCGACCGTGATGCTGAACAGGTTCGGCACGGCCCCGAAGGCCAGATCGCCATTGTCGATCTCCCGCGGGCGCCAGCGCCAGACCGGCGTGCCGTCGAGCGCGAGGGCGAAGATGGCCTCGTCGAAGGGCGGCATGGGCGGCGGCGGCCGCAGGGTCTCGGGATTGTCGTCGGTGTCGCAGTTGCTCGACGCGACGAAGAGGCGGCCACGGGCCGCATCGTACGCGGCCGACGACCAGACGTTGCCGCAGCCATTCGGCGTGCGCGGGTGATCGCAGCCGCGGCGGGTGGCCAGAAACCCCGGCGGCAGCCCGAGCTCGCTTTCGCTGTGGTAGCCATCGTACCGACGGATGTTGTCGCCCGGATCGGGATGGCAGGTCATGCCGCTCTCGAGATCGAAGAACCACACGAGCCGCCCGTCGCGGGCATCGACAGCGTAGAAGCCGCCCTTGCCCCCCTCGCGGTCGTTGACGTCCATGCCGAAGAAGACCTTGCCGTCGGCGACGAGCGGCGAGGATTCGATCTCGTTGCGCTCGCCCGTGAAGCTGCACAGCCCCGGCGGGTCGGAGCAGCCGGTCCCCGCATCGAATCGCCAGAGCTCTGCGCCGGTGCGCGCGTCGAGGGCGTAGAGCGTCTGGCCCGAGGGGAAGAAGACCCGCGGGGTGCCGTCGAGGGTCGTCACGTCGATCGAGGCGGCGTTCGGAAACGACTGGCCAGGATGATCGGGCGTGACCTTACGCCACACCTCGCTGCCATCTCGGAGCCGGATCGCATAGAGGGTCCGGTCCCAGGAGGGAATGAACACCACGGCCGTGGGACCTTCGTTCGGAAGGTCGAGGGTGACGACCGAGGGCGAGGCCGTGATGATGGCTGCCGTCGGAAACTGCCACTTGACGCGGAGACGGCCGACATTGGCGGGGGTGATCTGCTGCTCCGCGGGGTTGAAGAAGAGCCGCCGTGGTCCGCCAGCGTAAGTCGGCCAGTCACCGGCATGCGCTGGTGTCGCAACGAGGCCGAGCACGGCGCCCAGGAGAAGGTAGCGTCGCCACGGCATCAGCGCGCCTCCAGGTCGCCATCGAGGACCCCGAGCCCGTCGGGAAACGCGAGCCCATCGCGGACGACTTCCGGCCTTCCCGGCATGCCGCACACATCGAAGGGGACGCGCCGGACCTTCCCGTTCGGCCCCGGTCCGATGCTACCGCCGGAGCTGATCCGGAGGGCCAGGTCGGCGTAATAGAGGTCGCCCTGGCAGTCCACCGCCAGGCCCTGGGGGTGGCCGACCGAGAGGGGGAGCGTCGTCTCGCCGGCCTCGGGGGCCACGATGGTGCGCAGCAGGACCCCGTTGGGATCGTACTCCTCGATGACGCCGTTGAAGACCGCCGCCACGAACCAGCCACCCGCTGGCGAACGCACGATCCCGGAAAAGGTCCGGGGGCCTTCGATGAAGACCTCACGGTCGACGGTGTCGGCCACCGGCGAGCCGAGCGCATCCCGCCCACCGCAGCCGCCAGCGGCATCCGCGGAGGTGGGAAACGGCGGACGCAGGCGCTCCACGCGTCCGCCTCGCGCCGAGGTCACGTACACCCGTCCCTCGGGATCGGTCGCCACGCTGCCGGCCGTTGGGATGTCGAGCACCAGCTTGCAGAAGTTCGTGCTCCGCTCCGGGTTCGGGAACGTTCCTGGCGCGCCGGGAAAGCGGTCGAAGGGCGGGAACCAGAGGATGAGCTGCCCGTTGCCAGGGCCGGTGACCTGGTTGCCGACGTCGCTGGTGAAGAGCCGGCCGGCACCGTCGAAGGCACAGCCGAAGGGCTCGTCGTTGCTCGTGGCTCCAGCCAGCTGGGTCTGGAAGGTCGGCGTGAGCTTGCCAACGCGCCTGCCACTGGCGTCGAAGACGCCGAAACCCGGCGGGACATCGGGCTGCCCGGTGTCCTCGCCGGCGATGAAGCCGCCGTTTCCCCCCGGCAAGGCGCAGATCTGCCCGTTGATGTCGAGGCCGCCGAGGCTGGCCCGCTCGATCAGAATGTCCTCGACCAGCGGCCCCGTGCGCACGGTGTCGAGATCGTACCGCCGCAGGCGGTTGCCCTCGTTCGAATAGAGGAGCTGCGGCCGGCAGGTCGGCGGCGCCGCATCGTTGCGGTCGCAGCGCGTGTCGGCACAGAAGGCGGTGCGCTCACAGGCCGTTCGCGTGCTGTTTGCGGACGAGCGGCAGCGGCTGGCCGCCGCGATCCGACAGCTCTGGCGACGGTTGCGAGTGGATTCCTGGCAGCAGGCCACGCGCGGTTTGCCATAGGAGCAGGTCGAGCGGCTCAGGATGCGACGGACGGCGCGACGACAGCTCGCACTGAGCGTGCCGGCGCGCAGGCGCTCGGCGAGCACGGGCCGCGTACAGCGCAGGTAGGCTCCGTGCGACGAGAAGCCATCGCAGGCGCACTGTGCCTCGACAGCCCGCCGGGCCGCGGCCACGGCCTCGCGGTCCGCACCGCTGGGATCGCACGGCACGGACCGTGCGAATGCTGCCGTTCCCCCGAGTAGGGCGACGAGCAACGACACCAGCACCACGCGCATCAGGTGGATCTCCCTTCGCTCGACAGATGACGCTCCTCGATGCTGTTAGCGCAGGCTCACGCGTGCCGTCGAGAGGCAATGCGCAGGTCGGGAGAGCCGCGGTGCGTCGGGAAAGCGCTGGCACGGGCGGCAGTTGCGCCGGCCGGGGCTACGGCGCACTCTCGCTCTCGGATGGCCGACGGTGCTCCGCCTCTGGTTGGGCAGTTCGCGCGACGGATCCCGCCGGGTGACGACCGGGAACGCCTGGTCTGTCGCGACTGTGGCTTCGTGCTCTACGAGAATCCGCGGGTGATCGTCGGCGCGGTCGTCCACCACGAGGGGCGGATTCTGCTCTGCCGGCGCGCGATCCCTCCGCGTGCCGGCTTCTGGACCCTGCCGGCAGGGTATCTCGAGCTGCACGAGAGTCCGGCGGAGGGCGCATGCCGCGAAGCCTGGGAAGAAGCGCGGGCGCGGATCGGGATCGAGACGCTTCTTGCGGTGTACACGATCCCCCACCTGAGCCAGGTGCAGCTCATGTACCGCGCGCGCCTCGTCAACCCGGCAGAGATCGCAGCCGGTCCCGAGAGCCAGGAGGTGGCGCTCTTCGCCTGGGAGGCCATCCCATGGCCGGAGCTCGCCTTTCCCAGCGTGCACTGGGCGCTGGAGCACTACCATCAGACGCGTGATCGCTCGGGTTTCGCCCCGTATGCGAATCCCGAGGAGGGGCCTGCGCTCGCCGAGCACGAGTGAGGCGAGCGGCGTTTGCGCTCTGCGGCGCCCCTGGCTATCGAGACCGGTCGCATGGATGCCGGGATCACGGCCATCAACGAGCGGGTGCGCGAGGGCTCGGCCTTCGCCTACCGGCTGCGCGAGGAGATCGCCACCGTCGTCGTCGGCCAGCGCTATCTCGTCGATCGCCTGCTCATCGGGCTGCTGGCCAACGGCCACGTGCTGCTCGAAGGCGTGCCCGGTCTCGCCAAGACCCTGTCGGTCAAGAGCCTCGCCCAGGCCCTGCAGGCGAGTTTCCGCCGCATCCAGTTCACGCCCGAT
>Ga0308414_1001881_pt1 | contig 13663 bp, 8 predicted proteins | sample HotsprSampleOS50_FD_205667 | JGI IMG/M metagenome (GOLD analysis project Ga0308414, IMG submission 205667) | Hot spring phototrophic mat microbial communities from Octopus Spring, Yellowstone National Park, Wyoming, United States - 20090730_OS50 ... | reverse complement strand
CTGAGCATTTAGAAACTCACCATTTTCAATCATTATTCCACATCTATCAGCATCTCCGTCAGTTGCAACTCCGATTGAGTAAGAACCAGAGGTTAGCTCATCTTTTAATGGCTGAAGATTTTTATCAATTGGCTCAGCAAATCTTCCGTAAAACTTATCATCTGGGTAGGAATGAATTGATTTCGAAGGGATATGATGAGCGATTAAAATTCTTTCTAATAAATCAGAGCCCGCACCACCCATTGAATCAATGCAAATAATTAAACGTGCTCTTCTAATGGAATCAAAATCAACAAGCTTTTCTAAATGCTCTGAATATTTGATTAAAAAGTTTTCTTCGTTGATATTTGATTTACTTTTCTTAATTGGACTTTTACCAATTAACTTCTCAACTTTTTTTGTTTCTTCTGTAAGAAATGGTCCGCCATAACTTGCTTTAAATTTTACTCCATTGTAATTATAAGGATTGTGAGAAGCCGTAATCATTACGCCTGCAAAACATTTTTTGTCTTTTACAGTGAAAGATAGAACGGGAGTTGGAACAATTCTATCGGAAAGAAAAACAGTCAAATCATTGCCTGATAAAATCTCTGCAAAAATTCGGGCAAAAATTTCTGAATTTCTTCTACCATCAAAAGCTATTGCAACAGTTTTATTATCAGAATTTTGATTAATATATTCTGCAAAAGCCTGAGCAACTAAAGAGATAGAAGACTGATTTATTTCTTTGTCTAAAATTCCGCGCCATCCATCTGTTCCGAAAAAAATGTTCATAGTTCTTTTTGAGTGATGTTATAAGAAATTTCTTTTTGCACTTCTTTGTAATTGATTTCTCTTAAAGATTTTTTTTGTTTAATGGCTAATGCTGCCAAAGCACCACAAGCCTCACCAGTTGCTGCTGATGTTGGTTGAATTCTCAATGCACTATGTCCCTCGCGGGTAGATGAAATACATCGTCCTGCTGCTAATAAATTATCTGCATCTTTTACAATCAAAGCTCGCAATGGAACTTCATAATATTCTCCTTCTTTAAGATGTTCCATCCGACTTTGTTCATCTTTTTGACCGTGAATATCAATACCATAACAAGCTCGAGCGATAGCATCATCAAATTTTCTACATTGTTTAATATCATCGCCTGTTACGATGTAATCACCAACTGCTCTTCTGGTTTCTCTAACTCCGACTTGTACAGCAGTTTCAAGTAAAATTGATTTTGAAAATCCGGGTATTTCATTTTGTAATAAATCAACTACTTGGGCAACTTGTTTTCTGCCAATTAATTCTGCTTTAGTTAAATCCTCAGAAGAAGAGCCATCAACACCTAAAATATTTGAAGTATTAAACGAGCCTTCACCGGATTCAGGTAATGTTGTAAAGAAGATGTATTGAATTTCTTCTGCTAATCGTTTTTGTTCAATTGCTCTTTTGGCAAAAGAGAAAAATCCTGCAATAGAAATGATTTTGTTAAAGTCGAAATTATAATCCATCCAATCAAAGAAATCTTCTTTATGTTGAATTGCATATTCTGTAACTTCTTTAACATCTATACCTGCCATTCTGAAAAACAGAGTTAATGCTTGAAGTTTGCCTGTTTTTTCATCACCTTTTTGATAAGGAAAATCTCCGAGATAAAGTAATTGTGCATCACCCGTAGTATCAATGAAAATATCTGCTTCAATTTCTAATCTTTCAGATTCTGTAAAAACTATAATAGAATCAATTTTATTCTCTTTCTTTTTTACAGCGCCAATTCTTGCATTCAAAAGAATAGTACAATTCGCATCGTTTAGTAAATTATAAGATGAAGCTCTGAATGCAGATGCATAAAAACCATTGTCAATCATTCCTTTTCGTTTAATCATTTCATTTTCTAAATCTTCGAAAACACCTTTTACCAAAGTTTCATCATTAACTTTGTGCTTCATAAAAGGGGATACCATTCCGGCAGTTGACATTCCACCAACAAATCCATACTGTTCAATCAGCAAAACAGAAACGCCAAGTCGTGAAGCTTTAACTGCTGCACTAATTCCTGCGATTCCAGCACCTGCGACTATTACATCATATTTTGATTTAAGTTCTGTCATTTATTTCTCTAAATGTGGCAAAAGCCAAATTTTACTCTTAAATTTTTAATGAAGCTGACTAAAAAGTAAATTATTCTTTGCGTCTTTGAGACTTTGTGGCATTCAATCTTTGTTAATCAAGCATATAGTTGATGAAAAAATATTTGCCACAAGGACACTAAGGCACTATATAATAAATCTTTTTATTCCTTGTTTCATTAATGGAACATTAAAATTTATTAGGTAACCAAGTCTAAGTCCAGTAAGTTTGAGATGACTCAAAATTTGTGCTTCCCAAACTGGATTAACTTGATCAACTGCTTTTAATTCTAATATAACTTTATCTTCGACTAATAAATCTAATCGCAAACCTTCATCAAAGATTAATCCATCATAACTTATTGGTATATCAACCTGTCTTTTTACTTCTAAGCCGCTCTTCTTAATTTCGTGGGCGATACATATTTCATAAACTTTTTCTAATAAGCCAGGTCCTAAAGTTTGATGCACCTTAAAAGCCGCTTGAACTATTATTTTCCCAATATATTCTTCTTTTTCACTCAATGGCGAATAATTAAATCTCTGTTCGCTAATAATGTTTTCTTCCATATAATTTCTCCTTTACGTCTTTGTGCCTTCGTGTAAGGAACAATTCTTGCCTCAAAGACACGAAGGCACCAAGTTTTTCTTTGTGTCATTGTGCTTTCGTGTCAGAGACAAATCTTACAACAAAGACACTAAGTTTTTCTTTGTGTCTTTGTGCCTTTGTGGCAGAAACAATTTTTGCTACTGAGTTACACAAAGAAATTTTTAGTCAGCCCCTAAAAATATTTCAAAATTTACAGAGTCATAAGACTTATCAAACATCAAAATTTTTTATAGCCTCAACATACCAGCTTGTTATTATGTGCGGACGAGTTATTGCTGTTCCAATAACGACTGCAAAGGCACCAAGCTCAATCATTTTTTTTGCTGCTTCCGGAGTATTAACTCTTCCCTCAGCAACCACTGGTGTTTTAATTCTTTTAACAAGCTGATTGACTAAATCATAATTAGGTTCTTTAACTTTATCAGAAATTGTTTCAGTTGTATATCCATTTAATGTTGTTGAAATTAAATCTGCACCGGCTTCTTCACAGGCGATAGCTTCATCTAATTTTGCAATGTCAGCCATAATCAAACAATTAAATTTTGATTTAACTGATTCGATAAAATCGGGACCAGAGAGATTTTCTCTTTTTCTGAAAGTTCCATCAATTGCTATTATGTGAGTGCCTATGGAGATTAAATCTTTCACATCTTTGAAAGAGCCTGTAATTCTAACGGAGCCATCCTCAAATTTTGATTTAACTAATCCGATTATAGGAACATTTGTCTGTTCAATTATCATTTTCGTTTTTTCAATCCCCTCTGATCTGATTGCAGATGCACCACCAAGAATAGCAGCTTTTGCAAACATCGTTACGCCTTCAGGAGAATTGAATGGAGAATTTCCTTCTGCCTGACAAGAAACGATTAATTTGTTTTTTAGTTTATCAATTATCTCTTGTTTCATAATTAAAACATTAATTCATTTTCAAAATAATTTGCTTCCATAAAAATATCTTCCAGCGAAAAATCTTTTGAATTTTTTAACTTAGGATATAACACAAAATTTTCACTTAAATCAGTTTGCTCTCCTTGATATAATCTTGCAGTTTGTGGTGCAACTAATTGAACTCTAAAACCATTATTCAAAGCATATATTTCAAATTCATTTAGTATTTCTTGCGAGAAATTTTCAATAAACATTTCGTTTTTAGTTATTGGAATATTTAATGACACCCAATATCTGGAATCATTCAGCTTAATGTTCTTATCAACAGAAGAATGTCTGATAATTGAATCAAAATCAAATGTTTCGTATTGACTTCTTTGGCATAAAAAAATGTTTAGATAAGATTTTACTAACTTCTTTTTCAATCCAAAGAATTTTATTAAACTGAAATTCTCACTCGTATCAACAATGTTCAAAGATTTTTTTTCAATTGTTCCTTCGCGGGCTGTAAGAAAAATGCTTTTTGTATTATCATTATTTTTAATATCAATCGGAAATACGTGGAATAGCAAGTTGATATTGTTTAATTCGAGCATTTCCTGAAGAGCGATTTTTATAGTTTCTGGATTCAAAACATAGAAATTATTCTCTTCATAGAATACACTGTTTTTTCTTGAAACAAAGTTGTGGAAAATATCTTTGGTTAATCCATATAAATTTTTTTTACTGACAGTTTGATAACAACAGAAACTGTTAGTTAATTCTCCACCTGGAAAGCCATAATCATTTAACAAAAGAACAGAAGCACCTTCCTTTGCTTTTTTTATTGCGAAAATGCAGCCGGATAGATTTGCGGGATAAATTATGTAATCGTAAACTTTTACTGTCATATTCATTTTTTAGGAGAAGCTATTAAAACAACATTTTCATCTTGCGATACTTTTTTAAGTTCATAATCAGCCAGAGAAATAATTTGATTTTCATTTATCAAACCGCTGTAGTCCAAGATTTTTGATGAAGCAAGTATAAAGATATCGGGAACTAAAGCCCCGGCATCTCCAAATGAAGTTAATTCAGATATAATCTTACTGATTTCATTTTTTATCTCTGGAACTTTTACTGTTTTAGTTAATGCATTCTTAAATTGTAATTTAATCGTGCCTTCTTTATCAATTACTCTGATACTGTTTAATCTTTCTTTGATTAAACCAAAAAGAAAAGATTTAGTCCTATTGTAGCAGACGACATAAAAGAAATTTGTTTTGTCAGAAATAAAGACATTACTTGATTTAGTTTTGAGAGAAGCTGAAGCAATATCCAAAATCTCACTTTCTGATAGTGTCTTGATTTTTAATTCTCTTGACCGCATTTCACTTGAGCCGACTGCTACAGCAATAACTTTTTTATTTCGCGAATCAATTTCAACAGAAACTTCAATAGTCTCAGGGTTTGCTCCCATCTTAACAACCGACTCAAAGGCTTGTTGACGAAGAGAAATCAAATCATTTTCAGTTGGGTTGATAATAGTTTTTTCAATTGAGTCTCTTATTAAACCGAGAGCAGCGCCAATTGCTGATATGACTTCACAATCTTTTGCTATTCGATGTTTAAATCCTAAATGATTTGCAGTAAAAGGAACAATAGCTGAAGCCCCTCCGCCACCGCCAACAAATTCAACTAATTCTTTATCTAATTTATATTCCCTGATAAGCTGATTTATAACAGGACTGATTTTTTCAGCAGATATTTTTAATATCTCTTCCGCAATTTCATTTGGACTTACTTTAAGAATTTCTGATAGACCTTCAAAACATTTTTTAATACTTTGCATATTTGCTTCACCGTGTCCAAATTCTTTTACTAATCCAAGTAAATAAGAAGATTCAGTTGGTGTAACAGTATATTTTGCATTTTTAGCTTTGATTGATAAATAATCATCAGGATCATTTTTGACAGGTTTAATAGTTTCAATTTCAATGTCATTAAAATCATCTTCGGAATAAGCAATATAATTTAGTTGAGCAATGTGAGCACTTCTTGGACCGACATCGAAAATTTTATCTTTTCTTAATCTTGGAATTGAACCACCAGCTATTCCTAAAGTTCTTACATCCAGAGTTCTGAGATAAAGTCTGTTTCCTCCAATTTGAGCACTCTTAACCTGGGGCTTACCGTTTTTGATAACAGAAATATCAGTAGATGTTCCACCTACTTCCAAGAAAATTCCATCGGAAACTTTTTCATACATTAAAGCAGCAGCTACTCCAGCAGCTGGACCTGATAGCATTGTTAATATCGGACGCCTTCTCATTTCATTTATATCCATAATACCACCATCAGAACGCATAACCATAAGCGGTGCTTTAATCCCACTTTCCCGTATTGCCTTCTCAGTCATATTTGCAGTATCAAGCATTTTCGGCATCATTGATGCATTGATTACTGCTGTTCGTGTTCTAACTTTTAATCCATAGAGTTTTGATATCTGACTTGCAGCAGTTGCTAACAATCCTTTTGATTCTGCAATTTGAACTACTAAGTCTTCGTTCCGAGTATCATCAACTCCAAAAGCTTCTGAAGCGACAATTACCTCTGCTCCTTCAGAAATAAGTTCATCAATTAATCCGATGATTTTTAATTCATCAATTGGTTGTGAAGTATTGTAAAATCTGAATCTTGTTTGAAGAAATTTGTTAGGTGAAAGTTCAATGTTCTTTAAATTAATTTCATTTTTAGCTCTTATTGACTCAACTCCCTTCGCCAAACCAATTATGCCAACTATTGCAACATCACCTTCTAATAGAGCGTTTGTTGCTTGTGTAGTTGAATGAGCAATAAGAACAACTTCTTCAGGATGAATCTGACAATCTGAAATTAAATTTTTCATTGATTGAACTACTCCAACAGCAACACCTTCTTTTGCTTTATGAGTAGTTGGAACGCAAGATTTACCTATCAATGAATAATTGCTAATATCCACTCCGACTGCGTGAGTGAATGTTCCGCCAACATCAATTCCTATTTTAATTTTTCTTGTCATTTTTTCTTAGCTCATAAAAACATTAAAGCTGAAATTACTAAACCAGCAAAAGCCAGTACCCAAGTGTAGGGAATAGTATTCCATAATACTTTCTGAACATCAACTCTCATTTCATTAGCTAACCAAACGTTATGAGTATTAGTTGGATCTGAAATTCCTTGAATTTGTCCAACTGCTAAAAGTAAACCCATAATTGCACCGGGGTTCATTCCGCTTGCTAAGAAGACAGCAGCAATTCCGTATCCCATTCCCCAGACATTAAGCGGACCTCTGTATAATGCCAGAGGAGCAGCTATCGTAAATGTTAAAATATATGAAAAAGCATTGGTTGGAATTATTCCGAGCATTAAGGGCTTAATTAAATTTAACACTGGCCAGCCATTTGGATACTGTTTCAATTCTATGCCGGGACCCATTATTGAAACTAATAACATTCCGATTCCAAACATCAATGTTACTGCCGGCATTACAACTCCGCCACCTTCAAAGCAAGACCTTATGAAGACATTAAGACTGCCTTTTTTATACGTTGATAAGAATGCAAACAGAAGTCCAAGAATGAATGCTGCAATAATATTTACATCATAAATTAAAATCAAAAACAGAGGAATAAATGGAGAAAAGAAACTAATCCAATGAGGATTTTGAGTTTCATTTTTATTTAATAAAATTCTTAAAAATGCAACAAGAAATAATACTACAATTCCGGATATTATAATTACTTTAAATGTGTTTCCAATGGCACTCAGTGAATTCAACAAAAATTTTTGAATATCAGTTGATAAGTAATTTGTAAAGATTAAATAAGATATTGATATCAGGAATAGAATTATAGAAGAGTTGAGAATAATTTTTTTGAAATTAATATCCTGTCCATCTTTATAAAGTTGAATAGTGATATAAATTATTCCAGCAATTATAGAAATAATCAACATCAGCATTGCAAAAGGTTTGATTTGCTCTATTGTGAGATTCATCACGCTTATATAAACAGCCCAATTGCCAACGTTAAGCAATCCGCCAATGCTTAATCCAAAAAGAAAAATTCCAACTGCAGTCATTGGACCTACACCCACCGAAGACATAATTGGCAGTACAATAGTTGCAACCATAATAATTGCTCCCAATCCACCCAAAGTAGTGAACAATGAAATAATTAGGAACAACATTATTATAGAAATAATCCAAGGGTTATCACCAGAAAGTTCAGCTCCTTTTTTTATGAATGCTTCTGCGACTCCTGTTTTTTGCATCATCACGCTAAGCATACTTCCAAACATTGCAATCGTATAAGCCTCAAAAAGTTTTACAGAGCCTTCGCCAACAACATATTTAATTATGTCACTGAATTGTATCCCACCAGCAAAAGAAATAAAAAAAGCCATTAAAGGCAGAGCAATTATTGCAGGTATCTTCCTGAAGAACATCATCAATGCGAAAAAAAGAAAGATTATTATTAGAAGGCTTACTTGAAAAAATTCCATAAGATTTTTTAATTAGTTCTTAAAATTTAAACAAACTTTTTGAGTATGTAATTATTTTTTATTAAATATCCAAAAATTTTTTTACTATATTTTGAATAAAGATAATTATAAAAAAAAACATTTTCTATTTAGCAATAAAGAGGTTCCTATGAAAAAATTCTTACTACCAATCTTTTCTCTGCTTCTAATATTAAGTTTAACTACTTACGCTCAATCTTCTGAAAAATGGTATTACACCAAAAGACTTTATTTCCCACCTGCTGATTCAGCGTTTGTTCGTCCGTATCTTTCTACTTTATCATCTGATGGAACGCTTTGGGTAATTTCATCCAGACTGCTTGATATCAATGCTCGTAATGCTATCTATAAATTAGCTCCAGGTGATACTGTATTTACTAAATTCATTGATTACCATCTTAATGGTGATTCTGATACATTGACTGGAAATATTGGTTTCTTGCGAGGAATAACTGTTTTGGGTAATAGACTATATGTTGTTGCTACTCAACCTTATCCAAAGACAGCACCAAATACTGTTTCAGCAACTTATGTATATACTAATTTTGATACTTCTCAGGTTATGAAATACGGCTTTGGAATACAAGGTGCAGGATATGGCTCTTATAATCACAGTGCTGCCATAAGCAAAGATTCAATATTGTTTGTTGGCTTATCATTCGGAACAACTTTCAGATGTTATAACTTTAGTAATGGATGGAGTGGAGGTCCTGCCTACGGTTCTTATGTTCCGCCGCCAACTTATGCTATGGAACCGGGCGGTCCCGATCAAGGTGGTAGAAGTTTTATCAGAGATGTTGCTTTAATTCCAAATGCAAATTACAGCAGTCCAAATGTTCCTTTCTATACTTCAAGAAACTCTATTTCATCAACTCAGCTTACTGGTGGTATTGCTAAGTGGATTAACGGTAGTCAATATGATCCTCAAACTTATCAGCCATTCAGAATTGAAGATTTTGATTTCTTTTTAAGGTTTATTGATCCATATCCTTGCGGTATTACAGTTGACAAAGATGGGCTATTATGGGTTGCAGGCATTGATTCGACAAGACGTTGGGTTAAAGCGTTTCAGATTGATGGTATAAATGCATTAGAACAATTTGATTTGCCAAGTAAATTCAGTCAGGATATTGCTGACCCTAACGGTGCTCCAATGACTTCGCCTTGTGATGTTGCTATCTCTGCTGATGCTAAAACAGCTTTTGTAATTGATATGTGGTCAAGAGCTGCATTCAAATTTGAAAAACTAATTGTATCTGTTAATGAATTTAAGACTTCTGATTTTGATTACTCTCTTGAACAGAATTATCCAAATCCATTCAATCCAAATACTATGATTAGATTTACTCTACCTTCTGCTTCTAATGTTAAGTTGGTTGTAACAGATGTATTAGGAAATGAAGTAGAGACAATAGTAAATGAATATCTGCCTGCAGGAAAACATACAAGAAATTTTAGTGGTGAAAATCTTGCAAGTGGAATTTATCTATACACTCTTATAGCCGATAATTTTAAGATGAGCAAGAAGATGATTTTTATGAAATAATTTTCTCATAAAAAAATAATTTAACTCAAATGAAAAAAGATTTTTATTTTTTATTTGGCTTCAGTCTTTCTATCCTGTTTAGTTTTTTTTCTTTTCCTCAGGGACAAACAGGAAAACTTGTTGGGACTGTCTATGATGCTGCAACTAATGAGCCGCTTATTGGTGCAAATGTTTTACTTGAAGGGACTAATATTGGCTCAGCAACTAACGTTGAAGGTAGATTTTTAATCTTGAACATTCCTCCTGGTAAATACAATGTTATTGCAAGTATGATTGGTTATGCAAAAGTTATTGAAAAGAATGTTGAAATATTCATAGACAGAACAACTCAGATTGGATTTAAATTATCTGATGAATCTGTTCAGCTCGAACAGGTTGTGGTTGTTGCAAAAAAACCTCCGATTATTAAAGACAGAACCTCAAGTCAATCACACATTGATGATAAACAAATTCAGGCAGCACCAATAGAAGGTTTAAGAGGTGCATTAGAATTATCATCAGGATTTCAGAAAGATCAAAAAGGAAACTACTCTGTTCGCGGCTCATCATCGTATGAAGTTAACTTTCAGATAAATGGTGTAGAGCAAGTTAATTCTAATACAAGTGCACCTGCAACTTTTGGTACAGAGAAATCAGATAACTCCTGGAAATATGATGTAAACCCTTTGGGTGTTCAGCAACTTCAACTCATAACAGGAGGGTTCTCAGCCGAATATGGAAATGCTCAGGCAGGTGTTGTTAAAGTAGTATTAAAAGATGGTGCTCCAAGATTTACTGGTGAATTCAGAGTTGAATATAGACCTGCCGGACAATATCATTATGGTAATTATATATATGATAAAAATAATTGGGAATGGCAGAAATGGGGAAGTCTTGATAAATGGATGGCTCAGAAAAATAGTATAGCTTCTGAATTAAAGCTTGATATTAAATATCAATGGTATAAAGATAATGACCCTCAAAAATATGCTGAGTTGGTAGATAGAGAAATCAGATGGGCTTATAATTTATGGGTCAAAAATCACGAACCATCCGATGACAATGTTTTGGGAGTTTATGATTACAGAAAGTATTCTTATCAAAGATATTTGTTCGGTTTCGGCGGTCCTTTGGGTAAAGATCCGAATTTATTAAAGTTTTACATTTCAGGTGAGTACAAGAAAAATCCAACTCGTCTTCCTACTCCTGAAAAAGTACAAGTTACTCAGAATTATATATTGAATCTTACTTATCAGCCTGTTCCTCAGCACAAACTAAGATTAATGACAAGCTTTCAGAGTTATCTTGGAGGAATTTGGTCTGGTTCTGCTGATATTCGATGGTCAGGATTGGCATTTACACCACCGGGAGTATCAACTAAATATTTAGTTACAATTGACCCTGTGCGAAATGAGCAAACTTTTGCTCAAACATTAAATTGGGTTTATACAATAAGCAACACTTCATTTGCTGAAATGATATTTACTCACCAAAATGAAAAATATGAATTACCATTTAAATATTTGGCTGGTTATGGATTAGAAGTTGACAGAGCTGATAGTTCACTTGATCCAAGCGGAACTGTATTAAGAGAAGGTAGTTGGTGGGAGAAGGATTATTTCAGAGCTCCGTTTAGTTTTAGTACTAATTACTATCAAGATAGCAGAACAGAAAACTATGGACTTAAACTTGACTATACCAACCAAATAAATTCATATCATTTGCTGAAAACAGGAGTCAGCTTTAATTATTGGGATATGTTAAACAACGGAGTAAACTCAAGTTTTCAGGCGAATAGTTTTGTTGCAAGGAATGGATTTGCTGACTTCTATCGTGCTTATCCATTAAGTATGGGTTTTTATATTCAGGATAGAATGGAATTTGAAGGAATGATTGCTAATGTTGGTTTACGTGCAGAAGCTTATAATTTTCAGGCAAGAGTTCCGGAAGACCCATTTAACTTTTTATATCCCGGTACTGACGGACCGGGAGTGGTTGGGAATCCAAATACAAAAGACTCAGAAACTAAATATATCTTTTTACCAAGAATTGGAGTTTCGTTCCCAATTGGCGAGAGAACTGCATTTAGACTTCAATACGGGCATTTCGCTTCAATGCCTATTTTTAGTCAAGGATTGTCAAATAAAACCTGGGTTGGCTGGCAGGGAATTGGTAATCCAAACTTAGATCCTAAAAAAACAATTCAATATGAATTTGGATTACAACAAACAGTCGGTGAAAATCATCGTTTGGATTTGGTTCTTTATTATAACGACCGTGTAACACAAATTGGTTCACGTAATATTGCTGCTTACACAGGAAGCAGAAATCAATTTGCTGGATTCACTAATGATAACACTCCATTATATTATTATTTCTCATACGCTAATAACGCTTTTGGTTCTACTTTGGGATTTGAAGCAACACTGGAAACCTTTGCAACAAAGAATTGGTCTTATAGAATAAGTTACAGCTTATCGCAGACCACAAGCGGCAACTACGGAGCTTCAATCATTTATCCTGATAATACAAGAGGTTATTCAACAAGAAACTTTACCGGAGAATTTTTAGCTTCTTGGGACAGAACTCATAATTTGAGAACTTTAGTACAATATTTCTGGGATGAGAATGAAGGACCCGAAATATTTGGAATCAAACTTCTTTCCGGTTCTTCTTTAAGTATGACTTACACCGCTCAGTCGGGAGTTCCATTCACTTATATAACTGATTTCGGATTAAGAGATGTTATAAACAACAGAAGATACCCTATTGAATCAAGTGTAGATTTAAACTTTATTAAAAATATAAATTATGCTGGCTACCGATTAATACTTGGTATAAGAGTTATGAATCTTTTTGATAATAAATGTATTACTCCAATGTCAACAAATGAGGATATTAATCTTTGGGTTGAAGAGGGTGTTACAATGATTGACCCGGGTAATAAACCAAACAGATTTAGTCATTTGATTGCCCCCTATAGGGCTTTTAGTAATATCCCTCGACAAGTTTTCTTCACTATTGGATTTGGATTTTGAATATGATTAAGATAAAACTTATTAGCTTAAAATTGTTAATTTTAATTTTGGTCCTTCTTAATACAGATTATTTCTCACAGATTGAATCATCTTCTCTTATCTTCAATCGTGGTAAATTATGGCAAACAGTTCAATTTGGGAAAGTCGGTCCTTCTTTTAGCAATTGGACTCAGAGAGGGATAGGATTGGATTGGCCAGGATTTGATGCTAGTTTAATAAGCGATAATATTGGTGGGCAAGCTTCTCATTTAGTATCTGGAGGTTTAATTGTTGGAGCTAAATGGACACGAGACAGTATATTATCTGTCGAAGAATGGTCTATGTATGCTGGCTCAATTGCAGAAGGAGCTGGTTCGAAGTATATTGTTACAAAACATAGAAGATTATTCCCAGATAATTCCAATCATTGGCTTCAATCTAATCCAAATGTTGGCGAAGAAGTAATTGAAACTGTCTGGGAATATAACATTAACTACACAGATGAATTTCAAATAAAAAGAATGCTGCCCGTTCGTGTCAGACGAACTTCTCATCAATGGAGCGGTTCAAAGTTAGATGAGAATTATATTATTCACGATTATGTTATAAAAAATATTTCACCAGAGATAAAATCGAAAGTACCACCGACAAGATTTGTAGCAGATACATTATTTGATTTCTATGCTGTAATAAATTATGGAATTCATTCGAACTCAAGGTCTTGGAGTGTATTGTTTCCATCTCTGACACCTGGTGCGAGAAATACTCAATTCCTTTATCAGGCATCAAGAAGATTATTATACGGCAGAGCAGCAGATTATCCTGAAACTCCGGGGCTTAGTGAAGATTTTGGTTATTCACCCGTATTTGGGCCTATTGTTAATGGAAAACCAACAGGAGAATATCTTGCTCCTGCTTTTGCAGGAATAAAATTATTATATGCTTCACCAAATAAAAACGGACAGGTTAGTAA
>Ga0308414_1001878_pt1 | contig 13672 bp, 14 predicted proteins | sample HotsprSampleOS50_FD_205667 | JGI IMG/M metagenome (GOLD analysis project Ga0308414, IMG submission 205667) | Hot spring phototrophic mat microbial communities from Octopus Spring, Yellowstone National Park, Wyoming, United States - 20090730_OS50 ... | reverse complement strand
GGGAATTCCAGCTTTTGCAATAGCTGCTGCAGCGTGGTCTTGGGTAGAAAAGATATTACAAGAAGACCATCGCACTTCAGCTCCTAACTCTACTAGTGTTTCAATAAGTACTGCTGTTTGGATAGTCGTATGTAAAGACCCAGCAATCCTAGCACCGGCGAGAGGCTTTTTTCCTTTATATTCTTCTCTTAGTGCCATAAGACCCGGCATTTCTTTTTCTGCTAAGATAATTTCTTCTCGCCCCCAGTTGGCAAGAGATATATCTTTAACTTTATAATCTTCTTTTAGTTGTGTTGACATTTTGTTCTCCTTGTTTCTTGGCTTTTATAGTTATAATTTTAAATTGCATTTTAGTTTGAATTTCGTGATAATCTTCTATTTTAAATCCAGCTTGAAGTAACCAATTTTGTAAGATTTGAGGCTCAAATCCTAACCAAAGGTCTGCATATTTTTCACGCATAAATTCTTGTTCATGTTTTAAGAGATCTACTATACATAAAAGTCCATTAGTTTTTAATATTTTAGAAGCTTCTAAAAATACAAGTGCAGGGTTTGAAATATGATGTAAAACCATTGAAGCAACTACAACATCGACTTGATTTTTTATAAAAGGCAAATTTTCTACATTAGCTTGAATTAAATCTATTTTTTTGTTGTTTGCGAAATTTTTTCTTGCTACTTCTAACATTTGAGAAGAAGCATCAATTCCAATTACTTTCTTAGCTCTGTGTAAATAGTCATTTATAAGTACCCCTGCTCCACATCCTAAGTCCACTAGTAAATTTATTTTTTTAGGAAGTAGAGATAAAAGATATGGCTTATAAATTTCTGGATTTAAAACTTGTTCTTGGATTTCAGTGATACTTGTGGCAAGTTTATCAAAAAATATTTTACTTTTTTCTCTTCTCGAATTCAATATTTCTTTTACCTTTTGGTCATCTTGTACTTTATAAGAAAATCCATTTGAATGTTTTAAAAGTAAACTAGTAAGTTCTTGAGTAAAACTAGCTTTTTGAATGTTAGCATGGCGATAGTAAACTAAACTTCCTTCTCTTTGAGATTCTAAAATTCCAGCATCGAGTAAAATTTTCAGATGACGTGAAACTCTAGATTGACCCATGTTTAAGATTTGAACAATTTCATTTACATGAAAAGCTCCATTAGAAAGCACATTTACAATCCGAATTCGAGTTTCATCGCTAAGTGCCTTCATCCCTGCTAAGACTTCTTTAGCATGTATAGAGTTTTTAGTCATATCAATTTACCATTATATAAAGATATCTTGATATATGCAAATATTTTTTATTTTGTTTTTTGATTTGGCAAAAAAAAGTATACATTTAATAAGTCAAAAGATTTTTTGATACTTGGAAATTACAGATGGATATAATACACGAACTTACACGTACTTTTGCTAATCCTTTAGTCCTTGCTTTTATACTTGGAGTCTTTGCCTCAATAATAGGATCTTCTTTGAAGTTTCCTGAAGGGTTGTATGTAGGACTTACTATTTATTTGTTGTTTGCGATAGGCCTAAAGGGTGGAGTAAAACTTTCTAATATATCTTTTTTAGATATACTTCCTTCAGTGATTTTATCAATTACTTTTTGTGTTTTATCTCCTATTTGGTGTTATTGGATATTAAGGAAATTTGGTAAATTAAGTGTAGCTGATTCTGCTGCAATTGCTGCTCACTATGGATGTGTATCAGCTGTAACTTTTAGTGCATGTTTAAGTTATTTAGAAAACCGTAATATTGAATATGAGGGTTATATGCCTGCTCTTCTTGCAATTATGGAAGTTCCTGCTATCCTTGTAGCTTTATATATTGCAGGTAGAAAAAATGCTCAAACTAATTCTTCCATGAAAAAAATTATACATGAACTTTTAACTGGAAAAGGTAGCATTTTGCTATTAGGTGGAATTTTTATTGGGTTAGTTTCAGGTAAAGAGGGATATGAGAAAATATCCCCTTTTTTTGATGCTCCTTTTACTGGAGTATTAACTTTGTTTTTATTAGATGCAGGAATAATAGCAGGGAAAAAACTTTTTGATGTATGGAAGTCAGGAGTTTTTCTATTTAGCTTTTCAATACTTATTCCTATTTTTCATGGAACTTTAGGAATCTTATCAGCTAAACTCATTGGTTTAAGTTCAGGTGGGGCAGTTGTATTTGGGACTTTAGCAGCTTCTGCTTCTTATATTGCTGCACCTTCTGCAGTAAGAATAGCTCTTCCAGAGGCAAATCCTTCTTATTATCTTACGATGGCTCTAGCAATTACTTTTCCGTTTAACGTGACACTAGGAATTCCAATTTACTATCAAATTTCGTCTCTTGTGTATGGAGGATAAACATGAAACTTGAACCTAGAAAGCTAGTTACAATTATTATCTTAGATTCATTGGAAAAAGATGTAATCGATGATATTAAAGCCTTAGGAGTAAAAGGTTATACTATAAGCACAGCTCAAGGAGAAGGTTTAAATCATACAAGAGATAATCAATGGGAAGGAGTAAATCGAAAAATTGAAACTATTGTAAGAGAAGAGACTGCTCAAAAAATTATAGAACTTATGTCTAAAAAATATTTTGAAAAGTACGGTGCTATTGCTTTTCTTTCTGATGTTTATGTTTTAAGAAAAGAGAAATTTTAACTATACAAATAGAAAATATTTTCTTGAAGCTAAAGCTTTTTGTAAAAGAAAGAATTTTCTATTATTATACTTACTTCTTATCTTCTTTTATGATTGACTATATTTTTTGGGTAATACAGGATTTTTCTTTGAAAGATTATACAATATGCAAAAAAACTTAACACAAGAAGAAGTCAGGTTCCTTATTTTTAATATGGAAAGTGATTTTATTGAGAGAACAATTTCCATAAAAGAAGACAAACTAGCTCCTTTAATTTGTGCTTTATCTAATGACTTTCCCAATCACAATCAAGTAGGATATATCTTGTTAGGAGTAAATGACAACGGTACAATAGCTGGTAAGCACTGGACAGATAAAGATTTACAAGCCATTGGAAATATCAGAAGCAATGGAAATATTTTACCACCTCCCTCTTTAACAATAAGCCCTGTCTATAAATTTCCAGAAGGAGAAGTGGTAGTCATTCAAGTCAAACCATCTTCTTACCCCCCTTTCAGATACGATGGAAGGTGTTGGATTCGAGTAGGTCCTTCCACAAGAAAAGCCACACTGGAAGAAGAAAAACTTCTTATAGAGAGAAGGAGTTCTCATGCTAAAACTTATGATTTAGTTCCTGCTTTAGATGCTAATTTAGAAGATTTAGACATAAATTATTTTAAGACAATTTATTTACCAAGTGCTATTGAACAAGAAACTCTTCAAGAAAATCAAAGAACCCTTGAAGAACAGTTAGCATCTTTAAGATTTTATGACTTACAGAAAAAATGTCCTACTAATGTTGGCATATTAGTTTTTGGGATAAATCCTGAATATTATTTGCCGGGAGCTTACTTGCAGTATGTTAAGTTTAGTGGGGAAGAAATGACAAGTGAGGTCGAATTTGAAAAAAAATTCTCTGGAGCATTGATTACTGAACTAAATTTAATAAATGATTTTATAAAAAATAATATAATTAAACAAAGACCTATAAGAACTCATTCCTTTCAAGAAAAAATTATTTTTAACTATCCTCACTGGGCGTTAAGAGAGTTGATCATGAATGCTATTATGCACCGTAACTATGAGTCTAATGCTCCTATTTATGTATATGAATTTACAAACAGAATTGAAATTCTAAACCCAGGTGGTCTGTATGGGGATGTAAATCCACAAAATTTTCCTAATACAAGTGATTATAGAAATGTAGTTCTTGCTGAAGCTATGAAAATTTTAGGATATGTAAATAAATTTAACTATGGAGTTAGGCGTGCTATAGATGAGTTAAAAAAAAATGGAAATGGTGAACCTAAGTTTGACTTAAATTTAGTTACAAAATTTAAAGTTTCTATTCCTATCCATACAGAGTGGTGAAATGAAATCAATCTTATTTTTTAATAACAAAGGTGGAGTAGGTAAGACTACAGTAGTGTATCACATTGCTTGGATGTTATCTGAACTAAAAATAAAAACTATTGCAGTAGATTTAGACCCACAGTCTAATTTGACATCTATGTTTTTAACTAGTGAAAGGTTAGAAGAGATTTATGCAAACAATTTACCAATTACTATTTTAGATGCGATTAGTCCTATAGTATCAGGTAATCCCTATAATTCTGTGCATGTTGAAATTCTCAATGACTATCTAGGCTTATTACTTGGTAATCTTTCTCTTTCTATTTTTGAAGATAAGTTAAGTGATGCTTGGTTAAAATCTTTAGATGGAGATATTTATTCCTTTCGAGTGCTAAGTATTTTTAATACCATCATCAATGATGCTTCTAATCAGTTTGAAGCAGAAATTGTCTTAATTGATGTTGGTCCTAATCTAGGAGCTATAAACAGAGCAGTAGCTATGAGTTCAGATTATATTGTAGTTCCTGTCTCCTCTGATTTATTTTCTCTTCAAGGAATTAAAAATTTAGGTCAAACTTTGACTAAGTGGAAAAAAGATTGGTCTTGGCGAAAAGAAAAACAACCCCAAGCTGTGAGTTTTGAAATACCAAGTAAAAAATCCATTCCTATTGGTTATATAGTTTTACAGTATTCAGCTATACAAAGTCGTCCTGTAAAATCTCATTTACGCCCTGCAGATAGAATACCTTTTTATTTTTCACAATATGTTTTAGACACAGAGGCAGAAATTTCTTCTGTAGAACAAGATAGCTATTGTATTGCTATGTTAAAACACTATAGGAGTTTAGCTCCTATGTCTATGGAATCTCATAAGCCCATTTTTTTACTTAAACCTGCAGATGGTGCAATTGGTTCACATTTTCATGCAGTTCAAAAAAGTTATGAAGAATTTAAGGCTCTTACTCAAAATATTCTTGGAAGATTAAAGTAACTAGAATAGAAATAAAAATTTTTTTAGTTTTGTAAAAAATTCTCCCCTCCAAAAACTATTGTTGAACTTTTGAGTAGGCATATACTATTTATCCTAGTTTACAAATAAAATCTAATCCAAAAAATGTTGTTTACTCTAGAAAGAACTATGTTTTTTGAGTAGAGGTTGGAGTAGATTTACGTAAATTTTCTACACTAATTCCAATTACCCAGAGAGTTACAATAAACACTCCAATCATTTGATGAAGAGTTAGTCTTTCATTAATTAAAACTAAAGCTAAAATGGCAGTTAAAGCAGGACCACTTGCACTAATTACAGAAGTCAAAGCAGGTCCTATAAGAGGTACTCCAAAATTATTAAGTAAGTATCCAAACAAAGTAGTAGTAGCTAGGGCTATACATCCTATTAAAAGCTCATCCCAATTTTCAGTGGGAACATCAAAATCAAAAAGTGGTAAAATCATCACTCCTAAAATTAAAATTATACTAAAGCCAATAATAGAAAAAGGAGCAGGATGAACTTTGGCAATTCGAATCATAATTACATAGGCTGCAAAAGTAATTCCTGAAATAGCAGCAGCTAAGGCACCAAACAAAATATTAATCTCTCCTTTTGCAGAGAAACTAGCTTCTGGAATAGTTAAAAAACCACCTAAATAAATGGTCAACATAGCAAAAACTAAAGATATGGGAGGCTTTTCTGAAAAAAAGACCCATAGTAAAATGATAGTTACAGTTGGATAAATAAAAAAAATGGTAGTAGCTACTCCCGTAGGAATAGAACCTAAAGCATAATATATACTAAAAGAAGACATGAACAAAAAAACCCCACTTGCTAAAGATGCATATAAGCGGTTTTTGTTTTCAGGTTTGAGTAAACTACCGATATCTTGCCAAGTAGTTTTGTGAATTCGAGGAGCTACTACAAAAGCTAAAACTGGAAGAGCAATTAACATGCGAAGTACGAGAATTAAAATAGAATTTCCCATACTTGGTGAGATATAGCCTCCAAGTTCCCATATGCCTAAGACTGTTTTTTTACTTAAAATGACCCTTGTAATTACATTTTGAAGAGATATGATAAAAGAAGAAATTAAAATTAAAATAATGCCTTTTGTAAATTTAGAACTTGAAGGGACTTGAGTTTTATGTTCTACTGTAGAAGATTTAGAGGTCACTTCTGATAAGTTGGGTTTTTCTTTTTTACCCATTTAAGAATCCTTTTATATTTGTTTATAATAATCAACGGTAAAATTTCCTCTTTTAGTAAATAAAAAAATAATATTTATTCATTTAAGCTTGGACTTAACTCTAAAACTCCTGAGACTTGATAGAGTTCTACAACTACTTTTCCTAGTTTTTTTACATTGGACTCAATTTTTAAAGGAATTCTTCTAGTATCGTTGCTAATCCAAATTAAAATATTTCCATCAGATTGAAAAATTCCAGAGGTAGCAAGATAAGGAATAACACTATAAGCAGAGTATTTTTTTCTTTCATCATTTACTTCTAATTCAAGTTCTTCTAAAAATCCAATTTTCATATCTAAAGTAGTTACTTGTAAATCATCATATATAGGGATACTAAAAAAATTTCCAAATTCTACTGGATGAGGGTTTTCACGGAAATAATAAATAGCAGAAAGTACATCTAAAAGATTCTCTGGAATAGGTTTTGTTGTTCCCGATTTTGCTCGAAATGTTTCATCTTCTGGTTTTTCTTCTCGACTGCCTTTGTGTTGTTTTTGCCACCAATTAGCAACATTTTGAGTATAGTCAAACTCTGCATGATATTCCCTATGAAATCTACCCTCGTGAATTTTTTTTAAACTGGCGATTGTTCGTTTTTTTTTAGGATCATAAAAGCTTATCATTTTATCATCTACTTTAAAAAAAAATTCAAACATTGGGTTAGACTTTGCTGTACTTTTCAATATTAAACATGGAGTTCCATTTTGGTCAATTAATTCTTTCCCAACTTCTAAAGTAGAATTTCCTACATGCATCCCTTTCCAAAAAATACGATATTCAAGACGCTCTCCAGCTAAAAATGCTTGTCCTAAAACTTGGCTACAAAAGAAAAAGCATAGAAAATAAATTTTTACCATTTTTTCTTCCTAGTTGTTAGACAGAAAATGGCTTGTAAATTAAAACTTAGAAGCTTTTTCTTTTAAAGAAAGGTAAGATTTAGTATAGAAAAAAATCATTTTCTTTGAAAAAATACAAATTAGTTGACAAAAAATAAAATAAATATGAAAAGTAGTCTATGAATTCAAAAGAAATTATCCTTCACTGTCCTCTTTATACTAAGTCTCTCACAGATTGTCCTAGTCATGAACAGACCCCACATGTATTACGCACTAAGGAATTAGAAAAGCTTTTAAAATCTTGTACTTCTGAAAAATATAAGAAGTGTACAGTATATCTTTCCTATCAAGAAAAAGCAGCTTAGTTTTCTCTTTTGTTTTTAGCTATTCTATATACATCTAAAGCTTTCCAGTCTTCTTCAGAAAAAGAAGTATTGGTAAGTATAAGCTTTCCAGAGTTGTCTTCAAAGAGAATTTGATCTCTAGCTACTACCCAAAACGCATTTGTCAAGATAGGAATATATTTTTTTTGTTTATTAGTATTCCAGATAAATAACTGCCCTTTAAATCCGCCAATAAACTCATTTGGATTACTTGTAGCCCACGAATAAGTTTCTGAAAGTTCAATAGGTATATCACTTTGTAAAGAAGGTTTTCCGTAGTAAGGAAATTTTAACTCTTGCCAGTGTAATTTCCCTATTGTTCCAGAGACAAAAAAAAGATTTTTCCCATTTCCATAAAATATTTTAGGGCTAGCTACATTTTCCAGTAGTTTTTCAACTGTGTTTTGTTTGGGATCAAACCAAAACATAATATAACTACCTGCATTTCCTACTAAAATTAAAAAAGTTTTTCCTATAGGATATATATAATATTTTTTTTTAATATTTACATGAGGATATTCGAAGTTCTTTTTATCTAAAATCATTTTAGAAGTTTTAGGTTCAGAAGTATGCTCCATATATAGGTTATCTCCTATGAAGTAGTAAATTATATGTCCATCAGAAGACATACTTCCCCGACTTGAACAAGGGACATAAGAGTTTGACACATACGAATTTTTATTTTCAATTAAAGAAACTAATACCATCCTACATCCCGCACTGTTTGGCAAGGGAAATAAAACTAAAGCATGCTCTGCTTCTGTAGAAACAGATAGCCCTATTATAGTTTGTGGAAAAATTAAATTTTTTACAAACGGATTAGCTAAATCACGGAAGATAAGATTTTTATCATGAGCAATTACAATACGATTTCGATCATTAGAGAGTTCTACAATTTTTTTTTGGTTACTAGGTTTATCTAAAATGATAAGATCATTTTCTCTTTTAGAAGACAACTTGGATTTTGCTTTTTCTGTAGCTATCTCATATTTTTCATCTTCAATTAATTTTTCTATGTCTGCCAGAGGGTCTTCTATTTGTTTGTCACATCCTAAAAGAAATAAAACCACGAAAGATAAGATTTTGAAATTATAGTTTATTTTATTCAAAAAAAATTTCCTTAGAAAAAACTTGTACGGAAGTAAATCCTACAATCCGAGTATCAATATATGCTATGGTTCCACAGGTTAGAGCATTTGCAAAGTAGAGAGTGAGAGAAATCCATTTTTTTTCTTGTAGTTTCCACTTTGCATTAAAAATTTTATCTAGAACACTAACTAAAGCTGAATGTGTCAAAGGACGAAGTAAAATTCGATTTCCAACAAAACGCAGAGAACTTTCAAATAAATTGGGATGGCTTTTTTTAAATAAGCAGTAAAGTAAAATTTCTTTACTAAGTTGTTTTTCTTTTCCGTAGATAGCAGCAATATCTTTTACCATTTTAGATTGGAGTTGAAGTAAAAAATAAATTTCAGAAAAAGCAGTAACACTTCCTAAAACTCCTTTTGGTAAACTAGACAACATAGAAATTCCACTAGCAAGTAAAGCTTTTTTGCGAATTAGAGGTAAATAAATGTCAGCAGGATCTCCTACAGTTTGGGCATAGGGGGTTTGATAGTTTTCTATGTCAATTAAAAGATTTAGAAATCTTTCTAAGAGAGTTTTTGTCTGTATGTAATTTTCTTTCATAAAAATTGAGGATTTCCCTTATGCCTTAAATTAATGATTGGAAAAAAGAAGTAAGCTTTTTTTTTCTATTCTTAATGAAAGATCGGTTGCTAAAAATACAACAAAAATATTTAAAAATTGAAGAAGAGTTACTTTATCCTCAAAATTTAACTCCTCAAAAGCTCAAGGAACTTTCAAAAGAACGTTCTAGACTACTTCCTATCTATGAAAAAATTCAAGAATATTTCAAAGTAGAAAAAGACCTAGAAGATGCCAAAGTTCTTATTAAAACAGAAAGAGATCCAGAAATGATTGATATGCTCAAATTAGAGCTGGAAGAAGCAGAATCAAAACTTACAAAGCTTACAGAAGAGTTAGAAATTTTACTTTTACCTCCTGATCCTAATTCTGGAAAAAATATTTTTATTGAAATTCGTGCTGGGACAGGTGGGGAAGAGGCTGCTTTATTTGTAGCAGATATGTTTAGAATGTATGTAAAATATGCAGAAGCTCACAATATGAAATATGAGGTGATAGATTCTAATCCTACTGGCTTAGGTGGATTTAAGGAAATTATCCTTTCTATTCAAGATGAAAGAGCTTACGATACATTTAAGTTTGAACCAGGGGCACATAGAGTTCAGAGAATTCCTGTTACTGAAAGTGGTGGACGGATTCATACCAGTGCTGTGACAGTAGCGGTGCTTCCAGAGGTAGAAGAGTCTGAACTTGTCATCAATGAAAATGACATTCGTATTGATGTATTTCGTTCTTCAGGTCCAGGAGGACAGTCTGTAAATACTACAGATTCAGCAGTGCGAATTACACATATACCTACGGGAATTGTAGTTTCTTGCCAAGATGAAAAGTCCCAACTTAAAAATAAAGATAAAGCTATGAGGATTTTACGAGCTAGAATCCAAGAAAAACAACAAGAAGAAAATAAAGCTAATGCAGACGCTATCAAAAGACAGATGATAGGTTCAGGAGATCGCTCTGAAAGAATAAGAACTTATAATTTCCCTCAAGGTCGAATGACAGATCATAGAATTAATTTTACAAGTTATAACTTATCGGGAATCATGGACGGGGATTTAGATGAGTTATTTGCAGCTTTGACGTTGCAAGATCGCATGAAAAGGTTAGAACAAAATAAAGAATTAGTCTGACTGTTTTGAAACAAAAGAACAAAAAGTAAAATGGAAATAATTTATCTTGTAAATAAGTTTTTTCATATTTTTGTTGTTTGCTTTTTATTTTTATCAAATTTATATTCTATGCCTTTGTTAGAGTTAAATGAGGATGATAGTTTTAACGTATTATTGAATGTAGAGTATTCTAATTCATTTGTTTCTAATACAAAACTTCAAGACGTTTTAAAATCAGAAAAAAGTTTTTGGCAAAGCTATCCTAGATCTGAAGTTCTCTTACATCAACACAAAAAAGGCAAACCTATTTGGATACGTTTTGAGGTCCAAAATAATTTTTATTCTCAGCTGTATTTTTTACGAATAAAAGAACTCATGTTAGATAATGTTAGATGTTTTTTGATTCTTGATACAGGAGAAATTAAGCAGATGCAGGGAGGAAGTGAATTCCCATTAGATCAAAAAATTGTAAAGTTTACAGATTCTATTTTTCCTATTTATTTAAAGTCAGGAGAAAAAGCTAAAGTATATTTAGAAATTCAGTCAGAGTTTTTTTCATATGGCTATATACATATTCATTCTATTAGTGGACTTTTAGGACTTACACTCAAAGAATATTTCTTTTTAGGAGCTTACTATGGATTTATATTATTTATGGGAATTTTTAGTATTGCTATTTTTATTTATTTAAAAGACTATTCATATTTGTTTTATTTTTTCTTTCTTTTTTTCTTTATGTTTTTTCAATTATCAAAAAATTCTTTAACTACTTATTTTTTTTATCCCGATCATCCTCATTACAATGGTTATGTTTGGTATATACTACTATTATTATCCCTTACTTGGAGTGCTTTATTTGCAAGGTTGTTTTTAAATTTAAAAGAATTTAGTCCTAAATTAGATCGAGTAGTACTGTATGGGGCTTTTTCTTTTTTGTTGTTTATACCACTGCCTTATTTGACCTCAGAGAATTTAATTTTTTTAGTTTTATTTGTAGGTTTGTTGTATGTTTTAGTAATTTATCCTGCATCTCTATATGTTCATTTTCAGGGATTTGAGCCTGCTAAATATTTTATTTTGGCTTGGGGCTTTTTTATTTTAGGAATTTTAGCTTCCTTATTTTCTTATAAATATGAGTATTGGGGAGAGTATGCCTCACAGTTTGGTTCTACGTTAGAAGTGTTCTTTGTAGCTATTGCTATCTTGTCTAAAGCAAACCAAACTCAAAAAGAAAAAGAATCTATACAAGAAATTGCCTCAGGTTACGAAAAAGAAATCCTCTTAGCTAAGGAAATCCAAGAATCCTTACTTCCTAAAAAACCTCCTTCTATAAAGGGAACTGATATTTTTGCTTTTTTCTTGCCTATGGCTGGGGTAGGGGGAGATTATTATGACTATCATGTGAAAAATGAAACTTCCTTTACTTGTTTTGTAGCTGATGTATCGGGACATGGCCCTTCTGCTGCTTTGATTGCTTCTATGGTAAAGTTAAGTTTTAAAGAGACTTTTCCTTACTATGATAAACCCGAGTATGCTTTACGCAAGATGAATGCATCTTTACTTGGAAACTTAGGAAAAAAATTTGTGACTGCAATGTATGCTCACTTTGACTTAAAACACAAAAATTTAATTTATTCAAGTGCAGGTCATCCTCCTATTATTATTCACAGGCGTTCAGAAGATAAGTTTTTAAGTTTAGATTCCAAAGGACAATTTTTAGGATGGTTTAAAGATATAAAATTGAGAGAGCATTCAGTTAAACTCTTTAGTGGAGATAGGGTTTTAATTTATACAGATGGTCTAATTGAAGCATTTAATTCTAAACAAGAAATGTTTGACTATACTAGATTAGAGCAAGTCTTAAAATCTAATGAAAGTTTTTCGGCAGAAGAAATGTGTTATTTTTTAATTTACACAATTAAAGAATGGGTAGGATTTCAAAGTCAATTTGGAGATGATATAACTTTTATAGTAATTGATATTTTATAATTTTTGCTTGATTTTTTTTGTATAATATTTTTTATTACATGGCATGAATGAAGAATTACTTCTTCAAAGAATGAATAAAATTAAAAAACTCAAGCCTTCTTTGATGGCTGGTATTGATGAACTTTATGAATGGATTATCCAAGCCCCACCTCACATAAGACACAGAATAAATCCTTTTTTAGTTCAATCTCAAACAAGTCTAGGTCTTAAAAAAATTTTAGCTACTTTACTAGCCGGGACACAGACAGGAGCTTTCCAAATTCATTGGGATTCTTATTCTCCTTATTCAAATAAGTTGACAAATGTATTTCACTCTTTAGCTGAAATGAAATCTAAAGCCTTATGTTCTACTTCTGGGAAAGAGTATGAAATTGACTTTTTAGAACATGTGAAGGTTAGTTTTTGTTTAAATCCAGAAATTGAATTACCTTCTAATTTACAAGAGCCTGAGCCAGAAGAAATATATCTGACAGGTTTAGACGTTATACATGTTCCAGAATTTAGAGAATTTTTTGAATTTGATTGTTTAAAAAGTACAGAGACTTTAAACATAAGTTCAGTTGTAGTTTTATATACAAATATATGTAATTCAACTCAAATGTATGAAGGGCTAGGAAATAAATTATCTTACGAACTTGTTCAAGAAAATCTTGAAATTTTAAAAGAGAGTATTGAAACTGAGGGTGGAATGGTCATGAAAACCATCTCTGATTCTATTTTAGCTAGTTTTTTAAGGTCTGCTTCTGCAATTAATTCTATTTTTAAAGCTAAGGAAAAACTAGAAAAATTTAACTCATCTAAAGATTTTAGAGAACAGGTTTATATCAAGTTTGGAGTGCACATAGGACCTGTCTTACTTGTGAACGCAAACAACAAACTAGATTATTTTGGGACAACTGTCAACCAGGTTTTTAAAATTCAAACTTTAGCAGATAGAGAGAATTTTGCTTTTTCAGAACAAGTTTTACACCAAGAAGAAGTAATAGATATATTGAAGTCTCATGGTATAAAAAGACTCAAACGAAAACAAAAAATAATTAAGAGTATCAATGGGAACTTCCCTGTTTACTTAGCTTCTTATTAAAAATTACTTGCGAGTTTCAGCCTCCTTTTTTTGAATGATTTCTTGAAGGAGACTTACTAAAATTTGTCTAAAAACTTTTTTCTCAGCTTCAGAAAAACTCTTAGCCTTTTCATTGACTAAGGTGGAATATTCCCTGAGTGAATCTGGCTCGTATTCTTCAGCTACCATAGAAATACTCCTATTTAGTTTTTTAAGGCAAAATCATGCCCCATAGAATCTTTTTATTTTATTTCTCAGTTTGGACAAGCATTTTTTTCATTTTTAGATGCATATTTTTGTTCTACTACCGCCAGACACTTCAAAATGAAAGTTTTCAAGATATAGTTTTAGTTTTTTT
>Ga0308414_1001876_pt1 | contig 13676 bp, 10 predicted proteins | sample HotsprSampleOS50_FD_205667 | JGI IMG/M metagenome (GOLD analysis project Ga0308414, IMG submission 205667) | Hot spring phototrophic mat microbial communities from Octopus Spring, Yellowstone National Park, Wyoming, United States - 20090730_OS50 ... | reverse complement strand
TACAATATAGTGGTCGTTCATGGCCTACGCTCGTTTGATGAAAGTGGGTGGTACTTCCATTCTAACGAACGTGGCCTGAACGACTTCAACTAGCAATCAAGGTATCTGTTAGCCTTTGTGTATAATGCGCTCCCGGCACTGTAAGATGGGACGAACAGCCTTCGTGCAGCAATCTAACGCATTTTCGCCGTATCTTGGGCGCTTCGCTGTTTCTAGCAAACACGTAGAACCGCCAACAGAAGAACAACTGCCGCCCGTTTACACACCCTCGAATCGCCTCTTTCGCCAGCAATTCAAGCCGGCTCCAATGATTGAACCGGCTTACTGGTCGTTCATGCTCGGCGGTCTGGTGAATAGACCAGTCGTGCTGTCATACGACGATCTGCTGTCCAGCCCATCGTTTGATCAGGCCAGCGTGCTGACGTGCACTGGCAGCCAATTAGGAGAGCCGCTCATGGCTAGCGTCCGCTGGATCGGTGTGCCGCTGCGCGATCTCCTGGCTGAGGCTGAAGTCAGCAGTAAAGCTGCTCATGCCCACCTCTACGCCGCAGACGGATACGCAACCAGCATCGAGCTAGATTGGGCGCGCAGCGCGCTGCTCGCCTACCGCATGAACGGCGAACTGCTGGCGCGTGAGCACGGCGGCCCTGTTCGGCTGATCGTTCCTGGACTCTACGGCTACAAAATGCCCAAGTGGATACAGCGTATTCTTCTGGCAGATGCCCCGCTGCAGGGCGTGTGGGAGCGGCGCGGCTGGTCGCAGGTGGGCGTTGTGCAGACCACGACAGCCATCACCAGGCCGCGCCATTTGGAACAGATGCCGTGCGAGCCTATCTACTTCGCCGGCGCTGCGTATGCCGGCGTCCGCGCCGTGGCGCGCGTGGAGATCAGCGTCGAGAACGGCCCGTGGGCGCCGGTGAACCTCCTGTACGGACCGCCAGGGACGTGGACGCGCTGGTATGCGCTGTGGACACCACCCGCTCCCGGCGACTACCGCGTCAGCGCCCGTGCCACTGGCGAGACAGTAGTTTCACAGCCGGACTCTGGCCAGTTTTCTCCAAACGAGGCAGGCGCACCTCACACTATTGTCGTGCGCGTAGTTGGCTGAACACACAGGAGCAGCGCAGCCATTGGCAGAGTTTTCACGCCGCCGTTTCTTGCAGCTTGTCGGTATTACCCTGCTGGCCCCGCAGCTGCCGGCTTTCGAGGCTTTCACCCTAGAAGGCGTTGATATGCGCGAACTCAAAGCCCAGCACGGGCGCGCGCTGCTGGCCGCCCTGGTGCACACACGGCCGGCATATGAGTCCCCGATTGCCGGCCGGCTGTGGCCTGACAGCGTCGTTCCGATAACCGATGGGCCTGCAGGCTGGTATCGCGTACGCGCCGGATATGCGCCGCGCGCCGCGCTTCAACCGATGGCGCCAGTCAATCTCGTGCGCGGCTCAGCGCCGCGGCCTGTGCCGTTCTGGGCAGAAGTGGTCGGGCCGGCAGCCGCGGTCAGACGCTGGTGCGCCGCCGATGCGCCCCTAGTCACACGCATCGGTCACGGCGGAACTGCTCGCGTCATCAGCGTACTTGGCCCAGGCGAACAAGGTGGGCCGCATTGGTATGCTCTGGCGGCTGGCAATAACGAACTAATCGGCTGGTCACAGGCGGCGCTGTGGCAGCCGGTAGATGTGCCAGATGATGCCGCGCCCCTGCGCCTAGAGGTTGAGCGTCGCCGGCATCAGCTTGTCGTGCTGGCGGGTGGGCGTCCTGCTCTGCGGGCAGCTGTCGCCGTTGACGCCGCACTGCAACCAGGGGAGTATGCACTTCGCCGCGGACCGATTGCCGGGCCGCCGCTGGCGCTGGAGAACTGTGACACTGTGCTGTTCGGCGTGCCGTGGCAGCTTGAGCTAGGCGAACAGCACAGCCTGACTGGCGCTTATTGGCACAACCGCTTCGGTGATTGCGCTCCCGGCCCTGCGGTGCAGGTTCCGCCCTTTCTGGCGCGCTGGTTGTACGCGCAGGCGGGCGAAGGCAGCGCAGTCCAAATCCGCTGATGGGACTGGCTGCGTATATTAAGATTACAGTGGGGGAGACCTGGAAAGATCGTAAATGGACGTGCCGTCAAGAAATAGGCATCATTGTGCCGCAGCAAAGACGGATTGCGGGTGAGGCTGTGGAGTAGAATGGAACTAAGCATCGGGTTGGTGTTTATCGCAGGACTGGTGTCGTTCATTTCGCCGTGTGTGCTGCCTCTGGTTCCAGCTTACATCGGCTACATGGGCGGGCGCATCACACACAGCATCGCTGTCACCAGCGCCGCAGGCGGCCCTGCTGTGGCGGCCCAAACCGCTGTCAACCGTGCGGCAATTCTCATGCACGGCCTGTTCTTCGTGGGCGGCTTCACATTCGTTTTCGTGACAATCGGTCTGCTGACCACCGCCTTCATCAGTGTGATTGGCGGCCAGCACATCAACACCGTGACGGCGATTATTGGACGTCTGGGCGGCCTTGTCATTGTTTTCTTCGGACTTCAGTTCATGGGCATCATGCCGGCCTTGTTCGCTCGGCTGCGCGCTAGTGACAGGGTGCTTAGCAGCCCGTTCACGAGCGTGGCTGCCACCGTGATAGGCAGCGCTGTGATCCTGTGGGGTTTCACTGGCACGGTTGCAGTCTGGGAACCGGATGTGTGGGAATTTGCCCCCTGGGCGCCGACAGCAGCCCTCGCGCTGACGGCTGGCTTCGTGCTGTGGCTGGTGCTCGGCGGCGCGTTCAGCAGCCCGCGTGCCTTCTGGACACGGCTGATCAACAGCGTTCAGCGCGCCATCTATATGGACACGCGGCGCGAAATGGCGCGGCCAGGGCAGCAGGGACTGGCCGGCTCGGCGCTCATGGGAGTGATCTTTTCGGCTGGCTGGACGCCGTGTATAGGGCCGGTGTACGGTGCGGTCCTAACAATGGCGCAGAGCGGCGGCGGTATCGCCCAAGCGGGGCTGCTAATGGTGGTCTATTCGCTGGGGCTGGGCATCCCCTTTTTGCTCACAGCGCTTATGCTGGACAGCGCGCAGGGCATCCTGCGGCGGCTGCGCAGCAACATGCGCCGCATCGAGGTTGTCAGCGGCGCTTTTCTCGTGCTGATCGGCGTGCTGGTGGCTTCGGGATCGCTGCAGCAGCTGAGCCTCCAGTTCAGTGTTGGCCAGTTCGCCGATTTCGCGTTCAGCGTTGAGGAGTCTGTGATTGAGCTGTTCGGCAGCCGTGACACCGAGGAACGTGTACCGCTGGACAGCGAGACTGGCCCAGAGAACGGCAGCGCCGGCGCGCTGCCCAGCATTGCTGCGCTGGCAAGCGCCAGTGTGCCGCTAACTGGCGTGGATGTTGGCCAGCTCGCGCCTGTCTTTGAAACCGTAACCGAGTCTGGCCAGCCGCTGCGCCTGGCCGATCTGCGCGGTCAGGTTGTGCTGCTCAACTTCTGGGCGACATGGTGCAGCCCATGCCGGCTTGAGATGCCGGCGTTTGAGTCAGCGTTTCAGACGCACAGCGAGAACGGCCTCGCCATAGTTGCCATCAATAACGCCGAGCCAGCCGCCGCTGTTCAGGGCTTCCGCCAGGAACTGGGGCTGTCGTTCCCGCTCGCCCTTGATCCAAGCGGCGCAATCCAGAATCTGTACGGTGTCCGAATGTATCCGAGCACATTTGTGCTGGATCGCAGCGGCACGATCGTCGCGCGTCACTTCGGCGTGCTAACCGAGAATCAGCTCGCCGATCTGCTTGACAGTCTGTTGGGATCCTAGCGCATCGTGATGAACGCACTGTCAAGGCGTCTGCTGCTGTTGGGCAGCGCCGCGCTCTCGGCTGCGATCGCTGTTGTCGTGATCTACACCGCAGGGCTTCCGCTGCGCTTGGATTATGCCAGCTACCTCACTTATTCAGGTGATCTGTTGGCCGCGCCAGAGATCGGCGCGCGCGCGCCTCAGTTCGATCTACCCCGTCTCGATGGCCCGCGCCTGCGGCTGGCCGATCTAAGCGGTTCACCTGTTGTGCTCAACTTCTGGGCAACATGGTGCGCGCCCTGCCGGGTTGAGATGCCGGCGCTCCAGCAGCTTCACGAGGATTACCACGAGGCTGGCCTGCGCGTGTTGGGAATCAACACCGGCGAGACCGCGCGCGCCGTGCAGAGGTGGCGCGACGCGCTCAAGCTGGAGTTCGACCTGCTGCTCGACACAAGTCAGGTCACAGCCGCCCTCTATCGCCTGCGAGGTTACCCGACGACTTACGTTGTGTCGCCTGCTGGTGTGATCACGCATGTGTTTCACGGCCCAGTCAGCGCCGACAGCCTGCGGGCTGCCCTTGCGCCATTTCTGACGTCATCCAGCGAAGACGCATCATGACACACAAACCCCACACAGGGCGTCTGCAGAAGCTGACACTCAGTCTGTCGCTGCGCTGGTTAAGCGTGGTCATCGCGGCCCTGGCCCTGTACGTTGCTACGTCGTTTGTAGCTCCCACGCTGGTTCACCTGGGCTTCACGGGTCTTGGCGAGTTTGTCTATCGGCTTTACGGGCCGTTCTGTCATCAGTTCGCCTTCCGTTCGTTTTTCATGTACGGCGCACAGGCAGCATATCCGCGCGCGGTCAGCGATGTTCAGGCGGCGCCCTTTGAGACTTATGCTGCTGCTGCGCCCGCTTTTCAGGAACGTTACGCTTACTGGTACAGCGTCTTCAACAACGGTGCTGTGCCCGATGCCATCTCCCCGTCTGATCTCACGAAGATGACACCCTGGCTGGAATTCGCCTCCAGGGACTTTTACGGCACACCGGAAATGGGTTACAAGACAGCGCTGTGCCAGCGCGATATTGCTATCTACAGCGCAATGCTGCTGGGCGCTCTGATCTACAGCGTGCCTTACATGCGCCAGCGGCTGCGCCCGGCTCCGCTGTGGCTGTTCGTTTTTCTCGGCCTCAGCCCGATCGCTCTTGACGGCATGAGCCAGCTCATCAGCTATCCGCCGTTTGAGTGGTGGCCCACGCGCGAAACGCAGCCTGTTTTCCGACTGGTTACAGGCGCGTTGTTCGGGTTGATGTTCGCCTGGTTTTTTCTTCCGCGCCTTGAGCGCTCGTTTAGTGAAACGGCGCGCCAGATTGCCCGAAAGATGGCCAGCACGGAAGCGCAGCAGCTGCCAGCATCGAGGAAATCGCCATGACAGAAAAAACGCCATCTGGCCGTCGGGCTGCGGTTCGCCTGAACAGGATGGTGCTCCGCCTAGCGCGCAACTGGCTGCGCATCGTCACTTTCATCCTTGCGATTTATGTCACACTGCCTCTAGCGGCCCCAACACTGATGAACATGGGTCTTGGCGGCCCGGCCAGCTTGATTTACACCGTTTATAGCCCGTTCTGCCACCAGTTCGCTTTTCGATCCTTCTTCCTGTACGGCAGCCAGCCAGCCTATCCCCGCGCTGTTTCGGGGACTAACTTAGTCCCATTTGAGACTTATGCCGCTCGTTCGCCGGACTTCCGCGCCGCGTTCTCTTACTATTCCGGGATTCCGGCCGAACAGGTAACCCCTGCAGATCTGCTCGCGTTTTCCCCTGCGCTGCAGTTCGCGGCCCGCGATTTTCGTGGCGACTCAGTGATGGGCTATAAAATGACGCTGTGCGAACGCGACATCACGATCTACGCTGCGCTGCTTGTCGGCGCGTTGATCTTTGCCAAGGTGCGCACACGGCTGCGTCCGATACCGCTGTGGCTGTATGTGATTCTGGGGCTGGCGCCCATCGGCCTCGATGGCCTTAGCCAGATGCTCGGCTACCCACCGTTCAATTTCTGGCCTCCACGCGAGACCCTGCCGGCTTTCCGCGTTGTAACTGGGGCGCTGTTCGGCCTGGCAAGCGCCTGGCTGGCGTTCCCATACATGGAAGCCTCGATGCTGGAAATCCGCGCCGAGATTGAGCACAAGCTGCAGCAGGCCGGTGTGAACATCTGAACCTGATACAGTGCCTGGTCAAAAAAAATATCCCCCGGCCATTTAGCAACCGGGGGATGTTCTGTTTAAGATGGCTGGCTGGCGCGTCAGCCGTCGGCTCCGCCTGATCCTGGTTTGGTCGGCAGCGGGATAGGCGTGTTGGTGGGCGATGGCGCCGGCGTGTTCGTCGGCCGCGGTGTGTTGGTGATCGTCGGCGGAAGCGGCGTGTTTGTCGGCGGGCGCGGTGTGCTGGTCGGCCCAGGCGTGTTGGTCGGGCGCGGTGTGTTAGTCGGCCCAGGCGTGTTGGTTGGCACCGGCGTCGCCTCGTTGAACAGGTTGATGCGGCCGCTCTGAGAACCGCCACCACCACCACCGCCGCCGCCTCCACCACCGCCGCCACCACTGGAGCCGCATTCAATCTGGAACCAGCTGCCATTGAAGTCGGAGCGCTGGACGCCAAATTGGCTCTGGAGCGTCATGGCTGTGCCGCCGAAATCAACATACATCCGGGTAATGCTGTTGGGCGGGAAACTGAAATTGGTGAGCCAAGTGCCTTCGCGCATCCCCTGGGTCACAGCGGTGCTGCCGCCGGTAGTAGGCGGGTTGGCATCCTGCGTGGTGCTGCCGGATTGCCACACTTTCACCGTTGGCGTCACAGTGTCTGCTGGCCCGGAACCGCCCACATAGAGCGCCTCTAGGGTCATGATACCGGGCGCACGCTGGATCCAGTTGAACTGGAAGTCAGTCATTGGCGAAACGGCGTTGTGCCGGTTCTCCACTTCCAGCACCACTACGCCGAAGGTGCGAAACTCGACAAAGCGCACAGAAATCAGCGAACTGGCGCAGTCCGGTGTGAATGTTGGCGTATTAGACGGACGGCTGAAATCTGGTGACGGGCTGGGTGTGGGCGTGGGCAGGATCAGCCTTACCACACACTCGGGGCCGGTGGGGTTGAAGAAGCGGAACTCAGAGCCTTCGAAATCGTACTGCGTCATGAAATCGCTCAGCAGCGACGGCCCGTTAGCGAACACCCCTTCCCACGTCATCGTCGTGAGGGCGTAGACCGACCGGTCAGCAGCCAAAAACATGCCAGGTGGAATAGACGGGTCAGCGTTGGTGCGGGTGGGCGGATCGCGGTCAACGCCGGCCCAGTGTGCGATGCCGTTCAGGAACATACCCGCCATGTAGATGTTGGGGAACGCAGCGGGTTTGCGCCAGTTGAGCGACACGTTCGTCAGAACGGAGTCAAACACGTTCTGGTTGTTGATCTGGATGTAGACGCGGTTGTTAAAGAAGCTGATGTCGCCAACTCTGATGAGGTCGCACGAGAACGGCGGCGGTGGCGTAACGGTCAGCGTAGGCGTGACTGTGGGGGTGTTCGTTGCGGTTGGGTCAGGCACGCCGATCGTAATGACAACGTCGTCGAAGTCCTCGGCGCCCTTGTCGTCAACAACGGTCAGCCGCAGCGAGAACGAGCCAACTGGCAGCAGCACGCGTGGCTGCTCGCACTGGGCTTTAGGGCCTTCACACAGCACAGCCCCCGTGTCCATCCGCACCCAGCGGTACAGGACAATCTCGCCGTCTGGGTCCCGGCTGCGTGACCCGTCAAGCCGCACTTCAATCAGGCCATCGCCATCAGGATCGGTGAAGGGCGTCCGCAGCAGCGACTGATCCGGGCCTGCATCAGCAATTGGGGCCTGGTTGGGGCGCTCGCCGATGATACCGGTAGGGGGAATGGCAACGTCTAGACCGACAACGCGAAAGGCTTCGTTAACGGCTGTGCGGCGGGCCTGCAAGGGGAGATAAGGCGACAGGCCCAGCGGGGTGATGAGTGGATGGTTAAACGACACAACGATGAAGACACTGTCGCCAGGGCCGCCCGGGTCGAGCCAGGGCTTGCCGCCGTTGCGGGTTGCGCCCACAGTCGTCGCGGGCGGGATTTCGTTCATGACGCAGACCGGCGCGCGGTTATCCACGCCGCCACCGGGCACGTCATTGCTATCCACTATAGAGACGAAGCGGCGGGGCGCGGCGTTGTTGTGGCGCGACGAGTTCCGGTCTAGCGGCGCGCGGTCGCTGCAGATCATCACATTGAAATATGACTGTTGATCTGAACCCTCTGGCTGGAGGTAAAGGCCGCTGCCAGGAACAGGTCGCCGCCAGACGCTGTAAAGCGCCTGCTTTGCGGTCTCAGGGCTGTTCACGCCTGAAAATGGATCTGGCCCGAGTGCTAGGCCGGCCGCGCCAATGCGAGCGCGCTCGGCAATCGAGAGAATGCGCACAATATCTTTGCGCATGTCCTGGTGCTCGGGCCGGTTCGGCTCGCAGTCGCGCCCGTCCCACCACGTGGCGAACAGACTCTCGTCAGGCGTCGCCGGGTTGCTGTCCGCCTCGTAGATCATAATGGCATCGGCGGGGTCAGTGGGGTCATTTGGGCGGTAGTTGCTGTTCAGCGTGCCGCGCCAATCGTCGTACACACAAGGCACAATCGAGTTGGGATCGTTTGAACCGTCGGTGTTGATCGGGAAGCGGTTCTGGTTGTACGCGCCGGTGCTGGCGTAACGCGCCGCCTCACGCGCTGAGTTCTGCAGCGTGACCCAGGCCTGAAAGGCCCGGCCGAACTCGATCACGCCGAACGTCAGCAGCAGGAGAATCGGCAGGGTAATCGCAAACTCGGCCAGCGTCTGGCCTTTTCGTTTGCGCCGTTCTTGGCTGTGGTCTATCACTTCGTGGGCTTCCACTCTTCACACCCCCTTCAGCCGCTCAACCGCAACGGAGTTGGCCGGCAAAGACCAAACTAACGTGTCAACCGCGTAAACATCCGGGACGCGATTTCGTCAAACACCGCCTCCAGCTCAATGCCGCCGGGCGCGTAGTAGTAATTGCCGCAGCTCTGGCCGGCAGGCTTTGGTTTGATGATCTCGTAAATGCTGTCGCCCGGGCCAAAGGCCGTGGGGTCAGCGTTTTCCTCACACTCACCGCGCGGCCCCCATTGGTTGGGCGCCAGCGAGTAATTGGCATACGTGTCGTCCAGCAGGTCCTGCTGGTAGTCGGTGTCAATGCGGAAGTTGTCGCCTACGTCCGCGATGTAGCGCAGCAGCTCCTCGCCTAGGCAGTCTTGAATATCCTGCGTATTGATTGAGCCGGCTATGCACCGCGTCGTGCCACCGTTGAAGTTCAGGCCAAAGCCGATGGTGAAAATCGTTGGCAGCTGCTGCTGCCGGCGGTTATCGGTCCCCGACCCGCCCAGATAGCCAGGCAGCTCCGCCAGGCCAATCCAGTCCGCCCAGTCGCGGGCGTAGTCGTCCACATCGTAATCGAAGCGGCAGTTCGGTGTGTTGGTCAAATCAACAAACGTGCGTGTGCCGTCCGGCAGCGTCCTGAAGGGGTTGAAGCAGAAGTGGCGCGTTTCTGGAATCTCGTCGGAGCAGAACGGGAACGTTGGAATATTCTCGGTCCAGTCAACCACCTCGCCTGGTGAACTCGGCGTGCCGGCCGGGCACAGCCCCAGGCCGCCGTAGCGGACGCGCTCCCGATTGGGCGGATCAGCATAAGGGTAGTCAAGACGCGACGGTGAAGTGGGCAAACCGCCGTCAAAGACGGGGTCAGAACCAGCCGCTGAACCGTCGCTCAGCAGAACCATCACCCACACTGCGCCCTCTACACGCGTCGTGCGCGGGTCGGTCAGCGCCTGATTAGCGGTGCGCAGGGCGGCGCCAAAGTTCGTGCCGCTGCACGAGGCCCAGCGGTCGTAGCTGATGTACGGCGTAAAGCGCGAGTTGTAGCTGGGGCTGTTGGGGTTCTTCATCGCGTTCCAGCCTATTACGCCGTGCTCTGGCTGATCATAAGGGTAAAAGTTATCCCACAGGCGGTTGGGAACGGCCCAATCGCGATACACGCTGGCAAAGCCGAGCGCCGTCATCGTAGGCAGGTCATACGAGCTGACCACGCTGTAGGGGAACGGCAGCACTGCGTCCTCAAACGGACAGTTGTTCCACACTTCGTAGTTGTGCGCCGTGGTCATCTGGTCAGAGAAGCCGTCCCACGGCACGCGCTCGCGCGGCGTGCCTGCCTCGGTGGGCTTGTAGAAAGACGGCTCGGAGCGCACGCCAATTGACTCCTGCAGCGTGTTGAGTGCCAGCGACTCGCTGTCAATCATGTGTGTAATCTCGCCCGTTTCCGGGTTACGCACGTTGATAATATATGCGCGCCGGTCGTACGTAACAAAGGCCACGCGGTCGCCGCGCAGGAAGTCAATACGCTGCAGGAACTGCTCAGTCGCGTCACGTGCTTCGCGGAAAGGCTGGCAGATCAGGTCGCGGAAATAGCCGTCGCCGTCAGGGTCGTTGCAGCAGCCATAGAAATTGTACGTCGGTGTAAAGCCGGACCACTGGCTGCCGCCGGTGTAAGGCGCGCCCGCAGCGCTGTACCAAGCCATGAGCTGGTTCCAAGCTGGCTGATCGCCAGCGACGCCGCTGGCCGCCGGATGGAAACGCACCTGACAAGCTTTGCGTGTGGTGCGGGCCGGCCCAGTGTAAGTGGTCGTGCCGGGGAAGTTCAATTCGCGCACATAAAACGGCGAATTAGGGTCAGTTGTGGTCAGATAGGTCAGGTCAGCGCCGCGCGGCCGGCTGCCCAGGTCGTACCACATTTGAAATTCGTTGGGGTTGCCCGGCCAGCGCGCCGACATCGCTGCGTTGATGGCTGGCGGGAGGTACATTTTGTTATAGCCCGCGTTCGCCCATGTCTGGTATGACGTTTGGTTAAGCATGGACTCGGACACGTCAATAATCATGACCACGTCCAGCACCGCGGTTTCTGAGATTGACCAGGCCTCCAGCAAGATGTTGGGCCACCCCAGCAGACGCAGGAACACAGTCGGCGACTCGACCTGGGCTGTTACCTTGATGAGTTTGCGCTGGTCATCTGAGCAGAGCTGGTCGAAATCTTCCTCCAAACCAGGAATCGCCTGCCGTGTCATTACGCCGTTGACCTGCACCATTCTGCTGACGGTGGCGCACATGTCGGCTTTCACCTGCGCCGGGTTAAGGCCGTAGAATTCGATGAACTGGCGGGCTGCTATATTCACATTGGCAAAGCTGCGCGCAAATGCCAGGTTCTTTGCGCCCTGGCACGGGTTGTCCTGTGCGCCAGGACAGCCAGCCTGCGCCAGTTCGGCGTCAGTTGGCACCTGCCGCCGCACCTGGCCAGCCGCTGCAATAGAAGCGGCGTCAACAGCGCGCGTCAGTGTGCTGTAGCGCACAAACATGAGCGAGACGTCGGTCACAATGCCAACAAACCCGAGCAGGGCGACGAATCCCAGGGCCATAATCACCAGCGACTGGCCGGTCTGGCCGCGCCGTGCCAGGCGTTTGAGCGCGCTTGACAACCGTGTTTTCATCATGGTTACTATCCGCCTGCCCTAGCTACTTGGGAAACTTGATACGCGGTTCGACGGACGGCAGCGGGAAAGCCGCCCACACGGCAATCGTTGTGTCGTTGCCTAAGATCGAGAACACTGGCGAAATAATCGGCGCCAGTCCGACGAACTGGCTGAGGGTCTCGTGCCGCCAGAACACCTCGACCAATACCAAACCCTGGCTGGGAATCGCCGACCTGGTGCGTGTGTCGCCCCGGCTGAACGCCTGACCGTTGATCAGCCGTTCAACGTCCTTCAGCGACCACTCAGAGCCGGTGCAGCCGGTGCCAGCGACTGCGTGCTGCCCATACCACATAAAGCCGCGCTGCCGCTCAGGCATCGTGTCGTAGCCATAGAGCACCGGATTGCCGCTGACGACTGTACTGAGTTCCAGGTTCGATCGCTGTCCGTTCGGGTCTGTGGTCAGGCGTCCATCGGCATCCAGCCTAACAAAATCCAGGTTGCCGTTGTTCCGAATGTAATCGAATGGATCGCGTTCGCGATTCATGTTGACTGTGCCGTCAGCGTCGTAATTGCACTCGTTGGCGTTAGTAGGATAACGGCCGACAACCACAAGCTGCGGCGTGGTCGCGCTGGGAACAGCGCCCTCAATCAGCAGCGAAGGGTCGTTCATAGGCCAGTCAATTTGCGACCGCATCGGCTCCGGCACCTGGCTGGGCGTGATCGCCTGAATTGCAAAGCCCGAAATCACAATTTCGTCCGGCCAGTCATCAGTGGGCGCTCTATTTTCGCGGAACGTCAGCGGGTCCATGGACGCCTGCATGATGCACGCCAGATAGTTATAGAAACCGATTTTCGTGCCAGGGTAGTCGCTGCCGCAGTAGCGATATGTGCCGACCCATTCGTTATAGGCGTTCCTTTCTGCCTGCGAAGCCCCATCACCAGGCCGGCTGCGAACGATTGACCCGGCGTTGTCCCAGCGCAGTGGGCTGCGCTCGCCGTCCTGCACTGTTCCAGTGCGAGCGCCCACGCGCGCCACTTCCATGACAATGATATAGTTGCGGGCGAAATAGCCGATTTCGGCCAGTCCGGCGATCAGAATCACCAACAAAGGGCTGACCAAGGCCAGCTCGACCACGCTCTGGCCGCGCTGCTTCTTGCCGTAGACCGCCGGGGTGCCGTCCAGTATTTCCAGTAGCTTTCGCAGCAGCTTTCGCATCACACGCCCTCGACAAATGTGTTGTCCCGCCTGAACAATACATTCCGGCAACTCGATCATACCATAGAGGCAACGTTTAGAGCGTTCGGCAACTGTGAGAAATTGTCTTGGTTTTGTGTAGAGTCTGATGGTAATTCGGTACTAAAAAAAGCGCGCTGCCCAGCGGGCAGCGGAAGCGTTTAGATTGCCACACAACTGGTGCAGACATCACGCAAACGCAGGGGTATCCTCTGACAGAATCTGCACTTGCGCCCGAACTGTGTATCCGCGCCCGTGTCGTGACTGTATAATCTCTGGACGTTCAGGCGAATCCTCCAGCTTGCGTCGCAGGTTGCGGATGTGGTTGCGCACCAGCGCGCTGTCGCCAGCGTCTGGTGGATACTTCCATACAGCCGTCAACAGATCGTGAGCTGAGTGCAGGCGTGTTGGAGCCTCGCACAAATACCTTAACAGCTCGTATTCAACCTGCGTCAGCGCGACAGGACGCCGGTCTACCAGCACCATGCGCGCTGCCGTGTGTATCTGAATCACAGGCAGCGAGTGCGGCGCTGCGCTGTTGCGCGCTCGGCGCAGATGAGCGCGCAGCCGCGCCATCAGTTCGCGCACGACAAACGGCTTGCGAATGTAATCGTCGCCACCCGCGGCCAGCGCTTCGGCAACAGTGTAGGGTGCGTCCTCGCCAGTCATAAAGACGACTGGTAGGGAAGCGGTGCGCGCATTGCGCCGCAGCCGCCGGCACAAAGCTAAGCCGTCTTCATCGGGCAGGACCAAGTCTATGATGAACAGATCCGGCAGTTCTTCCTCGATCAGCGTCAGCGCCTCAGCGCTGGAGGAAGCTAATAGAACCTCGTAGCCTTCTCGCTCAAGAAGCTGGCCCATCAGTTCAAGCATCTGGGCATCGTCGTCTACAATGAGGATCCTGTGCATGGCAGCGAGTCCGGTTATGAATATCCTTGTCCTCAGTATAGCGGCTTTGCCCTGCCCTGATTGTAGGATTGCGTGAATGTTTTGTGAAATCGCAAATGTTTACCTTGATTGCTAGTTGAAGTCGTTCAGGCCACGTTCGTTAGAATGGAAGTACCACCCACTTTCATCAAACGAGCGTAGGCCATGAACGACCACTATATTGTA
>Ga0308414_1001870_pt1 | contig 13691 bp, 8 predicted proteins | sample HotsprSampleOS50_FD_205667 | JGI IMG/M metagenome (GOLD analysis project Ga0308414, IMG submission 205667) | Hot spring phototrophic mat microbial communities from Octopus Spring, Yellowstone National Park, Wyoming, United States - 20090730_OS50 ... | reverse complement strand
CAGGCGCTGCCCGCGCCTTGCGAGGGGCCGGCGGGCTTTCATGCATTGCGAAAACCGCGGGCGGCGCACTGAACAATCCCGCCTGCAGCGACCGTGGCCCGGATTCACCCGGCGTCCCGCTGCCAGCGAGCCTCGGAGCAAACAAATCCTGCGCTTTTTGTTGCGCCACGCTGAGGGGCCGCATCCCTGCTCCTCTAAAACCGGATACGCGTGTCTGTTAAGGCGTGTTAAAAGCGCGGGGCCGGTGCACCCGCCGAACGGCGGAAACCGTCCAAACAATCAGAGGCCCGCGTTTCGTCGCGCATTTGGCGAGGCGGAATGGCAGCGGCCCGAAACAGGTTTGAGCGCGTCTTTCCACCCCTTTCAGCGCGCTCAACAGCGGCCCCGGCGTGAATCCACCCCCTGGCGCGCCGGGGCTGTCCTCGCAGGTTTCCCCGCTCTCCAATGCAACAAGGGATCCGTTCGGAGGTGGCAGGCCACGGGGGCGAGCTGCGCCCGGAGTGGAGCGGGAGACGGGACTCGAACCCGCAACCAACGGCTTGGAAGGCCGTGACTCTACCCTTGAGTTACTCCCGCTCGGGACGGCCTTGCGGCCGCCATCTCAATTCTAGAGAAGCCGCGGGCGGCTGGTCAACGGCGGGCTCTACTGCGCCCCGCGCTGGAACAACATGACCTTCGCCGTGTGGAAAAGGATGTACATGTCGAGCGAGAAGCTCTGGTTCTTGAGGTAGTAGAGATCGTACTCGAGCTTGACGATGACGTCCTCGAGGTTCTCCCCGTATCTGTGGTTGATCTGCGCCCAGCCGGTGATGCCCGGCGGAATGGAGTGGCGCAGGCTGTAGAACGGGATCTTTTGCGACAGGACGTCGACGAACTCGGGCCTTTCCGGACGCGGGCCCGCAATGCACATTTCGCCGCGGAGCACGTTGAAGAACTGCGGCAGCTCATCGAGCCGGAGCTTGCGCAGCCAGCGGCCGAGAGGCGTCACGCGCGGGTCGTTCTGCGCCGCCCAGACAGCGCCGGTGCGGGCTTCGGCGTCCTGGTACATGGAGCGGAACTTGAAGACCTCGAACACGCGGCCGTTGCGGCCCACGCGCTTCTGGCGGTAGATGGCCGGCCCGGGAGACGTGGCGCGCACGAGCAGCCAGATCACGGCCATCAGAGGCAGTGTCAGCGCGGCCCCGAGAAGGGCGAAGAGAAAAGAATATGCGCGCTGAAGGGCCAGCTTCCGCGGGTCCGGCCCGATGCCTGAGCCGAAAATGAGCTGCGATGGGCGCAAGGCCTCCAGCGGCACACGCCACATCACGTGCTCGTAAAGGGTGGAAGCATCTTCCACCGGCAGCCCGGAGAGGCGCAAGGCAAGCAGGACTTCCACCGGCAACTGCCCGCGGCGGTCGTTCAACCCCACAACGATGCGGTCCGGCCGGTTTTCCTCGTAAGCTTCGCGCAACCGGCTGGGCGGGCCCAACCATGGCCCGAGTTCAGCGGGAGCATCTTCGGCGGGCGCCGGCGAGAGATAACCGATGGACTGCATGGCGAAATGGGGCCGCTCGGCGACGGCGCGGGCCACCGTCTGCACCAGCCGGTTGTGGCCCAGGAACAGGAGCCGCTGGCGGTAAAGCACCCGCAGCACCAGCACGTCGAACAGGATCCGCCAGCCGGGCAGCAAGATCAGCCCCATCACGCTGCCGGCGATCATCTGCGAGCGTGCCAGCGCCAGTTCCGGGTGGATATAGCTGATCATGCCCTGCGTGAGAAACGCGAAGCCGAAAACCAGACAGAACTGCTGCACAAGACGGAGCCGCGAGTACACGCGCACCTGCGAATACAGGTCGTTGAGGTACACGCCGAGGATCAGGCTCCCCACCGCCGCCATTGTCTGCCCGCCGCCCCCTTCGTAGAGGAAATAGATCGCCCAGTCCTCTTCCCGGGTGAGGAGGAATGCAGCAAGATAGCAGCCGAACGACAGAGCCGCTTCCACCGCCATCAGTACAAGCAACGAGGCAGGTACTACGACTTTGAACAGTCGAACCATGAAAGATCCCGCGGCAAGGGCAGAATGTCAGTCTAGCATGCCTCTCTTTGAACAAGCCCGCGCTGCCGGGTTCATCCTTGTGGTAAGGTGAGGAACCTGAGGACCCGGGGCCGTGGTTGATCACTCTGCCACTCTGGATTACGAAAAATACTGGCGCCGCTTGCAGCAGATCGGGCTGAATGCCTATGAAGCGCGGTCCTATCTGGTGCTGGTGGGCCATCCGCGGTTCAAGGCGCTGGAACTGGCCGCCCGCGCCCGCGTCCCGCGGCAGAAGATTTACGAGGTGCTCGACAGCCTGGTGGACAAGGGCTTCGCCCAGGTGGTCCAGGAAAAGACAAAGCTGTTTTCCGCCGTCGAACCCGGGCTCGCGATCCCCGCCTACCTCGAGCGTCAGCGGGAAGCCATGGAAAAGCATCTCTCCGAGCAGCGCCGCCTTGGCCTCGCCCTGGCCGAAGAACTGAAGCGCGCCTATGCCGAGGGCCAAGGCGCCACGGGCACGCTGGATTACCTCCGCATTGTCAGCGATCCGGCCCAGATCGCAGCCCATTACCGCTCGATGCTCGAATCCGTGTCCAGCCGCTACGTCGAGTTCTCCCGGCCGCCCTACGCCGTCGATCCGCTCGATGAACAACTCGTCAAGCAGGCGGCAGAAAGGGGTGTCGCCTGCCGGATTCTGCAGGAAACGGCCCCTCTCGACGAGACCCACCTGCAGCGGATTGTCGAATACCGCAGTTTGGGAATCGGCGTTCGTTTTGCGGGAAATTTGCCGATGAAACTGGCGGTTTTCGACGGCCGGCAGGGCCTGGTTTCCCTGCTCGACCCGGTGAAAACGAGGCCCTCCTGGACCGCCGTGGTCTTTGACCACGACAGCTTCGGACAGGCGCTGGAGGCGCTTTTCGAGCAGTGGTGGACGCGGGCTTCCGACTCCGCCTTTCCCCGGCAGGCCGGAACCGGCGGCGCCTTCTAGGACGGGCGCGGAGCGTCCTTCGCCAGAACCTCCCGGATGGCGTAAATCCGCCGTCCCTGGCTTTCGAAATACGTCCGCATCATCATCTCGCCCAGCAGGCCGGTGGTGAACATCATCAGCCCGGCCACCAGCAAAAGGCCGCCGGTGAAAAGAAGCGGTCCGTGCGCGAGAATGATTTCATAACCGAGGATCTTTTTCACCAGGAGAAACGCCAGAATTCCGCCTCCCAGAGTGACGCTGGCGAGTCCGATGCGTCCGAAAAAGTGCATCGGTCGTGTGAAATACTTGAGCAAAAACCGGATCGTCAATATGTCGAAAAGAACGTTGAAAGTCCGGCCCAATCCGTAGTGCGAGGCGCCGCCCGCCCGGGGCGGGTTCTGTATGGGCACTTCGGCGATGCGCGCGCCGTAGAAGCTGGCCAGGGCGGGGATGAAGCGGTGCAGCTCGCCGTACAGGTTGACGTCTTTCAGGATCTCGGCCCTGTAAGCCTTGAAGGTCGTGCCGAAGTCGTGCAGATCGAGCCCGCTGACCCTGGCCATCAGCCAGTTGGCAATGCGCGACGGGATCTTCCGCAGCAGCAGATGATCGTTGCGCTGTTTGCGCCACCCGCTGGCGATGTCGTAGCCCTCGTCGATTTTGGCAATCAGCGCGGGCAGGTCCTCCGGCGCGTGCTGCAGGTCGCCGTCCATGGAGATGATGACGTCGCCACGCGCCTCGTCGAAGCCGGCTGAAAGCGCCGCCGTCTGCCCGAAGTTCCGCCTCAGCCGGACGACGCGGAGCCGGGCGTCGGTCTCCACGAGGTTCGCCAGCAGCTCGAAGCTGCGGTCAGTGGAGGCGTCGTCGACGAAGATCACCTCGTAGGGCCGGCCAAGCCGCTCGAGCACGGACGTCAGCCGGTCATAGAGCGGCAACAGCGCCGCCTCTTCGTTGTGCACCGGGATGACGACGGAAAGCATGGCCCTGTCCGCAGTATAGCAAAACCCCCGTAAATTCAGGCTTTTTGATACAATGAAAGAGAAGCATGTCTACTCCTCAGGGACCCGAGAACCCGCCTCCGCACAGCAGCGGCGGCGGCGCGCAACTGCCTCTGGGCGACCGCCGCAACATCATTCCGGTGAACATCGAAGACGAGATGCGCCGCTCGTATCTCGACTACTCGATGTCGGTGATCATCGGGCGCGCGCTGCCCGACGTCCGCGACGGGCTGAAGCCCGTGCACCGCCGCATCCTCTACGGGATGAGCGAGATGGGCTTGACGCACAACCGCCCCACGCGCAAGTGCGCCAAGATCGTCGGCGAAGTGCTCGGCAAGTACCACCCGCACGGGGATTCCGCCGTCTACGATGCGCTGGTGCGCATGGCGCAGCCGTTCTCCATGCGCTACCCGCTGGTGGACGGGCAAGGCAACTTCGGCTCCATCGACGCCGATCCGCCCGCGGCCATGCGCTACACCGAGGCGCGGCTTTCGAAAATCTCCTCCGTCCTTCTCGAAGACATTGACAAGGAAACCGTCGACTTCCGCCCCAACTATGACGACAGCGAGGTGGAGCCGGAAGTCTTGCCGGCGCGGTTCCCCAACCTGCTGGTCAATGGCAGCGAGGGCATCGCCGTCGGCATGGCGACGCGCATCCCGCCGCACAACCTTCGGGAGATGATCGACGCCGCCATCGCCCTCGTGCAGAACCCCGCCACCCCGGTTTCCCGCGTTCTCGAACTCGCCCCCGGGCCTGATTTTCCCACCGGCGGCATCATTCTCGGGCGGCAGGGCATCATCGACTACTACACCAGGGGACGAGGGTCGCTGAAGGTCCGCGCCCGCGCTTTTACGGAAAAGATCCAGAAAGACCGCGAAGCCATCGTCGTCACCGAGCTGCCCTACCAGGTGAACAAGGCCAAGCTGATCGAGCAGATCGCGCAGCTCGTCAACGACAAAAAGATCGAAGGCATCTCCAACGTCCGCGACGAGAGCGACCGCGAGGGGCTCCGCGTGGTCGTCGAAATCAAGCGCGGCGAGAATCCCGAAATCATCCTGAACAACCTGTACAAGCACACGCAGATGCAGGTGAATTTCGGCGTCATCATGCTCGCCATCGTCAACGGGCAGCCGCGCGAAATGGGCATCATCGACGCGCTGAAGCGCTTCATCGACCACCGCGTCGAAGTCGTCCGGCGGCGCACGGAATACCTGCTTCGCAAGGCCCGCGAGCGCGAACACATCCTGCTTGGGTTCCAGAAGGCGCTCGAAAATCTCGATGCCGTCATCGAAACCGTCCGCGCCTCCCGCAACCCCCGCGAAGCCCGCGACGCGCTGACCGGACAGGTGCAATTTCCCGAGAATCCCGCACTGGAGAAAGTGCTGGCCAAATGGGCCCCGGCGCTGAAGTGGAACGGGCAGCCCCTGTCGCGGTTCGATTTCACCGAAAAGCAGGCGCAGGCCATCATCGAGCTGCAACTCCAGCGCCTGACCGGCATGGAGCGCCAGAAAATTCTGGACGAACTGGCCGAAATCCAGCGCCAGATCGCAGAATATCTCAAAATTCTCGGTTCGGAAAAAGTCCTTCGGGGCGTCATTGTCGACGAGCTGAAGGAGGTCCAGAAGACCTTCGGCGACGACCGCCGCACGCAGATCGTGGAAGACGAGGGCGAGATCAATCTCGAAGACCTGATCAAGCGGGAGGATGTCGTCGTGACGGTCAGCCGCGGCGGCTACCTCAAGCGGACCGCGCTCGATACCTACCGGCGCCAAGGCCGCGGAGGCAAAGGCCGCATCGGCATGGCCACGCGCACGGAAGACGTGGTCGAAGACCTCTTCGTGGCGAACACGCACAGCTACCTGCTGATCTTCACCTCCAAGGGCCGCCTCTACTGGCTCAAAGTGTTCAACATCCCCGACGCCCAAGCCGCCGGCCGCGGCAAGCACATCAAGGGGCTGGTAAACCTCCAGGAAGACGAAGAGCCGCGCGCGTTCCTGCCCGTCTCCGACTTCGAGCCTGGCAAGTATGTCGTCATGGCCACGAAATTCGGCGTCATCAAGAAATGTGAACTGACGGAGTTCGACAACCCGATGGCGCGCGGCATCATCGCCATCAACCTGAAGGACAACGACGAGCTGATCGAAGCCGCGCTGAGCGACGGCTCGAAGATGATCTTCCTCGCCACGCGCGAGGGCATGGCCATCAAATTCCCGGAAACCGACGTCCGCCCGATGGGCCGTCCCGCAGCCGGCGTCACCAGTATGAAGTTGGCCGAAGGGGACTGGATCGTCGGCATGGAAGTGGTCACCGACGATGACTACATTCTCTCGGTGAGCGAGTTGGGCTTCGGCAAGCGCACGCAGCTCAGCGAGTACCGGCTGCAATCGCGCGCCGGCAAGGGCGTCATCAACATGAAGGTGGCCAACCGCAACGGGAAGGTGGTCTCCGTCCTCGCCGTCAAGGAAGACACCGACGTCATCGTCATCAGCCGCGAAGGCAAGATCCTCCGCACCGAAGCTGAAAGCATCCGCAAGACCGGCAGGTCCGCGCAGGGCGTGAAGCTGGTGTCTCTCGATCCGGGCGACGCCGTGGCCGCCGCTTGCGCCGTAAAGGAAGCCGAAACGGCAGAGGATAACGGCGAAACGCAGCCCGAGCTGCCATTGCAATAACCGGGGCGGGGAACCGCTCCCCGCCCGATTCACCGTTTGTAGCCGATCTTCCTGAGCAGCGAGTGCCGCCACTCCACGTCCGCGGGGCCTTCCACTCCCTTGGGGGCGAAGCCGTCGATCACCCCCAACACGCCGCGTCCCTGCTCCGTTTCCGCCACCACCACCTCCACGGGATTCGCCGTGGCGCAGAAAACCCGAACCACCTCCGGCACGTTCCGCACCGCGCCGAGAATGTTGATCGGGTAGCCGTCCCGCAGGCAGATGTGGAAGGTGTGGCCCGCGCCCACCGCCTGCGCGTTCTCCACCGCGACCTTCTTCAGCTCCTCGTCGTTGCCTTCCACGCGGACCAGGCAAGCGCCGGAAGCCTCGCAGAAGGCGATGCCGAACTTCATCTGCGGCGCCGTGTTCACGATTGCTTCATAGAGGTCCTCCACCGTCTTGATGAAGTGCGACTGGCCGAAAAGGATGTTCCCGTTGTCGGGAACCGTCAGGCGAACGGTCTTCAGTTCCATGGCACTCCTCATCCTAACCCGTGCAGTATGCTGGCATCATATGCGAACCGTTGCCGCATGGCTCGCCGCCGCCTCTCTTCTCTGCGCCCAGCCCGCCGCCGCCCCGGACGTCTCCAGCCGCATTCGCGAGGAGGCGGAAAAACGCTCGCAGGTGATGAAGCACCTGCACGTGCTGACCGACCGTTACGGTCCTCGCCTCACCGGCTCGCCGAATTATGAAGCCGCCGCCAGGTGGGCTGCGGCGCAGCTTTCCGGCTGGGGGCTGGCCAACGCCAGGCTCGAAGCGTGGGATTTCGGCCACCCGGGCTGGTCCAACGAGCGCGCGGCAGGCCACTTCGTTGCGCCCGTCCGCGATGCCCTTGTCTTCGAGGTGATGGCGTGGACCCCGTCCACCAACGGCGCCGCCCGCGGCGAGGCGGTGCTGCTCGCGCCGCCGGCGTCGCCGTCCAAAGAAGAACTCGATGCCTGGCTCCAGGAACACGCAGCGCGCGTCAAAGGCCGCATCGTCCTGCTCGGCAAGCCCCGCGAAATTCCTGTGAGTTTCTCCGCGGCTCAAAAGCGGCTCGATGATGAAGCGGTCAAACGGCGGCTGGAAGCCCGCGGCGGCCCGCCCATGCGCGCCCCTGCGCCGAAGACCGAACCCGGCAAGCTGACCCCGCAACAGGTCAGCGCCGCCATCGACGCCTGGCTTGTCTCCACCGGCGCGCTGGTCAAGATCCTCGACTCCGGCATGCCCCACTCGACCATCCGCGCGTTTCAGAACCGGACCTACGACGTCACGAAATCCGTTCCCGCCGTGTATCTGCGCAATGAAGACTACGGCCGCGCCGCGCGCCTGATCGAAAGCGGCGAGAAGGTGGAGATGGAATTCGAAATCGTGAACCGCACGCATCCGGGGACCACGACATGGAACGTGCTGGCGGACATCCCGGGCTCGGACAAGCCCGAAGATGTGGTCATGATCGGCGCCCATCTGGACTCCTGGCACGCCGCCACCGGCGCCACGGACAACGCTGCCGGCGTCGCCGTGATGATGGAGGCCGTGCGCCTGATTCAGGCGCTCCAGCTCAAGCCGCGCCGCACCATCCGCATTGCTCTCTGGAGCGCGGAAGAGCAGGGGCTGCTGGGATCGAAGCATCACGTGCAGGCCAACTACGGCACGTTCGAGCAGCCCAAGCCTGCCTTCGGGAGCCTGGTGGCTTATCTCAACCTCGACAGCGGCACGGGCCGCATCCGCGGCGCCAGCGTGTTCGGGCCCGAGGAAGCCGCCGCCATGGTGCGCACGGCTCTCGAGGCTTTCCGCGATGCGGGGGCCGCCGGCGCCGCGCCGTCCTCCAGCCGCCGCGAGGGCGGCACCGATTCCACGTCTTTCTCCAGCGCCGGGCTGCCCGCCATCGGTTTTTTCCAGGATCCCATCGAATACTTCCAGCAGACCTGGCATACGAACCTCGACACGTATGAGCGCGCCGTGCCGGAAGACCTCCGCCAGGCCAGCGCTGTCATCGCGGCCGTGGCCTGGCATCTCGCTTCAAGTGAAGATCGCCTCCCGCGCTTCACGCGGGAAACCATGCCGGCGCCTGCCCATGCGGAGCCGCCGGTCACGCAATGAAAGAACAGGAACTGCTCGCTCACATCGCGCGCCTTCCCCACGGGCGCGCCAATTACAAGCAGCTTCTCCGCGAGCTCGGGTTGCGCGGCCAGGAGCGCGCGCACCTGGAGGAGATGCTGCAACGCATGGTGAAAAAGGGCCTCCTGATCGAACTGCGCGGGGGCCAGTACGTGCTGCCGGGCCGGACGCAGCAATTCGCCACCGGCCGTCTCAGCATGCACCGCGACGGCTACGGCTTCGTGTCTCCCGCCGCCGCCGTGCCCGGCGTCGCCGGCGACATTTTCATTCCGCCGGAAGCCTCGGCGCACGCCATGCACGGCGATACCGTGCTCGCCCGCATCACCCGCGTCGGCGCCGACGGGCGGGCCGAGGGGGAAGTGATCCGCGTGCTCGGCCGCGCCCACCCCACTGTGACCGGCGAGTTCCGCGTGGGCCGGCGCGAGTGCTTCGTGGTGCCTTTCGAATCGCGGATCCAGCAGTGGATCGTGATCCCGGAAGGGCTGGAAATCCCCGGCCGCGGCGCCAATGTCGACCGGATCGGCGCTCCCGCGCCGCACGTCTCCGATGTGCGGGAGATGGACGGCATGATCGTCGACGTCGAGATTCTCGAGTATCCGGACGAATCGGACGACACAACGGTCGGCCGCGTGATCGAGGTGCTTGGCCGCCCCGATGATTTCGGCGTGGATGTGGAGATCATCATCCGCAAGCACCACCTCCGGCACCGGTTCCCTCCCGAGGCGCTCGCGCAGGCGCAGGCTGTCCCCATGACGCTCACCCAGGGCGATCTCGCGGGACGGCGCGATTTTCGCGGTATGGAGATCGTCACGATCGACGGCGAGACGGCGCGCGATTTCGACGACGCCGTATGGGTGGACCGGCTCCATGACGGGCGTTTCCTGCTGCACGTTCACATCGCCGACGTCAGCCACTATGTGCTGCCGGGCTCGCCCATCGATAACGAAGCATTCCTCCGCGGCACCAGCGTCTACTTTCCCGACCGCGCCGTGCCCATGCTGCCTCTGGAGCTCTCCACGGAGATCTGCTCGCTCAAGCCGGGCGTGGACCGGCTCTGCCTTTCCGCTCTGCTCGAGATCGACCGGCAGGGGGATGTCGTCCGGCAGGAATTCTGCCGCAGTGTCATCCGCAGCGTCGAGCGCATGACCTACACAGACGTCCATCTGATCCTCGAGGGCGATCCCGGCTTGCGCCGGCGATACGCGGCGCTCGCGCCGCGCTTCGAGCTGATGAAGGAGCTCGCCCTCATCCTGAACCGCAGGCGCATGAAGCGCGGCGCCATCGACTTCGATCTGCCCGAGCCGCTTCTCGTCTTCGACGAGCAGGGGCTCATGACCGGCATCGAGCGCACGCCCCGCAACATCGCGCACCGCATTATCGAAGAGTTCATGCTCGCCGCCAACGAGGCCGTCAGCCGCCACCTGGAAGAGCACCTCCCGGAGAGCCTGTTCCGCGTGCACGAGCCGCCGGACGCGCAGAAGGTGCTCGATTTCGAGCAGATCGCCTCGCGGTTCGGCTACAGCCTCGGCATTCCGGCATTCCCCGCCCGCCGCTTTCCCGTTGTGACGCGCACAAGCGACGGCCGCAAGCTGCGGCGCGACGTCGTCAGGCTTGAAGAAAGCCTCAAAATTACCTCCCGCATGTACCAGAGACTGGTCGAGAAACTCGAAGGAAAACCGGAAGAAAGAATTTTAAATTATCTGATGCTCCGGTCGCTCAAGCAGGCAAGGTACTCGGAGAAAAACATCGGCCATTTTGCTCTTGCGGCGAAGTCATATACGCACTTCACCTCCCCCATCCGGCGGTATCCGGACCTGGTCGTGCACCGGCTTCTTGCGGCCTGGCTGGACGGGCGCGAGGCGGACGTGGGCGGCTTGCACGAGATCGCCGAACAGTGCTCGGAGACCGAACGGCGCGCCGCCGAGGCCGAACGAGAGCTGATCGAGTGGAAGAAGGTGAAGTTCATGGCCGGCCGCATCGGCGACGATTTCAGCGGCCTCATCATTTCCACGACGAAATTCGGCTTCTTCGTCGAACTGGAAGATCTTTTTGTGGAAGGCCTTGTTCCTATTGATTTGCTGCCGGGCGACCGCTGGACGTATCACGAAAACAGCCGGAAACTCATCGCCGAGCGCAGCCGCAGGGAGTACAAAATCGGCGACCGCGTCCGGGTCCGGCTCGACAAGGTGGACGGCGTGGAACGCCGCCTCTATTTTTCGGTGGCCGAGCCGGAATCGGAGCGCGGCAGGCCGTCGAAAGCCGGTGCGGCCAGGAAACGCCGGCGGTGACCGCGCGGCCTCCAGATAAAGGGCGCCGCACTACGCCCTGCGGATCCACACTGTGGACCGGACGGGGCGCGGCGCGGGCCGCGGCTCGCCCGGATCGGTTCGCGGCGGCGGTGGCGGATACTCGGTGGGCGTCTCGCGGTTCATCCGGGCATAGTTCGGGATCGCTGTCAGCGGGCTGCCGTCGCTGAACTCGCTCCGCAGAACGACAATCCCGCCGAGCAGGTCGTCCCGCCATTCCGCTTTCAGCGGGGCGCTCATGGGCAGCGCCTTCGTGATGTCCTGCTCGTGCGGTTCGAGGTTGTAAATCAGCGGGCCGTAACGCAGCGCCAGCATTCCGCGGATCTGCCGCGCCTTGTTGTCGGGTTCGATTCGCTGCGGCGCTAGCGGCAGTTCGAACTCGACACGGTCGCCCGGTTTCCACGCTCTGTCGATCACCGCATAACCGTTGCGCATCGCGGGTTTCACGCTGCTTCCGTTAACCCGGAACACGGGGTCCGGCAGCCGTGGCGTGGCTCTGTAAAGCTGGCTCACGTTCCGGTCCGGCACGCGCACAGCGAGGGAAAAGCGCGCTGCTTTGGCCGGCCGCAACGTGATAGTCACGGCTCCTTTCCACGGGTACCCGGTGCGCTGTTCGATCTCCACGCTCGTCCCCGCCACGCCGTCGATCCGCCCGCGGCATTCCGCGAACAGGTTGACGTAGATGGCCTCGGCGCTCTTGGAGTACATCCACTCCGGCAGCATCAGCAGCGTGCGAGGCAAGTTGCCCACGCAGCACGGGCAGACGTGCCAGCCATAGCGCGCCACGCGCGCCTCGAGCGGGTTGTCGTAATAGAAATGGCGGCACTCGAGATCCAGCGAGCCGAGGATGGCATTGTAGAGTGTGTCCTCGTACAGGTCCGCGCTTCGCGCATCGTGCCAGATCAGGCCCGTTTTCCATTGGAAAAACAGCTCCCCGCAACTGGCGCAGGTCTCGCAATAGCCTCGCGAGGGCAGCGAATAATCCGGCCCGAACCCTTCCGCGGTCTCGCCGCTGCCAATGCCGCCCGTGACGTAAAGCTTGCGGTGTGTGATGCTTTCCCACAGCGACTTCACGGCGCTGCGGTAATCGGCGTCGCCGGTTTCCATCACCACGTCCGCCATGGCGGAATAGGTGTACGCCGCGCGGACGGCGTGCCCCACGGCTTCGTATTGTTCGGTGACAGGCAAGTGGCTCTGGGAGTATTCGCTGCGGTCGCGCGGCAGCACCGCCGCGTGATAGCGGCAGTCCAGCAGGAACTTCGCCAGCTTGCGGTACCGCTCGCCCGCCCCTTTGCCCTCGGCCTCATCGACATGGCGCCCGAACCGCATCAGCGCCTGCTCCATGCCCTGGTGCTCGTCGTACCACGACTGCTTCGGCGCCGGCCCGATGTGGCTCTCCCAGCAATCGGCCAGTCTCTTCGCCGCCTTGTACAGGCGGTCGTCTTTGCCGCCGGTCATGCGGTGGTGCGCGATGGCCGCTTCGAGGAAATAGCCGGCGACATAGCCTTCGTGATCCGGGCGGTGAGCCGGATCCCAGCGCCGGAACTTGTCCGACTCGATCACCTTCCCGTCGCGCGTGCGGCGCGGAAGCGTGAATGCTGTCTGCAGATACCCGTCGGGCTCCTGCGCGGCGAGGATGGCAGGAATCCAATCCTCCAGCGTCTTGCGGAACAGTGCGTGGGCTTCTTCCACTCCCGGGTCGCCCTCAAAGCGGTACCCCAGCGCGAGGCTCATCGACTCGATCGTCTGATACACCCACGCGTTCGAGAAAACATAGCCCTTGTGGTAACCGTGCGGCTCGCCCCGCAGCTTCTTTCCCGCTTCGATGAAGTTGTCGATGCCGCCCATGCCGGTTTCGAGATCCGTGCGGTTGATCTGACGGACGCAATGCGGGATCCAGTTCACGATCAGGTTCCGCAGCCGCGGCTTCCAGAAACCGCCCGTCGCTGCGAACGCTTCCACCTGCGCCTCCTCCAACGCCCGCGCCGGCGGCGAGGCCTCCGCTTTCACGGTAACCGTGGAGGTGGCTCTTCCCTTCGCGCTCGCCGCCTCGAGTTGCAGCACATACGAGCCGGGGACGCTGAACGACGCTGCTGTTTGCAGTGACGCGGCATCAGCAAAGCGAACCGCACCAGGGCCCGACACCTTGGTCCAACGCACGCGGATTCCCTCTTGCTCGAGATCCGCCGCCTGCGGCTCCGGCCCCTTGAGGCCATTGTGCGGGCGGGTGGTCGATGGCGCGCGCCCCTGGCCCGCCCATCCCCGCAGGTACGTCTTGCCCGGAAGCACGACCACCCGATCGATTCCCGCATCCGTGAGAAAAAGCGCCCCGTTTTGCGCTGCTTCCGCCAGCGCCGCCGGCGCCGCAGCTGCAGCGCCCGATTGCTTCAACCACTCGCGGCGGCTGACCCCGCGCCACTGCCCTTCATGATCCATGGAGGCGTTCTCCCTCCGCCATAGTCTATCGCTGATTTAGCACTACTGGGTCATACACGTCTCGCCCCGCAAAATGGGCAGCATGGCAGCTGCCGGATCAGCCAGCCGGTGATTCTTTCCCGGATGCTCGCGATGGAACCCGCCTTATGCCTCCGCGCCTGCCCC
>Ga0308414_1001867_pt1 | contig 13706 bp, 11 predicted proteins | sample HotsprSampleOS50_FD_205667 | JGI IMG/M metagenome (GOLD analysis project Ga0308414, IMG submission 205667) | Hot spring phototrophic mat microbial communities from Octopus Spring, Yellowstone National Park, Wyoming, United States - 20090730_OS50 ... | reverse complement strand
CGCAACGCCTCCGCCCTCCAGTCGGTCGCCCGGGCCGTGCCGGCGGACCGGCTGCTCGTTGAGACGGACGCGCCGTTTCTGGCACCCGTGCCGGTCCGCGGGCGCACCTGCGAGCCGGCCTTCGTCGCCCACACCCTGCGCTTCCTAGCCAGCCTGCGCAGCGAGGCGGAATCGGACGTGGCGGCAATGACGTCAAGAAATACGTTGAGACTCTTTTCGAAGATGGCCGGCTGATGGGGCTCGAGCTGCGCATGCTTGGCTCCGGCACCTCCTCGGGCGTGCCCCGGGTCGGGGGAGACTGGGGGCGCTGCAATCCGGCCAATCCGCGCAACCGGCGGCGGCGGGTCTCGATCCTCGTCTCATGCGGAGAGACGCGGCTTCTCGTCGATACCAGCCCGGACCTGCGCGAGCAGCTGCTCGACGCCGGGGTCTCGGATATCAGCGCCGTCCTCTTCACCCATGACCACGCCGACCATTGCCACGGCATCGACGATCTCCGGGCGATCTTCCACCGCCGCGGCCGCCGGATCCCCTGCTTCATGGACCAGCGGACGATGGAGACGCTCGCGCGCCGGTTCGACTATGTCTTCACCGTCCGCGACGGATATCCCGCCATCGCCGATGCCCATCCGGTCGCCCCCGAGATGCGCTTCGGCCCGGTCCTCGTCCGCCCGATCCTCCAGCTGCACGGGTCCATCACCTCGCTCGGCTACCGCTTCGAGGCCGAGGGCAGGGCGATCGCCTACTCCACCGACCTCAACGGGATCCCGGAGGAGAGCTGGCCGCTCCTCTCCGGGCTTGACCTGTGGATTGTCGACGCGCTGCGCCGCCATCCGCACCCGACCCACAGCCATCTGGCGCAGACGCTTGCCTGGATCGAACGGGCAAGACCGCGCGAGGCGTGGCTGACGCACATGGACCAGTCGATGGACCATGACGAACTCATGGCCGAACTGCCGCCTGGCGTCTCGCCCGGCTACGACGGGCGCCTGTGGCGGGCCGAGGTCCGGGGGGTGTCGGCTGCAAGCGGGGAGGCCACGGGCGGTCGACTGGGGGCGGGCGCATGACCGGTGTCGATCCCCTGTCGCTTGTCTTCCTCCTCGCCGTCCTCCTTCTCGTGGTGGCGCTCAACCGCGATCTTTTCCGGCGCCTCGGCGCCGGCGGCACGCTTCGGATGGTTCTGATCTGGGCCTCGGTTCTGGCCGGGCTTGCCCTGGTTGTGACGCTGGCCGGCGGGCCCGGGCGGTTCGGCCGGTGAGACGCGCTTGGCGGGCGATCGGCGGTGTCACCCGTCGACCCGCCCGTGGCCGTATTTTACATAATGTAGATTATCAGACTTTTGGTTGCCAGATGGGAACGCACGCATGACCGATCCCCCGCCCGAACCGGGCTGTGCCGATCCCTCCTGGCCGGAACGCGGCCTCGCCCCCGGCGCCAAGCCGGACGCAGCGGATTGCCATCCTGCGGCAGAGCCGCGCCGGCCGGCCGACCGTTCTGGGTGCGACGATCCCCTCCCCCCAATCGCGCGCCTGATCGCCGTGATGGCGCAGCTGCGCGGGCCCGACGGATGCCCCTGGGACCGCGCGCAGACCTTCGCCACGATTGCGCCCTACACGATCGAGGAGGCCCACGAGGTGGCCGATGCGATCGCGCGTGGCGACCTGGCGGCCCTGCGGGACGAGCTTGGCGACCTGCTGTTGCAGGTGGTCTTTCACGCCCGCATGGCCGAGGAGCAGAATGCCTTTTCGCTCAGGGAGGTGGCCGAGGCGATTGTCGCCAAGCTCGAACGCCGCCACCCGCATGTGTTCGGCGGCGCGCCGGCAGCCGATGCGGCGCAGGTCTCGGCTGCATGGGAGGCGATCAAGGCGGCCGAAACCGGCCGCCGGTCAGCGCTCGACGGGATCGGCCCGGGCCTTCCGGCGCTGCTGCGCGCCCGCAAGCTCGGCGACCGGGCCGCGCGGGCCGGCTTCGACTGGTCTGACGCCGCAGGCGCGCGCGCCAAGGTCCTGGAAGAGCTTGAGGAGCTGGGCTCTGCCGCAACCGACGGCAGGCGCCGCGAGGAGGCAGGCGACCTCCTCTTCGCCCTCGTGCAATGGCTTCGCCACCTCGGCATCGATGCCGAGGCGGCACTCGTCGCCGCCAACGCGAAGTTCGAGCGGCGCTTTCGCACGATCGAGGAAACACCTGGATTTAAGGGACTGTCCCTTGCGGAGAAGGAAGCCCTCTGGCAGGCGGCCAAGAGGCCGCCCGCAGCCGACGGGTCGCCGTCTTCCGGCGGGCCTGCGGGGGATGCCGGCGGGAGCCGCCGTCCCGGGACATGAGCCCCCAACGGCCGGCTCGGGAGCACCCGGCCGCCGTCCGTCGTCGAGGCGACCGGTGCCACCCACGGCCGGGACCGCAAGAAGGTCGCGGGCAAGCGCCGGCGGGACAGTTGTCTGAACGGACGACCGGTGCCGGCGGGAGGCGTTGTCTTGCGCTCTTGCCTCGTCGGGCAGGGCCTGCGGGAGTTTGCTCGCCCCGAGGCTCCGCGCCCCGGCCCGCCGCGCGCGTCGCCGTCCAACCGGGCATTGGCGGCCGGTCCGACCCCTGTCGATTGCCGACCGATGCTGATCGGATGTCGCAATCCCCGCGCGCGGCGGCCGGCTCAGGGCTCAGAGGGCAGCGAAGCGGGCACGGTCGGGGGCGGAGATCCGCACCTTGAGCGCGATGTCGCCCACCCCGTCCTGCCGGTCGAGCACCTCGGCATGGGCATAGAGCCAGGCGAGGCGGGCGCCGTCTGCAGGGTGGAGGCGAAACTCGGCGAGCTCCCCGCGGGCGGAGAGAGCATCCGCTATCCGCGCGCGCAGGAGACCGATGCCCTCGCCCGTTGCAGCCGAGACCAGGACAGCCTCCGGATACCGCGCCCGCGCCTCCGCCTGCGCCTCCGGATCAAGAAGGTCGGCCTTGTTCAGCACCTCGATCACCGGCACCGTGCCGGCGCCGACGCCGAGGGATTGCAGCACCTCGGCGACGTCCGCCGCCTGGGCCTCGGACTCGGGGTGGGCGACGTCGCGGACATGCAGCAGGAGATCCGCCTCCTGCACCTCCTCGAGCGTGGCACGGAAGGCCGCGACCAGTCCGGTTGGCAGCTCCGAGACGAAGCCGACCGTGTCGGAAAGGATCACCGTGCCCTGCCCCGGCACGTCCATCCGGCGCATGGTCGGATCAAGCGTTGCGAACAGCATGTCCTCGGCCAGGACGTCCGCCCCGGTCAGCCGGTTGAAGAGCGTGGACTTGCCTGCGTTGGTGTAGCCGACCAGTGCGACCACCGGCCAGGGAGCCTTCTTGCGCCGGGCCCGGTGCAGCGTGCGGGTGCGGCGGACGTCCTCGAGCTCGCGGCGGATCCGGGCGATCCGGTCGCGCAGGAGGCGGCGGTCGGTTTCGATCTGCGTTTCGCCGGGGCCGCCGAGGAAGCCGAAGCCCCCGCGCTGGCGCTCGAGGTGGGTCCAGCTGCGCACGAGGCGTCCGGCCTGATATTCGAGGTGCGCCAGCTCCACCTGCAGCCGGCCCTCGGCGGTGGCCGCCCGCTCCCCGAAAATCTCAAGGATCAGCCCCGTCCGGTCGATCACCTTGGCGCGCAGTCGGTCCTCAAGCGTCTTCTGCTGGACCGGGGTGACGGCGGCATCGACCACCAGGAGCTCGGCGGCATGGGCCTGGACAAGTGCGGCAAGCTCCGCGACCTGCCCGCTGCCGAAGAGCGTCGCCGGATGGATGCGGCGGACGCGGAGGATCCGCGCCTCGCGCACGTCGAGGCGGATTGCCGCGGCAAGCCCAACGATTTCGGCAAGGCGCCCTTCCGGGTTGCGGCCGGCGGCCTTCCGCGGACCGCCGGCGCCGAGCATCGGATGGACCACGACGGCCGGCTGGCCAAAACTCGTGCCGCGCGCCGGGTCGAACCCCCGAACGGCGGGCTCAGGCCTCGGCGTCATGCTTCTCCGGCTCGAAGAGCTGGACGGGGGCGGCCGGCATGATGGTGGAGATGGCGTGCTTGTAGACGAGCTGCGACTGTCCGTCGCGGCGCAGGAGCACCGAGAAATTGTCGAACCAGGTGATCACACCCTGCAGCTTCACGCCGTTCACGAGGAACATGGTGACAGGAGTTTTCCCCTTGCGGATGGCGTTCAGGAACACGTCCTGGAGGTTGTTGGCCTTGTCTGCCATTGGCCTGTCCTTCTTGGCGGATTCCGCGGATCCGCTTCTGGTCGCACCGTTGCCCGGTGTCAGCGCGTAGCGCGCACGCCACACCCGCGCGATATAGGAGCCCGCCCGCCCGGGTTCCAGAGAAGGCCGGCCGCCGGCCGCTGAGGCCGGGCCTCAGGATCCCTCCTCGCCGCGCCCCCCGTCCGCCATGCCGAGCGTCTTCAGCTTGCGGTGGAGCGCCGAACGCTCCATGCCGATGAAGGCGGCCGTGCGGGAAATATTGCCTGAGAAGCGCCGGATCTGCACGCGCAGATATTCGCGCTCGAAGGCCTCCCGCGCCTCGCGCAGCGGGGCGGCCATGATCGAGCGCGCGGCCTGTTCAGGGAGGAGCCGCGCTGGCTCGGCGATGAGTTCGGCGGGCAGCATGTCGAGCGTGATCTCGGCGATCCGCTCCGCCGGGGCGAGAATGAGGGTCCGCTCGATCACGTTGCGGAGCTGGCGGACGTTGCCCGGCCAGGAATAGGCCTGGAGGGCGGCCATGGCATCGGGGGCGATCCGCGGCGTGCGCACCCGGCGCTCGGCGGCGAGCCGCGCAAGGAAATATTCGGCCAGTTGCGGAATGTCTTCCCGCCGGTCGGCAAGCGGCGGGATACGCAGGGGCACGACGTTCAGGCGATAGAAGAGATCCTCGCGGAAGCGGCCCTCGGCGATCTCGGTGGCCAAGTCGCGTGCGGTCGCGCTTACCACCCGCGCGTCCACGCGCACGTGCCGGGTGCCGCCCACCCGCTGGAAACTCTGGTCGGTGAGCACGCGCAGGATCTTGCCCTGCGTCGGAAGCGGCATGTCCGCCACTTCGTCGATGAACAGCGTGCCGCCATCGGCCACCTCGAGGAGACCGGTGCGCACCACTTCGCCCCCCTGCTCCTCCCCGAACAGCTCCTCCTCCACGCGCTCGGGCGCCATGCGCGCGGCGGCGACCACCACGAAGGGCCGGTCGCGGCGCTGCGACCACTGGTGCAGCAGCCGCGCGGCCACCTCCTTGCCGGACCCGGCCGGCCCGGAAATCAGGACCCGGCTGCCGGTGCCGGCCACCCGCTTGATCGTCGCGCGCACGGCGTTGATGACCTGGCTCGTCCCGGTCATCTCCGTGTCGATGGGCGCGATCTGGCGGAGCTCGGCCACCTCGCGCTGCAGCCGCTCGGTCTCGGTGGCGCGCGCCACGGCCATGAGCAGCGCCTCGGCCTGGAACGGCTTCTCGATGAAGTCCCAGGCGCCCCGGCGGATGGCGGCAACCGCCGTGTCGAGGTTGCCGTGGCCGGAAATGATGAGGACCGGAAGCGCCGGATCGCGGGATTTGATCCGGTCGAGGAGCTCAAGCCCGTCGAGCCGCGAGCCCTTGAGCCAGATGTCGAGGATGAGGAGCGCCGGCCGCCGCGCCGCGATCGCCTCGAGCGCGGTGTCCGAGCAGGCTGCCGTGCGGGTCCGGTAGCCCTCGTCCTCCAGAACGCCAGCGATGAGGTCGCGGATGTCGGCCTCGTCGTCGACCACCAGGATGTCGAGCGGCATCGCTCAGGCCTCCGCTGGAGACGCATCCGCCGGCGCCCGCCCCGCCCCGGCACGGACCGGCGCATCCATCCGGCCGCGCCCTTGCGCTTCGTCCGGGCCAAGGTCGAAGGTCATGCGCGCGAGCGCCCCGCCGCCGGGACGGTTCAGAAGCTCGAGCGCGCCGCGGTGGTCCTCGACGATCCGTTTCACGATCGCAAGCCCAAGGCCGGTGCCCCGGTCCCGGGTCGTCACATAGGGTTCAAACAGGCGATCCCGGAGCTCGTCCGGGATCCCGCAGCCCGTATCCGCCACCGTCACGATCAATCTGTCTCCCTCCCGCCCGATCAAAAGCGAAATCCGCCCGGCCTCGGGTGACCCGCCGGCCTGGATCGCCTCGACCGCGTTCTTGATGAGATTGGCAAGCGCCTGCGCGATCTGGCGCCGGTCGCACACGAAGTCGGGAAGCCCGTCCGCCACGTCCAGCGCGAAGCGGATCGCCGGATTGGCCACTTCGGCCAGCAGCACAGCCTGGCGCGTGATCTCCTCGATGCGCTCGGCGCGGAAGACCGGCCGCGGCATGCGCGCAAAGGCGCTGAATTCGTCGACCATGCGCCGCAGGTCGTCGACCTGCCGGATGATGGTGTCGAGAAGGCTCATGAACACCTCCCGCCCCTCCCCGACCTGGGGGCCGAAGCGACGCTTCAGCCGTTCGGCCGACAGCACGATCGGGGTGAGGGGGTTCTTGATTTCGTGTGCAATCCGGCGGGCGACGTCCGACCAGGCCGCCCGCCGCTGGTCCGCCACCTGCTGCGAGATGTCGTCGAAGGTGAGGATCCAGGTTTTCGCCTGGCCTGGCTCGGCCGTCAGGCGCACGGCGAGGATCTGCGACTCCGACCCGCGGCTGCGCGTGACCTCGCCGGCGGCAAGCCCCTCCGAGCGCGCCGCCTCCAAGAGCCCGGCGAGCTCCGGCGCGGCATCGGCGAGCGGCCGGCCGGGCAGGCCACCCGGGGGCACGTCGAGCAGCGTCTCGGCGCGCGCGTTGGCAAGGCGCACGATGCCCGCCTCGTCCACCGAGAGGACCCCGGCCGAGACGCCAGACAGCACCGCTTCGATGAACCGCCGGCGCGCCTCGGATTGGGCGTTGGCGCCCCTCAGCGCGTCCTGCTGCGCCTTGATCTCCCCGGTCATGCGGTTGAAGGCGCGCGCGAGCACGGCGACCTCGTCTTCGCCTGAGGGCACCGGCACCCGGGCCTCGAGATCCCCCTCGCCCACCCGCCGGGCGGCGGCGGCCAGCGCCCCGATGGGGGCGGCCAGCCGGCTGCCGAGGAGAAGCGCGAACCAGCTGGCAACCGCGATCGTCAGGAGCGAGACGAAGAGGAGCGTCAGGCTGAACTGCCGCTCCAGTTCGCGGCTCCGCTCAGTCATCGCCCGGTAGTCGGACAGCGCGGATCGGGTGCGCGCCACCTGCTCGAGCACCCGGGGCTCGACCTTCCGGCTCACGTAGACGAAGGTCGGGGACGGACGCGCAAGGCGGATCACGGCCTCCACCCGGTCGCCGGCGGCGGTCACCACCTGCGCCCGATCCGTGCGCGCCTGCCGGAGGTCGAGCTCGGCCATGCGCGCGGCAAACGGCCGCTCGTCGAGCCCGACCTGGGCGTGGATCCGAAGGCTGCGGCCATCAAGCTCGAATACGGCCGCCTCGGAGAGGTTGCGCGCGGCGACCTGGAAGGCGACGCCCTCTCGGAAGAGGCGCGAGCCGATGCCATAGTCCGCCGCGTAGCCGGCGATGTCGCCCGCCATCGGCACGATATCGTCAAGAAGCCGCGCCTTGTTCTCGGCGACATAGACTTCCGCCACCTCGGTCGCGTTGGCCAGCACCGTCCGCGTCCGCTCGGAGAACCAGAAGTTGAGCCCGAACTGGAACATGAGCGAGGCGAAGACGACGACGAGCACGGTCGGGACGGCAGCGAGGATCGCAAAGAGCGCAACGAGGCGCACCTGGAGCCGCGCGCCCGCGACCCCGGCCCGCCGGTTGGCAAGAAGATGCGCCACCCGGCGCGCGATCAGGACCAGAAGGCCGACGAGCGGCACCAGCGTGCCGAGAAGGAGAAGCGTCTCCGCGCGCGGCGTCGCGCCGGGGTCGACGATCCGGTCGCGGGCGACAAGCAGCCAGGCGAGAAGGCCGCCGAGCCCGGCAAGGCCCGCGAGCACGAGCGCAAACCGGCCCGGAAGAGCAAGGCCGGACGGACGCATCCCGGCCCCGCCGGGACCCCCGGCCGGCAGACGCGTGCCGTCGTCCCTGCCGCGGGGTGTCAGGGCTGGGGAACCCTCCATGCCCCCTGCCCTAGCATGACCGCGTGGCATGGGAAACACAGTGCGGCCGGCCCCGTGGCCCGGCTGCCACGCGCCGTCGGCGAAGACGCCCGGGTCGGAGAGGCGGCCGTCCGCGTCCGGACGCGCGGGCGGAGGACGACACGCCCGCTGAAAGCCGGCAACCCACCCGCGCGAGGGGCAAGGGGACCCTGCCGGCCTCTCGGCCGCAGCGGTCTTCGGCGACCCGCCCGCGCAAGGGGACAAAGGGGGTGGCCATCGCCCCGTCGCCGGCAAGCACGCCAGCGACCCGCCCGCGCAGGCAGCAAGGGCGAGGTGCGACGCGCCCGATGCGACCGGGGCGTTCGTCGCGCGCAAGGGCCAGGCGCGCCTCGGCCGGCCGGGGTGGGGGCCGAATGCGGCGCAGCGGCCGCCATCGGGCCTTGGCCGACCGAGCGCCTCCCCTGCCCGCGCCCGAGGCGGCCCGGGCTTGACGGGCAAGCGCCGGCACGTCCCGCCCGATGCGCCCCCGCCGGCGCATCTGCAGCAGTGAGGCGACCGGTCAGGCGCGTCCGCCTTTCGCGCGTCCTGGCGGCCGATGCGGGCCGGATCCGACCCGTAGTCCGACGCGTGCGGCAGCCGCCGCGCGGACCGCGCCTCAGGCGAGGCGCCGCGCGCGCATGCGGCGCATGTCGCCGGGGTCGATCCCGCGCTCGGTCAGCATCCGCCGGAGCGTGTTGCGGTTCACACCCAGAAGCTTCGCGGCCCGCAGCTGGTTGCCGCCGGTCAGAAGCAGCGCCGCCTCAAGGAGCGGACGCTCGAATTCGGCCAAGAGCCGGTCGTAGAGGCCGTCGGGCGGAAGCCGCCCCTTGCCGAGCACATGGGCGCGCAGCCAGGCGGCGACGACCGTCTCCAGGCCGTCGCCCGCGGACCGGGCCGGGGCGGCCGAGGTGGCCGCGCGGGGTGCGGGCTCGGCGGCGACCGTGTCGATGCCACGGATCCACGCCTCGGCCGCCGCGGCGGTCACGACCTCCTCGCGCGCAAGGGCCGCCAGCCGCCGCATCGCGTTCTCGAGTTCGCGCACGTTGCCGGGCCAGGGCTGGGCCTCGAGCCAGGCGATCGCATCGGGGGCGAGATGCCGGCGCGGCAGCCCCTCGGCAGCCGCCCGCTCGAGGAAATGATGGGCGAGCTCGGCGATGTCCTCGCGCCGGGCACGCAGCGGCGGCAGGCGGATGGGCACCACGTTCAGGCGGTAGTAGAGATCCTCGCGGAACTGGCCGGCCTCGATCAGCCGCGGCAGGTCCTTGTGGGTGGCCGCCACGATCCGCACGTCCGCCTTGAGGAGGCGCGATCCGCCAACGGTCGTAAACTCGCCGGTCTGCAGCACCCGCAGGAGCCGAGTCTGCGCCTCGAGCGGCATGTCCCCGATCTCGTCAAGGAACAGGGTTCCGCCCTGGGCCTGCTCGAACCGGCCCGCGCTGCGCGCGGCCGCGCCGGTGAACGCGCCCCGCTCGTGGCCGAAAAGTTCGGTCTCGATGAGCTCGCGCGGGATGGCAGCCATGTTGATGGCGATGAAGGGCCCGGTCCGCCGGGGCCCGAGGTCGTGGAGCGCGCGGGCGACGAGTTCCTTGCCCGTGCCCGATTCGCCCAGGACCATCACCGTCAGGTCGGTCTGCACCACCCGGGCGATGGTGCGGTAGACGTCCTGCATGGCGGCCGACCGGCCGATCATCGGCAGCTGCTCGCCCCGCGGCGGCACGGCGGCCGGCGCCGGCCCGGCGGCCCGGCCCCGCTCGCGCAGCGCGCCGGCGAGCGCGGTTGCAACCGTCCGGGTCAGCTCGTCGAGGTCGAACGGCTTGGGCAGATAGTCGAATGCGCCCTGCTCGGTTGCCCGGACGGCCGTGGCCAGCGTGTTCTGCGCGCTCATGACGATGACCGGGAGCCCCGGCCGCCGCGCGGCCATGAGCGGCAGGAGGTCGAGGCCGTTTCCGTCCGGCAGAAGCACGTCGGTGACGACCACATCGCCCACCCCGTCCTCCACCAGCTTCCAGAGGCCCGCTGCGGTGTCGGTCGTGCGCACCATGTGGCCGGCGCGCAGGAGCGCCTGGCGGACGACGGTGCGGATGGAACGGTCGTCGTCGGCGACGATGACCGTGCCTTCCGGTGCCGCCGCGCTCATGCCGCCTCCCGCGCGACAGGCAGGAGCACGCGGAAGACCGTGCGCCCGTCGCGGCGGAGATGCTCGACCACCCCGCCGTGGTCGGAGACGACCTTGGCGACGAGCGCGAGCCCCAGCCCCTTGCCGCCCTTGCGCGCCGAGACGAAGGGCTCGAAGAGATGGTCGGCGACATGCGGCGGCGGTCCCTCGCCCTCGTCGCTCACCGACACCTCCAGCGGCAGCGACACCCGCGTGGCCGCGCCCGGCGGCCGCAGCGCCACCCCCTGGCGGAAGGCGGTGGCAAGCGTCACTTCGCCGCCAGGGGGGGAGGCCTCGATCGCATTGCGTACGAGGTTGAGGAAGGCCTGCACCAGCCGGTCGCGGTCGCCCATCACCGGCGGAAGCGAGGGGTCGTAGCGCTCGCGGAAGCGGACGCGGTTGCCAAGGTCCGCCTCGGCGAGCCTCCGCACATGGCCGAGGATCGCGTGGATATTCTCCGGGCGTAGGGTGAGCGGCCGGGTGTCGGTGAAGCCGTCCATGCGGTCGACCAGGGCGCGGATGCGGTCCACCTCCGCCATGATGAGGCCGGCCAGCTCCTGTCCCTCGGCGTCGAGCTGCGGCGCGAGCAGCTGGGCTGCGCCGCGGATGCCCGAGAGCGGGTTGCGGATCTCGTGCGCGAGCATGGCGGCGGCCGCCATGGCGGCACGCGCGGCCCCCTGCTGGCCGACCTGGCGGTCGACGAGGGCGGTCACCGCCCGCGGCTGGAAGGAGACGGCGATCCAGTGCCGTCCGGACCCGGGCAGCACTCCCACCAGCACGTCCGCGCGGACCTCGCGTCCGCCGGCAAAGGCGATCGCCAGATCATAGGCCGCAATCCCCTGACCTGTCGCCCGGGCCTCACCGATGAGCGCGGGCAGATTTCCGTCCTCGGGAAAGAGATGCTCCCAGCCGCGTTCGGCCAGCGTCTCGAAGGAGCAATTGAGAAACGCCTCGCAGGCGGCGTTGGCGAGCGCCACCCGGCCTTCGGGCGAAAGAAGGAGCGTGGGCATCGGAAGGGCGTTCCAGAGCTCCGCCGGCGGCGGAAGGACCGCCTCCTGCACCCGGCCGGCCCGGCCCGGCATCAGGCTGCCTCCCGACAGTCCCCGGCCGGTGCCACATCCGCGCCGGCCAGCGCCGCGCGCCAGTCCGCCTCGGTCTGGCGGGAAAGGAACGCCCGCACCTCGGCCATGACATCCGATGCGCGTTCGATCTGGTTGACCCGGTTGCGGAACTGCGCCGAGCCCGGCAGGCCCCGGGTGTACCAGCCGAGATGCTTGCGCGCGATGCCGACCCCGGCGCGCAGGCCATAGTGCGACAGCATCTCCTCATAATGCGCGAGCACGAGGTCGGCGAGCGCGCCGATCCGCGGCGCCGGCGGAACCGGCCGGCCGGCGAGGTCGGCCATCACCTGCGCAAGAAGCCAGGGCCGCCCGTAGGCCCCGCGGCCGATCATCACCCCGTCTGCCCCCGAGAGGCGCAGCGCCGTCCGGGCGTCGGCCGGCGAGCGGATGTCGCCGTTCACAATTACTGGCACCGAGACGGCGGCCTTCACCCGGGCGACGAAGGCCCAGTCCGCCTGGCCCGCGAACATCTGGTTGCGGGTGCGGCCGTGCACGGTGATGAGGCGGACGCCCAGATCCTCGGCGATGCGCGCAAGCTCGGGCGCGTTCAGGCTCTGGTGGCACCAGCCCATGCGCATCTTGAGGGTGACAGGAATGGAGACGGCCCTGACCGTGGCCGCAATCAGCCGGGCGGCCAGCCCCAGATCGCGCATGAGATGCGATCCGGCATGCCCGTTCACCACCTTCTTGACCGGGCAGCCCATGTTGATGTCGATGAGGGCAGCACCCCGCTGCTCGTTGAGCCGGGCCGCCTCGGCCATCACGCCCGGCTCGCACCCGGCAAGCTGGACCGAGACCGGCTCCTCCGACGGATCCCACTCCGCCCGGGAGAGCGACTGGCGCGTCGCACGCACCATCGCCTCGGAGGCGATCATCTCGGTCACCGTAAGCCCCGCGCCGAACCGCTTCACCAGCCGCCGGAACGGCCGGTCCGTCACCCCGCTCATGGGCGCCAGGATCACCGGGGCGGAGAGCGTCACCGACCCGACAGCAAGGGAAGAGGGACGCGTCATCGACTGCTGCCTCAAACGCGGGCAGTTACGGGCAAACGGGCTTCCGGGCAAGCGCACGTCCGCTAAGGTGACCCCATGTCCCGCCCCGGGGAAGTGGCCGCCCTCGTGCTCGCCGCCGGCCGTGGCCTGCGCGCGGGCGGCGGCGTGCCGAAGCAGTACCGCCCGCTTGCGGGCCGGCCGCTTCTGGCCCATTCAACAGGCGCCCTGCTGCGGCACCCGGCGGTCGGCCGGGTGACCGTCATGGTGCCGGAGGGGGAGGAGGCCCAGGCGCAGGCAGCGCTCGGCCCGCTCGCCTCCGAGGTCGCCTTCGCCTCAGGCGGCCCCACCCGGCAGGACTCGGCAAGGCGCGGCCTTGAGCAACTGGCCGACCGACCGCCGGAGCTGGTGCTGGTTCATGATGCCGCCCGTCCGCTGGTGCCGCCCGAGCTGGTGACGCGCGTGCTTGCGGCCCTCGACCGTGCGGACGGTGCCTGCCCCGCCCTGCCGGTCACCGACAGCCTGCGCCGGGGCGACGGGGTGATCGAGGGCGAGGTGCCGCGCGAGGGCCTGTTCCGCGTCCAGACCCCGCAGGGCTTTCGCTTCGCCCCGCTTCTTGCCGCCCACCGGGCAGCCGCGCCCGGCGCCACGGACGATGCCGCGGTTGCCCGCGCGGCAGGCTTGACGGTGGCCCTGGTGCCGGGCGACGAGCGGGCGATGAAGGTGACGACCGCTGCCGACTTCGCGCTGGCCGAGGCGCTCCTCGGCGGTCTCACTGTGACGGGCTCGGGCTTCGACGTCCACCGCTTCGGCCCGGGCGACCATCTGTTCCTGTGCGGGGTACGGATCCCGCACGTGGCGGGCCTGGTCGGCCACTCGGATGCCGACGTTGCGCTTCATGCGCTGACCGATGCCGTGCTCGGCGCGCTCGGCGCCGGCGATATCGGCACCCATTTCCCGCCGTCCGATCCCCGGTGGCGGGGAGCCGCCTCTGACCTGTTCCTCACGCACGCCGCCGGGCTCGTCGCCGAAGCGGGCGGACGGATCCTCCATGTCGATCTCACCATCATCTGCGAGGCGCCGCGGATCGGCCCCCACCGCGCCGCCATGGCCGAGCGCCTGTCCGGCATCCTGTCCGAGCATGCGCCGCGGATCAGCATCAAGGCCACGACGACCGAGGGTCTCGGCTTCACCGGCCGCCACGAGGGGATCGCCGCCCAGGCTCTCGCGACCGTCCGCCTTCCGGTCACCACCCCCTGATGTTCGACGACGAGACGCTGGCGCTCGCCCGCGCCGTAATCGAGGCCAACCGCTCGGCCGGCCGGCGCGTGGCGGTGGCGGAGAGCTGCACGGGCGGCCTTGTCG
>Ga0308414_1001865_pt1 | contig 13709 bp, 13 predicted proteins | sample HotsprSampleOS50_FD_205667 | JGI IMG/M metagenome (GOLD analysis project Ga0308414, IMG submission 205667) | Hot spring phototrophic mat microbial communities from Octopus Spring, Yellowstone National Park, Wyoming, United States - 20090730_OS50 ... | reverse complement strand
GGGCCGGCCGCGATGAAGTGGCTTGCCGACCGGTTCGATGGAAAAACCCGGGCCAGCGCGCTCACCCTCTCTGAGCTCGCGGAGGCCGTGAAGATGGTGACAAAGGAGGCACCCATTGCATCCCAACAGTAATTCGGTCGCGGGTGCGATCGATTCAGCGCTGGCCGCTCTCGGGCGCGAATGCCTCGCGCTCGAGTCTGTGGCAGTCTACCGGCGCATCGTCGAGCCGGATGGCGGGGAGAGCCCGCCAATGGTGGAAGTCTTGGTGAGCGACGAGCGGTTGCGGCACCTGGTGTTCCAGGCCCGCCGCCACGAAAACGCGGCCCAGTGGGCTGTGCTGCGCCACAATCCAGGGCCGTGGGAGCGCGTGGTGGAGTCTCTTGACTCCCGGCTTCCACAGCTGGAGCAGGAGATACAAGCGGCCCGCTCGGAGATCGAGCGGCTCACCGATCGGAAGCTGGAGCTGGAGCGAGAGCTGCTTTCTTGCCCGGTTGAGGAGATAGCGGGCAAGCGGGCCGCGCTGACAGCGCTGCATTTGCAGCTCGACGAGCAGTCCCGGCGGCTGAAAGAGGTCAGGAACGGCTGCCTTGCTGAGGTGGCGGGGAGGGGCCGCTGATGGAGCGAGAGATGCGCTTCGGTATTCAGGGGTTGCCACGGCCGCGGTACCCTATGCCGGTCGAGGTGGCACGGGTCCTGTGGCTTCTCCCAGGTGTGCGCTGGCTCTGCCTGTTCGCGCTGATCGTGTCGGTGTTCCTCGCCGGGCTTGTCACCGGTGCGGGGCTCGAAGAGACCCGGCACCGGGTGGAGGAAACGCCCGCCGCTGTGCTTGCGGGCTACAGGATGGGCCTTGAGCAGGGCAGGCTGCAGGCGCAGGAGCCGGTCAACGGGCAGGGCACAATTTCCCGGACAGGACGGCCGGGAAAGGATGCCACGGATGGCACGACGGAAGGCAACAACTGACACTACCGCCGGAAGGGCACCGGAACGCCCTTCCGGCGGCAGACGCATCGCCGCCACCGCAACGGCACAGCCACGCGCCACAGACCGCAAAGACTGGACGGAAGCACGTCTGCTGCGCGAGGTGCGAAGAGCTGCGCGCCGGAACGGCTGGGCCGACTATCACGCCGCCATATCCATAGGCGCGCCGGCCGGCTTTCCAGACCTGGTGCTGGTGCGCCCGCCCGTGATCATCGTTGCCGAGCTGAAAAGCGCGCGCGGCCGGCTCTCGTCCAGCCAGCGCGACTGGCTCGAGCGGTTCGAGCAATGCAGTATTCCCGGGCGGGTCGAGACCTACATCTGGCGCCCCGGCGATTGGCCCGACATCGTGCGCATTCTGTCAGGAGACGACGATGACCGGGCGGGATGACCCGGGCAAATACCGCGACCCCTTCGAGGAGTGGGGCGCTTCCCGCTCCGAGGCGCCGACGGCCGCCGCCGGCGAGCCGCCTGAGGACGCCCGGCATGCCCCGGCGCCGACCTTTGAGGTCTCCTTTTTCCGCAGCGTGACCGATACCCAGCCGCGGCGTGCGTGCCTGCCCTGGAGCGAGCTCCGGGAGCGACTGACGCGCCACCTGAGGGTCCACGACAAGGGGCAGGCCCCCTGCTTCTCCCCGGTCCGCTACCGGCCCGGGGCGTCCCGCGGCAGCGACGGCGTGGAGGCCGTCACCCTGGCCGTGCTGGACTTCGACCATGGCTGCGACGCACAGCGCCTCCGGGCGTTCCTGGAGCGCGAGCGCCTCGCATGCGTCCTTTACAGCACCTTCCACCACACCGAGGACGCGCCGCGCTTGAGGGCGGTGGTGCCCCTGTCGCGCCCCGTCCCGGCGGAGCGGTGGCGGGACATCGCCTCCGGCCTGCACGCCTTCTTCGCTCAGTCCGGCTGCATCCCGGACCCGGCCTGCACGGACCCGGCCCGGCTGTTCTACCTGCCTTCAGCCCGTCCGGGTGCACCGGTACTGGCGGAGGCCTGCGACGGCCGGCATCTGGGCCCGGAGGAGCTGGAGCCGCGGGAGGTTGTCGACGCTCCCGGCCGCAGCGCATCGGAGCCTGTGGGCTGCCGGCCTGGGGACGGCTACAACGAGTGGGGGGACGTGCTCTCGCTGCTTGAGAGCCACGGCTGGACCGTCCACGAGCGGCGGGGGCCCGGCGGCACCGTCTACCTGACCCGGCCTGGCAAGGATCCGCGGGATGGCATCAGCGCCACCTTCGGTAGGGGCGGGCGCCGAATACTGTATGTGTTCTCCTCGAACGCCCCGCCCTTTGAGGCCGGAAAGGGTTACACGCCCTTCACCGTCTACGCGCTCTTGGAGCACGGCGGCGACTTCGCCTCCGCGGCCCGCGCGCTGGCATCGCAGGGCTACGTAGGGCCGGCGACAGAAGACAGCGCCGCTTGGCAGGGCGGCGACAGGCCGCAGGAATACGCACCCACGGACAGGGGAGACCGCCTGACCGCCCACCGGGACACACTGAAGGAGCTTCTGGCCGGAATTGTCCGCTGGTGCCCGGAATGGAAGAGCTGGCTGCGCTGGGACGACGTCCGCTGGGAGAGGTGCCCGGAGGAAGAGCTGCGCTCTGCGGCTTACGAGGCCCTGCGACTGCGGTATCTGCTCGCTCTGACAGCCGAACCGAGGGAAACACACAGCTGGGCGGCGGCCCGGTTGCATGAACTCGAAAGCGGCCGCTACTACAAAGAAGCGCTCGAGCTGCTCAAGGGAGAGACGGGCTGTCTGACGCACGCCATGGAGTTCGACAGCGACCCGTTCCTGCTGAACACCCCCTCCGGGGTCGTGGACCTGCGTACGGGGGAGCTGCGCCCGGCGCGACCCGAAGACCTGATGACGAAGAGAACGGGCGCCCCGTATGACCCGGAGGCCGGGTGCCCGCAGTTCCTCGAATTCCTGCAGGAGATTCTCCCACAGGAGGGGATGCCGGGGTTCCTGCAGCTTGTGTTCGGCTCCGGCCTGCTCGGCGAGAACCGCTTTCACAAGGGCTTCATCTTCTACGGAAGCGGCGCCAACGGTAAGAGCACGCTGCTCAAGGTCGTCCAGACGGTTGCTGGAGACTACTGCGACCCGTTGCCCAGGGATGTTCTCCTGTCCAGACGGCAGCAGCAGGACGCCGCAAGGGTGGCACTGGCCGCGTGCGAGGGATTGCGCATGGGCCTGCTAGAAGAGCTGGCAGACGGCGCCGTGCTCAGCGCCGTCGCGCTTAAGGACCTTGTGTCCAACAACCGCATGCAGGTCCGGGGGCTATATGAGGGCTACCGCAGCGCGGCCATAGGCCTGACCCCGGTCGTTGCCACGAACCGCAAGCCGGCCATCCCGGAGAACACGGAAGGCGTCTGGCGGCGGCTCGCGCTGGTGCCATTCACGGTCACCATTCCGGAGGAGCGCCGGGACCCGGAAAAGGCGCAGAAGCTGCTTCGGGAGGCCGCAGGTATCTTGCGCTGGATGGTGCAGGGGGCGGGCCTGGCGCTGCAGCGCGGCGAGCTGGAGGCCCCTGAAGCCGTGCGGAGCGCGACGGAAGAGTACCGCACGGAAGAGGACGTTCTGGCCGCATTTCTGGACGATTGCTGTTTGCTCGGGCCGCGCTGCCAGGTGCCAGGCGGCGAACTGTACGCAGCCTATCAGGCCTGGTGCAGCGAGAACACTGGAGGCGAGGGGCTGTCGCAACACGCGTTCGCGCGCAAGCTTAGGGACAGGGGCATATCTGTTGCCGTGCGGCGCGTGCAGGGCCGCAACACGAGAATCTACATTGGGGTCGGCCTCCTGCCGGACCCGACGGGCGGAGGAGAAGGTGCTACGGATGCTACGGATGAAACCGATTACACCGGAAACCAACCTGGAGAACAGAATCCGGCGGGGTTTTCTACACAAAGCGTAGCATCCGTAGCACTGGGAGAAAAATCTGGAGAAGATTGCCAGGCTGCTACGGATGCTACGGATATGACCGGGTTTTCAAAAAGTCTCGCGCGTATATATAGGGGGGAGACTTTTCAGAAATGCGCTCGAATTCGTAGCATCCGTAGCAGCCCCGAAGAGGCGCCAGGTCCGTCAGGTGGCGAGGAGCCTTCTGCCATGCCGGCCGGACCGCCGCCGGACTCCGCCACCGGCCCCCCAGATAACACCACTGAGGCCGGCGACGATGCCGGCCTGAAGACCCGCCTGCGGGCTCTGCTGGGGCTCCCAGAAGGCCCGCCGGTGGTGAGTCTGAAAGGCGTTACATATTCCGAGCCCCGCAAGGCCATCGAGCGCTGGCTGCGGGAGCTGGAGGAAGGAGCCCCTGCGCTGCGCGAGTTAGCGCGCCACCAAGCCACCAGCTACCTGCGCTCAGTGAACGAAACAAGTGTGAGTCAACCAGACTCAAGGAAGGAGAAAACATGAAAGCCATACTGACGAAGAAAAACCTGCTTGAAGGCATCCGCACCGCATCGCACGCAATCGGCGGCCGCTCTTCTCTGCCCATACTAAGGCACGTGCTCCTGTCGAGCGAGGAGTCCGCCATCCGCATCTCAGCGACGGACCATCAGATCGGCATTTCCACCGTCATTCCGGCTCAGGTCCTGACCCCGGGACAGGTGACTCTGCCCGCGTCCGTGGCAGCGGAGATCGTGGGCGCGTTCCCGGAGGCCGATGTCGTGCTCTCCTCCGAGGATGCCGGAAGCGAGGTGCGCCTGGAGTGTCCGCCGGCCGAGTTTAACCTTGTGGGGCTTCCACCGGACGAATTCCCGGACCTCCCGGAGGTGCCGGACGATGTCTGGTTCGAAATGGATGCCGGGCACCTGCGGTCCGCCCTGAGGCGGACGGTGTTCGCTTGCTCCGAGGACGGGGTGCGCGTCGTATTGCAGGGCGTCCTGTTCGACTTCCAAGACGGTGCCCTGAAGCTGGTAGCCACCGACACATTCCGTCTGGCCGTAGACACCCCGATGGTGCCCGCGGGCAGCGGTCAGGCGCGCGTTGTGGTCCCGCAGCGCGCGCTGCTCGAGCTGCTCAAGATCATGCCGGACCATGGAAGTGTCCGCGTCCACATCTCCGGGAGCCAGATCATGTTCCGCCTGCCGGAAGCCACGCTGGTGTCGGTGCTCATCGAGGCGCAGTTCCCCGACTACGGGCGCGTGATCCCCACGGACTTCGACAAGAGGTGGGTCATCCCCACGGAGCCGCTGGCAGGCGCCCTCCGCAGGGCGGAAATTGTGGCGCGGCAGGACATGCAGACGGTGGTGTTCCGCTCGCGGGGCGAGAAGGTGGCCATTTCGGCCCGCGCCGGAGCCATCGGGCAGGCCTACGAGGAGGTGGACGCGGTCCGGGAGGGGGACGACCTCGAGATCGCCTTCAACTGCGGCTACGTGCTGGACGTGCTGAACGTCATTGAGGCGGGCGAAGTGGCCTTCGAGATGTCGCAGGCGCTGTCCGCGACCGTTCTCAGGCCGGAGTGGGAGGATGGCTATCTGTGCGTGGTCATGCCGAAAGAGAAGGGAGAGGAGGAGTGATGAACCGGGTCATGGCGGGCAACCCTGGCTGCGATGGACAAGGAGTCGCCCGCGGCGCTGTATTAATCGCAGCGGTGAACAAGCGAACCAAACCGAGCCATGATTAACGCTGGCGAAAACAAAGAACCCGGCGCTGGCCGCCAGGGCACCGAGCATCCTCACGGAGGCGGTCGGGTGAGCCGCCCGCGCCTACTCGTCGAGGAGTGGCTGCCCGCAGCGGCCATTGGTGCGGAGTGTATGCGCGCTCGCAAAAGCCCGTCCGCTCCTGAGCCCAACGCCATGCTGCACACCTGGTGGGCGCGGCGGCCGCTCACATTCTGCCGCGCCGCCGTGCTGGCCTCCGTACTGCCGGCCTCCTTTGACCGTCCCGCCTTCGAGCGTTTGCTGGGGTTCGGTCTGCTGGGCAGCCACCCTGTTCTCCCGTTGGAGCTAATTGACGAGGACGTCGGCGAGCACGGAGGTTTAACAAGGGGCTATGCCTACAGCAACGCCGTCCGCGAGCAAGACCTCGAGGTGGCTCGTCGCGAGGCACGCGCGTTATGGGGGGAGTCCGTATCTGTCCTGGACCCTATGGCCGGCGGCGGCTCCATACCGCTGGAGTCGGCCCGGCTGGGGCTCGAAACTCTGGCCAACGACCTGAACCCGGTGGCCTGCTCCGTGCTGGAGGCCACGCTGGACTATCCGTTCCGTTTCGGCCGGAAGCTTGTCGAAGCAGCCCGAAGATGGGGACACCGCATGGCGGCGCGGGCGGTCTCACGCCTGTCGCATTTCTTTCGATATGACGGCGTTGCGCTTCCTGATGCTTATATGTTCGCCCGGACGGTACCCTGTCCGGACACCGGGCACCCCGCTCCTCTGGTGCCGGACTGGAGCCTCAGCCGACCCCCCGGCGGAAAGCACATCGTGGCCGAGCCCGTAATGATTGACGCGGCCCTTGGGCGCTGGACCGTCCGGGTGCGGGAGGTGGGCGAAGACGCCGGGCAGCTCTCCTCGCCGCCGCGCCCCACTTACGCCCGGGGCAGGGGCTGGTCGCTTTTCACCGGCACGGAGATGTCCCCCGAGTACATCAAGAGCCAGGGGCGGCAGGGTAACATGGGCAACGCCCTGTACGCCGTCGCCGCCAGAGCCGGCATGCGCCTCGAGTTCCGCCCCCCCACACAGACGGACCTGGACGCCCTGGCGGACGCGGAGAGGGAGCTTGCGCGCCTGCGCCCGCAGTGGGAGCGGGACGGCATCATCCCGACGGAACTCTACCCGGACGTCACCGCGGATAACCGCCCGCGGCTGTACGGCATGGCGCGGTGGGCCGACATGTTCTCGCCCCGCCAGCTCCTGGTGCTGGGCACGCTGGTGGAGGAGCTGCGGGCGCTCCGGCCGGACATCCTGGCGGCCGAGGGGCCGGAGCTTGGCGAGGCGGTGGTGCACCTGCTGGCATTCGTGGTGGATAAGGTGGCCAATCACGGGTGCAGTTTCTGCACGTGGGGGTACATTAGCACCGACATCAAGGCAAAATTCGCCTTTCACGCTCACAATTTCGTGGCCACCTTTGGTGAGAGGGCTGTGTGCGCATCCGGACGCGGGCTCGTTCTGTCCCTGAACAGCGTGCTAGGCGCATTCGAGAGGCTAGTCTCCCTTCCGAAGGCGCCCGATGCCCGCCCGGTCCGCCTCACGCGGGGCAGCGCCGCGAATCTGCCCCACATTCCGGACGGCAGCATCACGGCCGTCGTGGTGGACCCACCCTACGCGGACAACGTGCAGTACAGCGAGCTGGCGGACTTCTTTTACGTCTGGCTAAAGCGGACGCAGGGCCACCGGCGCCCGGAGTGGTTCAGTACCTACCTGTGCGATTACTCTCAGGAGGCGGTGGTGAACCCCGTGCGGCACCGAAGCGAAACGCCGGGCAACAAGGAGGCCACCCGGAAGGCGTACGAGTTCTACCGGAACCTGATGACCGATATCTTCCGGGAGGCTTGCCGCGTGCTGCGGGACGACGGGGTCCTGACGGTGATGTTCACCCACAAGCGGCAAAACGCGTGGGCGGCGCTGTGCAGGTCGCTGATAGACGCCGGCTTCACCATCACGGCGTGGTGGTCGGTGAAGACCGAGAGCGAGAACAGCTTGCATCAGGCGAACAAGAACGCAGCGCAGAGTACCGTGCTGCTGGTGGCCCGCAAGCGAGAGGAGTACGCCGGCATCGCCTGCTACGAGGAGATAGAGGCGGAGGTGGCGCAGGCGGCCCGCTCGGCCGCGGAGCGCCTTCAGCTTCAGGGCCTGTGCCGGGTGGACCAGATGGCAGGGGCCTACGCTAGCACCCTGCAGGTGCTGAGCCGCTACCGCGAGGTGCGCACGGACATGGACGGGGAGCCCGGTGCGATCAAGCGGGCACTGGACACCGCGGCTGCTGCGGTGTCGTCGTGGCACCGGGAGATTGAGGGGGGGCAAGACCCGAAGCATTCGCGCGAAAGAGGAGAGACCGATGAAAATTCTTCATATTCCGTCGGCCCGCGGCGGGCCGGCGTACTGGGACGAGGACGGCAACCTCAGGGTCAAATCGTCTTTGACTAACAACGTCGTGCCTCCGGGTCCGCAGGACGAGTGGACCCTAGTGGAGGCTACTGCGGATGAGGCCGCCGCGTTGATCGCGGCGGGATACCGCCTCCCGGTGGGGCGGATACGGACTTCCATGTCCCGGCTGCCGCGGCCCATCTTCACCTGCCAGTCGTGCGGGCATTCGTGGCGCCCGCGCCGGCGCCTGGGACGGGCGCCTCAGCCGCCGCGGCTCTGCCCGCAGTGTGGCACGCGGCGCTGGCGCGCGGACGCCTGAGGTGGTACCAATGCTGAACAGGATCATTCTTATCGGCCGTCTGACGCGCGATCCGGAGCTGCGCTACACGCCGCAGGGGACGCCCGTGGCCACCCTGGGGCTGGCCGTAGAGCGGCCCAGTACGGATAAGGGCTCCGGCCGCCAGACCGATTTCATCGATGCCGTCTGCTGGCGCCAGACGGCAGAGTTCGCCGCGAACTACCTGTCGAAAGGCCGGCTCGTCGCCGTGGAAGGGCGCCTGCAGGTCCGGGAATGGGTGGGGCAGGACGGGAACAAGAGGCGCGTCGCAGAGGTTGTGGCCGACAGCCTTCAAGCGCTCGACCGGCCCGGGACACGAGACGAAGGAGGAGACGATGACCCGTTCGGGCATTCATAATGTGGGCGGTACGTGCCCGGTCTGCGGTTCACCGGCGCCGCGCTACCGGAGGACCTGCTCGCGCGAATGTCTGTCGCGCTGGCGGGGGATTCTGAACAGCCGGCGCGCTGCAACCGGACCGCCGCCGGAGCCGCGCACCAAACCATCGCCACAGATGGTGGCGGCGATGGCGCGGTTTCTGGAGGTCATCGGGCTCGAAGCGTCGCGCGCGGTGGCTCTCATTGATGAGGCAGAGAAGCAAGAGCAGGCCGAGCGCGAGGAGATCGTTCGAAAGTATGAAGCAGCACGCGCAGCCCGGAAACGCTGAGTTTACCGTACGCGTGACAGCCTACCTGGAGCGCGCCATACGGGCGCGCTACGGCTGGACCGGGCATGCGGACGACCTGGCGCAGGTCGCGCGCCTGGCCGTCGCACAGGAGCTGAGAGAGCACGGCCACCTGCCGGAGCCGCTCCTGCGCCGCTACATCCTCCGGCGGGCCTGGTGTGATGTGCGCGATGAATTCAGGCGTCTGCGCAGGCAGGACCCGCGCCTATCGGAGCGAGCGCCTCCGCGGACTGGCCGCATGGACTCACGCCTGAGCATCCGTCTATCGGGCGAAACGCTGTCCGCCCTGGCACAAGCAGCCGCTCGCCGGGGCGCAAGCCTGTCCGCGGAGGCGCGGGCCATTCTGGAGGAATCCCTTGGCCTCAGAGCGCGCGGCGCTGCTCGCTGACATCTGCGCGCGGCTCGAGGCGGCCCGCAGAGCCGGAGACCGCGCCCGGTTCCCGGGCTCTTCCTGGGGGCAGGTCGTCTGGGCCCTGGCCTACCGCGTGCAGGATCCGGACGAGGCGCTCCGGTTCACCGCTGCGCTAAACGGCCTGGCGTCCGGCTCCTGGGACGCGGACGCCAACGACTACGTGAACTTTCTGCTGACCCTGACCGCTGACCTGCGCCGCCAGCGCCTGGCGGCGCTGCCGACGGAAAATCTCTGGGAAATCTTGATGCTGCTCGCCGAACGGTAAGGTTGTCTGACATTCTGTCGGCGAGTACATATACAGGCAGCAAGCAGAGCGGACAAACACAGCCTCCTTTCCCTTTCTCTGAGGGCCCGCCAGTCCGGTGGGCCCTTTTCCCGCTCTGTCCGGCCACCAGACCGGCGAGGATTGAAACGGACAAACATGCCACGCGGACGGCCGACGAAATACAACCAGGAGATCGCGGACCGCATCATCGCGGACATCCGTCGCGGCTGCTCGCGCGAGGAGGCGGCCGGCGCAGCCGGCATCGGCGAGAGCACCCTGCGCCGCTGGATGGACAGATACGCAGACTTTCGGGACCGGGTCTATGAGGCCGACGCCTGGGCAGTGAAAAATGCCGAGCAGGCGGTCTACGAGCGCGACCCATTGCGCTGGCTGCAGGCGAAGCGGCCGGAGGTGTGGGGCAATCTGGGCCGGCAGCGCGTCGAGGTTTCCGGGCCGGAGGGCGGCCCGGTTGAGATAGCACATGCCATCGACACCGGCAGCATCATCGCGGTGGCGCGCTGGCTCGTGCAGGGCGAAGCGGAGCCCGGAGCGGAGCCTGAATGACGCGCGGCGGGCGGTGCTCGCCCTCGCCCGCCAGCGCCTGATCCCGTTTGCCTGTGTGACGCTGCCGGGCTACCGGCCCGCGCCGCATCTGGCGCGACTGGCCGAGGCGCTGGAGGCCGTGGAGCGCGGGGAGATCCGCCGCCTGATGGTCTGGCTGCCCCCGCGGCACGGCAAGAGTGAGCTGGCGAGCATCCGTTTTCCGGCCTGGTACCTGGGCCGCAACCCGGACCGGCGCGTGGTGCTGGCCGCCTACGGGGCGGACCTGGCGCAGCGCTTCTCCCGCTTCGTGCGAGCGACGATCGAGGGGCCGCAGTTCCGGTGCGTCTTTCCGGGAATCGGGCTGTGCCCGGACAGCCGGGCCGTGGACGCATGGGACATCGCCGGGCGAAAGGGGGGCCTGAAGGCCGCCGGCGTGGGCGGGCCTTTGACCGGGCACGGGGCGAACCTGCTGATCATCGATGACCCCCTGAAGAACAGGGAGGAGGCCGACAGCCAGACGATACGGCAGAGCGTCTGGGACTGGTACACGAGCACCGCCTACACCCGGCTGGAGGAGAACGGAGCAATCGTACTGATTCAGACCCGCTGGCACGAGGACGACCTGAGCGGGCGGCTGGTTGCGGCACAGGGCACGGACGCCCGGGCGGATGAGTGGACTATCATCCACATGCCCGCCATAGATGGACAAGGCCGCCCGCTCTGGCCGGAGCGTTATCCGCTGGAAGAGCTGGAGCGGATCAGGGCAAACGTCGGCCCGCGCGACTGGGAGGCGCTGTATCAGGGGCGGCCCGCCCCGCCCGAGGGAAGCATCTTCCGCCTGGCAGATGTCCGCATCGAGGACCGCGCCCCGGCGCATCTGCGCCTGGCCCGGGGCTGGGACCTTGCGGCATCGTCCCGCACTACCGCCGACTGGACCGTCGGGGCACTGTGCGGCATTGACGGGGAGAACCGGCTCTGGGTGCTGGACATCTACCGGCGCCGCCAGTCCTGGCCGGAGACGGTGCGCGACATGGCGGCGCTGGCGCAGCTGGAACCCGGGACCGTCTGGGCCATTGAGCGGGCCGGCTTCCAGCTGGCGGCGGTGCAGCAGCTGCTCGCGGACCCGCGCTTCAACGCCCTGGCCATCCGCGGCGTCGAGGCGGACCGGGACAAGGTGTCCCGGGCGCTTCCGTGGAGCGGCAGGCCGATCCATCTTGTGCGCGGGTCATGGAACCAGGAGTTTATCTCAGAGCTGCTGGCCTTCCCGCAGGGGCAGCACGATGACCAGGTGGACGCGGTGAGCACGGCCTGGGCCGCGCTTGCCAGACTGCACCCGCCGGCATCCGCAACCGTGGAGGAGCGCGGCTGGTACGCCGCGACGGACACAGACGCATGGCACTGAGGGACATCCTGAGATGGCCGTGGCCGGCGCGCGCCGTGGAGCCGGAGGTCGCGCCGGTGGATCGCGTGGAGCGCCTGTACGCGCGCGCGCTGGAAGGGCAGTGGGACGGCATCCAGGATCTGCTGGAGGAGGAGCGCGGCTGGAAGCGCATCTCCAGCCTGGCAGGCCAGGCCACACTGGACCCGGCCGAGCACAGCCTGATGCTCCGCCTCGCCATGCACTTCATCGGCACGAGCCCGCTGGCGGTGAAGATCGTCCGGACCATGGCGGCCCACGTCTGCGGCAGCGTGCTGCAGTTTTCCAGCCAGAATCAGGAGCTGCACGAAGAGCTGGCGGCGTTCTGGCGCGATCCGGTGAACGGGCTCGAGCGCGACTACGTGCGGCTGTGCCGGGAGTGGCTCGCCCTGGGCGAGCTGTTCCTGCCCGTGTTCATCGCGCCGCAGACAGGCCGGATGCGCATCGGATACTTGCACCCATCGCAGATCAGCGCCGTCAGCACAGACCCGGAGAATGCCAGGATTGCGGTGAGCGTGACGGAGTCGCGGCCGGACGGGGACCAGGAGTGGATGATCCTGAACTCGCCGCCCGTTATGCAGGCCCTGCGCAGGGGGGATATGCCGCACCAGGAGGCGCGCTGGCTGCTGTACTTCCCGCTGCAGGCCGGCATGGTGGGGCGCGGGCGCAGCGTGCTCGAGACCATGTTCTACTGGATCCACCGGGCGGAGCAGTTTCTGAATGACCGCATGATGCTGAACAGCCTGACCAAGGCGTTCATCTGGCAGGTGCGCGTCAGCGGCAGTGAGGCGGACGTGGCGCGGCGCGCCATGGAGATCGGCCAGAGCCCGCCGCGCCCGGGCAGCGTGCAGGTGGTCAACGAAAGCGAGTCTTGGGAGGCCGTGGTGCCCGCGGTGCACGCAAGCGACGCGCGCGGCGACTTCCTGGCGGTGCTGAAATACATCGCGCTCGGCGCCGGGTTCCCCGAGCACTGGGTGGGCGCGTCCGACGATGTCAACCGCACGACCGCGGACAGCGCCTCCGAGCCGGTGATCCGGGACCTGGAGGTGCTGCAGACACAGTGGTTCGACGGCGTGGTGCGGCCGCTGCTGCAGATCCAGGGTTATCTTCTGGCCGCAGCAGGCATGGTGCGGGCGGCGCCGGAGGAGATCGAGGCTCTGGACATCGCCGCGCCCGATCTATCGCGCAGCGACAACACGCGCACCGCGGACGCGACGCTGCGCATGGTGCAGGCGGCGCAGCTGGCGATGGCGGGTGAGCTGATGTCGCGCGAGACGGCCCGGCAGCTGGTGCACAACGCGGCCGGCGTGCCGGTGCCGGACGACCTGGACGATTTGATCGCCGGGGAGCGCAGGCGGGACCAGGCGGCCGTCTATGCGGCGTGGCGGCCGCCTGAGCCGCCGGTGTAAGACCGTTCCATCGCGTGAGCAACCCCTGTGCGTCCCGCCGGGGTCGGCGGGAATCTCTTGGATGCCGGTCTGGAAGGGGTGAGTGACCCCTGTGCGGTCCGCCGGGGTCGGCGGGAATCTGTTGGGTGCCGGTCTGGAAGGGGTCAGCGACCCCTGTGCGGTCTGCCGGGGTCCGTGGGAATCTGTTGGGGGCCGATTCTGGAGGGGTGAGCAGTGACGGAGACCGTGACGATCCGGGAGTCGGCGGCGATCGAGGCCGCCGCATTCGATGAGGAGCAGCGCATCGTGCCCGGCGCGGTGCTGATCCGCGCGGGGCTGAGCCGGAACCGCAATCGCTACCGCGAGGAGGTGCTGGCGCGCGATTGCCACATCATGGAGGGCCTGCCAGCGAGAAGCGGGCACTACCGCTCGGGAGACCTGACCGGGCGGAGCGACCCGCGCAACCTGGCCGGCACATGGCGCAATGTCCGGTACGCGGACGGCGCGGTGCGGGGAGACCTGCACGTGTTCGAGCACTACCTGCCCGTGCTGCGGGCGGCGCGCGAGGCGGGCGAGCTGATCGGTGTGTCCATCGATCTGGCCGCCAAACCCCGCGTGGTGCGCGAGAACGGGCAGCTGATCCGGGAAGTGGAGGCGCTCGTCGCCGACCC
>Ga0308414_1001860_pt1 | contig 13715 bp, 9 predicted proteins | sample HotsprSampleOS50_FD_205667 | JGI IMG/M metagenome (GOLD analysis project Ga0308414, IMG submission 205667) | Hot spring phototrophic mat microbial communities from Octopus Spring, Yellowstone National Park, Wyoming, United States - 20090730_OS50 ... | reverse complement strand
GCGTGGTGCTGCCGGTGGACGGCGGAGTGCTCATCGGCTTCTGAGGCTCTCCCAGAAGGCGGCCATGTCGGCGGCCAGGGGAGCGTGAAACGCCACTTCCCCGCAGGGGAGCTCGAAAGCGAGGCGCTCGGCGTGCAGCATCTGGCGCTGCGCGCCCAGCAGCCTGCGGTGCCGTTCGGTGAAGCCGTGGCGAACAAATTCGAGGAACAATGTTTCATCCGGCCCGTAGAGCTTGTCTCCGCAAACCGGGTGGCCGATGGCGGCGGCGTGGACGCGGATCTGATGCAGCCTCCCTGTCGCTGGCACAATGCGCGCCAGCGTCTTGCCGCCGCGGTATTCCAGAGGAACGAACCGGGTGCGCGCCGGGCAACCGTCCGCCCGGACGCCCTGCTTGAGAAAGACGCGCGAGTCCGCAGCGCGACCCAGCGGCAAGTCGACCTCGAGCGGCGCAGGCAACTCGCCGTCGAGAATCGCCAGGTACTGCTTGCGCGCCCGGCCATCCTGGATGGCGCGCTGCATGGCTCCGGCCAGATTCCGGCGCCGGACCAAGACGACGGCACCGCTGGTTTCGCGGTCGAGCCGCGATGGCATATGAAGCACGGCATCCCCCAGCCACTGGCGCGCCGCGCCGACAAGGCTGGACCAGGACCCATGCTTCGACGGGTGGCAGACGACGCCTGCCGGCTTGTTCACGGCCAGCCAGTCGGAGGTGCAGTCGAGGGTCCATTCCCGCAACTCTTCGGGCGTAATCAGCCAACCTTGGCCGGTGGGCGGCATCTTTTCAGTGTGCGCCCGCCGCGGGGGCCGGCTCAACGACGCAGGCCTCGCGCCGACGGGCTTCCGGAGTCAGCCCGTTGCCATGACCGCCGCAAGTGCGGTACAACTTGAGATCACCCATGGCTGAGCCATTGCCGGTCGACACCGCGGCGCAGGACCTCTCGGTGAAGAGAGCGCAGGTCGACTTCCACAACTTCGCCTCGCTGGGCCAGCCGGAGCGCGTGCTGGCGGCGTACGCGGACGAGAACGTGCGGCGCGCTGCCATTCTCGGGGGGAACCTCGATGCGGTGCGCAGCTTAACGCCGTTTCTCGAACTCGGCGCCAACGCCGGGCACAGCTCCTATATGCTGGCGAACCGGTTCGGCGCGGCCGGGTTCGCGCTCGACATCTCGGCCGACGCTCTGCGCTACGGGCGTTTCCTGCGCACGGCGTGGCAGCTCGACAAGAGCCCCGTGCTGGTGGCGGGAGACGCCACGCGGCTGCCGTTCCGCGACTCCTCGCTGGCGTTCGTGATGAGCTTCCAGATGCTGTCTCAATTCATGGACGTGGAGGCGGTGTTCCGCGAGGTCCACCGCGTGCTCGCCCCGGGTGGCATCTACTTCTTTGCCGAGGAGCCGATTCGCCGCATTCTCACGCTGCGCTCCTACCGCGCCCCCTATCCGGAGCGGATGAACGCGGTGGAGCGCGCGCTTTACCGCTGGGGCGTGCTCGATTACATCGCCGCCGATGTCATCGGCGCGTGGCAGGAGGAGTCCTTCGGCATTCGACAGAATCACCGCTACGGGCTGCGCGACTGGCTCGAATTGATCGGGCGCTACTTCACCGACAATCGGATTCTCACGTTCCCGCGCGCTTCGGGCTGGGCCAATCAGGCCGTGATCCGGGCGCTGCGCCTTTTTCCGCGTTTCACCGACGCGCGCGCTGCGCGCTTCCTCGGCGGCACGATCGCAGCGCTGTGCCGCAAGCCGGGCGAGCTGCCCGCATCGCTGCCGCTGGAACAGGCGCTCGCTTGCCCGGATTGCATGGCGCCTCTGCCGTGGGACCGCGAGCAACTGCGTTGCGCCGCTTGCGGCTTTGCCGCCGCGGCGGAAGAGGAAGTGTTCAATCTCCTCCCGTCAGCCCTGCGCGAACAGCTCTATCCCGGGCTTCGGCCCGACAACATCGATTTCTCGAAGCCCGGCCATGAAGAAGCTTTGCTGGAGGGCTTTCACGAACTGGAGGGCGAGTTCGGCAACAAGTACCGGTGGCTGGGGCCGCGCGCGCGGCTGCGGTTGCAACCTGCGCGCACCGCTCCCGCCACGCTGCGCGTACAGGGCTTTTCGCCAAGCCTGGCGCGGATCGAGATCCGCGCCAACGGGTCTTCGCTGGGCGTCAAACGCCTGGAGCGCACCGGGCTGTTCGTGATCGAGGCCCCGTTGCCGCAGGCCGGCGGGTACGAGATCGAGATCCTGGCCTCGCCTGCTTTTCAGGCGCCGGGCGACAAGCGCACCCTGACTGTGAATCTCTCGCTGATCCGGCTGCTCTATTGAACCGCTCTCGTGCGGACGAAGCCTTGCGGCATTTGCGCCGCCAGAGATGCGGCCGGCGCAGCCGGGCGGCGCCCTCCGGCGGCCGGGGCGCGATTCAGCCGGGCAGCGGCCGCGGCGAGGGGCGCCGCCGGAGAGAACATTCTGCGAAAATGAGGCGTCTTTTTGTGAATTGGCGGCCGGCTCATCCGGTTTTTCGTGAAACTTGCAATACAAGACTTCCCAGGCGGGCGGCGAGTGGCGTACATTGGTTTACAGATCGTCTCATTGCTCCGCTGGCAGCGCCGCCGGGTGGGCGGCCGCTGTGGGCGCACGGAAACCTTACGGAGACCGGATTCAGGAGGTGGCGATGCCTCGAATCCCAGGCCCGCTCCGTGATGCGGTTCCGCGGCAAGGGCCGTGTGTGGTGGCGCCGGAACAGGGCCGGGAGGCCCATTACCGCAGGCCGGAGCCGCGTCCTTTCACGCCCGGGGAAGTTCCCTCGACGACGATTCTCTTCGGCAATCTGACGCCCTGGCATGATGCGCTGATCGAAGCCGTGTTCCAGGGCTGCGGCTACCGCTGCCGGGCGTTGCCAACCCCGGGCCGCTCGAGTTATTTCACGGGCGTGGAATATTGCAATCACGGGCTGTGCAACCCGAACTACTATACAGCCGGAAATCTGATCGGCTATCTCCGGAATCTGCAAAACAAAGGCCTTTCCGCCGAGGAAATTGTCCGGGATTTTGTGTATTTCACCATCGGCGGCTGCGGCCCCTGCCGGTTCGGGATGTACGAGTCCGAGTACCGGCAGGCGCTGGAAGACGCCGGGTTTGCCGGCTTCCGCGTGCTGACCTTCCTCGCCAACACGGCCATTCGCGAGGGTTCGAAGCACCCGGGGCTCCGGTACACGCCGAACTTCGGCCTAGGCATGATGAATGCGCTGATCCTCGGGGACATTCTTTTCGACATCAGCCACCGGATCCGGCCTTTCGAGGCCGAACCCGGCGCCACGGATACGGCGCTCGGCGAGGTTCTCGCCCAGATGGCGGATTTTCTGCGCGGCCGCAGCGGCTATGAACCATTCCGGCACACGCCGCGAAGCGGCCTGTTGCGCTGGGCGGGCATTCTGAAACGGATCCGCTACCATCTGCGCGGCCCGGACTGGAAGGAGGCGCTGGCGCAATGCCGGGAACGTCTTGTGCAAGTGCGCGTGGACTGGCTGCGCGTTTGCCCGGTTGTGAAGGTCACGGGCGAGTTTTACTCCGCCCTTTCCGAGGGCGATGCCAACCACAATCTGTTCCGCTATCTCGAGCAGGAGGGCGCGGAGGTTCGCATCGACCCGATCACGAACCTGCTTCTCTACTGGCTCTACGAGGCAAGGCTGAACAACCGGCGCAGAAGGGGACTGCGGCCGGGTTGCCTGAAGAAAGAAGCGGTCTTGCGGTTCGCATCCTGGTTCTGGGGCTGGCAGTACCGCGAAGCCGCGCGGCGGCTGGGCGGGCTGGCGGGAGAACCCGAAGACCAGGAAAAAATCGGGCGCCTGGCGCACCGTCTGTACGACACGCTGGCGCGCGGCGGCGAGGGCCATCTGGTGGTGGGCCGGGCGCTGGAGGCGGTGGAAGAAGGCACCTGCCATCTGTTCATCAGCGTGAAGCCCTTCGGCTGCATGCCGGCCACGCAGTCTGACGGCGTGATGGCGCTGGTGGCGGCGCGCCATCCCGAGCTGCTGTTCCTGCCGCTGGAGACGCTTGGGGAGGGCGAGGTGAACGTGCTGAACCGCGTGCAGATGGCGCTGGCCGATGCGCGGCGCCGTGCGCGGGAGGAGTTCGACGCGGCCTTGCGCAGCACGGGCCGCACGCTCGAAGAGATCCGCCGGTTCGCCGCCGAGAGGCCGGAGATGCAGAGTCCGTTCTACCCGTTTTGCCGGAAGACGCCGCCGGCGGGGGCCGCGGCGCAGTTCGTCCTGCATGCCGCGGAGAGGATGAGGCGCGAGCGATGGCCGACTGGATCGCAGGGATCGATATCGGCTCGACGACCGTGAAGGCGGTCGTGTGTCCCGCGCCGGGCGGCGAGCCCGTGTGGCGCGACTACCGCCGCCACGGGGCGCGGCAGGCGGAGATGGTGTGCGAGTTCCTGCGGCGCATTGAAGCGGAGTTCGGCCCGGCGGGCAACGGGCTGGAGGTGGTGATGACCGGCTCGGGCGCGTCGACGTTCGCGCCGCTGACCGGCGCCCGCCACATCTCCGAAGTGGCCGCAGTGGCGCTGGCGGTCCAGAGGCGGTTTCCCGAGGTGCGCTCGGTGGTCGAGCTGGGCGGCCAGGACGCCAAGATGATCTTCCTCGAGCCGCTGCCCTGCGGAGGGAGGAAGAAGACATCCACCATGAACGACGTCTGCGCGGGCGGCACGGGCGCGGTTATCGACAAAATCGCCGCCAAGCTGCGGATCAGCGAGAAGGAGCTGGCTGCCTGCCGCTACCAGGGCGTGCCGCTCCACCCGGTGGCGGGCAAATGCGGCGTTTTTGCCGAGAGCGACATCAACAGCCTGCAGAAGAAAGGCGTGCCGGAGGGCGAGCTGTTCGCGTCCCTGTTCGAGGCGCTGGTTCTCCAGAATCTGTCGGTGTTGTCGCGCGGCCGCGTGCTGCTGCCGCGGGTGTTGCTGCTCGGCGGGCCGAACTATTATCTGCCCGGCTTGCGGGAAGCGTGGCGCGCGCATCTGGAGAGGCTGTGGAGGGAGCGCGGCGTGCCGCTGCCGGAAGGGGCGGATGCGGCCGGCTTGGTGCAGTGCCCGGAGGAGGCAGTCTACTTCGCGGCGCTCGGCGCGGTGGAGTTCGTCCGCGAGGAGGGGATCACCCGCTCGTACCGCGGCCACGGCGGGATTGTCGCCTGGAGCCGCTCAAGCGACGGCAGACGGGACGGCCTGCCCGGCCTGCGGGGCAGCGACGGCGAGTTGGAACAATTCCTCGCGCAGTTCCGCCCGCGCGCGGCGCCGTTGCGCGGTTTCGGGCGCGGCGAGCGGTGCCGCGTGTTCCTCGGCATCGACGGCGGGTCCACCTCCACCAAGGCGGTGCTCATCGATGAATGGGGCGCGGTCCGCGCCTCCAGTTACCGGCTTTCGGCGGGAAACCCGCTGGAAGACTGCCGCCAGATCGCCCGCGAAATGCGGCTGGCGGCAGAGCAGCAAGGCGCGGAACTGCACGTTCTGGGAGCGGCGGTGACAGGGTACGCCAAGGACGTGCTCGCCCGGGTGCTTCAGGCCGACGTGGCGGTGGTGGAGACCGCCGCCCACGCCCGCTCAGGACTGAGCGTGATGCCGGGCGTGGACGTCATCGTCGACGTCGGCGGCCAGGACATCAAGATCATCGCGCTGCGCGGGCCGCAGGTGAAAGACTTCATGCTGAACACGCAGTGTTCGGCGGGCAACGGATATTTTCTGCAAGCGGTGGCGGGCAGCTTCGGCGTGACGCTGGAAGAATACGCCGAGCGGGCCTTCCGGGCGCGTCACATGCCGCAATTCACGCCGGGCTGCGCGATTTTCCTTCAGGCAGACATCGTGAATTTCCAGCGGCAGGGTTGGACGCAGGAGGAGATTCTCGCCGGCCTGGCCGCGGTTTTGCCGAAAAATATCTGGGTCAAGGTGGCGAAAATTCAGAACCCATTGCAGCTCGGCCGGCGGTTTTTGCTCCAGGGCGGGACGCAGCACAATCTGGCCGCGGTCAAGGCGCAGGTGGATTTCCTCCGTGAACGCGCCGGGCGCGAGACCGGACTGCCGGAGATCGCGGTGCACCCCTTCTGCGGGGAGGCGGGCGCGATCGGGGCGGCGCTGGAGGCGCGCGATCACTGGGCCTCGGGAAAAGCGACCCGATTTCCGGGCCTGGAGGCGATCGAAAAACTGGATTTTCGAACGGAGTCCGGCGAGCAGACGCGGTGCCGGTTTTGCAGCAACTGCTGCATCCGCACGTTCCTCTATTACCGATCCGGGGGCGCCGAAGAGCGCCTGATCGTGGCCAATTGCGAGAAAGGCGCCGCCGCGGACGCCGCCGAGGTGCGCCGGCTGCTGGCTGCGGCGGAAAAGAACCGGCGCGAGAACCCGAATCTGGCCGCGCTGGCCGCGCGGAACTGCTGGCGTCCGCCGGCGCCTCCGCCCCGCGCAGCCCGCCCCGCGCCGCGCCTGCCGCTGACACGGCGGCAGCGCCTGCGCGCGCAGCGGGGCGAAATCCGCATTGCCATGCCGCGCGTCACCTACCAGTATATTTACGGCAATTTCTTCGCCGCCTATCTGGAAAGCCTTGGCGTGGCGCCGGAAAACATCGTCTGGTCGGACTTCACCTCCGACGCCATGTACCGTGCCGCGATGGGACGCGGCGCGATCGACCCGTGCTTCCCGTCCAAAGTCGCGGTGGCGCACCTGCACAACCTGCTGGCGGTGCATTATGCGAAGCGCCCGTTTCAAGCCGTTTTCATGCCGATGTTCGATGTGCTGGAAACGCACCTCGAGAAATTCGTGGCCTCAAACGCCTGCCCGACGGTGAGCACGACGCCGCTGGTGGCGCAGGCGGCGTTTCAGATCGGCGGGGATGAGTTCGCGCGGCGCGGGATCGCGTTTCTCCGCCCGCTTCTGGATCTGCGCGACAAGGCGCTGCTTGAGCGGCAGATGCTGGAATGCTGGGGGCCGGTCCTGGGCGTGGACGAAGCGGAAAACGCTGCGGCGCTCAAGGCGGCGGAGGCGGCGCACGCCCGGTGGATGGACCAGATGCGCGCCGCATCGCGGGAGGTGATCGAGCGGCTCGAACAGGAGGGGCGGCTGGGCATTGTGATTCTGGGCCGCCCGTATCACCACGACCCGGGCCTCAATCACGGCATTCCGGAGGAGTTCCAGAACCGGGGCTACCCGGTGCTGTCGCAGGCCTTCCTGCCCGTGGATGCCGACATCCTGGAGCGCGTTTTCCATGGCGACCATCCGCTGGACATCGACGACGTCTGGCAGCATTCCTACTCGGCGAGCACGACCCACAAGGTCTGGGCGGCGAAGTTCGTCGCGCGGCACCCGAACCTGATCGGGGTGGAGCTGTCCAATTTCCGTTGCGGCCACGACGCGCCCGCCTACAAGCTGATTCAGAAGATTCTGGAAAGCGCCGGCAGGCCGTATTTCGGATTCAAGGACCTCGACGAGAACAAGCCCGCCGGTTCGATCCGCCTCCGCGTGGAGACGATCGACTACTACTTGCGGCGCCACCGCGAGAGGCTGATCGCGCACGTGCCGGTCGCGCCGCAGGCCCTGGCGGCTGAGCTGTAGTGGGGCGCGGCGGCCTGCGGCGCCGCTGCGAAGGGCACCCCGCGACCGTTGGCTTGCCGGAAGCGGGACCCGCTCGTTCTCGCGGCCTCCGGCCGCTTCAAAAGCGGCGCTGAAAACGCGCCGATGGACTTTCAGGGCATCTTCTCTGCCAGAGATGCGGCCAGCGCAGCCGGGTCGCGCCCCTCGGCGACTGCGGTCCAGCCGCCAATGCGCGCGCCCTGCAGGAAGAAACAGACGCGGCCGAGAAAACGGTCTTGCGCCGTGAAGCCATGCAGACTCCCCTTCAGCGGCTCGTTTGGCGAGAAGCGCTCTTTCAGTTTTTCGAAGACCCCGCGCGCGGCTTCCGGGGAGTCCTCCGCAATGACAACGGCGCGCCCGTAGTCGTACTGCGCCAGGTAGCCGCGGCGCAGCAGGCGCAAGCCGAGGACGCTTTGCGGCACCAGCCGCGGGAAGCCGGGCTGGATGCCCTCCTTCGGGAACCACGCGAGGGCGGCAGGCGGGTCCGTGGAGCCGGGCAGTTTCGCCGCCCAAGCCTGCGCCGCCTTGCGCAACAGTTCCGTGTGATCGCCTTCGGGTTCAGCGGCGATTTCGGCAAAATAGCGGTCTTTCACGAAAATCGCCTTGCGCGGCGCCGCCTGCCCGGCGGCGCCGATCTTTTCCACCGGCAGCCGCGGATCAAGATTGCCAGTGAACATTCCGTAGGCATGCTCGGACGAGGCGAACTCGCTCAGGTCCACGATCAGCGTCACCTGCCCCGCCTGGCAGGTGACGCCGTGCATTTTGCGGAACCCGTAAAGGAAGTACCCTTCGGAGTTGCCGTTCATGTACTCGTACAGCGTGTCCGTGTCGAACTCGCGCGCTTCGCCCTGCTGTTTCGAGCCGGGCACGATCGAGCAGTCGGGCTTTTGGGCGAACAGCGCGGCGGCGAGCCACAGCCCGATCGTCAGTTTCATGCGAACAGCTCCTGGGCGCGAGACACGCGTTCCGCCACGCGAACGCCGTTCGGGCAGCGCACCGCACATTGCGCGCAGTCCGCACAGCGGACCTCGCGCACAGGCTCCGGCAGCAGTTTGAACTGGTCTCTGCCCAGCGCGAACTCGCCGTAGCCCTCGGCGTAGTTCACATAGCGGATGATGTCGCTCACGGGCAACCCTTTCGGGCAGACGCCCGAGCAGGCGCCGCAGGAGCGGCAGTAGACGGGACGGATCAGATCGAGCTGCGCCGCCAGCAGCTTGTCATCCACCTCCGGCTTGTAGCCGGCGACCACGGCGCGCCAGTTCTCGTCGAGCTGGTCAAGATCCAGAATCCCCGGAATCGAGGTGTGGACAAACGGCCGGCGCACGGCCCACTTCAGCGCGGCGGCGAAAGCGCCCGGCTTGGCGAGCTTCTCGCGCATCGGGTCGCCTTCGCGCAGGCGGCGCCAGCCGCCGGCCATCACCTTCATCGCCACGATGCCGATGCCTTTGTCGGAGGCTTCTTTCATCAGCGGCTCGAGCTTCTCGCCCATGGCGAAGTTGTAGCTGACGAGGATGACGTCCGTGCGGCCCTTGTCGATGAGGAAGCGGAACATCTGCTCGTGATTGGAGTGGAAGCTTACGCCGCGGAACCGGGCCTTGCCGGCTTTCACCGCCTCGTCCTGCGCTTCGAAAAGCTCGTCGGGACAATCGGAGGGGTTGGAACGGTTGTGCAGGTACCAGACGTCGACGTGATCGGTCTGCAGTTCGCGCAGCGAGGTGTCCAGGTGCGCCATGGCGTCGGCCTTGTTGCGCGCGGGGGTCTTGGTGGTGACGTGGAGCTTCTGGCGGCGGCTCTTCAGCGCGGCGCCAACCATCCGCTCGTTGTTGCCGTTCTGGTAGCCGCGGGCGGTGTCGAACCAGTTGATGCCCGAGTCGGCAGCCTGCTCGATGACGCTCGAGTCCGTGGTGGTCATGCAGCCGAAGCCGAGCACGGTGGGTTCAAGCCCGGTCTTGCCCAGCTTCCTCTTCGGCATCTCGCCCGGGGCAGCCTTGAGCGAACGGGGGCCCATCAGCAGCGCCGCCCCCGCCAAAAAACCTCGCCGGGTCGCGTTCATTAAAACTTCCCTCCTTTACAGAGATTCCGGTCTGAACATACCATACTGACAGAGGCGATTTTCATGACCCCCTCAGTTACACGCAGGTCGCTGTTCAGCGCATCATTCGGTCTGCTCGCCGCGCGGCGCCTGCCCGGCGCGCCTGCGCAGGCGCCGGTTTCGATCACCCGGGGCGACAGCCGCCGCCAGAACATTCACGAAGCATTGAAGCTGATCGACCGCGAGATCCGCCCGCGCCTGGCCGGCAAGAAGTGCGTCATCATCAAGCCGAACATCGTCAACACAGCGCGGCAGCTCGCCTCGACGCATGTGGACGCGCTGCAGGGCATCCTCGATTATCTCGCCGACCGCTGGAAAGGCCCGGTTTACATCGCCGAATCGTCGGCGGGCTTCACCACCGAGGGCTACAAGAACTTCCGCTACGAGGAGGCGGTCCGCGACCACAAGAGCATGAAGGTGGAGCTGATCGACCTCAACGAAGAAGGCGAGTACGAGGTCCTGCACATCTTGAACGGCGACCTGCACATCCAGCCGGTGCGGCTGGCCAAGCGGCTGTGCGACCCGGATGCTTTCGTCATTTCAAGCGCCATTCTGAAGACGCACAACACGGTGATCGCCACCATGAACGTGAAGAACATGACGCTCGGCGCGCCGCTGCACTACAAGCGCGGCGAGACCCCGCGCTGGAACGACAAGCGGGTCTACCACGGCGGCGTGCGGCAGACGCATTACGACATCCTGGTCACCGCGCAGCGGCTGTGCCGCAACTGGGGCGCCGGCGTGCTGGACGGGTTCGAGGGGATGGAAGGCAACGGCCCGAACTCTGGCACGCCCGTCGATCACCGCATCGCCATCGCCTCCACCGACATGGTGGCGGCGGACCGCATCGGCACGGAGGCAATGGGCATCGATCCGGATCACCTCGGCTACCTGCGCTGGTGCGGCGAGACCGGCGTGGGCGTATGGAACCGGGAACACATCGAAATGCGCGGCGAGAAGCTCGAGTCGGTACGCCGCGAGTACCGCTTGCACGCCGATCTGGACCGGATGCTCCAATGGATGGGGCCGCTGACCGAACTGCCCCCGAAGCTCGGCTAGGCCCGCTTGCGGGATAATGCCGGCATGATCCGGCGCGAGTTTCTCAGCCTGATGCCTGCCGCGGCGCTGGCCCAACGCGGCAGGAAGAAGGAAGCCAGGGACGCGCCGCCGCCACCGCCATCGCCAGGCGAACGAGTGCGGCAGGCGTTTCTGGAAATTCTCCGCGGCTATCTCGAGGCGGCGCGCCGCACGTCTTCCTCGCTCGCCGTGGTCGAGTTTCCGGACGCCACCATCACCAATAGCTTCCTGTCCCGGTCGGGCCTCAGCGCCACAGGCGTCACCCGAATGTTGCCCGCGCTGGCTGCGTGGGCGGCCAGCGGGAGGCAGCCGGACCTCGGCTCGCGCGAAGCCCTGGTGGCCGCCTTGCGCAACGGCACCGACCCCGATTCGCCCGACTACTGGCTGCCGTGCCCCGCCGACCGGCAGAACCAGCGGCAGGTGGAGGCTTCCATCGTCGCCTGGAGCCTGTGGGCGGCCCGCGACATTGTCCTGCCGGCGCTCTCGGCGCGGGAGCGGAGGAACTTGGCCGCCTGGCTTGCGAGTTGCTGCCGCGTCCCGGTGCGCAACAACAACTGGGCGTGGTTCACTGCCGTGGCGCAGGCGGCTTGCCGGCGCCTGTCGGAGAAATCCCCTGAATTCGAGTTCGACGAGAAGTGGATGCTGGACGACCTCAAAGCCCTCGATGCAATGGCCGCGGGGGATTCGGGCTGGTACAACGACGGGCTGAAAGGCGCGGCATTCGATTATTACAATTCCTGGGTATTTGCTTCGCACTTTCTGTATTGGAATGATCTGGCCGGCGACATCTATCCGCAATTTCGGAACAGATTTCTGGAAAGGCTGAAGGCATATCTCGAAATCAGCCCCTATTTCTTTGCCAATCACGGCGGCCATGTGCTCTACGGCAGGTCGCTCATCTACCGCTGGGCGGCGGTGACGCCGCTGGTGCTGGCGTGGCGGCAGGGGCTCTGGCCGCATTCTCCCGGGCTGCTGCGGCGGATCGTCGAGCGCAACATCCTGTGGCAGTGGGATCTGGGCGCTTTCGACGCCGCCGCGGGCAAACTGCGGGAGACATACACGCGGGCAGGCACGCGCGATGTCTGTGAAACCTACATCGACGGCGGGCACCCGTATTGGGGCATGCAGGCCTTCGCTTTCTGGCTCATTCCGGACGGCGACCCGTTCTGGACGGCGCCGGAAGAGCCGCTGCCGGTGGAAAAGTCGGACTACGCCATCGCCGTGCCCGAAGCGGGGCTGCTGGTCCGCGGCGCGCGGGCGAGCGGGCAGGTGACTCTTTACAATGCAAAATCCACAAAAACGGAGCCGCATTATCGCGACAAATACAACAAGCTCGCCTACAATTCGCACTTTCCTTTCGCCGTCAACCATGAGCCCGGCCGCCCGACTCTGGACAACCTGGTGATTCTGCGCGACCCCGCCACCGGCGAGCGCGCCTGCCGCGGACCGGTGGAAGAGAGCTTGGTGGAAGCCGAGCGTGTGGAACTGGTCTACGAAATCCGGCTGAAGGGCGTCACGGCCCGCGTGCGCACCGAGATCCGCTGGCGCGGCGATTTCGAGGTCCGCTCCCATTTCGTCACGGCAAGCGGGGAAGGGCTCGAGAAACTGGAGATCCTCGAAGGCGGCGCGCCCTATGTGGACCGCCCTGCGGATCTGAACCTGGCCGCCATGCAGCCCTTCTTTCCGGAGGTCCATCTGAAGGTATGGAACCTGCGCGGCTGGAAGGGCGCCCGGACCGAGGAGCAGGACGGCAGCGTGTGGTACGGGAAGAACAAAGTGCAGTTGGCCTGGGCGCCTCTGGCGCCGAAGATGACCCTGGCGACGCTGCGTTACAGCAGCCCGAAAGCCGTGCCCAAGGACAAAGTGGAAGAGGAAGCGCAGCGCTTTGCGGCGCTCTACCGCGGGTGATCCGCGCCCTTTCTCGATGCGGAATTCAATCTCCGGCCGCGGTGCGGCGTTCCCTGTCGCGTTGCCAGCGCTCGCGCTGCCGGTTCCACGCGGCGTCTTGCAGCACGGTCCGGCGCCGGATCGTGGCACCGGGGATTACGGCGCCTTGGAGACCGCCGGTTCGGAGTTGGAGAGGATTTCGCGGATCGCATCCTTCAGCGTTTCCGGCTCGTAGATGCCGCGCCAGCCGGGGCTGATGTACTGCCTTGTGCCCCACTCGATCGCGCGTTTCGCCGCGTCCGAAAACGGCGCCTTTTCCGCGCCGAAAACGATGGCCATCGCGATCTGCGCGTGGCCGGCCATGAAAGCCTCCGCTGCCGGGCGGGGCACGCCTCGCCGCACCGCCTCCTCGAGCGACTCTCTCATCCACGCCGCCGCCGCGGCGACCAGGATTTCCGACATCGCCGGCTCGAGCATCGCGAACTGTTCGGTGGTGACCCGGTGCGCATCCCGTACGGGCGCGAAAACCTGCCTGCAGATTTCGACGCCATGCAGGAACCGCTCTTCGTCGCCGTACATCAGTGCGACGACGATGTCCTGCCAGGCGACGCCGCCGAAGTAGTCTCTGCGCGCTTCGGGGGTCGGCTGCTCGGTGAAAAACGGCGGATGGCACGGGTGGGCGATCATCGCTGTGACGCCCTCCCGCACGGGCACTTCGTCAAGATAAGCGGCCGCAGCGTCCAGCATGATGAGCACGGCGCCCGGCTTCAGCAACGGAACCATTTGGCGGGCGATGGTCCCGATCAGCGCGTCGGGCACGGCCATGAAGACGAAGTCGGCTTCCCGGGCCGCCTCTTCAGCAGGCGCCACCATCAACCCGCGCCCGCGCAGCTCCTCCGCCTTTTGCGGATCGGCTTCGCACAGCAGCAGCCGGCATCCGGCGCCGGCCAGTTTTTCCGTGGCGCGAAGGCCCATTTTGCCGCCCGCGCCAAGTATGGCAACAGCAAATTCCATGGCAATTACTCCTTGATGAATTTCCGCAAATACGCAATGCTCTCCCTCGC